>Ga0310695_10012029_pt1 | contig 12218 bp, 9 predicted proteins | sample RumenRJG_04DNA_FD_203882 | JGI IMG/M metagenome (GOLD analysis project Ga0310695, IMG submission 203882) | Bovine rumen microbial communities from Lethbridge, Alberta, Canada - RJG_04 (v2) (version 2) | ecosystem: Host-associated > Mammals > Digestive system > Stomach > Rumen | place: Canada... | reverse complement strand
CAGATCTCCGCCATGCTCGCCTCCGGATTTGTCGATTCCTTCCGGCATTTTTACCCGGACAAGGAAGGCGAATACAGCTGGTGGTCCTACCGCATGAAAGCTCGGGAACGGAACGCCGGATGGCGCATTGATTATTTTCTGCTTTCCGAACGGCTGCTGCCCGTTTTGAAAAGCGCTTCCATTCATCAGGAAATTTTCGGTTCCGACCACTGCCCGGTAGAAATCGTGATGGAGTTCTGAAAATCATGCCGTTTTCTTCTGAATCACAGGACCTGCTCTTTGAGGTATGGTCCCGTAATGACCGCGCCTGGTACCATGAAAACAAGGGACTGATCAAGACTTATGTTACGGAACCTTTCGCGCAATTGGTGCGCGATCTGCAGCCCGTACTCCTGGAGATCGATCCGTTGATGGATTGCAGCGAAAAAAGGATCACCCGCGTCTACCGGGATGCCCGCGTTATCGGCAATGGGCCATTCTTCAGAGATCACATCTGGTGTACCATGGGACGCGGAAAAGACCTGATGTATGGGTACCATTCATATTTCTTCGAACTTTCAGCCAACGGATTTCGTTATGGGATGGGATATTATATTCCCGCAAAGGAAACTCTTGAAGCCATCAGGGAAATGATCCTCACGGAAGACAAAACCTTCCGGAAGGCGTTCACCGCGCACCGGAAGCAGAAGATTTTCACTTTGGTCGGTGAAAGCTATAAGCGGAACCATTTTCCGGAGGCGCCGGAGAAATATTGGGACTGGCTGAACCGGAAAACCTTCTGCTGGATATTTGAAAGCGAAGATGAAAAGCTGCTCCGCAGTCCGGATCTTGCCTCAAAGGTGGCCTCGGATTTTCAAGTGATCGCCCCGATTTATCAATTTCTGCTCAAGGCGGAAAATTCATGGCGGGACGCTCTCTGAGCCCAGTTTCAACAGAGAGGCCAAACAAGAGAGGTAAAAGTTGCCTGAGCGAGGGCAAGATCCGGTGCGGGCATGTGCTTCTGCTAACACACGAACACCCAACCCGCACCTTGCGAAGCACAAGCTTCGGTATGCAAAATAAGTTTTTATGATAAGGAAAAGAAAAATTATGAAAAATATTCTGACGTTTGTCTTACTCATGGTTTTTGCCATTACAGCCGCCGCTGTACATGCGGATATGGATTATTCCGCACAAATCGACCTGATCGCAGCCAATTCGGATTTGTGGAAACAGGATGTTGAATACTTCCAGTGGGGATATACAGTCACCGATCTTGACCATAACGACAGGCTGGAGATCATTTCCTGCTCGGTTCAGGGAACGGGTTTTTATTCATATATCAAAGCCTATGAAGTCAATGAGGCAGGAACCGGTCTGACAGATATTATGGAGAAAATGGGAATCAGAACCGACTCCGCACCTGATATCATGGTCAGCCGCATTCCGGTTTATTTTGATAAGGAAGCGAACCGTTATTACTATATTTTTGACGACATGATCCGCAATGGAATGGCTGAATACTACGAAAACAAACGAGCAGTTTCCCTTTCAGACAGTGTCTGGGAAGAAACAATGCTTGCGAATAAAACAACCATCTATACCGATTCCGAACATTCCACTGTCTCCTGCCAGGATGCGGATGGAAACACGATCAGCGAAGCACAGTTTGAAACAATTGCCGCAACCGTTTATGGGAACCATGAGGCCGGTGAAGTGTGCTTCAAGTGGTTCACCACTACCGTTGAAGAATTTGCCGCAGTGACTGAGCCGCAGCTCATTGAAAACCTGAACTCAGCTATAGAGAGCAGCTGCCCTGTTGATGCTCAATAATGGCTGATTTCAGCAGCTTTCAATCTGAGAATGATGAAAAACTGCATGTAATTTACACTTGTGAATACTTTCGATTTATGCTAAAATAATCATGTATCCGAGAGATACAACTTACTTTGGTAAAACGAAGGAGTGGGGGTGGCCCCACTTCTGTGTTTATAAGAAGGTATAATAAACTTAAAGTTCAAACAGTGCCGCACGCACTGAAATAACCGCGGCCGTGCAAACCGCGGAAATGATGAATCAGGAGATTGGATTTAGGATGAAGAGCGAATTTGTCCTGGCCTTCAACGAAGTGTTGGAGGAAAAGCAACTGCCTCGCGATGTAATTATTCAGGCGCTGGAATCAGCTATGGTTTCCGCCTACCGCAAAGCTGTCACGGCCTCTGCCGCCCAGCATGTCGAGGCAAAACTGGACCCGGAAAGCGGGAGATTTGTAATTTACGCAGAAAAAGAGGTTGTTGACTCGGTCGTCGACAATCGTACGGAAGTCATTCTGGAAGAAGCCCGCAAGGTCGATCCGAATTGTGAGATTGGCGATATGGTGATCGTTGAATCCACACCGAAGGATTTCGGCCGGGTTGCCGCCCAGACAGCCAGACAGGTGATCCAGCAGCGCATCCGTGATGCCGAACGCAGTGATCAGATGTCGCACTATGAAAAACAAATCGGTGAAATCGTCAGCGGTGTCGTTCAGGCCATCAACCGGGAAGGGTACACCATCGGTCTTGAAAAGAAAGCTGAAGGTATTCTGCAGCAGAACAGCCTGATCCGCGGTGAACGCTTCCACATGCATGACCGCGTCCGCGCACTTGTTGTCGAAGTCAAAGACAACCCGCGCAATCCGCAGATCATTCTTTCCAGAACGCACAAAGATTTCCTGCGCCGTCTGCTGGAAAATGAAGTTCCGGAAATTTTCCACGGGATCGTTGAAATTCGCTCTATCACCCGCGAACCCGGTGAACGTGCCAAGATTGCAGTCTCCGCCACCCAGCAGGGCATTGACCCGGTCGGCGCCTGTGTCGGCATGCGCGGTGTCCGTATTCAGGCTATTGTCCGTGAACTGCACGATGAAAAAATCGACGTCATCGAATGGAACCCGGATCCGGTGATCTATATTTCCAAGGCCATCAGCCCGGCCCGCGTCGTCGGTGTTTACCTCGGGGAAGGCAATTCCGCCACCGTCATCGTTCCGGAAGACCAGCTGTCCCTTGCCATCGGCCGTGAAGGGCAGAATGCCCGTCTGGCAGCCCGCCTCACCGGCTGGCGTATTGACATCAAGAGCGTCTCCGAATCCGCCGCGGAACTGATCCATACCTATGAACAGGGTGAGGATGTCGTCCTTGCCCATGAAGCCTCCGGTGAACCGATCGTCATTACCATTGACGAATTGTTCAAGGGCGAAGAAGAAGCTATCGAAAAGGTGCGTACCGTGCTTGCCAAAAAGGCTGAAGGCCGGACCATCCTTGCGGAAGATACCGAAGTGCTCAACGGTTTTGTTGACCGTGTCGAAAAACGCAAGACTGCAAAGGTCCACTTCTCTGTGGCAGACATACTCAAAGCACTCGGCAAAAAGGGCCTCACACAGGCTGAGATCGAAGCTCTGCCGATTCAGGACAGCGGTCTGCCCGCTCACGTCTGCGAAATTCTGGAAAACAATGGTTACAACACCTTTGATGACATTTACAATGTCATGAAGAATGATCCGGACATCATGTTCAAGCTTCACGGCATCACCGCCGATGATATCAGCGATATTACCCGCATCGTCACCTTTGTCGGCAAGCACAAGACAACCGTTGTGGAACCTGAAGCTGAACCGATTGCTGAAAGCGAACCCGAAACCGAACCGGAAGCCATTCCTGAAAGCGAACCGGAAGCGGAAATCGAACCGGAACCGATGCCGGAACCGGTTGAAGAGCCCGTTGCTGAACCTGAACCGGTCAGCGAACCGGAACCGGAAGTTACTTATGACATTCCGGAAGATCAGGAACTGTCCATGGAAGACATTTTCAATTCCGTCTCAAGCGGTTTGATGAAGATGTCCGACTATGACGACGATGAGGACGGCAAAATGGACGCGCCTTACAGCAAACCGTCCAAGAAGAAGAAAAAGAAGAAAGGCATCGAAATCGAATACGATCCCGACAGTGATTCAACCATGGTCCGCCGTAAGCACAAGCGCGGCGATGACGACTGGGGATGGTAAACCGATCCGGCCTTTTGAGGTACAGGCATGTCGAACACAGACAATAAGCCGAAAAAACACATCCCGCAGCGGACATGCATCGGCTGCCGGGAAGTAAACGAAAAAAAGAAACTGATCCGCATCGTAAGATCAGCGGACGGTATCTGCATAGACCCGACCGGGCGCATGCCCGGCCGCGGAGCATACCTGCATGAATCGAAAGAATGCTGGGAAAATGCACTGAAACGAGGAGCGATCGGACGGGCACTCAAAACAGAGCCCACCCCGGCAGACCTCGAAGCATTGAAAGCCCATGCCGAGTCACTGCAGGAGAATTGAAAATATTTAACATACTGATAATGAATTAACCTAAAAACAAATTATGAAAGGAGCGAAAACGATATGGGTGCTGCAAAAAAGATAGAAATTCCTGTTTCGATAACGGTGCGCGACCTTGCAAAACTGCTCGGTGCTACCAGTATCCAGGTTATTAAGATCCTCATGATGAACGGCGTTATGGCAAACATCAACCAGTCGATCGATTTCGACACCGCCGCCATCGTTGCCAGCGAAATCGGATTTGAAGCAATTCCCGAAAAAGCGGAAGAGGAGGAAATCGAAAAGGATAACGGAGAGGTACCTCTCTGGAGGCAGATCATCGACAAGGAAGACCCGCGCAGCCTTACCAGTCGTCCTCCTGTCGTAACCATTTTAGGGCATGTAGACCACGGGAAAACGTCCCTGCTGGATGCCATCCGGAACACAAATGTGACAGCCGGAGAGGCCGGCGGGATCACCCAGCACATCGGTGCCTATCAGGTGGAGCACAAAGGGAAAACCATCACCTTCCTGGATACCCCGGGGCATGCCGCCTTCAGTGCCATGCGCGCCCGCGGTGCACAGGGTGCGGATATCGTCATTCTGGTCGTTGCGGCCAATGACGGCGTGATGCCCCAAACCAAGGAAGCTATTGCCCATGCAAAGGCTGCCCGTGTGCCGATCGTAGTCGCCATGAACAAGATCGACCGTTCCGATGCAAATCCGGACCTGGTGAAAAAACAGCTCGCTGACCATGGCCTCATCCCGGATGAATGGGACGGCGATACCATGATCGTTCCTGTTTCCGCCAAACAGCATCAGGGCATCGAAGACCTGATGGAAGCTGTCCTGCTGACCGCCGATTCCATGAAGATCGAAGCCAACCCCAAAGGCCGTGTCTTCGGAACAGTGATCGAAGCGAAGGTTGACCGTTCCAAGGGTGTCCTGGCTACACTGCTGGTGCAGAACGGCACGCTGGAAATGGGGAATGTTGTCCTTGCCGGTAATGCTCACGGGAAGATCCGTGCCATGTTTGACTATAAAGGGAAAAAGATCCACAAAGCCGGACCTTCCACACCTGTACAGATCATGGGTCTGACCGAAGTTCCGACAGCCGGTGACATCTTCCAGATCTGCGGCTCAGAAAAGGAAGCCCGCACCATTGTTGAAACACGCAAGGCAGAAGCTGCTGCAAACAAGACCAAAGATAAATTCACACTGGAAGATCTCTTCAAACGCGCCCAGGAAGGCGAGGTCAAGGAGCTTTGCCTGGTCCTGAAGACGGACGTCACCGGTTCCATTGAACCGATCGTCGGTGAGCTGCAGACGCTCAACAAGGAAGGCGAGATCAAGGTCAAGGTCCTGCATTCCGAAGCCGGCTCCATCAGCGAAAACGATGTGATGCTGGCTGCCGCTTCCCACGGCATCGTCATCGGCTTCAACGTACAGCCTGATCCGGTCGCGAAGAAAAAAGCCGAAGATGAAGGCGTATCCATCCGCTGCTACAATATCATCTACCGTCTCAAGGAAGACATCGAAAAGGCGCTGAAAGGTATGCTCGAACCGGAATATCAGGAAATTTCCACCGGGAAAGCGGAAGTCCGTGCAATGTTCAAGATTTCCAAACTGGGAGTCATTGCCGGAAGCCGTGTATTGGAAGGAGAGATCCGCAAAGGCAGCCGTGTCAAGGTGATCCGCGACGGGGAAGAGATCCACAAAAGCGAAATCTCCTCGCTGCGTCATGAAAAGGATGATGTCAAGGAAGTCAAGACCGGTCTTGAATGCGGCATCGCTGTCAAAGGATTTGAAACCTTTGAAGTTGGAGATATACTGGAAACCTTCACTGTGGAACGGTTTGGTTCCTGACAAAATAATATACGATAAACCCTGGGGACGGTTCTGTATGCTTTTTTGACCGGCACGTCGATCAGTCAAAAAGCTTCGAAACCGTCCCTCTCATTCCAGACAGAATCACACAAGCAGACTACTCAGGAGGAAATTTATGCCCTCACCAATCAGACTCAAAAAAATAGCAAACCGCATCAAAGAAGATCTCTCGGAACTTTTGATTTACGAAGTGGAAGACCCGCGTCTTTCCGGCGTTATGGTGACCGATGTCAATGTTGACCGGGAACTGTATTACGCCAATATCTATGTATCCGCACTTGAAGGAAAAGAACGAAGCAAGGAAGTCCTTGCCGGACTCGAAAGCGCGTCCGGTTTTCTGCGCAGCCAGCTTGCGCAGACCATTGAATTAAGAACCTTCCCGCGCCTGCGTTTCTATTGGGACCCGACCCCGGAAAATGCAGCACGTATCGAATTGCTGCTCAAGCAGCTGCATGAAGAGGAGGCTGCCAAAGCCGCGGCATCCGGAACTGCACAACCGGCAAATGAAAACGAAAGCAATGATGAAGAACCGGAGGAGGAATAATGCTGCAAGATGACCTCAGCCTGATCCGTGAACGGCTGAACAATGCTGAAACGATTGCGATTTTTGCCCATATTCGTCCGGATGGCGACTCGGTAGGAGCCACTATGGCATTGGGCTGGGGATTGGAAGATGAAGGGAAAAAGATCGAATACGTTTGTGAAGATCCGATCCCGGAACGCTATCATTTCCTGTTTCAGTTTACATCCGACGGGCAAAATCCCTTTATTCCCGAGCCGGTTCATGCTGACTGTTTCATCATTCCGGACATCAGCTCACCGGACCGTGCCGGAAAGTATTTTTTGGAAAGGCCTGACCTGGTTCCGGACATCAACATTGACCACCATGTTTCCAATCAGGGCTTCAGCAAATTGAACTGGATCGAACATGAAAGCCCCGCCGCCTGCTGCGTGCTGGCCGGGATCATGCCGAAACTCGGGTTCAAGTTCACCAAACGGATCAGTTCAGCCCTTCTTTGCGGCATCATCACAGATACGAACTCCTTCTCAAACACAAACGTCACCGCGCAATCCCTGCGCTCTGCTGCCGAATTGGTCGACAACGGGGCGGAAATATTCAAGATCTGCCGTACCGCTCATAAAGAGCACACCTTACTGGAAATGGAATACTGGCGGATCGGCATGAACAACCTGCACATCGAAAACGGACTGGCATGGAGTGTCGTCAGTCTTTCGGAAAGACAGGCAGCCGGGATCGAAACAGATGAGGACAACGGATTTGTCAGCTACATGTGCAACACCACCGGCATCAAGGTTTCTGTCCTGTTCACTGAAACAGACGAAAAGGATGTAAAGATCTCCTGGCGCTCGGTTCCGGGATATGATGTTTCGAAAGTCGCAGTTGCCTGCGGCGGCGGCGGACACAAAGCCGCCTCCGGAGCTACGGTCAGCGGCCCCCTTGAGAAAGCGATCACTGACGTACTGGCGAAGACAAAAGAGATGCTTTTCTGAGTTTCCCTTTGGAGAATAACAATGAAGGATGAAGACAGCCGAAAATTAAAAAGCGCCATATCGGGCATTCTGGTGGTGGACAAACCTTCAGGAATGACATCCCATGATGTCGTATCGATCATCCGGAAGGGAACAGGATTCCGGCGCATCGGTCACACAGGCACACTGGATCCGAGAGCTTCCGGTGTACTGGTTATCCTGATCGGACCTGCCGTACGGCTCAGTGAATATCTGGTATGCGATAAAAAAGGCTACGAAGCCACCATTCACTTCGGCTCCGTTTCCGACACATATGACGGCGATGGGCAGGTCATCAAGACCGGGCATGAAGCTCCGGACGATGAAGAAGTGATCATGGATGCGCTGGAAGACTTCAAAGGGGAGATCGTTCAGGTACCCCCGGCCTACAGTGCCATCAAAATCAACGGCAGAAAAGCCTATGACCTCGCCCGCAAAGGCGAAGAGGTGAAACTCCAGCCGAGAAATGTGACCATATACGCATTTGACTTCATTGAATATAATCCTCCGGAACTGATAGCCGACATCATCTGCTCCTCCGGGACTTATATCCGTTCCATTGCCCATGATCTGGGGCAGAAACTGGGCTGCGGGGCTTATCTTTCCGGTTTGAAACGGACGATGAGCGGAAACTTCTCCCTGAGGGACGCAGTACCGCTTTCAACCCTCCAGAAGAGCTTTGAAGATGGAAACTGGTACCAGTATCTTATTCCCGCGGCGGATGCCCTGAATGAATATGAGGAAGTGATGCTGGACATGGAATCGGAAGCAAACATCCTTCACGGGCGGCGTATTCCTGCCGAACCGGGCGATCATCTCACGCTGGGGAAGGCTGTTTCCGAACAGGGGGAACTTATCGCACTGCTCGAATTCGTTCCCGAAACCTACGAATGGAAACCGAAAAAAGTCTTTTATCAATGAACGAAGAATTCAGCAATTTATTCGGACCGGAAGCTCCGAACCACACCGCTGTTTCCATCGGAGCTTTCGACGGTCTCCATCTGGGACATCGCCATATTCTTGAGAACACCAAAGCCCGCGCAAAAAACAGCGGGCTGATGAGCGCAGCGGTCCTGTTTGACCCGCTCCCTTCACAATTCTTCGGACGGCTCGGTGCCAATGAGCGGATCCTGCTGCGGAATGAGCAGGAAGAGAAACTGAGAGAAATCGGTATTGACCGCATCATTTTCCTCCCGTTTTCCGAAAAGTTGGCCAATCTTACACCGTCGGAATTTCTGTCCGCCATGCAAAGCAGGCTCCACTGCGAATGGCTGACGATGGGGGATGATTTTTCTATCGGGAAGGACCGCGCCGGAACTGCAAAAGTTCTCGCAGAACTGGGTCCTGCCTTTGGGTATCATGCGGAAATCGTCAGGAAGGATGTGATGGATGGAGATGTGATCTCATCCACACGCATCCGCGCCCTCCTGCACAGCGGCTCTCTTCCCGAAGCCAACCGCCTGCTCGGATATTCCTTTTTCTTTTCCGGAAATATCATCCATGGCGACGCCCGCGGACGCAAGCTCGGCTTCCCGACCCTCAACGTAAAGATACCGGAAGGAAAACTCACCCTCCCCAACGGCGTTTACGCCACCTGGAACATCATCGACGGACAAAAATATGCCGCGGTCACCAACATCGGCGTCCGCCCCACATTCGGCCTCGACGCCATGGGCATTTTCGTGGAATCCTACCTGCTGAACGCTTCCGGAAACTTTTACGGAGACAATTCCCGCCTCGAATTCATCGAAATGCTGCGTGAGGAAAAACGCTTCTCCTCCGCCGAAGAACTGAAGGATCAAATCAGCAAAGACATCCAACACGCACAAGAAATCCTGCACGATTAAACTGGGACAAAACGCACCTGATACAAACTGTCCCAGCTGGGACAGTTTGTATCAGGTGCGTTTTGTCCCGGTTTTTCCGGGTCAGCGTTCTTTGTGGAAGCAGCGCTCGTAACCTCGGCAGAGTTCATCGCTGCCGAGCCACTCAATGCAGATGTCATAGGTGTGGAACAGCAGGTATTCCTTCGTGCCGTCTTTCCGCAGCGTATAAGCGCCGATCTCGTCTTCCGGCAGGGCGTAAACCTTGATCTTCTCCGGCCCGGAGGTTTTTCCATTGTCCCAGAGCAGATAGACCGATATGTTCCCCTCCGGGTTGATCCAGCCGACAGCGGTCAGTGTATACTTCTGGCGAATCGGTGCCGCGCCAACAATTATTTCCAGCAGGCCGGTCATATCAACTTCATAAGGCGGAGTCAGGAGCCCCGGCAGTTCACGATCAAAACTCACATCATGCTGTTTGATTTTCACCAGTCCACCACTCAGCTTCAATTCCAGCTCTTCCGAAAGAGATTCGAGGTTGTTCCCGGCGATCCGGATCCGTACCGGCAGCGTCACGGTTCCGACATCAGAAGGCACACCCTTAGCCCCGCTGTTCTGGAAGTTAATGATCTCCACGTTCAGCTTCATTCCTTCCGGCTCCGGGATCGGTTCAAATATGGCCTCAATTTCCACATCTTCAGTACCGATAGTGAAGGTATTTCCGGTGACTTTCACACCCCCTGACTTCACCTGCCATTCCTTGAAGGAGTAGCCCTGATTGATCGTCAGCACCGTCAGCGTCACGACGGTTCCCTTCGGGCCTGACACCGGAGAAGCTTTGGCGGTGCCGTGACCGTCAGTAGTCACATTCACCCGGAAAATTTTTGCTGCCGCATCATACATTGCCGTATAAGTGACATCTTCAATCACAGGACTTAATGCCGGTGTCCAGCCTTTGAAGGTATAGGTAAATTCTTCGTCTGCTTCCCGCTTCGGCGTACCGCCATCATAAACAGGTATCGAGCCATATGGGACTTTTTCATCCAGCTCAAGAAGCGTTCCGTCTACATTTTCCCATCGCACTGCATAAGTTTTGATGGTACTCGTGAATTGCGCCGTGTAGGTCGCATCCTTCGTGACAGCAGTCACTTCCGGATCCCAGCCACTGAAGGTATAGGTGAACTCATCAGTTCCGGCTTTGACCGGCGTTTCTCCGTCATAGATTGGCATCGTTCCGTAGGATACATTCTTATCCGTTTCCAGTATGCTGCCATCATCATTCACCCATGTTACCGTATAAGTGTTTGCTGAGCTTGTGAATTGCGCTGTGTAGGTCGCATCCTTCGTGACAGCAGTCACTTCCGGATCCCAGCCACTGAAGGTATAGGTGAACTCATCAGTTCCGGCTTTGACCGGCGTATCTCCCTCATAGGTTGGCATTGTTCCGTAGGGTACATTCTTATCCGTTTCCAGTATGCTGCCATCATCATTCACCCATGTTACCGTATAAATGTTTGCTGAGCTTGTGAATTGCGCCGTGTAGGTCGCATCCTTCGTGACAGCAGTCACTTCCGGATCCCACCCGCTGAAGGCATAGGTGAACTCATCGGTTCCGGCTTTGACCGGGGTTTCGCCGTCATAGGTCGGTGTGGTTCCGTAGGGGACATTCTTGTCCGTTTCCAGAACGGTTCCGTCAAAATTCACCCAGGTCACCGTATAACTGTTGACGGAGCTTGTGAATTGAGCCGTATAAGTAACATCCTTCGTGACAGCCGTCACTTCCGGATCCCAGCCGCTGAAGGTGTAGGTGTTTCCGGCGTCTGCGGCCCGGACCGGTGCAGCCCCATCATAGACCGGCATGGTCCCATATGGTACGTTTTTGTCCGTCTCAAGGACAGTCCCGTCCCAGTTCTTCCAGGTCACCGTGTACTTTCCGATTTCCCATTGAGCGGCGAGCGTTATGATACCGCCGGATTCCGATATTAATGTGCTTGCGCTGTAATCAGCCGCGACATCCTGCCCGTCAAACGTACCACCTTTGATCTTCCAGCCGGTAAATCCATATCCTTCACGGATAAAAGCATTCTGAGGCAGTGTTTGTTCAACACCGTACACAAATACCTGATCCGCCATCGTTCCCTGCGCATCATCGGCATTCTTGTCGAACTTAACGGTATATTCCCATTTTGCATAAAAGGTCTTGTCACCGGTATCGCTCCCGGTGATAAAATCCCGCTTTTCACCGGAAAAATCAGCATTCTCATACCAGCCGCCAAAGCGCAGGTTTCCGTTGGTGACATCTGTTGGTAAAATTTCCGACTGACTATAGGAATACTGCGTAACATTACCGCTGTTGATCGTTCCACCATTGGTCTCATAACTCACCTGATAGATCTTCGGCAGTCTGAGAAGAATATCACCGTTCTCATCAACATAAGCAGCCCAATTTCCAACAGGTTCCACGTTACCATCATCCTTAACCCGGAACACTTGATCCAACCAGTCGTCATAACCCGAAGGGAGAGGATCGACCACTCTCAAAACATACTCTGTCCCGGCAGTCAGTCCGGTTACCTCCTCTGCATTCGTACCGGATGTCCATTGACGAACTGTGTTTCCATTAGATCTGATCCGCAGCCAGACATTCGCACCTGCTATCT
>Ga0310695_10012024_pt1 | contig 12222 bp, 11 predicted proteins | sample RumenRJG_04DNA_FD_203882 | JGI IMG/M metagenome (GOLD analysis project Ga0310695, IMG submission 203882) | Bovine rumen microbial communities from Lethbridge, Alberta, Canada - RJG_04 (v2) (version 2) | ecosystem: Host-associated > Mammals > Digestive system > Stomach > Rumen | place: Canada... | reverse complement strand
AAGCACTTTCGCGGTCGATGGGCGTATCATATTTGCCGAAGATGCGGCTCTGCTTGATGATATCCAGGCGCTGACCTTCGGTAACGGCACCAATCTGACTGAGTGGGAAGAGAATCTTCGCCCGTTCTACCACCGTGGGCGCACCCTTCGGATCGAGGAACGATACAAGTGCCTCACCGGTCTCGAGGTTCATGATGGCCTCGTCGGTCTTGAATGCCGGATTGGCACGGAAGGTGTCGGCAGCAGTCTTCACGGCCTTCTGGTCCTTTGGTGTGTAGGCGCGGAGGGCATGCTGCACACGGTTACCAAGTTGTCCGAGAATGTTTTCGGGAATATCTGTCGGACTCTGGGTAATGAAGTAGATACCTACGCCCTTTGAGCGGATCAGGCGGATAACCTGCTCAATCTTGTCGAGCAGAGCCTTCGAGGTGTCGTTGAACAACATGTGGGCCTCGTCGAAGAAGAATACGAGTTTCGGCAGTTCCATATCGCCGACTTCGGGCAGGGTAGAGTAGAGTTCGGAGAGGAGCCACAGCAGGAAGGTAGAGTAGAGCTTCGGCTGCATCATCAGTTTGTCGGCTGCCAATACGCTCATCACACCCTTGCCGCCCTCGGTCTGCATCAAGTCGTAGATGTCGAATGATGGTTGACCGAAAAACCGATCTGCTCCTTGACTTTCCAGAAGTAAGATAGCCCTTTGTATAGCACCAATGCTCATCGACGTAACGGTACCATATTTCAGGGTAATTTCTTTTGAATGTTTTGCAATGTAGTCTAGTAAAAGACGAAGATCTTTTATATCATCTAGTAGCCACCCCTTTTCATCAGCTAACCGAAAAGCAATGTGCAAAACACCTGCTTGTGTTTCATTCAGCTCGAAAAGTCTTGATAATAGTTGCGGTCCCATCTGCGAGATGGTGGCACGCATGGGGTGGCCCTGTTCGCCAAAGACATCATAGAATCGCACGGGACAAGCCTGGAACTGCGGACTCTCTATCTCGAATTCAGGCAGGCGCTTCTCGATGAAGCCACTCATCTTTCCAACCTGCGAGATACCGCTAAGGTCGCCTTTCATGTCTGCCATGAAACAGGGCACTCCTGCCTGGCAGAATGTCTCGGCCATCACCTGAAGGGTGACAGTCTTTCCTGTACCTGTGGCACCGGCGATAAGACCATGCCGGTTTGCCATCTTACCTGTAATGCTGAGTGCACCGTTTGCGCAATGGGCGATGTAAAGCCCTCTTTCTTTGTCGAACATAAGATTTATAGTTTAAAAAATCCCGCTATCCATGATAGCGGGATTCCAGTTCGTATATGTAATTAGTTATATTTCAGAATCTGTCCTGGCATCAGGCGTATGTTCTTGCCGATGCGGTTCAGCTTGCAGAGAGCCTCGACTGTCGTGTGACATTTGCGGGCAACGGCCTGAAGCGTCTCGCCTTTCTTCACCTTATGGAAGTGGGTCTCAGGAGCGAATGATACAGAAGGTGCTGCGATAGCCAACTCAGAATCGTCGTCGGAGTCACCCTCGAAACGACCGTTGCCTCTGCTGCTGGAGTTAGCACCGCGCAGGCGGTTGGCCATAGCCGACTCTGATGCGTATCTGCTGCGACGGAAGGTATAGAAGTCGCTGGTAACGTCCTGATTGCGGAAATCGAACATCAGGGCGGGATTCAAGGCTACACCACACAGACGGGTCTCGAAATGAAGGTGAGAACCGGTACTGCGGCCCGTGTTGCCACCCAGACCGATAGGATCGCCAGCCTTGACTTCCTCATTCTCGGTAACCAACTGCTTCGACATATGTCCGTAGTAAGTCTCCAGACCATTGTAGTGGCGAATCACCACGTATTTGCCGTAGCCTCTTGGTTCGTATTTTACGATACGCACCTTACCGCTGAATGCAGCGCGGATGGTATCACCGATATATACCTTGACGTCGATACCTTTGTGCTGACGTCCCCAGCGGGCACCGAAGTTAGAGGTTACCACGCGGCTGGTGGTAGGCATGCAGAAACCACGCAGGTCGACGGTTGTCTCATCGGGCAATGGATTGCCGCTATAGTGGGTCAGTTCGTTGTCCCACTCATCATAGATATCACCTGCGGGATTCTCGAACATTTCCTGTTCAATAAGTCTATTGAGTACTATGGAGTCAACAGCCTTCATTTTGCGGTCAACGGGAGCCTGACGAGCCAGAAGATCTTGCGCTGATGCGGAACTGGCGGTGAGTGCTGCAAAAACGAAGAATGCTGTTTTGAAAAGATTTCTATATTTTATCATCATTTGGTTGGGGTTTGTCTGTTAAAGTAAAAATTCGTTGCAAAGGTATTGAAATTATTCCAAAAATATGCAATTTGCTGTTTACGTTAACACAAATTTGTGTACTTTTAACACTTTGGTTTATGAAATTGCGGCCCAATTAACATTTGTAGACCTTAGTTGTCGCAGCCTGTTCCACAAGAGTTGATAACGTGGGGAATTGCAGTCGGGATCCTCCTCAATAATCTTCTGGGCCTCGTCGCGTGCCATCTGTACGAGTTGGCCGTCACGGGCGATGTCTGCAATTTTCAAGTCGAAAGCCATTCCACTTTGTTGCGTGCCCTCCAGATCGCCAGGACCGCGCAACTTCAAGTCTGCCTCTGCGATACGGAAACCGTCGTTGGTATCGCACATGATGTCGATACGTTTGCGGGTCTCCTCACTGAGTTTATAGGGTGTGACGAGAATACAGAAACTCTGGTCTGCACCTCTGCCGACGCGCCCTCTAAGCTGGTGAAGTTGTGAGAGCCCGAAACGCTGGGCGTCGAGAATCACCATCACGGAGGCATTGGGCACATTCACACCCACCTCGATGACGGTTGTTGCCACGAGAATCTGCGTCTCGCCATTCACGAACCGCTGCATCTCCTCTTCCTTCTCACTGGGTTTCATCCTGCCGTGAACCTTGCTCAGCCGGAACTCAGGGAAGGCCTGTCTCATCACTTCATAGCCGTCTTCCAGATTTTTCAGGTCGCTCTTCTCGCTCTCTTCGATGAGGGGGAAGACGATATACACCTGGCGTCCTTGGCGTATCTGCTGCCGGATGCCGTCGTAGAGTGTGGTCATACGGGTGTCGAAAATGTGTGTGGTCCTGACGGGTTTACGGCCTGGAGGCAGTTCGTCGATGACGCTCACGTCGAGGTCGCCGTAGAGGGTCATGGCCAGTGTGCGGGGGATAGGGGTGGCTGTCATCACCAGCACATGCGGCGGATTGACATTCTTGGTCCAGAGTTTGGCGCGCTGGGCCACACCGAAGCGGTGCTGCTCATCGACGACCACGAGACCGAGATTGGCAAACTGCACGGTGTCCTCGATGACGGCATGGGTGCCCACGAGAATGTGGATGGTGCCGTCGAGCAGTCCTTCAAGCACTTCCTGCCGGCGCTTGCCTTTGACAATACCCGTCAGCAGGGCTACCCGGATATCCATGTCTTTCAGGAAACCCATGATGGTCTGCAGGTGTTGCTCAGCGAGTATTTCCGTGGGTGCCATGATGCAGGCCTGATAGCCGTTGTCGATAGCAATCAGCATCGACATCAGGGCCACGAGCGTCTTTCCCGAACCTACGTCTCCCTGTAGCAGACGGTTCATCTGCCGGCCTGAGCCCGTGTCTTTGCGAATCTCACGGATAACCCGTTTCTGGGCCTCTGTCAGCGGGAAAGGCAGATAGTTGTGGTAGAAGTTGTTGAAAACTGCTCCTACCTGTGAGAATACATATCCCCGATACTTGCGACGGTGGTCGCTGGCATACCTTACAATATTCAGTTGTACGAAGAACAGTTCTTCGAATTTCAGTCTCACTCTGGCGCGTTCCAGTTCCTTGGCGTTCTGCGGATAATGGATGGTGCGCAGTGCTTCGTCGCGGCCCATCAGGTGGTGTGGGGCTGTGATGAAGTCGGGGATGGTCTCAGGCAACGGAGGCAGTTTCTCGATCATGCTCCTCGTCAGTTTCTCAATGTTCCGTGAGGAGAGCCCGCGCTTCTTCATCTTCTCCGTTGTGGAGTAGTAAGGCTGCAGTCCCATGGCAGAAAGTTCGAGTTCTTCTGCCCTGTCTATGTCAGGATGGGTGATGTTGATGCGGTTGTTGAAGACGGTAGGCTTGCCAAACACCACGTATTTGGTTCCGACCTTGTAGTTCTGTTTGGCATATTTACCACCTTGGAACCATACGAGGTCTGCGATGCCTGTGCCATCGGTGAAATGGGCTACTACGCGCTCCTTGCGCGGTCCTATCTCGAACGTCTCGAAACTGAGGATATGGCCTACGATCTGCACGAAAGGCATATCACCGGTCAGTTCGTGGATGGTATAGACCTTTGAGCGGTCAACATACTTATAAGGATAGTACTCGAGCAAGTCGCCATAGGTGTGGATGCCGAGTTCGTCGCCCAGTATCTTTTTCCTGTTAGGACCAACACCAGGCAGGTATTGTATGTCTTGACTGAGTATGTCCACTGTCTATAGCAGTACCTCTGCGATTTTCAGGTCGTAGGGGGTTGTTATCTTGATGTTCTCACGGTTGCCTTCCACAAGGGTGATCTCGTAACCGTAACTTTCCACCACAGAGGCATCGTCGGTAAATCCCTCGTTATAAGGCTGACGATTGGCAGCCTTGAGCAATTGGATATCAAAGGTCTGTGGCGTCTGCACCAGCCGATAGTCGTTGCGAGGCACCGTTGCAGACTTGTCGCCCTCCAAATGCCTCACGGTCTCGACAACAGGTATCACGGGGATGACGGCTTTTTTCACTCTTGCTGTCGCATAGCAGTTGCGTATCACCTCGATGCTGGGGAAGGGGCGAACGCCGTCGTGAATCCCGACAACCCCTTCGGCATCGTCGGGAACCAGCGCCAGACCGTTCTGTACGGAGTGGAAACGTGTCTGTCCGCCGTTGGCAAGCAGATACTCTACATCGAAATGGTACTGCTCACAGAGCTCGCGCCAATAGTCTTGTTGGGCCTCTGGCAACACGAGGATGATCTGCAGGTTGGCATCATAACTCCTGAAACGCTCTAGTGTGCGCATCAGCACAGGCTTCCCGCCAATGGGCAGGAACTGCTTGGGAATGTCGCTTCCCATCCGCAGGCCTTTTCCGCCTGCGACGATGATGATGTAGTCCATCAGCAACCCATCAGATGTTTGAAACGCATACCCTCGGCAATTTGGTCGGAGGTCTGCTCGTCAACGAGTTGAGACAGCAGTTCGTAGGCATAGGGGAACGCTGCGGCTGGGCCTTCGGCCGTCGTAATCTGGCCATCGACAGTGACGAGTTCTCCCGTATAGTCGGCGGTGGTGAACATCTGCTCGAAACCGGGATAACAGGTGGCCTGCTTACCATCGAGGATACCCAGTTGTGCCAGTACGACAGCAGGTGCTGCACAGATGGCGCTGATCTTCTTGCCAGCCTCAAACTGTGCCTGGAGTGCCTGGCAGACACCCTCGTGGGCATATAGGTTGCTGGCACCGGGCATGCCACCTGGCAACATCAGCAGATCGGCATCTGCGAAATCGCAGTCGTCGAACATCATGTCGGCACGGATGCCTACGCCATGAGCCGACTCAACTGTCTCACTGTCTGTGGTACTCACTGTTACGACATCTACACCTCCGCGGCGCAGTACATCGACGGGAATCAGAGCCTCGACATCTTCGAAGCCGTTAGCCAGAAATACATAAACTTTTGCCATATTCGTCTTGATTTTAGGATTTCTGAATGCAAAGATACATATTTTTTTAAAGGTAAGAAAGCAAATTATTACTTTTTTTACTATCTTTGCACCCAAAAGACATAATGATGGAGCGTCGTAAGTTGAAATTTGCCATGTTTGGCAATGTCTATCAGGAAAAGAAGTCGGCAGCGATTCAGCAAGTGCTGACCATGCTCTCTGTCTTTGGTGCAGAGTTGTACGTGGATCGGGAATATTATGAATTCCTGCTCAACCATCACCATGCCGACTTGGACGATGTGAAGGTGTTCGAAGGCGACGACTTCAATGCCGATTTCGTGATCTCCATGGGTGGCGACGGAACTTTTCTCAAGGCCGCCAGTAGGGTGAGGGAGAAGCAGATACCTATCCTGGGTGTGAACATGGGGCGTCTGGGATTCCTGGCTGATGTGTGTGCCGAAGATATCGGGCGCTGCCTCGATGCGCTCTATCGTGAGGATTTCTCCGTTGAGTCGCGAGCCCTGATAGAAGTCTCTACTGATGGCGAGACTTTCGAAGGTTTTAACTGTGCGCTGAACGATGTGGCTATCCTGAAACGCGATACTGCTTCGATGATTTCCATCAAGGCGCATGTCAATGGTCAGTACCTGAATACCTATCAGGCCGATGGATTGGTCATCTCTACACCGACGGGTTCAACGGCTTATTCACTGTCGAATGGAGGTCCGATCATCGTGCCAGGTACGAAGGTCTTCTCGATGACGGCTGTTGCACCTCATTCTCTGAACGTGCGCCCGATAGTCCTTTCCGATTCTTCTGTCATAGAACTCGAGGTCGAAAGCCGTAGTCACAATTTCCTGGTTGCTATCGACGGCCGCTCGGAAAAATGTAAGGAAGGTACTAAACTGACGCTTCGCAGAGCACCTTACGACGTGCATGTGGTGAAGCGTCCTGACCACCGCTATTTTGATGCCCTTCGTGAAAAGATGATGTGGGGCGCTGATACGCGCTGACTTATAATTAGGTTCGCGCGAAGTCAATTCCTTAAAGAGTGTTAACAAACTGAAGATTTCTTCCAAATTGTTTGGAGGGAATCGATTTTTGTCGTACTTTTGCAGTGTACTATTAAAGTGGTACACTAATACAGAGGGTTGATTAATGATTTAAACATTCGGAATATGGACTTTCAAGACGGTCATCTTAACGAGTTGCGGCGCGATTGCGCTGAGAGGCAGAAGAAAGGTTTGCATTTTATTCTGGCATCGGTCTTTATCTGGGCTGCAGTGCTGGTTGTCCATCTGACATCGCTTCCTATCGAAACCAAGAACATTCTGACATTCTGCGTGGCTGCTCCCTTGATGCCATTAGCTTGGATCATCTCGAAGATGATTCATGTGGATTTTGAGGGAAAGGGCAATCCTCTGACAAAACTTGGAATACTCTTCTCCGCCAATCAGATTCTTTATATCCTGATCGCGATGTGGGTGTTTGCTGCAGTGCCTGAGAAAATGCTGATGGTGTATGCCATGATCTTCGGAGCCCATCTGATGCCTTATAGCTGGCTGTATCAGTCGAAGAGTTATATGGTGCTTTCCCTCGCAGTCCCCATCGTGGCGCTTATGGTCGGTTTGATGTATGAGCCTTTTGTGCTGGCTGCAGTGATGGTAGGTGTGGAGATTGGCTTCTCGGTGAGTCTGATGATAGAAAACAAGAACAATAAATAAGATACGATTATGATAGAGGTAAACAACATCAGTTTTAAGTATGCAGGTCAGAAGAACCTGGTATTCGATGATTTCAGTCTGACGCTGGAACAGAATAATATCTACGGTCTGCTGGGTAAGAACGGTACGGGTAAGAGCACACTGCTGTATCTCATCAGCGGCTTGCTGAGACCCAAGAAGGGGCATGTGATGTTCGATGGCATCGAGACCAGACTTCGCTGTCCTGAGACGTTGAGCGAGATCTTCATCGTGCCAGAGGAGTTCGACCTGCCGACAATGTCGCTTGAGCAGTATGTGAAGATCAACGAGCCGTTCTATCCGTGTTTCTCTCGCGAGGTGCTCGAGAACTGTCTGAAGGACTTTGAACTCACGACAGATCTGAAGCTCAATGCCCTCTCGATGGGACAGAAGAAGAAGGTGTTTATGTCGTTTGCCCTTGCAGCAGGTACGAAACTGCTCCTGATGGACGAGCCCACCAACGGTCTCGATATTCCATCGAAATCACAGTTCCGCAAGGTGGTGGCCCAGTATATGACGGAAGATCGCACGCTGATTATCTCCACCCATCAGGTACACGATGTAGAGTCGCTGCTCGACCACATCCTGATTCTCTCGCAGCAGAAACTGTTGCTCGATGCGCCGGTGGCTGAGATCACTGAGAAGTATGTCTTCGAATATCGCACACCAGCCGAGATGGACGATGCACTCTATGCCGAGCCTTCACTGCAGGGTAACGCCGTCATCGCTCCTCGCAAGGCCGACAGTGCAGAGACTCAGATTAATCTCGAACTGCTCTTTAATGCTGTGACACAAGGCAAGATCTAACAAAGAGAGGAGGACTGACTATGATACAATTTAATGTTAGTAGGTTTCGGAAGTTGGTGCGCTGGTCGCTGACGATGGATCGCCGCTGGTTCGTGAAGAACACGCTGAGTTGGCTGGTAGTCTTTACGCTGGTGTTCCTGTTCTTCACCTGTGTGGCGAAGTTTAATAATCAGTCGGCATCATTACAGTCTTATCAGGCTTGTGCGTCTATGATTCTTTGCACCACCATCGCTATTCTGGTGCTGGGCCCCACGATGATGTTCAACAGTATGAGGGACAAGCACGACGACCAGCGACTGCTGATGCTGCCTGCCTCGAATCTGGAGAAATACCTGATGCGCTATAGTTATTGGCTCCTGTTGCTGCCCAGCTTTGTAGGTTCGTTTGTGATAGCCGACTTGTTGCAGTATCTGGTGAATTGGCTGTCGGAACATGAGGGTCGTATGTTGGTGATGCAGTATTTGATGAGGCTTGATTTTAACATTGTCTTCCCGCCTTCCAATGTCGTGCCCCGATCCCTGATTGCCTGCATCGTACTCACTTTCGTATGGCTTCACTCGTGCTATGCCGTTGGTGCTACTTTCTTCCGTTCGCACAAATACAGTTGGATCTTGACGAGTGTGACGCTGATTGTTTTAGGTATTATTCTGACCGCTTTGTGGCCGAATGATGAAATCTCGAGAAGCTTGAGCAGTGTTACGGCCGTCAATCTGCTTCGTCTGTGTGATGTGCTTTATGTGGTCTTGATTGCGTTTAATTTCTGGTTGTCTTACAAGTTCTTCTGCCGTCAGCAGGTGGTTGGTAAATATGTAAATGTGTAAAGATATGAATTCGTTTAGTTTCAATAGATTTGGAAAAGCGCTCCGTTGGGTGATGGCAGTCAATTTCCGTACCTTGCTGATGTGGACCATAGGCTCTGTCGTGGCTGTGTTTGTGGGCGAACTGATGACGGCGGAGATGGGGCATTATTCTGCTTATGAGATGGTTTACAAATTCGGAACGATGGGATCTGCACTCTTTATACTGGTTTCACTTATCATGACCAGTACCATCGTGTCGAGTGTGAATGAGAAGCGCAAGCGTCAGGCATTCTTGATGATGCCTTCCACGAATCTTGAGAAGTTTCTCTCGCTGCTGGTCTATACCTCCGTCATCTGTGTGGCTTGTGTGTTCTTGGCATTTGTGCTGGGCGACTGCTTGCGTATGGCTTGGTTTAAGATGCAATCATTTTTTGTAGACTACGAGGTTCAGGTTTCTGTCATTGGCGACCCCGTAGAGACCTATCATGGTTGGTCGTCGGCACTTCCCAAGCTGATAGAGAATCTGACACCAAGTATGCTGGATCCTGAATCCGATCGTTATACATGGTTCTATAATGCGATGACTTTATTCGTGATATCTGCCGTTGGTGTGTGGATTCATTCTCTCTTGATAATATGTGGCACACTATTGCGCAAATATGCCTTCGTCGTCGCTTCTCTGATCATCATCCTCTGTTCCATTCTGCTGTCGTGGACGATACATCACTTCGGCCTATTCTTGTTCTGGGGCGACGTGTGGAAAGACGGAATTCATTATGAATCGGAGGTGGGTGCCTTGGCCTATGTGCTCGCAGTCCTATTGCCTGCACTTGCCGTCTTCAACTACTGGGCATCGTTCCATATCTTCAAGCATTTCGAACTAATTACTAATAAGTGGACTAATTATGACATTCTCAAACGATAAACCCATCTATATCCAGATGGCAGACCGTCTGTGCGACGAGATCCTTTCTGGCAAGTATCAGGACGATGACCGTATTCCGTCTGTCCGTGAGTATGCCGTGCTGTTGGAGGTGAATACGAATACGGCAGTAAAGGCTTACGAGCAACTGGCCCGCGAGGAGATTATCTACAACAAGCGCGGTCTGGGCTACTTCGTGACGAAAGGTGCGAAGAAGCAGATACTCAAGGCCCGTAAGAAAGAGTTTATGAAAGCGCACTTGCCTGAGCTCTTCCGGCAGATGCAGTTGCTCGACATCACGATCGAAGATGTTGCAGAGGCCTATAACGCACAAAAAAAGTGATAAGCCATGTCTATTATGCGTTCATTCGTCACAAATCTGTGCAGGTTATCCCATTTTTTTTGTGAGATTTGCAACTTTTTGTATCTTTGCAGCGTCAAACAGACAGAAACTAAGTTAAAGTATAAGTTAAACTAAGGTATTAAGATTGTTTCATGATACATCTTCAAGACATCAACAAGACCTATCAGGGAGCGCAGCCACTTCACGTGCTGAAGGGCATCTCGCTCGATATTGCGAAAGGAGAGTTCGTATCCATCATGGGTGCTTCGGGCTCTGGTAAGAGTACCTTATTAAATATATTAGGTATTCTTGACAACTACGACTCTGGCACCTACGAGCTGGCAGGCGTTCCCATCTGGAACCTCTCCGAGACGAAGGCTGCCGAGTATCGCAACAAGATGATAGGTTTTATTTTCCAGTCATTTAATCTCATCTCTTTTAAGACCGCCGTGGAAAACGTTGAGTTGCCATTATTTTATCAGGGAGTGTCGCGCAAGAAGCGTCATCAGATGGCTCTGGAGTATCTGGAACGTCTGGGACTGCTCGACTGGGCAGAGCACTACCCCAATGAACTGTCGGGAGGACAGAAACAACGCGTGGCAATTGCCAGAGCACTCATCACCCGTCCACAGATCATTCTGGCCGACGAGCCTACGGGCGCACTTGACTCTAAGACCTCTGTGGAGGTGATGCAGCTGCTCAAGCATCTCAACGAAGAGGAGGGCATGACCATCGTTGTGGTGACTCACGAGAGCGGTGTGGCTAATGAGACGAATAAGATAGTACATATCAAGGACGGTATCATCGGTAAGATCGAGGAGAACCTCGAACACAACTCCAGTCCATTTGGTATTAACGGCATGATGAAGTAACAGCTATGCGAGATATCATCACAGAAATATGGAGTACGGCGCGGAGGAATAAACTCCGCACGACGCTCACCGGCTTCGCTGTGGCATGGGGCATCTTTATGATCATCGTGCTGTTGGGTGCCGGCAACGGACTCATCAATGCCCAGTTGAAACAGTCTGACCGTTTCCTGTCATCGTCGATGGTGGTTTACGGCGGTGAGACTTCAAAGCCTTATCAAGGTATGAAGGAGGGACGTTCGATCAGGCTTCAGACACGCGACATCAGTACTACCGATTCAGAGTTCAAGGAGAATATCGATGAAGTGGGGGCTCAGTATCGTACAGGAGCCACCATCAGCCTTGGACAACAGTATATCACCCCTTCGCTTGCCGGCGTCTATCCCAACCACATCAAAATAGACAAAGTGGAAATTATTTTGGGGCGTTTCATTAACGATAACGATATCAAGGAAAGCCGTAAGGTCATTATTGTGAGTAACAAGCAGGCCAAAGAACTCCTCAATGCAAATAGCGACAAACAGCAGGATATTTCACGGCTTGTTGGGCAATACGTGAACGTAGGTAATTTTGCCTTCAAGGTAGTGGGCATCTATAAGGAGAACGAGAATGGTAGAGCGGACGCCTTCTCCTCTTACACGGCCATCAAGCGCATCTATGGTGCTAATACTGATGATGCCGGGCGCATCGAGTTTACCTTCCACGGACTACCCACAGAGGCTGCCAATGAGGCTTTCGAAAAGGAATATCGCCAACGAATGAATGCCAACCATCAGGCACATCCTGAAGATGAGAGCGCCATTTGGCTCTGGAACCGTTTCACGCAGAATCTGCAGATGCAGACGGGCATCGGCATCATCCGAACAGCGCTCTGGGTGGTTGGACTTTTCACGTTGCTCTCTGGCATTGTCGGCGTGTCGAACATCATGCTGATTACCGTCAAAGAGCGCACCCACGAGTTTGGTATCCGCAAGGCTATTGGTGCCAAGCCTTGGAGTATCTTGAAACTGATTATTATTGAAAGTGTGATT
>Ga0310695_10012021_pt1 | contig 12224 bp, 6 predicted proteins | sample RumenRJG_04DNA_FD_203882 | JGI IMG/M metagenome (GOLD analysis project Ga0310695, IMG submission 203882) | Bovine rumen microbial communities from Lethbridge, Alberta, Canada - RJG_04 (v2) (version 2) | ecosystem: Host-associated > Mammals > Digestive system > Stomach > Rumen | place: Canada... | reverse complement strand
CCTCGGCAGAAAAGGCATGCCCGAATTCGACAAAGATGAGGAAGGCCCTCAAATACTTCGGCGACAACGAAAAACTTGGAAGAATGGCCTACGACAAGTTCGAGGCCGAGGGCCTGTTCATCGGCTCGGGCGTCGTGGAAAGCGGCTGCAAGACCGTCCTCGGCGCGCGCCTCAAGCAGTCCGGGATGTTCTGGTCGCTCAAGGGCGCCAAGGGAATGATCCCACTGCGCACACTGGAAAAGTCAGGGCGCCTAGACGAGTTCTTCAACTGGCGGCTGCGCAATCTCAAGCAGGTAATCTGCACGAAATCGGCATGACCTTGCAGAAAAAAGTCTTTGCACCCCATTCCACCCCATGCATCCGCAATCTGAATGTGCTATAATGTCGGCGCTTCTTTCACTTGGAGGCACGATCCGCATTGACCTTGCAGCGGGTGTTGCACAGGAAATTTGCCGGCGGGCCATCCGAAAACCACGAGAGTCCAAACGATGCAATATACGTTTTCGACGCGCAGGGATTTCCTGCGCAATGCGGTGATGCTGGCGGGTGCCGGCGTCACGGCGCCGCTCATGGCGGCGATGAAATACGACAGGGACGCCGTGCTGCGGTACTTCCGTGCTCGAGCGAAGGAGACGGACGCGCGCGTGAAGGACGGAATCGAACGCAACCGAAAGGCTGACGCCACGCTCGTGTTCAAGGACGCGCAAGGCCGTTCCTGCGAGACCGTCCATGTGAAGGTGCGGCAGAAGCGACACGACTTCAAGTACGGCGCGAACCTCTTCGGCCTCGCCGAGACGAAAGACGGCGCGGAGATGGCCGCCGCGTACCGCGCGCGTTTCGCGGCGGCGTTCAACCTCGCGACTTTGCCGTTCTACTGGAAGTCCGTCGAGCCCGAACGCGGCAAGACGCGCTATGCGAAGGACTCCCCCTACATCTACCGCCGCCCCCCGATCGACCTCTGCCTCGAGTTCTGCGAGGCGAACGGCATCGAGCCGAAGGCGCACTGTCTGAACTACGCCGACTGGCAGCCGGCGTGGGCGAGGGGCACGGTGGAGCGCGAGAAGGCGCTGCTTGAAAAGCGCTTCGCCGAGCTTGCCGCCCGCTACGCGAAGCGCATCCCGATGTGGGAGGTCACGAACGAGACGCTTTTCTGGGGGCCGGCCCAGCACCGCAACAGCGTGTTCTTCGGCAAGCGGGACTTCGTCGAGTGGAGCTTCAAGACGGCCGCGAAGCACTTCCCCTCCAACAAGCTCGTGATAAACGAGGCGGCTCCCAACGTGATCGACTGCTACAGGGCCACGCGCAGCGCCTACTACATGCAGATCGAGAACGCGCTCATGAAGGGATGCCGAATCGACGGGATCGGCATCCAGGCGCACGCGGTTTGGGGTACGAACATGAAGAGGGTCGCGTCCCAGGCACGCTTCGAGTACAACCCCGAGCACATGTTCCGCATCATGGACACGTACGCACAGCTCGAAAGGCCGCTGCAGATCACCGAGCTCACCATCCCCGCGTATTCGGAAGATCCCGGCGACGAGGCCGTGCAGGCCGAGATCGTGCGCAACCTCTACAGCATCTGGTTCTCGCACCCCTCGATGGAGGCGATCATCTACTGGGATCTTTCGGACGCCTATTCTTGGACGGCCGAGCACGTCGGCTCGCTCTGCCGCCGCGACATGAGCCCGAAGCCGGCGTACAACGTCATCTGCGATCTTTTCGGCAGGGAGTGGCGCACGAACTTCGAGCGGGACGTCGGCGGCGGACGGCTTTCCTTCCGCGGCTTCCGCGGCACGTATGAGGTGGAGGCAACGTCCAACGGCCGCACTGTGCGGCGTGAATTCCACGTCGGGGACAAGAATCCCGAGACTGTGGTTTTGGTATGAGGGGCGGTTGCCGCATGATCAGCGTGCTGCGCGCATAAGGTGCGGCGGCGATTTGTGATATACTTCCCGGCGGATCAGGAGCAATCCAGTTATGAAATCTTGGAACGAGATACGAAAGGCGGCGACGGCGTTCTCGAAACGCTGGAAGAACGCCTACGACGAAAAGAGCCAGGCGCAGAGCTTCCTGAAGGAGTTCTTCGCCGTGTTCGGCGTGGACGCCGCGACGGAGCGCGACACTCCCTAACCGACGCCGACCGCGTCGCCCACCTCTTCAAACTCTACGCAAAGAAAGTGAATAAAACATGAAACACCGAGCAACAGGACGCCCAAGGGGAAGGCCGCCGAGCCTGCCGTTTGACCTTGCCGAGCAGATACTTCGCGATCTCGAAAGCAGAATGGATCGCAACACCATGCTTGTCAGACCCGAAATCGCGTCAATGGCAAGAAAGCTGAATGTCAGCCGTTCATCGATAAAAAGAGAAATCGCGAGCATCAGAAACAACGGTTTTATTGAACTCTGCCACATCTCTAAAAGTCCAACCGACAAGGTCTGCACCATCATGTACAGAATCCTTCGCCCGGTACTGCCAAACCCCGACTCTCATTGTGGCTCATAATTCCCCTCGCCGTGGCTCAAAAATCCCCTTCCCATGGCTCAAAAATCCCCTTGCAGTGGCTCAAAAATCCCCCTCCAGTACCTACGCCTTGCGCCCGGCGCACCCAGACCATAAACCGTTACTGACCGCATAAAAAGGAAAAAGAGGAACGCGACAAGCTGCGTCCCTCCCGTGGGTTTCGGTGTTGAAAAACATTCTGCGTCAACGGACGATCAAGATGAATCCCGTGTTAAGGTATACGCCGTCGTCCTTGACGGTGACGGCGTAGCGCCGATCCTCGTCGCCGCGCGTGAACACGAGCGAGCCGACGCTCGCCGGAGGATTCTCCGCCGACCAGGCCACCACCGGGCGCTTCGTCGAAATCTTGCGGCCGCCGAGCTTGAGCCGGATCGTCGCGCCCTCCGCCAGATTCATCGTGCAACCTTTCGACGGCAGCACGAACGGCGCGTCAAGTCCGCTCAAGTCGAGGACGGGCGCAAGGTGCGTGGCGTCGCCGAGCGTGACCGTCTTGAGCAGGTTCGTCGTCATGGGCTGGAAGCGGTCGAGGATCGTCATCATCTTGTCTACATTGCCTGCATCTATGATCTTCTCGCGCCGGTCAATGAACGTGCCGACGGTGAACTTCGCCTCGGCATGTACCGCGCCGCCAAGCCCCACGTCCAGCGTGGCGGAACTGAGGTCGGTTGTGTCGTCGCCAGCGTACACGGAAATGCCCTTGGGTGAACCGTTGTCGCCGTTATCGACGTTGACGATTGTGCCGGAACCCACCGTCTTCACGCGGCGGAAGCCCATCCGGCATCCGTGCCGGATGGTGAGCGTGTGGCCGTTCAGGATCAGAAGGTGCTGCTCGTCATTGCCGGGCGCGTACATGAAACTAGGGGCACCGCTGTTTGCCATTGAACCAGACATGTAACCAGGCATGACAACCGTTGCGTCGCCGGAAAGCTCCATGTCGGCAATGCAGTTCATCTGGAACCAGCCGTTGGCGTCGACCGCCACGCTGCTGATCATCGCGCCTTCATGGCCCGGCCCGTCGCCCGCGATGACGAACGAGTACGGCGTCTGCGTAGCGGCGCTTACCTTGCCGGCCCAGTCGAACGCCGCGCCGTCCCCAATGGTGATCCACGCCTTAGCGGGCCCCCACGCGCCGTTGTACGCGCCGCTCTTCGCCCAGCCGTTCAACACCACCGTGCCGCCGGTGTACGTCTGGTCGGCCTTCGCGGCGACGAACGTGCCCGCGCCCTTCTTGACGAGCTTGAGCGAGCCGGCGAGCGTCATCACCGAATTCGTGAGCGTCGCGCCGCCCGCAACGGTAACTTCGAGCTCGCCGCCCGCCGCACTAGACGTGACGGTGAACGGACTCGTCCCGCCGATCATCGTGTCCGGCAAGACGAGCTTGCGTCCGGCGACGTCGATCGTGACGCCCGGCGCCGGCGTGAAGTCGAATCCGCCGCCCATATCGCACACACCGCTCCCCTCCGGCAGCGTGAAGCTCCCCGAAAGCAGGTACTCGGCCGGCGACACGTTCTTCGCCTTGACGGCAAGGTATTCCTCGTAGGAAGAGAACCGCACCTGGATGTCGTCCGTCACGCCGGATTCCCAGTCCGGGACGACGTTTCCGTTCGCGTCGTAGAACACCCATTCCGGCGTGTCCAGCTCCATGTCAAGCCGTGCATACGCCGGAACGACGGTCGATTTCACGTACAGGCCGTCGGTGCGCGCCACCGCTTCGATGGGACGCGCTTCGCCGGAATAGGCGAGCGTGAAGGCACAATCGGGAATCACGCCCCACGAGACGAGCTTGTCGCCGGCGGCGATTGCACGTTCTCCCACGTCCACCGTCACCGTCGCATTCGTGGCGAATGCAAGCTCGGGAATCCCCTCCGCCGATCCAAACGGACTAGCAAGCAGCGAAAGGTCGAGAACGGGAGAAAGGTGCGTCTCGTCGCCGAGCGTGACCCGGTTGAAGAGATTCGTCGAGAACGGCTTGAAGTTGCCGATGACGGTCAGCATTCCGTCGATACTGTCTTTGTCCGTCGTAAAGCCGTTGTTGTCCTTTGTCCCGTCGTTCCACTGCAGCGTGCGGCGGTCGATGAAGTTCAGCACCTTCACGTCGGTCTCGAAGCTCAGCCCGCAGCGGTCGTTGACGTCGAGCGTCGCCGTGGAGAGATCGCTTGGCGCGCCGTAGAAGGAGAAGCGGCGAAAGCCGCCCGCCTTGGATTCGTCGGGCACGCATACGATCGTGCCGGCTCCTGCCGAAGTGACGTTTCGGAACGGGAAGGAGTCCCACACCACGACGGTGAGGGTGTGGCCGTTCAGCCTGAGAACATGATTGTTGAGGTTGTTGAACATGAAGCCGTACATGTTGAGGACAGTTTGGTGAAGCCTGAGCGTCGCATCCCCGTCGAGTTCGAGATCGGCTATGGAGTTTATGTTGTAGAACGTTCCTCCAAAGTCGGCGGACGTCTTCATCGCGCCGTTGCCGTCCGGTCCTGTTCCGGCGACCTTGAAGCTGTAGGGCGTCGTAGTGGAATTGTCCACTTTGCCGGCCCAGTCGAAACCCGCGCCGTCCGCGACCGTTATCAGCGCCTTCGCGGGACCCCAAGCGCCGTTGTACGCGCCGCTCTTCGCCCAGCCGTTCGACACCACCGTGCCGCCCGTGTACGTCTGGCCCGCTTTCGCGGCGACGAACGTGCCCTCGCCGTCCTTGACGAGTTTCATCTGGCCGGCGAACGTGATGGTCGAGTTCTCGACCGTCTCGCCGTTTGCCACGTCCACGTGCAGCTCACCTCCGCCGACGGTGTCGGTGAACGTGCCCGTTCCGACCACGTGCGCAAGAGCGAGGGAGTGTCCCGCAAGGTCTATAGTTGCGTCAATCGCCGCCCGCGTCGTGCTGTAGAAGTCTATCTTTTCGCCGGACGACGGACCCGCCGCGAACGCGCCGGAGCCGATGTTCCGGGCGTATTCGCGGTTCACCTTGTCGAAGAGGCACGCCTCGCCGCCGTACAGCACGGGCACGTAGTCCCTGACAAGCGTCCCGTTGTCGTAGATCTGGCAGGAATGGAAGCGTACGGTGCCGTTCTTGGTATTCACACCGTTGGGACGGTTGTCCGCGAAGAGGTAGAGGCTGCGCGAGAGCTGGAACGTCTGCCCGGAGTGCGTCGTGTGTACCGCGCCGTCAACTTTGAACACGCCCTTGTCAAATTCGATCGTATGCCGGCCGTTGGCGGCAACCGAGCCTGCCGTCCCGCCCAGATTGCCAAAACCGCTGTAGACGCCTCTCCCGTCGTTGCTGACGCCGAACACTTTGGTTTTCCACCAGTTCCCCGAACTGTCGTCGGAGACGCCGAACCAGGATTCAAACGTCCCGCGCACGGTGACGTCGAACACGACGCGCGTGTTGTTGTTCGGCTTGAAGCCGGTGTCGATGTAGGCGCTCTGCGGCGCGTCGAGATACTGGAGGGCATAGACAGGCGCGAAGGTGACGACCGAGGCGAGACCTCTCCAGTCGCTGTCCGCCGCGAGGGAACAGTTCTCGAACTTCAGCTCGTTGTACGAGAGGTTCTGACCGGCGGGCACCTTGAAGTTCGTCGCGCCCCTGACGAAGACGATGGTGTTCGCGTCGGGACAGGCTCCCGCGACCTCCTCGCCCGCCGCGTTCGTGCAGGCCCAGTTCGCCGGGTCGTTCACGTTCGCGAGGTCGCCTAACCCCGTCCAGTACGCCGTCAGCGCCATCGGCAACGCCGCCGAGCATGCGGTCGTGAACGGGATCGTCTCCGTCACGTTCGCGGCGGTGTCGTAACCGGGCGTCCCTGTCCCCGCGTTGGCGAACACCTTGCCCGTCACCTTGTCGTAGAACACGCCTTCAGGCGAGGAAGTGCTGCCGCGAACCGCCGCCACGAGGTGGCGCAGGTCGCCGCCGCTTGAATCGAATATCCGGGCGTAGTGCCACTCGCCGTAGCAGTAGCGTCCGGACGACGCACCCGAGCCGTTGTTGGACGAGCCGACGAAAATATCGCCCGCATCGCTGCCGAGAGCGCCGGATGGCCCCGTTGTCGCCTTGTTTTTGTTGTCGAGGAACGACAGCGTCACGTATGCCCCGTCAACATACGCGCCGTTCACATGGCCCTTGTTGTCCGCAAAGGAGTGTTTCAGGAGAATCGTATGCGGGACCGAAGAGTCTGTCCACGAAAACGCCGCAAGCCCGCCATTCACGCCCCGGTAGCGAAGATAGCAGCTGGTCGTCGAATTGTTATTTTGGCCGATGGTGAAGTTGTCGCGCGTGCTGCCCATCACGGAGGCCCATGCCCCAGTTGAGCCAGTGCGGCGGTACTTGAATTCCGTTCCATACGCCTCGTTGCCCTTGATGCCGGTGTTGACGTACTGTCCGTTGCCGAGCGACACCCAGCCGTCAATGAGACGCACGTCGGAGGTGACGATCGCGCGCACGACGCTTCCGGCGGGGATGCCGTCCGCGCTGATCTCGTACGTCGCCGCCGACGCGGAGAGCGTGCCGGCGTAGGCGCGGCGGTTTGCGAGCGGCCAGGCGGATATCTCCGCTCCGTGGTCGGCCGCGCCCCACACAATGTAAAGCTTCGACGTGTCGTCGTAGGCGTTCGCCGGCACGGCGACGCGCAACGCGCCGCCGCTCAGCGAGACTTGCAGCGTGGCGGCATTGGCCGCAAAAAGAGATGAACAAGCCAGCGCGAACGCGCCAAGGCACACAGCCTTCATGGAGGTACGGCTCATTGCGTCCCCTCCTCGAAGGAACGCGAATAATTTACGTCCCCCGATTTCACTCATTTTCAGAAGCTTCATCGCCTTTCTCCTTGTTAAATTGTTTGGTTTGTTCTGATTTCGGCATCGCCGCCGCTTTAAATTTTTCTCCGACGGCGAGGGCGCCGTCGCTACGCACCTTTCAACCCTTCACGTCAAACCAGTTGTAGCCCACATTCCCGCAGACCTCGACGACCGTCACGGCGACTTCATGGTTCCAGTCTGGACGACGCGCGAGCGCCTCGCGGTAGGCGAGCGCCTGATCCACGGTCTCCGCATCGGGTGCGGCGGCGTGGGGACACGCCGCCCCACCATGGTAGGGCGCGTTGTCCTCAACGCGCCGTCCGGATGCGTTCGTGAAGTACTTGAACTCCACGAGCTGCGCGGGCTTCGCAACGCCGGGCTTCGGGATCGCGAGGAAGTCGCAGCGCCCCTCGGACGAGTTGTACTCCGTCTCGAACGAGTAGTAGTCCACCAGGTAGTCAAGGCAGCGCGAGGTGAACGTCGTGCGGAAGAAGTTCTCGTTCATCTTGTCGAACGCCTGCGCCGGAATGCGCGCCTTGACGTAATGCAGCCAAAACGCGTCGAAGAGGTTTTCCCATGTGCCGCCGTTCAGCGCCAACGCCTCCGCCGCCAGTCCGAAAGCCCGGCGCGCCTCATCGACGTTCGTAAACTCGGAAAGCTCGTCGTAGTAGTCGACGAACATGTTCTTGATCGTCAGATTTGGAATCTTGAGCGAGAACCTGCTTTCGAACGTCAGCAGACCGAGGTAGTAGAGCGCGTAGGGGAAGAACTCCTCGCTGAAGAACTTCGCGCGCCCGAACTTCGCGGAAAGCGCGGCCGGGTTCACAATCTCCCCCTCGCCACGCTCGACGTAGGCGCGAACCTTCTCCAGCGCACGGGCATTCGTCTGCGCAAGACGGCGGAACCAGCCGATGTCCGTGCGCACATTCGCGTCGATGACGAACGACGGCTGCCGACGCTCCACGACGAGGCACCGCAGGTACCAGTTGCAGATGGTCGAGTTGTAGAGCGGCTCGGCGGAAGGCAGAAACCGGTATCCGTCGTAGAAGTTCTTGAGATCCGTCAGCACGGCGGACTTCAACGCGGGATCAAGGCCGTGCTCGGCGAAGATGTCATCAACATACGCATCGACCTGCGCCTGCGTGAATCCGACGAGGCCGACCTTATCCGAGTCGAGGCTCACGATGGTGCCGACGTTGAAGCCGCTCGAGAGGTCGTCAAGCGTGATCGGAAGAACGCCCGTGAAGTACGTGCGCCCCACCGTGCCGTCCGCAAGCCCCGCCTTGAACGACTTGAAGAACGCCTTGAAAAACGACTCGCGCGTGGCGTCGCCCCTGGAGTCGTGGCCGCATATCGCGTTGTACTCCGCGTCTCGGTTCGAGACGACGAGTTCGTTCGTGAAGTTGTCGTACTCGTCGATGATCACGTAGAGCGGGGGGAGGTTGTTATTGCGGATGACGTCACGGACCTTGTCAATGCACTCTGCCGGCGCGGTAGCCGATTCTACTGCGCTCCAATCGGCAAGATTCTTGTATTTGACAGTCAAGTAGCCGACAGCGCCTTTGATATTTTGCCAAAAGCGCTTTTCGATCTCCGCGAGCGTACCCACTTGCACAGTCGAGAAGTCGAACTGGAGAACGAGGAAGGAATTCCGGAGCGGCGTCGGGTCGCGCCCGATGTCGGTCATTCCGAAGAGCTCGTCGAAGCGGTCCTTGAGATCGACGTCGTAGTAGTGCGCGAGCATCGAGCAGACGACGGACTTGCCGAACCGCTTCGGACGCAGGAACACGGGCGTCTTGATCGCCTCGAGTTCGCGGATGTAGCGGGTGTTGTCCACGAACAGGCATTCGCGGACGATCTCGGCCCAGTTGATGACGCCGTATGGAATCTTGCGCTTATTCAACATGCCGCACATTATACAACATACCGAATTCCCATGTCAAGATGGGCGCGAAAATGTCCGGCTCGCCCGTTACCGGATCAGTATCGTGAAGCCGACGCGGGCAAGGTCGTAACCCAGGCCGTCGGAGGTCTTGCGGAGTCTCCACCCTTTTGTGTCAAAGCCCGCCGCAAACACGATCTCGTTCTCCGCCGGCAGCATCGCCGCAGCCCCCGTCTTGAACAGCGGTATCGCGCTGTTCCCCGACAAATCCAGCCCCGACAGGTCGATCGTCATTGTCCCTGAAAGCGCCTCGGTGATCGTGAGGTATCCCGTGCCCGTCGGCTTGAACACGGCACCCGCGCCGAGAGTCACGCGGTTCACAGTCCCCGTGCCGGTCAGGAAGCCCGTGACCTTCAGCGTCTGGCTAGCGTTCACCATGGCGGTGCCGTCGAGCAGCAGGTTCTTGACGGTGGCCGTTGTGACGTTCGAGCCTTTGGCTACAATCAGGTTCGCGCCGGAACGGACTTTCAAGAGGCCGTTCGTGACAAAGATCTGGCGTCCGTCGTTACGCGCCCCGCCGCGCAGCTGCAGCGTTGTGCCTTCCGCGACGTCAAGCGTTCCAGCGCCGTTGAAAAGACTCACCGTGACGGTGGTGGTTCCCGACCCGACGAGCGTGAGCGTGTTTCCGCCCAGATTGAAGTTCGCGTAGTCGTAGCCGAGGTAAGAACGGACGCCGAGGTTGAGCCGTCCACCGTTGTTGTCGATTGTCGTATCGCCTTCGATCGTCAACGGCGAGACGGGAGCCTGGCCATCTACGTCGGTTCCACTCTGCACGCTGTTGACGAGCTGCGCCCCATCCTCCAGGACGACGCCAGTGGAAGGTCTTCCCGTCCAGGACGTAAGACTACCTGCGACCATGTCAAGTTTCGCGCCCACCCTGACGCGAACCCTGGCGGTTCCGTTTGCGCTGGACGTTCCGCCGAATCCGAAGGAGTTGCTGTCGCCAAACTTGACGGTTCCGCTGGCAATGACCACTTCGCCCGCATAGTCGGTGTTCGCCTTCGTCATGGTGATGGTATTGCCCGCACCAGGATCGAGGACAAGCGCGCCGGCGCCGGTCAGCCCGCCGGCGGGAAGCCCCGCCGTGCCGGGAAGCTTCGCCGTCGCGTACGGCGCGATGTCAAGCTTCTGCATCGTGACGTTCGCCGGGAACGCCGCCGAGCCGTCGCCGATGACTTTCACGACGCCGAGCGCCAGTGCGCCGGAGGAGGTGAAGACCGTCCCGCCGGCGGCGATGGGAATCGTCACAATGTTGTCGGAGGTCGGGACCTTCCCCGTATTCCAGTTTGCTGCAGTGTCGAGCGCGAACGTGCCCGCTGCGCCCGTCCACACAACCTCTGTCCCGTCCTTCGCGGGCCCCGCCGTCAGCGTCCCCGTGTTTGGATAGAAATAGTCCTTGCTCACCGTGTCGTATAGCGCGACAACGCCGGACGGATCCTTGCACGGCAGGAAGTTTCGCACAAGGTTGTGTTCCGTCGTGCTCACGCCGTTCGTCTCCCATATCTTCAGGTAGTAGCAGCGCGTCCCGTTGCCGACGGGGGCGTTCGGGTTCGCGCCTTTGACGTTCTGCCTGAACAAGTAGAGATTCGTTCCCGTGTCTCCGGGCTTGTAATTGTTTCCCGACGTGTTGGCCGTCCCATCCACGTCGGACGTGCATTTCCAGTACGTACCGTCAAAGGCCCCCTCCACCTTCACGACATGATAGGCGTTCAGCGTCGCACTCACCCCGCACGACTCCGAATTGTTTATGTTGCCGGAGGTCGTGCCATAGTTCCGCATGAAGTTTCCGCCGTATTGCTGGCACATCATGAATTGCACGCCGTTGGAAACACGCGCGCCGAGATAGACCTGGTTGCCGCTCGACACCCACATCAAGCCGGTTTCAGACTTGATTCCAGAGCGCGCGCGAACGCCCGTGTCAATGTGCTGGCTGGTGGTGGTGGCCACGTATTCGAGCGCCGTGGCGTCTGCCGGAATGGTGTTCGCCGTCTCCGGCCCGGCCTCGAGCGCGGTCGAGGTTCCGGAATACAGGATTTCGCCCGTCACCTTGTCGTAGAGACCGGGAATGTTGCCCTTGACGCACGGCTTGAGGTCGCGCGCGAGGACGTAAACGCCGTTGACGTCGTTCGTCCAGACCTTCAGATAGTAGCAACGCGCGTTGACGGGGAGGTCGTGCGTCATCGTGCCGTCAGCCTTCTTGAAGTTTCGCGCGAACAGGTAGAGATTCAGTCCGGTGTCGAGCGCACCCACCGCCGTGCCGTTCTTGGACGGCGTCGCCGTCGCCGTCACGCCGTTGATGGTCGCCGAGAAGCGTCCGTCCGCCGTGTATTCCGATGCAACCTCGTAGTATTTGTTGTCCTCCTTCGTCGGTATGGAGCTTATATCTTCGAGGAATGCGCTCGTCGTGCCGTAGAAGCAGCCCCAGCGATACGAGTTGTGGGCATGACAGAGGAGGAGGTTGTCGTCGCCGGTTCGCGCGCCGAGGAATGTAGCATAGTACCAGTTGCCCGCCGTCCACATCATGCCCATCTCGGCGCGGATGCCGGACTTGGCCCGTATGCCGGTATCGACGTACTGCTTGCCAGTCGATGCGACGTATTCAAGATATGCGTCTGGTGTTTCAGCGAACGACGGCGAGGGCGCCGTCGCTACACAAATTGTGGCCGCGACAAGCGCTGACCTTCCGATGCAGACACGACGAAGCGCGTCTATTCCCGCATCCAACAACTTGAACGACATACAATGCTCCTTAGGTTACAAGCCACCGTTCCGAGAAAGCCCTTCTCGCCCAGAACTATGCCAGTATTTTAGCATTTTTTTTTGTTTGCCGTCAAGTGTCGATATCGCCACCGATCACTTCAGGGCGCATCTCCGTTTTTCACCGTCCCTCCTTTGTAATGGAAACAACCAAAACAACTTTCAAAAACAACTTAGTCCTACGGGCACACCTTGAACATTCTCACTTTCAGAATCGTTATA
>Ga0310695_10012020_pt1 | contig 12225 bp, 11 predicted proteins | sample RumenRJG_04DNA_FD_203882 | JGI IMG/M metagenome (GOLD analysis project Ga0310695, IMG submission 203882) | Bovine rumen microbial communities from Lethbridge, Alberta, Canada - RJG_04 (v2) (version 2) | ecosystem: Host-associated > Mammals > Digestive system > Stomach > Rumen | place: Canada... | reverse complement strand
ACCTTGACGCGACGCAGACCGCTTCGCTCACGGGAGTGAGTCGTCCGACGATCAATCGTTTTTTCGGAGTTCTCCGGGAGCGCGTCGTTCGTCTTTGCGAAGAGGAGAGCAGCTTCGATAAGGGAACTGTCGAGTTTGACGAGAGTCGTTTGGACGAGGAGCGCGTTCGCGACGAACGAGAGCGTGGCGCCGGTAGAAGTGACGTCGTGTTCGGTTTGACCAAGCGAGAGGGCAAAATTTACGCTCAGGTCCTTTCGAACTGTTCGGCGACAGCGCTTTATTCCGTCGCAACCTCCGAGGACGGTCAGGATCCGACGCGCCATAGAGACGAGTTCAAGCGCTTCGACGCGCTGGTTGATTTCAGCGCCAAGAGACTTTATCGGATCTGCGGCCCTGCGAACGGTCGCAATCACATAGACGAAATTGAGAGCTTTTGGGGCCTGACGAAAGCGAGACTCGCAAAGTTCAGAGGGATATCCGCGAAGACCTTCTATTTGCACCTGAAGGAAAGCGAATTTCGTTTCAACCATCGAAACGAAGACCTCTACAAGATACTCCTCAAAGAACTGAGAACCAGCGCTAGACGGCGCCAGCGTTAGGACGCTGGACCCCAATATCGCGCCTTGACGCATTGACTTGGGCATGGCGAACACGGCGCGAAGCTCCAGCCTTCCCGCTGGTCAGGCGGCGGCGACCTCGCCGCGGAGGATATCGCGCTAGAACGTTTTGAAATGGGCAAAGTCAACCTGGCGCGAAGCTCCAGCCCTCACGTTGTTCGGGTTTCTTGTTCCTTAAATCAAGATGAACCAGACGGCGTTGAAAGACGATTTCCCTCATGAAAAATCAAAATTCCGACATGGACGACGGCGAGAAAAACAGACGTAGAAATAATACTCTTCGTCAGAAAAAGAAATCGTCTGAAATTCGAAAAAATCGATTCGGTTTTGAAAATTACGAGGAAACGACAAGTCCTCTAACGAAATTACCTTCCTTTAATCCAAAAGAAGAATGGGCTCAGGAATATAACAAGCAGTTCGGTGATGAACCGAGCTTTTTTTAACGTCTAAAACAATCTTTAATAAAACTTGAGTAAGAAGGTCTCAATAGAAGATCATTAACAATTTGTTTATTGCGGCATTTTATGATACTTCGAGATATTCATTTTTGTTTATAGACAGAGAACAGGATATCGTCGAGACACTCGTGAAAACGATTATTCTTCATCATAGAAAACGGTTTGTTTGATAATTTTTATCAAATGAAATCTGTATGAAAGAGGATACGTTTTGCACTGTTTCACTTTGAAAATGCATAGAGGTTGTTGAATATAAATGGCGCTCAAGCTGATGTACATCACGAATCGACCCGACGTCGCCGTTATCGCGGAAAACGCCGGCGTCGATCGTGTTTTTGTTGATATGGAGTATATCGGAAAAGCGGCACGACAAGGGGGGATGGATTCAGTTCAAAACCATCATACTGTCGAAGACGTCAAGACTGTTCGTTCCGTTCTGACTAAGGCGCAACTCCTCGTTCGCATCAATCCTATTCATGAGGCCTCGTCCGAATACTGTTCGTCAAAAGAAGAAATCAGCGCGGTCGTCGCCGCTGGCGCTGATCTTGTGATGCTCCCGTTTTTCAAGACGCAGGAGGAAGTTAAAGAATTTATCAGTTTCGTCGACGGCAGAGCTAAAACCATACCCCTCGTTGAGACGCCTGAGGCAACGGAACGGATCGACGAAATTCTCGCCATTCCCGGAATCGACGAAATCTACGTTGGAATCAACGACCTGAGCCTTGGCTACGGGAAGACGTTCATGTTCGAGTTACTCGCCGACGGAACTGTCGAGTGGCTTTGTCAGAAATTTAAACGCGCTGGGATTCCTTATGGATTCGGTGGAATTGCCGGGATCGGCTCAGGAACGCTCCCGGCAGAAACAATTCTTAAAGAGCATTATCGTCTAGGATCGACTAGAGTTATCTTTTCACGTTCATTCTGCAACATCCGCGAAGATACTGATATTGAATATGTTCGTGAGAAATTCGAGACGGGCGTTAGAAGTCTTCGGGCATTTGAAAGGGAGATCGAAATTCATAGTCGATACTTCACAGAAAACAAGGCGGACGTTGCTTCTCGTGTTGCGGCGATTGTCGAACAAAAACGTCAGACAGCAATTTCAGACGTTACCGAAGCATCCGAATATGTTTCGAGTTTGGGTCATGTGAATCTATAATGGTTTGCTTTGTTATGCTTTTATGTGACTTGTCGCTAGAAAAATTCAAATGACTGATCTATACACAAAGTAAGAATTCTCTAGCGGCAACTAACTTTTCATCTATACAGAAATGATTTGGTCTTTTATCTTGATTTTGAATTAGATGAAATAAATCAATAAAAATTGCAAAATCTAAGAATTAACAAATATAAAGTAGGAATGTATGTATAGTAGTTTTTTAAAACGTTTTCTTGATATAATGTTCTCTCTGATTGCATTGATATGTTTATTACCGCTATTCACAATAGTAGCAATCGCTATTAAATTAGATTCGAGAGGTCCTGTTATATTTAAACAAATAAGACTAGGAAGAAATCTTAAGCCGTTTGCGTTGTACAAATTTAGGTCTATGATAGAGAATGCCGAATATATTGGCTCTGGAGTGTATAGCGGAAAGGGAGACTCAAGAGTTACTAGAATTGGAAGGGTAATTAGAGCTACTTCAGTAGATGAACTTCCACAACTGATTAACGTATTGAAAGGTGATATGAGTCTAATTGGACCTAGACCACCTCTAACATATCATCCGTGGACTATGGATAAATATACAGATAAACAGAAAAGGATGTTCGAGGTTAGACCAGGAATAACAGGATGGGCACAAGTAAACGGTCGCAAACACGTAGAATGGACTCAACGAATCGAATTAAACATTTGGTATATAGATAATATTTCTTTTCTTTTGGATTTAAGAATTCTATTTTTGACAATACTTAAAATAATAACAAATGAAAGTAATCTTAGCGAATGTGAAACAGTAAAAAAATTAAAATAATGATATTAATAGGGAATATATTGTGAAAGTATTAATGATGAGACCAACATACAAACCAGAATTGTCTGGAGGAACACACCTAGCTGTAGATCTTGTAAAGGATTTTATAAAAGCTGGCCATCAATTAGAATTAATCACTCCAATTAAAAATTATTATATAAATCAAATTGATAACTTAGACGATGAATGTGTAATTCACCGAATTACATCAAGATATCAAAGTAACAATGTCATTTCAAGAATATTAAGGTATATTGATTTATCTAGGAAAATGTATAAATGCGGTGTAAAAGTAAACGATATTGATTTAATAATGACACATTCTATGCCACCATTATTAGGAGTATTAGGAGCAAGACTCGGTAAAAATAAAAATATTAAAGTTCTATACTGGGAACAGGATGTCGTATCTGAATCTCTTCTTAGTACGGGGATATTTGGAAAAAATAAGATAAAGCAGAAAATTTTACATTATATAGCAAAAAAGATTGAGTTATATACAGAAAAAAATTCTTCTCATGTTATTACTATTTGCAATCAATTTAAGAAAATGCATGTCGAGAGAGGAATTGAGGATACAAAAATTGACGTTGTATACAACTGGATTGATGGGAATCAAGTCTATCATGTGGAAAGGGATAAGAACGAACTCTTTGATGAATTTAATATTCCAAGAAATAAATTTATCGTATCTTACTGCGGAAATCTTGGAGTTCCACAAAATGTTGAAATTATGATAGAAGCAGCAGAAGAATTACGATGTTACGACGATATTATATTTGTAATTTTTGGTGGAGGAACGAGGGAAGAAATCATAAAAAAGATAATTGAGGAAAAGAATTTACCAAATTTAAAACTATACCCATTACAACCACTTGAACGATCTCATCTTGTTTACTCAATAGGCGATGTTGGGTTAGTCATCGGAAAGGCGGGTACGTCAAAAAACGGATTTCCTAGTAAAACTTGGAGTATTATGGCAGCAGAGCAAGCAATGATTTCATGTTTTGATTTAGATAGTGAACTGAGTCAATTTGTACGAGATGGTAAATGTGGCCTGGCAATTAAACCAGATTCAAAAACGGAATTAATGAAAGCTATTCTCGAATTATATAATAATCGTGATAATACCAAAATAATGGGCAAAAATGCTCGAAAATATGTAATTGAAAATTTCTCTCGTCAATCCGCAACCAAAAAAATAATTAAAATTGCCGAGGATCTCATTAGAGTCAAAACAATAAAATGAAAATCTTAATGATTAATTCAGTTTGTGGAATCGGGAGTACTGGTCGAATATGTACTGATTTAGCTTCAGAGCTGGAAAACAATGGACATAGTGTTAAGATAGCTTATGGACGAGGTGACGTACCAGAAAGATTCCAAAGATTTGCGACACATATAGGGACGGACCTTGATGTATTTGTTCATATGGTAAAAGCAAGACTTTTCGATCTAGCAGGTTACGGAAGTAAAAGAGCAACTGAAAAATTTATCAATTGGATGAGAGAATTCGAACCTGATATTATCCATATTCACAACCTGCATGGTTATTACTTGCACATTCCGACACTGTTTTACGAACTAAAAATAAGTCAACAACGCATTGTATGGACGTTACATGACACATGGGCTTTCAGCGGACATAGCGGAACTTGCGATAAAGTCAGTTGTACGAAGTGGAAAACAGGATGTGGTAAATGTCCGTTAATCCGACAATACCCGTTTTCGATTTTTGATAGATCAAAATTTAATTGGAACTGGAAAAGAGAAATATTTAATTCATTAGACAGAACTATATTAGTAACACCGTCAATATGGCTACGCGAACAGGTTAAATCATCGATACTAAAAAATATGAAGATAAGAGTCATACCAAATGGAATAGATACTGATCAATTTGTACAAAAAGAGACTAACATCAAAAAGAAGTTGGGAATACAAGATAAAATCGTATTACTTGGAGTATCTAGCGTATGGCATAAATACAAGGGATTATACGACTTCTACAGACTTAACGAAATAATTGATAGGAAAAAGTATGTAATAGTACTGGTAGGTCTTGATGAAAAACAGCGTAAAAAGATTCCGGAAGGTATATTAGCACTACCTAAGACAACGAGTATTAAGCAATTAGTTGATTATTATAATATGGCTGATATATTTATTAATTTAACTTATTGTGACGTTTTTGGAATGGTAAATCTCGAAGCACTTTCGTGTAATACACCTGTGATTACATACGATACCGGGGGTACGCCAGAAACAGTATTAGAGTATGGAGGTATAGTTGTTCAAAAAGGATGTATTGAAAAAGTAAAAAAAGCAATAGAAGAAATACATATAAATAAAATTCAAGTTAAAAAAATTAAAGAATTAAGAGAAAAATATGGAAAAAATTCGTTTACAAATAATTATATAAATGTTTACGAAGATATTATTAAAAATAACATATAATAATTGTAGAGAAAAAGTATTAAATTTTAATTCATCAGAAGAAATATATAAAGAAGACTATAAATTAAGAAATGAAGTAGAGGATTTATTGAATCAGATTCAAAGATAATTTGCATATATAATAAATATTCATTATCAATTAGTTAAGGAAAAGAATTGAAAGTATTGATTGTCGCAAATATCCCAAGTCCATATAGAGTAGATTTTTTTAACGAATTTGGGAAATATTGTAATTTAACAGTGGCATTTGAAGGGCATTTTGCAACAGACAGATCAAGAGAATGGAAATATGGAGAACTTCGAAATTTTTCTCCAGTATTTTTAAAAGGGCTAAGAATTAAGAGCGATAGATTTCTATGTCCAGGTATAATTCGTTTACTTAAACAAGAATGGGATTGGATTATAATATGTGGTTACTCATCACCTACAATGATACTCGCTATTGAATATCTCAAAATTAATAAAAAGCCATTTTTACTTGAAGTTGACGGTGGATTCATAAAAAAAGAATCGAGGTTTTTATATAGAATTAAAAGACATTTAATTACCGCCGCAAGAGGTATATTTAGCACTGGTGATGAGACTACAAAGTATCTTGTTCATTACGGAGCAGATATAAAAAATTGCTATAAATATCCATTTACATCTTTAACGAATAAAGACATAGAAAAAGCTGACGAGTTGATAAAACAAAAAAAAGATTTGAAAATAGAACTAAAAATAAGTGATAATTTCATAATCTTAGCAGTTGGTCAGTTTATTTATCGGAAAGGATTTGACATTTTAATTTCTGCGAGTAATCTGATTAGAAGTAAATGTGATATATACATTATTGGTGGAGAACCTTTAGACGAATACAAAAGAATGATTAAGTTAAATAATATTAAAAATATAAAATTTATTAAATTTAAGAGCAAGGAAGAATTAAAAAAATATTATGCAATAGCAGATTTGTTCATTCTTCCTACGAGAAATGATATATGGGGCCTTGTTATTAATGAAGCTATGTGTTTTAGTCTTCCTGTGATTACGACTAATCGTTGTATTGCTGGTTTAGAACTAGTTAAAAATGGATATAATGGTTGTATCGTCGAATCAGATGATCATAAGGATCTAGCTAAAGCAATAAATTATATTATAGACAATAAATATGGATACGAGTTCGGAAAAAGGAATAGGGATAAAATAAAAACGTATACAATTGAAGAAATGGTTAAAGTTCATATAAATATAATAAATAGGATTAATAATAATGCAAATGACTAAACTAGAGAGATATGAAAAGAATCTTGCAAAATTATATCTATATTTTCTACCATTTCATATGTTAATACCATTCTCATTTCTAAATTCGATATTTATAGGACTAGCAAAAAGATCTTCTTTTTTGTTTCTCATAATTGGATTCATAATATCAATTATTTCAAGAAAACGAATAATGGTTGGAAATGATTCAGGAGGAAAACTATTTAAGAATTTTATTTTATTGTATATTATAGTTGACACCACTTCTATTTTGATGGCATTAATATTATATTTTAAACTCGGAACAATAGGTGGTGAAGATACTTTTAAATCTGTATTAAAAAAAATTCCTTATACTATTTTTTATGTAATTTTTCTTTACTATAATAAAGAAATTTTCCGTTTTTTAGCGAAAGAAGAAATCGATTGTATTTTAAATAAGATTGTGAACATATGCTTATTTCTAGGACTACTTCAAATAGGTGTGTTATTTGTAAGAGGTCCTTTTTGTATTATTTATGATGCAATAAATTTAATGTTTGGGGCTTGGTCTTCAGCAGATATCATCAAAACAGGAAGAATTGCACTGATAACTATAGAACCGGCGACGATTGCTGGATTCTTTGGAATTATAATATTCCCATACATATTTTCTAAATGGATTATAGATAATTTTTATGCTAAAGATCTAATAAAGTTTATTCTTTTATGTATCGTTTTATACTTTACAAAATCTACAACGGGATATGTTTTATTTAGTGTTGATTTTATGATTTTTTGTATTATTTATTTTTTAAAGAGAAAGTCAAACTTTGCAAAAAAATCACTTATAATTATTCTTGGTATAATATTATCCTTTGCAGTATTTAACAGATTATCAAAAGAAGAACAAATTTCGAATAATATGTTTTCTGTTTTCGATAAATTGCTTAACACAGAAAACAGGGCATCAATGTCGAGAAGAGTTGGCCTATACATAAATATAGAAATTTTTAAAAATTACCCAATACTTGGTGTAGGAAATGGTAATCAAGGTTTTTTTTATAGACAATATTTTCCAGATTTCGCATTTTCATCGGAATGGGCAACAGAACATTATGATGAGGCAGCGTACGTCGTCTTAGATGGTGGTGTTTTCTTTGGTTCATTTGCAAGTGGATATGGTATAATTGGTGTAATCTTATTGATTGTTTTTTTGTATAAAAGTTTTATGATTATATCCATTAATAAAAATATTTTTGGATATCTATATTACTTTTATATAATGTCAATATTATCGATCATCATTTACGGTTTTTCTTCTACTCTAGTAGGTGAATACGCTGTATGGTTCGTTTTAAGTCTTCCTTTAGCTATCAGCTATTGGAAATTTAATGTTCAGTATTCAAGGAACGAACAAATCCTACATATAATGAATAATTGTTCTTAAAGTTTTAAGTCGAATTACATACTATTCTATATCTTACGTTTAAAAGAATGAAGAATTTATTAATAGTTATTGCCTCTCAAGACTATTTAGTAGCCAATCATAAAGGACTCTGGGATGAGTATTCAAATGATGATGAAGAATATGTTATAATTGTAAATTTACCAGCAGATTTCCTTGTCTCAAAATTTAGGAATAAGCAATACAGAATCGATGAATCTCGCAGAGGTTTGACGAAAATAACCGACAAACTAGCTGTAATTCGTCTCTTATTCATTTTACGCCCCGAAATATTACCTAGAGTTTTTTATCCTCTCATAGCAAAGTCATTCTGGAAACAATTAGAGAATAATGTTAATTTCACTAAATACTCAAGAGTAAGATTACTTATTTATAATCCACTTTGGGTAAAAATCTTATATAACACAAAAAAAAATATCGATATCTGCTACTATCTTTACGACGAAGTTAGATATTTTGCTCATTCCCAAAAGATTAATAAAAAAAAATTCCGTCTGGATAAGTTTGCTTGTACTCACAGTCAAATAGTGCTAACAATGACAGACAGGTTGCGTAACATCCGTTTAAATTATACAGATAAAATTATAACTTTTGGTAATGGAGCTAGCATACCTCATTTGGTAACAGATCCGAAGATTAAGCTCCCAAACTCTGTAGCTTTTATTGGAAATTTTAGAAACTGGATTAACAATGATTTATTAGAAGCAATTATTCAAGAATGCCCAGACCGGCTTTTTGTTTTTGCTGGATCTGTAGAAAATGATATGCGTCCTTTTTTTATAAAGTTATTAAATAATTATACCAATACTGTCTACCTTGGTCAACTCAGCAAGGAAAAAGTATACACAATTTACAAAATGGTATCATGTGTTATCGTTCCTTACCGTGAAAATTTGTTTACGTCGTCCACAAGGCCTATAAAAATTGTAGAATCGGTTATGGTTGGTTGTCCTGTAGTTACCATCCCTATGTCCGGATACAAAGAGAGTAGTTTTATTCGCTTCGCATCAGAAAAAGATCAGTTTTTAACAGCTATAGAAGAAGTAATAGCAAATCCGATTGATCAAGAATCGCAAGAGTACATATCTTTTTGTGAAGAAAACTCATGGAAGATTAAAGCAAGACGTTTAAAATCAATATTAGATGATATTAGAAATGAAGATTAATCAGATAATATACGCCTTCCTTCCTGGCATAGGAATGGGTACCAGATTTAGAATCTGTATTCGATTGCATGAATTTTTTAGAAAAAACAATATGGAATTTCTAAATTGTTGCCTAAAAGCTTATATGCAAAAAAAATATGGATGTGAGATATCATGTCACGCATCTATCTCTCCCAGTAGTATCTTTATGCATACTGTTGGTGTTGTTATTGGTGAAGGAGTTATTGTTGAAGAAAAAGTCACAATATTTAGTGGAGTAGTACTTGGGAGAAAAAATATTGCCATTAATGATGATTACCCTATAATTAAAAAAGGAAGTACATTGTGCGCTGGATGTAAAGTACTGGGAAAAATTGTGGTTGAAGCTGATACAATTATAGGAGCAAACGCAGTAGTCACTTCTTCTTGTCTTCCCGGTGGAGGAACTTACGTTGGTATACCCGCACATAGATTATAATAACGTATCTTAGGAACGTCAAATAATGAAGAAAGTACTATTCACGATACAATGGTATCCTTCTGTTCTTTCCGCAAACGCCCTATGTGACGAAAACATAATTCATGCTTTATTTAAAACAGGAAATTACGATATATCATGCTTAGTTTATAGTACGCCAGATTTTGCCACATATGAGGAAATAGAAGGAATAAAAGTTTATAGATTCAGAAAAGGATATCTATGGGATATGGTTATAAACGCAAAACAAAATCCTTCATATAAAAAATCGAAAATAATTCTTAAAGTAAATAGGATCATACAAAGAATTAAACAAATAATACTTATTCCTTGGTATCCAATAATTGAACCTATTACTATTTTGAAGTTTGCAAAGAAAGCTATTAAACTTCACAAAACAGAGAATTTTGACTACGTAATTTCTGAACATAACGGAATGGACTCACTGTTAGCAGGTTATTATCTTAAGAGGAAATATCCTAATATTAAATATGTACCTATTTTCTGGGATCCTCTTTACGGAAAAGAAACAGCAAAATATCTTCCAGATTCTTATTCTAAGAAAAGACAAAAAAAACTAGAAAAAAAGATTCTGTATTATGCCGATCAAGCGATTTTTATGGAGAATATGAAAAAATTTCACAAAGACAATGATATATCTTATACTGACAAGTGCGTATACATGTCTTTTCCTAAACTAATTCGTAGAACTGGTTTTAAAAATCATGAAGATTATACAAAAGAAGGAAAGATCAATATTGTTTTTTCTGGCATTTTAAATTTACCAGATCGTGATCCTTCGTATTTTTTAAAAGTAGTTTCAAACAGTTCATATGCTGATGATATCAATTTGTTATTTTTCTGCACAGGTTCGGGAAGGAACTTAGTTGAACAATTCAAAACAACTTATCAAGGTGATGTTGTTATATCATCATATATTCCAGTATCAACCTTGAGTTCAGTTTATAATAATTCCGACATTTTATTAAATATTGGGGGACCAAACCCTAATATGATACCGAGTAAAATATATGACTATATGTCTTCTTGTAAACCAATAATCTCGACATATTACATTGATAATGATGCCTCTAAATCTATATTATCGAAGTATCCTGCTATATTGTTTTTAGATTTACGTGAAAGTTTGGATACAAACGTAAGTCATTTTGATGAATTTATTCAAAATATTAATAGTATAAAGGTAGATTTTCAAGATATTGAATCTAGATTTTCTATGAACTCCCCCAAACATTATGTCGAACTGTTTGATAAAATGGAAATTAATGAATGAGGAACGCAGATTCCATTCAATTTGAAGTAAGTAGTAAGAACCAAATAAATAAAAATATTGGCAAAAAAAGACTTACAATTAACCTTATAGCAAACCTCTTCACGCATGGTGTTTCTATGCTTGTGAGTTTTTTGCTTACTCCATATTTGGTAAATCATCTAGGAAAAGAAATATACGGATTTTATGGTCTTGCCAATAATGTTGTTAATTATATTACTATTGTATCTGTTGCCTTGAATTCAATGGCAGCAAAATATATTACCGTTGAACTGGTTCGAGGCCAAGAGGTTAAGGCCAAGCAGTATTACTCGTCTATCTTCTTCTCGAATTTTGCTTTCACTGTATTACTCACGCCTTTTCTAACAGTTATCGTTTGTAATATTCAGAATATCTTTGTTGTTTCTCATGTCTATTTAAGAGATGTTAAAATACTCTTCTCTCTTGTATTTACAGCGATGCTGTTACGCTTTATCACTAGCGTGTTTGGAACTGCAACATATGCCTCAAATAGAATTGACCTAAGAGCGTACTCTGATCTTGTTAAATCGATTTTAAAAGTTGTGCTGTTTATCTCACTGTTTGCTATTGTTAAACCGTCTATCATTTATGTGGGATTAGTTTTATTTATTCTTGAGTTTTATAATGCTTTTGTTCAACTATATTTAGCAAGAAGACTAACCCCGACTCTTGTTATTAAAAGATACTACTTTAATATCAAATTAGTATGGAGTACTCTAAGAATTGGCTTCTGGAATTCTCTAAATCAACTTGGCGACCTTCTTCTTTCAAGTTCTGACTTAATCATAGGTAACATAATGCTAGGCGAAGTGGCAGGCGGAAACCTTTCAATTATTAAGACAATGCCAACCCTTATAAGCGGAGTTATTACTGCAATTAATGCAGTATTCATGCCAAGAATTGCGACCCGATATGGTCAAGGGAATAAGAACGCCTTAGTCGCAGAAGTGAATATGTCACAAAGAATTATGGGAGTTTTTATCACATCAATTGTAATGCTCATTATCTTGTTTGGTAAAGAGTTTTTTAACCTTTGGGTTCCAGGTAACGATTCACAATTGCTCATGGAATTGTCTGCTTTAGAAGTGTC
>Ga0310695_10012019_pt1 | contig 12225 bp, 4 predicted proteins | sample RumenRJG_04DNA_FD_203882 | JGI IMG/M metagenome (GOLD analysis project Ga0310695, IMG submission 203882) | Bovine rumen microbial communities from Lethbridge, Alberta, Canada - RJG_04 (v2) (version 2) | ecosystem: Host-associated > Mammals > Digestive system > Stomach > Rumen | place: Canada... | reverse complement strand
TATAAAGTGAATAAAAACAAATAATTCTTCTCTCTTTCGCATTCCATGGGATCTATCTTCTTCTTCGGTTCATCAAAGGGTTTCGGGTCAACTATCCTGCATCATTTTAAGGTAATCGGCATTTCTTTCAAGGGTCATATATCTTGATTGTCTAGACAACAACAGTCCACGGCAGGCACCTGCCCCCTGTCAGGGTGATGCTTGCCCATCGGTTATTGCCATTACGTGTCATAACAAGTTGGTTCAAATAAATTAAGATTTCCTAATAGATACTAGCAGGTTCATTTTTCGACTGCAAATATAGCACTATTTTGATAGCCAACAAAGAAAAAACGATTTTTTTTAACGAGAGCCTGTCCTGCCCTGCGGGGCTAATGCGAATTACGCGAATTATTGGTTTTAAATATTTTTCGTTAAATACGTCTTTTCTTAGCGTAAGATGTTGGCTCGAGCCCTGCGGGGCTAATGCGAATTACGCGAATTATTGGTTTTAAATATTCTTCGTGAAATACGTTTTTTCTTAGCGTAATTAGCATTAAAAACCGCTGTATCGTTCCCATAATAAAAAACTTCGCGGCTTCGCGACTTTGCGTGAATTTTTGGGAGGGGGCGTGAAAAAAAGCGGCCCTGCCGACAGAATCGGGGCAGGGTCGCCTTTTTAATTAAGCGGATTGAAAGTCAATCCCGAGTGGGGATTTACTTCATCACCTTGATGGCGCTGGTGGTGCCGTTGGTGTAGGTTACAACCACGATGGTCATACCCTCAGCCTGCTGCATCTCCTGGCCAGCCATGTTGAAGTAGCGTACGCTAGCAACGTTCTCGCTGTTCAGGATCTCCTCGATCGACGTGGGAGGCTCAATCTTCTTGGCGGTAACGGTTACGGTTACCAACTCGGTGGTCATCACGGTGCCGTCGGGATAGATAGCGTCGGCAACAACAATCACGTCATAGTCCTGATCGCCACGATCATAGGACTTGGGATTGGTGATGGGCACGCGAACGCCGTTAACTACCTCAAACAGGTTAACCTCGGTTGCACCCTCGGGAGTGGTGGCACCGACAACAACATCGTTGTCATTGGTCTTAACGGTGATCTCGGGAGCCTCGGGCTGAACGGGAGGAGTAACGACCTTGGCGGGAACAACGATCTCCTTGGTAGCGTGTGCAGACTCGCGGTAGGGATAGTTAGCCTCGGTGTAAGCCTCTACATTGTAGGTTGCATCCTGCTCGCCACGAGGATAGGTCTCCTGACCGGTGTAAACGTGGTTACCGGTAGTGGTGGGCCACTCGATGGTAACGTAAACGTTGTTCTCGTCCATGGTGGTGGTGATCACGGGAGCAACAACATCCTGCCATACGGGATCCTGGGCGGGAACAGTGATGGTAGCGGTTGCGTGTGCAGACTCGCGGTAGGGATACTTCTCGGTCGTGTAAGCCTCAACCTGGTAGGTCTGGTCGGCCTCGCCGTAAGCGGGACGCTCATAGGTGTACTGACCGGTGTAAACCTTCTCACCATCGCTGGTCGGCCAAGCGATCTCAACGGTAACGGTGGTAGCGTTAACGGTCGGGGTGATCACGGGAGCAACAACATCCTGCCATACGGGATCCTGAGCGGGAACAGTGATGGTAGCATAGCCGTGTACTGACTCCTTGTAGGTGTCGGTCTCGGTCGTGTAAGCCTCAACCTGGTAGGTCTGGTCAGCCTCGCCGTAAGCGGGACGCTCATAGGTGTACTCACCGGTGTAAACCTGGTCACCGTCGGTGGTCGGCCAAGCGATCTCAACGGTAACGGTGGTAGCGTTAACGGTCGGGGTGATCACGGGAGCGGCAACGTCGATCTTCTCAACGGGCTGGTCCTCGGGAACGGTCTGCTCGCGGGCCTCGTCGCCATTGTCCTTGGTCGTTGCACCACGGGTGTCGGTACCACTCGAGGGAGTCGTCCATACCACGAGGTCGCCACCCTCATAGGTGTCGTCAACCTCGACGTACAGGTCAACCATGTTCTCATAATCACCGGGTTCCCACTTCACAACACCGTAGGTCACCCATGCGGTGGGATCCTCGCCATTGGGATCCTGCCAGTAACCACCAACCATAATAGCGGCCAAGAACTCTGTGTAAGTGTCATTGTTTGCCAGTGCAACATCGACAGTGGCATTTTTTCCTCTTGCGTTCACGTAGGGAACTTTCATGTCCGTGCCAGGCTCGGCATAGGTGATGGTGACACCCTTGGGGATGTCAAACCTGAGTTGCCATGCGCTGCAGTAAACGTCAAAGTGAGCCTTCAGACTAATGATCTGCTCACCCTGGCCCTTCAGATCCTCAAGGTTGACCTCGGGGTCAACATAGAGGTAGCAGTTGGCAAATGCTGATACGCTCATCAGCATCGCTGCAAGTGTAAATAAAAATTTCTTCATAAATGAATTAATTTAAATTAATAATTATAAAGTGAATAAAAACAAATAATTCTTCTCTCTTTCGCATTCCATGGGATCTATCTTCTTCTTCGGTTCATCAAAGGGTTTCGGGTCAACTATTCTGCATCATTTTAAGGTAAAAATCGCTCTTGCGTCTTCTTTCTAAGGTTTATTTTATCTCAACGGCAACCATTCATCGGCAAGAGATTCCCCTGCAGTGGGATTCCAGCCCTGTCAAGGGCCGTGCCGGTAAAAAATCAACAGTTGAGTAAATTATATCCAAAACGTTCATTTATATATAATCAACACACATCAACGTTTCATTTCATCAAGAAAACGACGCTTGTGGTTCATTTTACTGATGCAAAGATAACACAATTTTAACAAATTGCAAAGAAAAATCGACTTTTTTCTAAAAAACTTCTACAAACCAGCAACAATTACCACCGAAAACAATTATTCTGCTAAGCCGCGACTCAATCTCACGCTAAGGCGCAAAGACGCGAAGTCTTTTTTAAAAACAATTGTCTTTCTTGTCTTTCTTGTCTTCCAACCCTTTTAAAAAGGAAAACAAGAAGTACAATAAATACTATGGCATCCGCGCTCCGCCTACACACAATCTCACGCATAGGCGCTTCCCTAAATACACGCAAAGGCGCAAAGACGCGAAGTCTTTTTTAAAAACAATTGTCATTGTTGTCTTTCTTGTCTTCCCATCCTAAAAAGGAAAACAATAAATACAATAAATACTATGGCATCCGCGCTCGTCGTGCCAAATCTCACGCTAAGGCGCAAAGACGCGAAGTTCTTTATATAAATAATAAAACTTAGCGTCTTCGCGGCTTTGCGTGCGATTTGCCGCGACATGGGCGGGGCGTGAAAAAAGCGGCCCTGCCGACAGAATCGGGGCAGGGTCGCCTTTTTTAATTAAGTGGATTGAAGGTCAATCCCGGGTGGGGATTTACTTCATCACCTTAACGGCGCTGGTGGTGCCGTCGGTGTAGGTGGTAACGACGATGGTCATGCCGTTAGCCTCCTGCATCTCCTGGCCAGCCATGTTGAAGTAGCGTACACCGGCAACAGCCTTGCCAGCGTTGATCTCGTCAACATCGACGGGACCACCCTTGGCAACATAAGCGCTGTAACCCATGAACTCCATGGTGTTCTGGTCAAAGATCAGGTGAACACCGAAGGTGTAACTGTAACCAACACCCACGAAGTAGCGGTTCTCGCCCGGGGTCAGGGGGTTCTGGTCAGCATCACCCAGGAATGCCTCGGTCATGTCCTCGTTGGCACCGTAAGCCTCGCCATTGATCAGGAAGTAGAACGAAGCCACCTCATAGAACTCGGGATAGGTCACGTCGTCAACGTTTACATAGTCGCCATTCTGGCCAACGATGAGTTCGGTGTAGATCTTCTCGCCCTCGGCATTAACCTCTACCAACCAGTAACCGGTCATGTGGGGATCCTGGGGAGTAACGCCCTCGAGTTCGGGAATCTCAACATACATGCTCTCGCTGATACCAGCGATAGCATCAGCGTCGCGCTGAGCGGTAGCATAAACGGTAACGAACTGAACCTCCTCGGTGCGAGCGATGGTGTAGGGGTTCTCAACGGGCTGGCCGTTTACATAGAGGACAACCTCGCCCTCACCAGTAGCGGTGATGACAACCTGGGTCTCCTGAACGTCAACAGTTACCTCGGGAGCGGGAGTCTCGTAGGGAGGCTCGGGAGCGGTCCAGGTAACAACAACGGTCTCGGTCAGGGTGTTGTAGCCAGCAGCCTCAACGGTGATAACGAGGGTGTTCTCGCCATCGTTGAGTTGTACGCCATCCTCATAGGGCTCACCGTTAACATAGATGGTCACGTCCTCGTTGCCAGTGTAGGTAACGGTAACGAAGCCATTCTCGTCGGGCTCGCTGACGATAACCTGGCCCTCGAGGTCCTCAAGAACAACGGGAGCGGTCCACTCGATAGAGAAGATCTCCTGCATGGGGTTGTAACCAGCAGCCTCAACGACAACAACGAGTTCGTTAGTACCCTCAACGAGTTGAATGTCACCACCCTCATAGGTCTCACCATTAACGGTGATGGTAACATCCTCGTTACCGGTATAGGTAACGGTAACAATACCGTCCTCGGTGGGCTCGCTAACAACGATCTGACCCGTCAAGTCGAGCAGAACGGGCTCGGCCCAGGTAACCACCTTGGTAGCGGTCAGGGTCTCATAGCCCTCGGCGCTAACCTCAACAGTGATCTCAGACTCGCCATAAGCGCCAAGGAATACCATGCCGTCGGTCATGGGCACATAGATGCCGTCGATCATGACCTTGATGGTAACATCCTCGTCGCCGGTGTAGGTGATAGCAACATAACCGTCCTCGGTGGGCTCACCGATAACAATCTCACCAGCCAGGGTCTGGGGCTCAACGGGGCCAGCACCCTCAACGGTAACAACGGTCTCCTTAACGAAGGGTACGTTCTCCTCGCCACCTTCCTTAACCGTGCCACCACGGGTGTCCCTACCACTAGAGGGATTGGTGGTCATCACGATTTTACCGCCCTTGAAGGTCTCATCGGCCTTAACGTAGAGAATGAAAATCTCATCATAGTCTCCGGCTTCCCACTTCACGGCGCCATAGGTCACCCATGCCTCGGGATCCTCGCCATTGGGATCCTGCCAGTAACCAGAAACCATGCTAGCGGCTACATAGTGATCCAACTCCTGATAGGTGAAAGATACCTCGTAATTGGCATCGCGGCCACGGGCATTCTTGTACTGAATGGTCATGTCGGCACCAGGCTCGGCAAACGTCGGAGTCAGGCCCTCGGGATAAGAAACGTTCAACTCCCATGCGCTAACGCGCCAGTCAAAGTGGGCCTTGACCGGGAGAGCGATCTCGTTACCAATCTGGTCCTGAGCGATCTCGAAGTCATCAATGTACAGGTAACTGTCGGCCATGGCAGTGCCAGCCATGAGCAACGTTGCGAGTGTAAATAATAATTTCTTCATAATAAAACAATAATTAATTTGGTTAATAAACACTTAATATTTCTTTCTCATCATCTTTCTTGCACAAGGAATCTTCATCCTAATTCATCAATGAGTTACGGATTAACACACTATTATTTTTCATCTCAAGCGGGAGTGACACTCCCGTATTCTGGCTCATGTCCCCCACAGGGAGTGGGGACAACTCATTAAAGTTCTCACTTATTGGAACTTATCACTATTCACGGGCAACAATACATTACAACACGTGGCAAAGATAATTTTATTTTTTGAATTTCACAACAAGTATAGAAAAAAAATTAAAAGTTCTTAAAACCGCAAGACGCTTCCCTAAATACACGATAAGGCGCGAAGTACTTTTAAAAACAATTGTCATTGTTGTCTTCCAATCCTAAAAAGGAAAACAATAAATACAATAAATACTATGGCATCCGCGCCCCGCCTGGACACAAACTCACGCATAGGCGCTTCCCTAAATACACGCTAAGCCGCAAAGACGCGAAGTTTTTTTATATATAAAAAATAAAACTTAGCGTCTTCGCGGCTTTGCGTGCGATTTGTTGCGACATGGGCGGGGCGTGAAAAAAGCGGCCCTGCCGACTGAATCGGGGCAGGGTCGCCTTTTTTAATTAATTGGATTGAAGGTCAATCCCGGGTGGGGATTTACTTCATCACCTTAACGGCGCTGGTGGTGCCGTCGGTGTAGGTGGTAACGACGATGGTCATGCCGTTAGCCTCCTGCATCTCCTGGCCAGCCATATTGAAGTAGCGTACACCGGCAACAGCCTTGCCAGCGTTGATCTCGTCAACATCGACGGGACCACCCTTGGCAACATAAGCGCTGTAGCCCATGAACTCCATGGTGTTCTGGTCATAGATGAAGTGGATACCGAAGGTGTAACTGTAACCAACACCAACGAAGTAGGTGTTCTCACCAGCGGTCAGGGGGTTCATGTCAGCATCACCCAGGAATGCCTCGGTCATGTCCTCGTTGGCACCGTAAGCCTCACCATTGATCAGGAAGTAGAAGGCGCAGATGTCGCGGAACTCGGGATAGGTGATGTCGTCAACGTTGATGAAGTCACCATTCTGGCCAGCGAACAACTCGGTGTAGATCTTCTCACCAGCGGCGTTGATCTGAACCAACCAGTAACCGGTCATGTGGGGATCCTCGGGAGTAACCTCCTTGGCGGGAATGGTTACCTCGAAGGTAGCAACCTCGCTGATCTCCTTGCCGGCAGCCTGAGCGGTAGCGGTTACAACGTAGGTAACATCCTCGTCGGTCTGCTCGAAGGTGTAGGGCAGGGTAACCTCTTCACCGTTTACATAGACGTGGATCTCACCCTCGCCCTCGACGATCAGGTTGTAGTTCTCGTCAACGGTGATGGTGGGAGCGGCAGTAACCTCGGGAGCGGGAGGCTCGGGCTTGGTCCACTCAAACTCGGCGGTAGCGCTCATGGGCTCATAACCCTCGGCGCTAACGGTAACGGTAACGGTGTTCATACCCTCAATGAGTTGCAGAGTGCCCTCGGTGAGTTCAACAACCTCACCATTCAGGGTAACAACCATGGTAACGTCCTCCTCACCAGTGTAGTTGATGGTGATCACACCGTCCTCGGTGGGCTCACCGAACACGATCTGGCCAGCCAGGGTCTGGGGCTCAACGGGGCCAGCACCCTCAACGGTAACAACGGTCTCCTTAACGAAGGGTACGTTCTCCTCGCCACCTTCCTTAACCGTGCCACCGCGGGTGTCCCTACCACTAGAGGGATTGGTGGTCATCACGATTTTACCGCCCTTGAAGGTCTCATCGGCCTGAACGTAGAGAATGAAAATCTCATCATAGTCACCGGCTTCCCACTTCACGGCACCATAGGTCACCCATTCCTCGGGATTCTCGCCATTGGGATCCTGCCAGTAACCAGAAACCATGCTAGCGGCAACAAAGTGATCCAACTCCAGATAGGTGAAAGATACCTCGTAATTGGCATCGCGACCACGGGCATTCTTGTACTGAATGGTCATGTCGGCTCCAGGCTCGGCAAACGTCGGAGTCAGACCCTCGGGATACTGAATATTAAGTTCCCATGCGCTAACGCGCCAGTCAAAGTGGGCCTTGACCGGGAGAGCGATCTCGGTACCAATCTGGTCCTGAGCGATCTCGAAGTCATCAATGTACAGGTAACTGTCGGCCATGGCAGTGCCTGCCATGAACAGAGCAGCAAGTGTAAATAAAAATTTCTTCATAATAAATCAACAATTAATTGGTTAATAATAAAAATGTATTTAAGACTTTAAAAGTGCAAAATTATAAACGCATAAACGGAATCTCTTCATTTTGATCCATCATAGGATTTCGAATCACTATTGACGAGGAATTGAACACTTCTCCCTGCCAGCATTCCACACTGGCGGCACATGGAGAGACAGATTCTTAAACAGTTCATTGTCAATGTGTCATCAAACTTCCTCGTGATATCATTCTACTTGTATAGATTGCAAAATTAATACATTAATTGACATCATGCGACTAATGGTGCCTAGAAAATTTGTTAAAAAAGGTTAAAATGCCGATTATCAGCATTCTACAACATCTAGAAGAGCATGAGCATCAGGACGTAAAGCCAGTGGGCCACAATGGCGGCAAACAGGCCGCCGATGGTGTGCGACAGGATGGCGCGGGACGTCAGTTCACGGTAGTGCATCGAGTCGAGCATGGCGGTGTGTGTGCTCAGGAAGCCGCTCCAGCACATGCCGATGGCGGTGAACACGGCGATGGCGTTGCCATCGACCCATCCCTCCTGGATGAACTTGGGCACCAGACCCAGCGCGGCGCCTACAGCGCCCAGGGCGGTGATGGGGAAGCCGATGAGGTGAGGATCCTCAAAGCCGAAGAGCCACTGGAAGACGACGCCAATCTTCTCGCCCAGCCAGGGGAGGACGGCCACGCCCTCATAGGCAGCGCCGGTGTAGGTGCCGTCGGCACTGGCCGAGAAGGTGAGAATCATCACGAGCGACGAGATGATGATGACGCCCGGGATGATGGCAAGGCCGACATCGACGCCCGTGCGGCCGCCGTCGAGCAGGGAGTTGAGGATGCGCAGGAATAGCGACTTGTATTCCTCGTGCTCGACCTTGAGGTCATCAGGGGTGAGTTCGCAGGCGGACTCGTTGGCATACTCGGGGTGGGTCTTGCGGACAAAGTACTGCATCAGCCGCGTGGAGACGATACAGCCGCAGATGGCGCCGACAAGGCCGATGAGCGGTTCCTTGAAGTAACCGTAACCCATCATGAAGATAATGACAATCAGGCCCATGCCGAATGCCGTGCCGAAGTTGGTCAACGAGATGTACTGGTATTTCTTGAAATGGGAGGCGAAACGCTTGTCCTGGGAGAGGGTGATGATCGCGGGGTTATCGCTCAGGAAGGTGAGCACAGCACCCAGCGAGGCCATACCAGGCAGGTTGAACAAGGGACGCATCAACGGGCGCAAGACCTTCTCGAGCAGGTCAACGACGCCAAACTCGACGAACAGGCGTCCGATGGCTCCGGTGATGACACAGACGGCCATCAGGAAGAAGCAGGTGTTCAGCAACAGGTCATGAGCCGTGTGCATGACGGTATTCAACATGTTGGCCGCGCCCATCTTGACGGCAAGGCCGCCAAATAAAGCGGCAACGATCGACAGGCAGATGATGCCGCTCAACTTGTGACGCGCGCGCTTGAGTGTGCGAAAGTAGCGGCGGGTCAATGACATGGGTGATCTACGCATTGCTATTGGTGTCTCGGTTAGACTGGTGATATTAGTCTTATTATTGTTAATAGGTTAAATAAGTCGCGACAAAGGTAATACAAAGTTTTCAATTAACGGGAAAAAAGCGGGCTTTTAAAAAAAATTAATAGTTAATCGCTGCCGGTAGCCGCAAGAGGGCCACACGCGCGATTAACTATTCACTATAGATGCGATACTTGTCTCAATTCATCAGAAGGGGCGACGTCCGCCAGGACCACCGGGGCCACCGGGGCCACCGCGGAAACCGCCAGGGCCTCCGCCCCAGCGATCGGTGTTGCGGTCCTTGGGCTGCTCACCCTTCTTGAAGGTGCTGAAGCGGTAGGTGAAGGTCACCATGCCGTACCGGCCCAGCGAGTTGTAGGAGACGTCCTCGATGTAGTCACCGGTCACGTTGCGGTAGATGTTCTTGCGCTGACCCAGGATGTCATAGACCGAGACCGTGACGGCGGCCTGCTTGTCGCGTAGGAACTGGTAGGCCAGCGAGCCGTTCCAGATCCACTGGTCGCTGTTGTAGCCGGCACTGTAACCGCTGGTGGTGCTGTAACGCAGGTCGGTGCTGACGACGAGGCCAAAGGGTGCCGAATAGGTGCCATTGAACATACCGCCCCAGGTGTGGATGTTGCGGGTGTTGGACTTGAGAGCCGAGGTAGTGGTGTTCTGGAAGCCATAGGAGGGGCGCAACTCCAGGTCAAACTCGCCCGTGCGGAATGCCAGTCCAGGCGAGTAGTTGAGTCGCAAGGTGTTGCTGCGGTTCTCAACACCGTTAGTGACACTCTTGCTGACGCCATAACGTCCAAACAGGTGGCTGGTAAAGTACCAGGTCTTGCGGCTGCCGAAGGGGAAACTCAACATGTTCATGGCCATGGCGCTCCACACGCCGCCCACATTAGTATAACTGGTGTAACGGGCACCGGTGAGTTCGTCGGTGGTCACGGTCGAGACGATGCTGTTCTGGGCAAATTCCACATTGGCCATCGCCATAATGCTGCGCTGCGCCCCCTGGGCAAAGTCGCCAAACCTGATGTTGATGTTGTGGTTGAAGGTGGGCTTCAACTCGGGGTTACCGGTGACCACATTGAGCGGGTTGCTCTCGTCGGCCACGGGCTGCAACTGGGTAATGCTGGGCTGCTGGGCTCGCATGCGGTAGTTGAAGTTCATGTTGCGCGTGTCGGTGAACTTGTAGCGGAAACGGGCATAGGGAGCCACCGACCAGGCCCAACGCTCGGCGATGTTGCGGGCACTGTTGATGAGGTCCTTGCTCTTGGACATGGCGCTGTTGACCGAGATGCCCACGTTGAGATTATAGGCCTTGCGCACCTGGCGGAAGCCTGCACTGAACTCCTGGTTGAAGAACGTGTTGCGGAAACTGTTGCTCAACGACTCGTTCCAGTCCTGTCCGGTGATCGTGCCGCCAGGCCAGATGCCCTCACGCATGTTGTCATAGACCATCTTGTCGCTCGTCGTGTAACGGTAATTGCCACGATAGGAGAATTCCAGGAAGCGGGCATTCTTGATGTCGCCGATGGGCTCGGTCCACGAGATGCGGCCCGTCACGCTGTGGGTCTTGCGGCGGTTATTGGCCGTCTGGTCGATGAGTTGGTCCTCATCCTCCAGCAGGTAGTAGGTGTTGTTGGTGTAGGTGTCGGCATCCTCGCGCACATTACTATAGGAGTAATTGAGCATCAAGGACTGGCTGCGGCCCGGGTGGCTGGCGACCTTGTGGTTGTAGATCAGTCGGGCGCCCCACTCGTAACTCTTGCCGTCGTTCAAGAAGTTGCTCAAACTACGGTTGACAGTGGTACTGGCCACATCGCCGGCCCGGGTGAGCGACGAGTCGCCGCGCTCACTCTTGTTGAAGTTGAACGAGAAGTTGGGACGGAAGTCGATGGTGTTGTTGCTGTCCACCTCCCACTTTAAACGGAAGTCACCGCGCAGGTTGTGTCCCTTGTCACGGGCGGCGGTGTTGGCATTGTAGTAACTGACGGAGTCGGTCAACAGGTTCTGGCGCGCAGTGCTCGTGCGGGTATCACGGTCGCTGTGGCTATACATGACATCTCCACCCACGCGGAAGTGGTCGTCCTCCTTGCTGCCGATGTTGAAATTGATACCGGCATACTGTGATGTGGTGACGCCACGGTCGCCGCCAAAACGCTGGAAACGTCCCGAGGCACCGTCACCAAAGCCCAGGTTGTTGGTATTGTTGCCACCGCCCAGGATAGTGAACTGGTTACCGTCGCGAAAGTGGTTGATCATCACATTGCCCGCATAACGGTCATCGGTGCCGTAGCCCGCATTGACCGTGCCAAACCAGCCGTTGTTCATGCCCTTCTTGACGGTAAGATTGATGACCGTCTCGTCATCGCCGTCGTCCACGCCCGTGAGCCGTGCCAGGTCACTCTTGCGGTCGATGACCTGCAACTTGTTGATCATGTCGGCTGGAATGTTCTTGCTGGCCACCGTCGGGTCGTCGCTGAAGAACTCCTTGCCATCGATGAGAATCTTCTTGACCTCCTTGCCATTGGCCGTGATTTTGCCATCGCTACCCACCTCAACGCCAGGCAAGCGTTTCAACAGGTCCTCAACAACCGCGTTGGCCTGGGTCTTGTAGGTGTCGGCATTGAACTCGATGGTATCTTCCTTGACGGTAATCGGGCTCTTGACGCCCACAACGACCGCTTCCTTGAGCATGATTGTGTTGGGGTCCATCTTGACCACACCGATGTTCACGTCACGACCGTCCTCACCGACGGTGACATGCTTGATGACATCGTTGTAGCCCAGATAGGAGAAGCGCAACAGGTACTTGCCAGCCTTGACACCCTTGATGTTGAAAACACCGTTCATGTCGGTGGTAGTACCCTTGACCATCGTGCTGTCCTTGGTGGCGCGCAACAGTTTGACGGTAGCCTCAATGAGTTCGGTAGTATCCTGCGAATCCACCAGCACGCCGTTGATGATTGCGGCGTGGGTTGTCATGGGGATCAAGCAAGATAACGCTAG
>Ga0310695_10012016_pt1 | contig 12227 bp, 11 predicted proteins | sample RumenRJG_04DNA_FD_203882 | JGI IMG/M metagenome (GOLD analysis project Ga0310695, IMG submission 203882) | Bovine rumen microbial communities from Lethbridge, Alberta, Canada - RJG_04 (v2) (version 2) | ecosystem: Host-associated > Mammals > Digestive system > Stomach > Rumen | place: Canada... | reverse complement strand
TGGACCGTTCGATATGGCAGAGGCCGAGAGTGAGCTGACAGCCGGACACCATACTGAGTATTCCGGTATGGGCTTCGGCTTCTTCTACCTCGCCGAGTTCCTCAACCTCTTTATCATCGCCGGCATCGCCGCAACAGTGTTCCTGGGTGGTTGGGCTCCTGTAAACATCGGTATCGACGCCTTCGATGCAGTGATGAATTACATCCCAGGTATTGTCTGGTTTATGGGTAAGACCTTCTTCCTGGTTTGGATTCTGATGTGGATCAAGTGGACTTTTCCCCGTCTGCGTATTGACCAGATCCTGAAGCTGGAGTGGAAGTATCTCATGCCACTGGCACTGCTGAATCTTGTTGTGATGACTGTTGTAGTGGCTCTGGGCCTATATATTAAATAAGGTATAGCAATGGAAGATAACAAATCATATTTCGGAGAAATCGGGCACGGCCTGAAGACTTTGGCTGTTGGCATGAAGACCTCTTGGAAGGAATACTTCAAGGACTTCTTCACCAACAAGTCAACGGAGCAGTACCCTGAGAACCGCAAGACGACCCTCCATGTGGCCAAGCGTCACCGTGGACGTCTCGTCTTCAAGCGCAACGAGGACGGCAGCTACAAGTGTACGGCCTGTACCTTGTGTGAGAAAGCCTGTCCGAACGGGACCATCAAGATCACTGCCCATATGGCGGAGGATCCTGAGACAGGTAAGAAAAAGAAGGTGCTCGACGACTATCAGTACGACCTGGGCGACTGTATGTTCTGCCAGCTCTGTACGAATGCCTGCAACTTCGATGCAATCGAGTTTACAAATGATTTCGAGAACGCTGTGTTCGACCGTTCAAAGCTGGTCCTCCACCTGAACTCGGAGGTCTATCAAGGTGGCTCACTGCCTAACCTGATTGATGGTGGTGCACCTTTCGAAGTCGGTAAGTTTAACACCAAAACGAAATAACGATATGGCAAATTATGTAATGTTTCTCATTCTCGCTGTTGTCATACTTGGTTCAGCCGTTTTGTGTGTGACAACAAAGCGAATCATGCGAGCCGCAACATTCCTGTTGTTCGTGCTCTTTGGCGTGGCAGGCCTTTATTTCCTGCTCGACTATACATTCCTTGGCGCAGCCCAGATCTCGGTCTATGCCGGTGGTGTGACGATGCTGTATGTCTTCGCCATCCAACTGGTGGGCAAGCGCTCTCTTCAGGGACTCGTTGAGCGCATGAAGTGCAGCCGTGTGGCTTTTGGGGCGTTCCTCTCGCTCGTCGGCCTTCTCACGGTGGTGCTCGTACTGCTCAAGAATCAGTTTATGTTTGCTGCCTGTCAGGTGGCCGACGTGGAAGTGCCGATGAAAGAGATCGGCTATGCTCTCGTCGGTGCCGACAAATACCAGTATGTGCTTCCTTTCGAGGTCATCTCGGTATTCCTGCTGGCATGTATTATCGGTGGTTTGGCAATTGCAAGAAAGGAGGAGAAGTAAGCTATGGTACCTGTACAATGTTATTTTATTCTCAGCGCCCTGCTGTTCTTCATCGGCGTCTATGGATTCATTTCGCGCCGTAACCTGATTGCGATGCTCATCTCCGTTGAGCTCATCCTCAACGCCGTTGAGATTAACTTCGCCGCCTTTAACCGTCTGCTGTTCCCCGGCCAGCTCGAGGGCTTCTTCATGTCGCTCTTCGGCATTGGTGTGGCAGCGGCAGAGACGGCTGTGGCCATCGCCATCATCATCAATGTGTATCGCAACTTCAACAGCGATAATGTGGATAGTATTCAGAATATGAAACGATAAAAAGAGACAAGCATTATGGAATTTAGTTATACAATATTGATCCTGCTTCTGCCCCTGTTCTCGTTCATCATTCTGGGACTGGCTGGCATGAAGATGTCGCACAAGACAGCCGGACTGATCGGCACCTGTTCGCTCGGCATCATCACGATTCTGTCGTACTATTGTGCGTTCCAGTACTTCGGTGCTGACCGTGTGAATGACGTCTATCCTACTATCGTGCCTTACAACTTCACCTGGCTGCCGTTGGGCAATCTGCATTTTGATATGGGTATCCTCCTGGATCCTATCTCGGTGATGATGCTGATTGTCATCTCGACGGTGTCGCTGATGGTACATATCTACTCCTTCGGCTATATGCACGGTGAGAAGGGATTCCAGCGTTACTACGCTTTCCTCTCGCTCTTCACGATGTCGATGCTGGGTCTGGTACTCGCCACGAACATCTTCCAGATGTACATGTTCTGGGAGCTCGTCGGTGTATCCAGTTACCTGCTCATCGGTTTCTACTATCCTCTGAAGCCCGCCATTGCAGCCTCCAAGAAGGCCTTCATCGTGACGCGCTTTGCCGATATGTTCTTCCTGATTGGTATCCTGATGTTCGGATACTTCACCCAGTCGTTCAGCTTCAGCTTTGCCGGACACGGCACGGAGTTGGTCATGGGCGAAGGCACCACACCATTCATCATGGGCGATTACAGTCGTGCTTTTGCGGCTGGTGGCCTGATCATCCCCACTGCCCTCACGCTGATGTTCATCGGTGGTGCCGGTAAGAGTGCGATGTTCCCCCTGCACATCTGGCTGCCCGATGCTATGGAGGGTCCGACCCCTGTCTCTGCACTGATCCACGCTGCTACGATGGTGGTGGCCGGTGTGTTCCAGATTGCCCGTATGTTCCCCCTGTGGATGGCCTTTGCCTCCCACACGATGAGCATCGTGGTCTGGGTGGGTGTGTTTACGGCCTTCTATGCCGCAGCCGTTGCTTGTGCCCAGAGTGATATCAAACGTGTGCTGGCCTTCTCGACCATCTCTCAGATTGCGTTTATGATGGTGGCCCTGGGTGTCAGCATGCCGGGTCATGAGGCGCTGATGGACGATCACACCCAGCTGGGTTACATGGCTGGTATGTTCCACCTGTTCACCCACGCTATGTTCAAGGCCTGCCTGTTCCTGGGTGCTGGTTGTATCATCCACGCTGTCCACTCGAATGAGATGGCCCTGATGGGCGGTCTGCGAAAGTATATGCCTGTCACGCATATCACCTTCCTCATCTCCTGTCTGGCTATTGCCGGTATCCCCTTCTTCTCGGGCTTCAGCTCGAAGGATGAGATTATCACGGCATGCTTCGCCTACAGTCCTGTGGTGGGCTGGATCATGACGGGTATCGCTGCGATGACGGCTTTCTATATGTTCCGTCTCTACTATGGCATCTTCTGGGGTACTGAGAACAAGGAGGCCCATGCGCATCACACGCCGCACGAGGCTCCGCTCACGATGACCATCCCCCTGATTGTGCTCTGTGTGATCACCGTTGGTGTGGGTATCTACTCCACGCTGGGCGGTTTCCTCGGATGGGGCGGCTCGTTCGGCAGCTTCGTCTCTGCCACCGGCAAGGACTACACCATCCACTTCGACACTCAGATCGCCCTTACCTCTACGGTGATCGCCATTCTGAGCATCTGTGTGGCTACTTATATCTACAAGGGAGAGTCGCAGCCTATTGCCGACCGTCTGTACAAGACGTTCCCCAAGCTGCACCGTGCTGCCTACAAGCGTTTCTATCAGGACGAGATCTGGCAGTATGTCACCCACCGTATCATCTTCCGTTGCGTCTCCACGCCGATAGCCTGGTTCGACCGTCACGTGGTCGATGGCACGTTCAACTTCATGGCTTGGGGTGCCAACGAGGCAGGTGAGAGTATCCGTCCCTGGCAGAGTGGCGATGTCCGTCAGTATGCCGTCTGGTTCCTCACTGGTACGGTCGCATTAACATTAATCCTTTTATGCATCTAAAGATATGAGTATATTAACTGTTTTTGTAATAATTCCCGCCCTGATGCTACTGGGATTATGGCTTGCCAAGAATCTCAATCAGGTGCGTGGTGTGATGGTCACAGGCGCTTCCTGTCTGTTGGCCCTCTCCATCTGGCTGACGGTCTATTTCATCCAGGAGCGCAGTGCCGGCAATACCGCCGAGATGCTGCTCACCTATAGCGTGCCCTGGTTCGAACCGCTGAACATTGCCTACAGCGTTGGTGTCGATGGCATCTCCGTGGTGATGCTGCTCCTGTCGAGCATCATCGTGTTCACGGGCACCTTTGCCTCGTGGCAGTTGAAGCCGCTCACGAAGGAGTACTTCCTTTGGTTCACGTTGCTCTCAACGGGTGTGTTTGGCTTCTTCATCTCCACCGACCTCTTCACGATGTTCATGTTCTACGAGGTGGCTCTGATCCCGATGTACCTCCTGATCGGTGTCTGGGGTTCTGGCCACAAGGAGTACTCGGCCATGAAGCTGACGCTCATGCTGATGGGAGGTTCGGCCCTGCTGATCCTCGGCTTGCTGGGTATCTACTTCTTCAACGGCCAGTACAGCGGCACTTATACGTTCGAACTGACGACGATTGCTGCCAACCACTGCATTCCCGGCGACATTCAGAACGTCTTCTTCCCCTTCATCTTCATCGGTTTCGGTGTGCTGGGCGCCCTGTTCCCGTTCCACACCTGGTCTCCCGACGGTCATGCCTCTGCGCCTACCGCCGTGTCGATGCTCCATGCCGGTGTGCTGATGAAGCTGGGAGGCTACGGCTGTTTCCGCGTGGCGATGTATCTGTTGCCTGAGGCTGCCCAGGATCTCTCGTGGATCTTCCTCATCCTCACCACGATCTCTGTGGTCTACGGTGCGCTGAGTGCCTGCGTGCAGACCGACCTGAAGTATATCAACGCCTATTCATCCGTGTCTCACTGCGGACTGGTGCTCTTCGCCCTGCTGATGATGAGTCAGACGGCAGTGACGGGTGCCATCCTGCAGATGCTTTCTCACGGACTGATGACGGCTCTCTTCTTTGCGCTCATCGGTATGATCTACGGCCGTACCCACACCCGTGACATCCGCGAGCTGGCCGGTCTGATGAAGATCATGCCGTTCCTCGCCGTCGGTTATGTCATCGCCGGTCTGGCCAACCTCGGTCTGCCGGGCTTCTCCGGATTTATCGCTGAGATGACCATCTTCGTGGGCGCCTTCGGTGCTCATCCGCTCTTCGGTGATCCGAGCGACTCGTTCCGCATGGTTGCCACGATCATTGCCTGTACGTCGATTGTCGTCACCGCCGTCTATATCCTGCGTGTGGTAGGCAAGATCCTGTATGGCGAGGTTGAGAACAAGCACTATCTCGAGCTTACCGATGCCACTTGGGACGAGCGCGTCGCCGTCATCTGCCTCATCTTCTGTGTGGCAGGTCTGGGTTGTGCCCCGTTCCTGTTCAGTGATATGATCTCGCCCGCAGCCGGCACGATCCTACAGTCTATTGGTGTAATGTAAAAATAGGAGGACAAAAGATATGAATTACGGACAATTCCTAAATATGGTACCCGAGTTTTACCTCGTTCTCATATTGTTGGCAGTATTTGTGGTCGATTTCGTCATGCACCGCAGCGAGAAGAAGCTCGACATCCTGTATGTCGTGACGGTAGCCTTGCTGGCGGTATTACCCGTGCGCATCGTGTTGCTGGCCAATCCGGCCGAAGCCTTTGGCGGTCTCTATGTGGCTTCCGAGGCCGTGAATGTGATGAAGGCCATCCTCGCTTTCGGCACGCTCATCGTGGCACTGATGGCTCAGCCCTGGCTCAAGCAGACCCAGCGTCTGGCAGGTGAGTTCTATCTGTTGCTCATCTCCACACTCCTCGGTATGTTCATCATGATGTCGAGCGGCCACTTCCTGCTGTTCTTCCTCGGTCTCGAGATGGCCTCCGTGCCTCTGGCCTGTATGGTGGCCTTCGACAAGTGGAAGCAGAATTCGGCCGAGGGTGCCGCGAAGTATATCCTCATGGCGACGTTCTCGAGCGGCGTGATGCTCTACGGCATCTCGTTCATCTACGGTGCTGCCGGCACGCTCTACTTCGACGATGCCGCCAAGGCGCTCACCGCCTCGCCGCTGGCCATCATGGGCCTGGTGTTCTTCTTCAGCGGTCTGGGCTTCAAGATCTCGCTGGTGCCCTTCCACTTCTGGACGGCCGACACCTATCAGGGAGCCCCCACGCCGGTGACGGGTTATCTGAGTGTCATCTCCAAGGGCGCCGCCGCCATCACGCTGTGCATCATCCTGATGAAGGTGTTCCAGCCGCTGGTGGCCTACTGGGAGTATCTGCTCTACATCGTCATTGTGCTCTCGATCACGGTGGCCAACCTGTTTGCCATCCGTCAGAGCGAGCTCAAGCGCTTCATGGCGTTCTCGAGTATCTCGCAGGCCGGCTACATCATGCTGGCCGTGGTGGGTAACGGTCAGATGGGCCTGGCAGCGCTGACCTACTACGTGCTCGTCTATATCGTGGCCAACATGGCGGTCTTCACCGTGATCAACGTGGTGGAGCAGAAGAATGGCGGACGCACGGACATGGCTGCCTACAACGGTTTCTATCAGACGAATCCGAAGCTGTCGTTCCTGATGACGTTGGCGCTGTTCTCGCTGGCGGGCATCCCTCCGTTCGCAGGTATGTTCTCGAAGTTCTTCGTGTTCATGGCAGCCGCCCAGCAGGGCAGTGTCGCAGCCTATTTCGTGGTGTTCATCGCCCTGATCAACACGGTTGTGTCGCTCTACTACTATCTGCTGATTGTGAAGGCCATGTACATCACGAAGACCGACAGTCCGCTGCCTACGCTGCAGAGCGACAGCAGCTCGCGCATCGCCCTGGCCCTCTGCATGGCCGGCATCGCCCTCTTCGGCGTCGTCAGCTGCATCTATGAGTGGATCGCCGCCGCAGGGTTCTGATCCCCCGGCGCTTCCGTTCAGACACAATCCCCGTCGTGCCATCAAGAGCACGACGGGGATTCCTTTTGTAGGATTCATTTCCGAAAGCTCCAGGGATTTCGCAGTTTTTCTTCAAAATCCTTGCAAGTTTGAGGATTTCTTCCTATATTTGCAGTCGTAATATCAAAAATATGAGGCCAAATATTGGCTTGAGCCTCAGGTGGAATTGGCAAAAAATACAGGAATCCCCGATCATAAATTAAGTGAAATCAAGAAAATTGTAGAGAAGCATGCAGACGAATTCAAAAAACAATATCGACAACACATCGGTAAGCGTGTTGATGATTAATGCGCAGGGCATTATGATTTCAGTACAGGGATATGACTATTTCCTGTCCTACAATCGTATCCCTTGGATGCAGGATGCCCCCATCCGTAGTGTGCTCAATGTTCAGATGTCGGGTCCCGAAGCTATTGAGTGGCCTGATCTTGATGTCGATCTGGAAATTGACAGCCTCCGTTATCCAGAGCGCTATCCTCTTGTCATTAAGAGGAACGCATTGGATTTCGTATGAGATAAATGATATATTTAGAACCCTCACTCGCCTGCGAAGCCGCCTACCGCGACGTGGTGAAGCTGATCAACGCACTGGCCATCGTCGAGGTGCCCGCAGGCTATAACTACGTGCCCGAGATCGACCTGATCCAAAACTAAAAACTTCATCTCGGGGCCTGACCCCAAGACTAAAAAATCCTCGCCCGAAGCGAGGATTTTTCTTTTCGTTAGAAGTTCACACCGACGGTGAGGAAGAGCGTGCCGGTGTGCGAGGAGTCGAAGTCGTCGTGCGAGATGTTCGCCAGGCCGATGTCGTAGCCCAGCTCGGCATAGACGATGTCGTACTGCGCACCGCAGCCCAGCCGGATGCCGCCGTCGAAGCGCCCGAAGCCGTCGTCGTCGAACGAGCTGTAGGCCTCGCGGCGCGCCTGGATCTTCGTCTTGCCGCCCACGCCGAGGGCCAGGTATCCGCCGAGGAAGGGCTGGACGCTGAACTTGTAGCCGGCATCGATGCTGTACTTCACCACGATCGGCAGCTCCAGATAGTCGAGGTTGAAGGTGATCCGGTCGCCGTCACGACGGCCCTTTCCACCTTTTTCTATATAATAGAGGCCCGACTCGAGATAGACGGGCGAGCTGTCGACCAGCTGGAAGCCGATGACCGCGCCGATGTCGAGGCCCGCCTTCATCGTGCCGCCGTCGAGACGGCTGTCGTCGGAACTGACTCTGGCAAAACCTACGCCCAGCCGCAGGCCGTAGTAGGTCTCGCCCAGGCTGTTGTGGTGGATTCTTCTGCCGAATGCTCTGTTGAACTGGCCGTCCTGAGCGAGGACTGACGTAGTGAGCGCAAGGCTCAGCAAGGCCATCATGATTCTCTTCATATACGTCGTTCGGATTGGTTTCTGGCTGCAAAGGTAATCCTTTCCCACGAAACAAGAAAAGAAAACGGCGGAAAGTTTTGCGATTTCGGCTTTTTTTTATAACTTTGTGACCGAATTACAAACGGCATTATGCATCACATGATCACAGAGGGCTATATGCCTTTTATGGGATACTCGACCTACTACCGGGTCGTTGGCGAAGCATCGGAGAAAGCACCGCTGTTGCTGCTTCATGGTGGTCCGGGAAGTACGCACAACTATTTCGAGGTGCTCGATTGCATCGCTGACACCGGGCGCCAGGTCATCTCCTACGACCAGATAGGCTGTGGCAATTCCTATCTCGACGGTCACCCCGAGCTGTGGACGCAGAAGACGTGGATAGACGAGCTCATCGCTATCCGAGATTATCTCCATCTGGACACCGTGCATATACTCGGTCAGTCGTGGGGCGCCATGCAGGCCATTGCCTATGTGATAGACTACCAGCCCCAGGGGATTCAGTCTCTGATACTGTCGTCCGGTCACGCCTCCAGCAGCCTATGGGCAAGCGAGCAGCACAGGCTCATCAAGTATTTGCCGGAAGAAGACCAGGATGCCATCAGACGGGCAGAAGCCAGCGGTCAGTGGGGCGATCCGGCCTATCTGCGGGCGAACGATCATTACTTCGAGCAGTATGTCATCAGCGTCGATGAGCACTCGCCTGAGTGCATCAAGCGTCCGAAACGTTCCGGCACAGAAGCCTATCTCTATGGCTGGGGCCCCAATGAGTACCAGCCACTTGGCAGTCTGAAGGACTTTGAATATACGGATAGACTGAGTCGGATTTCTCAGCCGACACTGATTTGTAGTGGCACACGCGATATCTGTACCCCTGTTGTGGCTGCCTCGCTATATGAGAACATCCCCAACAGTCGATGGCATCTGTTCCGACGCTCCCGCCATACCTGCTTTATCGATGCTTATGAGGAGTATTGCCGGGTGCTTACTCGCTGGCTGCAAGAGAATGATTGAAATCCAGCACTTTCTGGAGGAATCCTGGGGTGTAGCCCTTCTTTGACTTGGCCACTTCTTCGGGCGTGCCGACGGTGAGGATCTGGCCTCCCTTGCGACCGCCCTCGGGGCCGATGTCGATGATCCAGTCGGCGAGCTTGATGACGTCGAGGTTGTGCTCGATGATGATCACCGTGTTGCCGCGATCAACGAGTTTCTGGAGAACGTCCATCAGGATGCGGATATCCTCGAAGTGGAGGCCCGTGGTGGGCTCGTCGAGGATGTAGAGCGTCTTGCCGGTATCTTTCTTGGAGAGCTCGGTGGCGAGCTTCACGCGCTGGCTCTCACCGCCGGAGAGGGTGGTGGAGGGCTGGCCGAGTTTGATGTAGCCAAGACCCACGTCCTGGATGGTCTTGATCTTACGGAGGATGTCGGGCACGTTCTCGAAGAACTCCACGGCCTGGTTGATGGTCATGTCGAGCACGTCGGCTATCGACTTGCCCTTGTAGCGCACTTCGAGTGTCTCGCGGTTGTAACGCTTGCCGTGACACTCCTCGCAGGGCACCTGGATGTCGGGCAGGAAGTTCATCTCGATGGTCTTGTAACCGTTGCCGCCACAAGTCTCGCAGCGTCCGCCTCTCACATTGAAGGAGAAGCGCCCGGGTTTGTAGCCGCGGATCTTCGCCTCGGGGAGATTCACGAACAGACTGCGTATGTCGGAGAAGACACCCGTATAGGTGGCAGGATTGCTGCGGGGCGTACGTCCGATGGGTGACTGGTCGACATCCACCACCTTGTCGATATGTTCCAGACCCTCAATGCTCTCGTAGGGCATGGGGTGCTTCAGGGAATGGTAGAAGTGTTGCGAGAGGATGGGCTGCAGGGTCTCGTTGATCAGCGTGGACTTGCCCGAGCCGCTGACGCCTGTGACGAGGATGAGCTTGCCCAGGGGGAACTCGACGTCGACGTGCTTCAGGTTGTTGCCCGTGCAGCCTTTGAGGATGAGGCTTTGACCGGAGCCGGAGCGACGCTTCTCAGGGATGGCGATCTGTTGTTTGCCATTGAGGTATTGGGCCGTCAGGGTATCGGCCTTGAGCATCTCCTCGGGAGAGCCTTGGAAGACGACCTCGCCACCCTTGCGCCCGGCACGGGGACCGATGTCCACGATATAGTCGGCATTGAGCATCATGTCCTGGTCGTGCTCCACCACGATGACGGTGTTCCCCAGGTCGCGTAGCTCCTTCAGCGAGCGGATGAGCCGTTCGTTGTCGCGCTGATGGAGGCCGATGCTGGGCTCGTCGAGGATATACAGCACATTGACGAGCTGTGATCCTATCTGCGTGGCAAGACGTATGCGCTGGCTCTCACCACCCGAGAGCGAGGCAGACTGACGATTGAGCGCCAGATAATCGAGACCCACCTCGAGCAGGAAGTCGAGGCGCGTACGGATCTCTTTCAGAATTTCCTTGGCAATCTGCTGTTGCTGATGGTCGAGATGGGGTTCCACCTGATCGAGCCACTCGCGCAGTTCGGCAATATCCATCGAGGCGAGTTCAGAGATGTTCTTGTCCCAGATGCGATAGGAGAGGGCCTCGCGATTCAGACGCTGGCCGTGACACTCGGGACACTCGCACTCGGCCAGGAACTGATCGGCCCATTTCTGTCCGGCAGCGCTGTCGTCATTGTCCATCACATTGCGCAGGTATTTGATGATACCGTCGAAGGCGATGAAGTAGTCGCTGGAGGTATGTACCAGTTCCTTGTCGATGCGCACATTCTCCAGAGAGCCATAGAGCACCTCGCGCAGGGCTTCCTCGGGAATCTCCTCGATGGGAGTCTTCAGGTCTGAGTCGTGTTTCTTAAGGATGGCCTCGATCTGCCAGAAGATCATCTGGTTCTTGTACTTGCCGAGGGGCACGATGCCGCCTTCGTAGATGCTCTGCTTGCGATCGGGGATTACTTTCGCGAGGTCGATCTGGTTGATAATGCCGAGTCCTTTGCAGTAAGGGCAGGCTCCTTGGGGAGAATTGAAAGAGAAATTGTTCGGTGCAGGGTCTGAGTAGCTTATGCCTGAAGTTGGACACATCAGTCGTTTAGAGAAATGCTTGATCTCGTCCTTGTCCTTGTCGAGAATCATGATCAGGCCGTCGCCCTGTTTCATGGCAATGGAGACCGACTTCTTGAGGCGCTCTTCGTCTTTCTCAGAAACCTGTAGTTTGTCGATGACCACCTCGATGTCGTGGTTTTTGTAGCGATCCACCTTCATGCCACGGGTGATCTCGACCAGTTCGCCATCGACGCGCATATTGAGATACCCCTTGCGACGCATCGACTCGAAGAGTTCGCGGTAGTGACCCTTACGACTTCTTACGAGGGGGGCGAGGATGAAGATCTTCTTGCCGGCATAGTCGTGGAGGATCATATCGAGCACCCTTTCCTCGGTGTATTTCACCATCTCCTCGCCGGTGGCATAGCTATAGGCACGTCCTGCCCGGGCAAAGAGCAGTCGCAGGTAGTCGTAGACCTCGGTGGTGGTTCCTACGGTGGAACGCGGGTTCTTGTTAGTGGTCTTCTGTTCGATGCTGATGACGGGCGAGAGGCCAGTGATCTTATCAACATCGGGACGCTCCAGACCGCCGAGGAAGTTACGGGCATAGGCCGAAAAGGTCTCGATATAGCGACGTTGTCCCTCGGCGAAGATGGTGTCGAAGGCCAACGAAGACTTGCCGCTTCCGCTCAGGCCGGTAATCACCGTCAGCGAGTTGCGCGGAATCTCAACATCTATGTTTTTAAGGTTATGTACACGTGCACCGTATACATTAATCTTTGCGTCGGTTCTTTTCATGCTTAGTCGTTTCTCGAATCCACCTCGGTATATCCCCTCAACAGGTTCACGTCTTTCTTGATGTTGTATTCTCTGCCGTCGGCTCCTTTGGCCTTCACCAAAACGAAATAGACGCCTTCGTTCACATCCTTGCCGTTGTAGGTGCCGTCCCAGCCTTCCGCAGGATCGGTCCACTCATAAAGCTTCTTTCCCCAACGGTTGAAAATGTAA
>Ga0310695_10012015_pt1 | contig 12227 bp, 10 predicted proteins | sample RumenRJG_04DNA_FD_203882 | JGI IMG/M metagenome (GOLD analysis project Ga0310695, IMG submission 203882) | Bovine rumen microbial communities from Lethbridge, Alberta, Canada - RJG_04 (v2) (version 2) | ecosystem: Host-associated > Mammals > Digestive system > Stomach > Rumen | place: Canada... | reverse complement strand
TCTTACTAGAAGTGGGGTATATACACCTACTAGATAAGACCCTTTTATCTAGCTAGATAAGAGTGCTTTATCTAGTTAGATAAGAGCCTTTTATCTAGTAGGTTTATACCCCCTTATCTAGTGAAGTGTAAATTAAATTTATAATGTTGAAAAATGAAATATGAAGGGTTACTATATAGAGTATATATGTATTTGAAAAGAATTCTTTTGAAATTTTAAGAAAAGTATTCTCTTTATTTGATAAAATGTCTCTTTAAACGTATTTAATCGCTGTTAAGTGCAAATTTTGTTTATAGTATATAGATTGAAAGAGTCTGTAGTTTTGTGTATTATATGGCAGAGAACTTGAGTTTTTAGAGGTTTTACTATGAAGAGATTGCTTTTGTGCGCGCTAGCGTTGCTTTTTGTCGGCTGTGATAAGAAAAGTAATGCTGTGAAAAAAGGTCCTCTTCCTGACAAAAATGTCGGAGGTGCAGTTCTTAACGTATCTATAAATACTATTTATGATTCCCTTGATCCGCAGACCGCTGTATATGCCAATACTTTCGAGCTTATCGGCAATATGATGGACGGTTTAATGCAGATGGCAGAAGACGGAAGCGTTAAGCCTGCTGTCGCAAAGGAAATGAAGGTTTCTGCAGACGGTTTGCACTATACTTTCAAATTGCGCGACGATGTGTATTGGTCAAACGGCGAACAAGTTACTGCTGATGACTTTGTTTATGGCTGGCAGAGAGCGATTGACCCTGCACTAAAAAGTGAATACGCCTTTATGATTAGTGACATTGCACAAGTGAAAAACGCAACAGCAATCCAAGCGGGACAGATGAACCCGAATCAACTCGGCGTGCGTGCGGTTGATGATTTGACTTTTGAAGTAGAGCTTCAAGTTCCTGTTTCTTATTTCGACCAGCTTTTATATTTCTGCACATTCTACCCTGCTCACAAATCATTTGTAGAAAAATGTGGCGACAAATACGCAACAAGCCCTGAAACTTTTCTTGCGAATGGCGCATTTTTGCTTACTGAATACTCAGGTTCTGGAAAATCGGTTTCTTATATAAAGAACACTGCTTACTATGACGCAGACAAGGTAAAGCTCGGCGGGCTTCATTATGAGGTTATTTCAAACGGTGAAGAGGGCTTGAATTTATATAAATCGGGTAAGCTCGACTTTGTGGAATTGACGGGCGCGGCTGTGAACCAGATGAAAAACGACCCCGATTTCAAGCCTGTAGATTCTGGATTTTTGTACTATATAACCTTTAATTTTGAAGATAAGAACTTTGCAAATAAAAATCTTCGCCGTGCTATTACTTTTGCGATTGACCGCGAAGAAGTTGTTTCTGAGATTGCAGACGGAAGCGCGGCGGCTTATGCGGCTATTCCAAAGGGATTTGCTTTTTCTCAAAGCGGACAGGATTTTACAGCAAATGGTGTAGAGTTTCCAAACGATTGCAATCTTGATTTAGACAAGGCTCGCTTTTATTGGCAGGAAGCAAAAAGAGAGCTTGGAGTGGATACTTTATCGCTTGAACTTTTAACGACAGATGCAGAAGCTCAAGTTACGGCTTGCAAAGCGATAAAAAGACAAGTAGAGTCTGCTTTAGATGGAATTAGCATAAATTTAAGACCTGTAGCGAAAAAAGACCGCAGAAAGATAATGTCTTCTGGGGACTTTGAGTTTGGTTTGAACAACTGGGGTCCTGATTATGCAGACCCTATGACTTATCTTGCAATGTGGGTAACGGGCAACGACAACAATATGGGAAAGTATTTCAATCCGTCTTATAATGCGCTTATTGCAAGCTGTACCGATGGCGAGCTTTGCACAAAGATACAAGAGCGATGGAGCGCACTAAAGAGAGCCGAAACGATGATTATGGAGGACGCTGTTATTTCTCCTATTTATCAGAAGAGAAATGCGGACTTGATTAAGCCAAATGTGAAAAACATTGCTTTTCATGCTGTTGCTATAAACCGCATTTACAAGACCACCACCAAATAACACCCGAAGGGTGTTTTGTAAGCCGTAGGCGGTTTTGACAGCCGAATGGTGTGTTTTGTCAGGCACAGTGGGGGTATAAGCCTCCTGAGGCTTTGTTGGGTATAGTGTAAAGAGTTTTAGAGGATTTTGATATGAAGGCAGATATAGGGAATACAGAACAGAAGAAATATTCGCATCTTGCGGTGCAATTCTCTCTTAATATATTGGTGGTTTTATTTGTGCTCTTTGCGGTGCAGATTATTGTAACTGTAAAGCAAGTAAAGAAAGGCTCTCAAAGAGATTATTCTGATTTTAGCCAAAAGGTTATCGCTGAAGATGCGGGTAAAATCCAATATTGGAACGAGGTTTTAGTAAACGACCTCCGCATTTATTCGGATAACGACGTTACAAAGGCTGGAAACGCAAACGAGATTATCTCTTGGCTTCGTTCTCACGAAAATATCCGTAATCCGCTTTTTAACTATATTGTATTCTGTACTCCCGATGGAGTTGGACATTCTAGCGACGGTAAGACGATTACTGTTATTTCAAAGCCTTTTTTCCGTTCGATTATGAACGACAGACAAAAGCAATTTGTTTCTAACATTGACTTTCAGCTTGACGGCTCAGTTTGTTACTACATTGCGCGTCCTGCTTTTAGTTCTACAGGGGAGCTTATCGGAGTTTTTGCAGGAGCTGTAAAACTCGATGAAATCGACAAGATGATTAGTGAGCTAACTATGGGCAAAGCGGGCAAGGCTATTCTTGTAGGCTCTAACGGCGTTTTGATTTCCCATATCCGTGGTGAAGATAAATATATGGACTTGTCTTATAGCGATAAGGCAGGATACCGCGGGCTTGACGAGATTGGCAAATTAGCTGCTTCTGGTAAAACTGGCGAGGGCTATTATTACGATGCAAAGGGCGTGAAAACATTTGCCTCATATACTTCGGTTCCAGGAACTCCTTGGAGCGCAATTCTCACTATTCCGCAAAGTCAGATTGACGAGGCTGGAAACCAGATGAGAATGATTGTCTTCCTTATCAGCTTAGTTGTTGGGCTTGTCATTTCTGGCACTTGTACTGCATTGCTCTTTGTTGCAGTTCAGCCGCTTCGTGTTGTTCGCAACTCAATCCGCCACATTGCTTCGGGAGATGCGGATTTAACTCAACAGATTGTAGTAAAGAGCAAGAACGAAATCGGTGCTTTAGGCGACGGCTTTAACGCCTTTATGGGTAAACTTCGCACGATTATCGGCGGGGTAAAAGAGTCTAAGGAAATGCTTGGAGAAGTCAATATTGGCTTGCAGCAGCGCATTGAAGAGAATGGGCAGTCTATCGAGGCTATTATTTCTGACCTTGAAGACATTGGAAATCAAGTTCAGAATCAAGCGCAGAGCGTTTCTGAAACAGCAAGCGCAGTTGAAGAGATTTCGCAGAACATCGAAAGCCTTGAGAAGATGATTGAAACACAGTCATCGGGAGTAACGCAGGCGAGTGCGGCTGTTGAAGAGATGATTGGAAACATTGGCAGCGTAAATATTTCTGTTGGACACATGGCGGAATCATTCGACGGTTTGACAAGAAGCGCAGAAGACGGCATTAACCGACAGAAAGACGTTAACGAGCGTATCAGAAACATCGAAGAGCAGTCAAAGACTTTGCAGAATGCAAACAAGACTATTTCAGACATTGCGAGCCAGACAAATATGCTTGCTATGAATGCGGCTATTGAGGCAGCACACGCAGGAGATGCGGGAAGAGGCTTTAGTGTTGTTGCAGAGGAAATCAGAAAGCTGTCTGAAACGTCTAGCGCGCAGTCAAAGACAATTCGCGAGGAGCTTAAGAAAATCGAAAGCTCTATTAACGATGTTGTAAGTGCGTCTATAGCTTCTAGCGAATCGTTTGAGTCGGTGAACTCTTCAATTCACACTACGCAGCAGCTTGTTTTGCAGATTAAATCGGCAATGGAAGAGCAGCAGGAAGGCTCTAAGCAAATCGGTGATGCTCTAAAGCTGATGAATGACAATACAAGTGAAGTTCGAGCCGCTTCTCACGAGATGGCAGAGGGAAATAAATCTATTCTTGTTGAAGTTGACCAGCTTCGCGACACTACGGGCGTTATTAGAGCAAGTATGGATAAAATCAGCCAGAGCGCAGGCAATATCCGCGACTCAAGTAACTCGCTCACCGAGATTGCAAACAGCGTAGAAGCTGCTGTTGGTCAAATCGGTGGTCAAATCGACTTGTTCACCGTCTAACCGTCGAAGACGGTTTTGTAAGAGCCACAGGCTGCTTTGTATATTGCACATAGGCTATAAGCACGTTGATTATAAGCTATAATCACGTTGCTCATAGCCTATAATTATCTTGCTTATAAGCTATTTACTTATTGCTCAATACGCTTTTTATTCCAGATTCAATATCAATTTTAAGAGCTGGTTCTATTTTTAGTGTTTCTGCTATAACTTGGCTCTTAGCTCCTCTTCGCTTATCCCTAATTTTTCCGCAGCATCTTTTACCGAAAGCAAACCCGATTTTATTAAATCAACCGACATCGCCATTCTTCCCTCTGCCATACCTTCTGCTTTTGCTCTATTCGCAATGTCGTGTTTATGGAGCTGAATGGCAAGGTATTCATTGATAAACGTGTTCTCAAACTTTTTTGCTTGTACCATAATTCTTATGATACTACGATTTTGCATATTTTTCAAACTCTACGATTTTGCAGGTGTGGGTTTTCTGCTTTTCGTCGTAGTTTATGCCGATGAAAAGCAAATTGCCCGAATAATGCTCCAATGACGCAAAATACTGTTTCTCGCGGATTTGCTTCAGTGCGCTTTCAACACAGTCGTTCCGCTTGAGTTCGATTATCATCGCGGGAATGTTCGGCACATAGGGAATGAAAACCACGTCAGCAAAGCCTTTTCCCGTCGTCGCCTCTTTTATGACTGTGTATTTGTTGAGCGCGTAGATAAACGAAAGGTAAATTGCGGACTGCAAAGCGTCTTCATTGTTGTAGCTGCGGTTTGATGTAACGTGAATGTGGCTCACATCAAGGGCTCTAGCTACGGCTTCGGCGTTCTTTCGCAAAGTTTCGGCTAAAAGTTCTTTTGACGACTGAATGATTTTGTTCGTGATTTTGTATTCGTCGTTTGTTTCGATGGCGTTGAACCATTCTTGTCGCACTTCCCTATTTGGTATTCTGCAAGTGCCGTCCTCGCGGTTGTAAGCCAGATAGCCCAAGTGAATGAGATATGTGAACGCGTCGCTTCTGGTCAAAAAATCGGTCATCGTGTTCATATAGCGGGTTACGTTGACATCGACGCTTTCGCCTGAGAGCATACGGACAACGTCGTCTTTCATTCCCTCGAAGTTCTCTTGTATGCGGTCTGAAATCACGGCATAAGTCGAAGTTTTGCTCCAATAATTGGCAATTTCTTCGTTGACAATGGCTTTTACAACCGATTCAGGATTATAAAGCTCAATGCCTTTTTGAGAATAGCCGTCGTACCATCGCTTTATTTCAGTGTAATTGGCATTGTATTTTTGGCAAAGTTCTTTTACTTCGTCGTTTGTAAAACCGATAAACTCTGCAAGTTTTCCTGCGCTTAAAATCGTATATTCCTCAAAGTTGTTTAGTTTGGACTGCACTTTGTCGCGGATTACTGGCAAAATCCCCGTGAGATATGCAAGAGCGATTGCGGGGCGCAGGGTGTCGCTTTTGAAAAGTCCGTTCAAGAAGTTGAGGTACTGAGTAAAAAGGGAGCTGGTTATGTTTTCCCGAACCAAAACATCGTATTCGTCCATCATGATTACGAACTGCTCTTTTTTTGCATCGAATACTTTTAAGATACAGTTGCCTACAGATTCGTGTTCTTTGAAAGTGATGTCTGGAAACTGCTGTGAAAACTCTGCAACAATTTTATCTTGCAAATTGTTCAGCAAGTTCTCTTCATCTCTTTCGTTTCGATATTCGCTGTTCACGTCGATTTTGATGACATTAAAGCGGTTCAAATTGCTCTCGAAACTCTCGTCTTTGCTGATTTTGAGCGGCTCGAACAAAGATCGGGAATCACAGCCTTTGGAATAATACGCGCAAATCATATTGCCTGCAATCGTCTTTCCGAAGCGGCGGGGACGAGAAACGCAAATGTATTTGTTGTCGGTTTTTATAAACTGGTTCAAAACGCTAAGCATCATCGTTTTGTCAACGAAGATTTCGCGCCTTGTTGTTGCTGTGTAATTGTCGTTGCTTGGATTTAAGTAAATGCCCATACCTTGCCCTCCGCAGTTTTAAGTATACTGCAAAGGGCTTGTAAATGCTACTAACGCGAAATGCGTTTTTTCCAAAGTGAAAGCACAAACTTCGTTATCGGCTGTTCTAGAAAATAGAATACTAAGCCAAAGATTACGCAAATTGCAATATTAGCGAAAAGATGAGCGATGTGAGACGGGAACAACTTCGACATAAAGTTGACTGCATAAACATAATAGACCATTTGAACAAGAAAAATATTAAAAGAGGCTTTGCCCAAAATCTCTAATGGCTTAAAGCTAAAATGCACTTTGCGGATTAAAAACGACGCTATCGGCAACAAGTACAAACACGCAATGAAACTTGTTTTTGTCCAATAGATTATAATCTTTGGCTGAACGTTTAGATAACGATATACGATGATAAAAGCCGTTCCCAAAACAAAAGATGCTATCTTCCAAATAATTGATATTTTCTCTGTTTTGCATTGCCAAAGCCAAGAACCAAATGCGATTACTAGCGTATAGCGGAAGAGCAACATTCTGTAAAATACTTCGTTACAGCCCCAAACGCGCTGAAAAAACTCATAGAGCGCATTAAGAGTAAAGCACACAATTAAGCCCTTGAAGGCGTATTTTTTTATTATGAAATACAACACTGGATAGTAAAGCAAAAACTGAAGCAATATCGGGTAATAATAACTTCCAGGACCTGTTCCGCCTTGGAAGAAGATTGCGACGATATGCTTTAGTGAAAGAGGACGACTTCCTAAAAAAGAAACAGCGATTTCGCCAATCACTTCGATTATAAACGCTAGCAAGAACGGGGCTGTATAGCGGATAAATTTGGGCATAAGAAACTTTAATTTGTACGCTTGCCCTATCTCAGTTATTTTATTGCGCTCAAATGAAGCGGCGTATACATATCCCGAAATAATCATAAAAAGCGGGACTGCCATATCAATCCAAAAGTTAAACAGAAACTTCTGTCGAGTTTCTTCGCTGATTGTGTCGTGTGTGATAATTACGAATAAAATACAAAAGGCTTTGATAATGTCCAAAAACGTATTTCTCTTTTCTTCCATAGTTTTATCCTTAGGTAAAAGTTACTAATTGATATAGTTGTTAGTAATATCTTTCTAATAATAATGAATAGTATCAAATATTACTAGTACCAAAATTCAATTAGTAAAATATTTATAGAATTGCTAATATGAGTTTCAAAGAGAATTTGAAAGAGGCTATGTTTTGCAAGAAATTGCAAACTTCAGATTTAGCATTGATGACAGGGATTAACGCAGGAACGATAAGCAGCTATCTAAAAACAAAAGGGTCTATGCCGCCTGCGGACAAGGCGTTAAAGTTGGCGCAGGCTTTGGGTGTGAGTGTGGATTTTTTAGTGAATGGATTTGAAACAAAAACTGTGTCGTCAATACAGCAGAAAAGCCCCTTTCCTATAGAAGTGTACAAAATTGCGCAAGATATGACGGACTTGGAAAAAGATGAGCTTTCTGCAATTCACGGTATTGTAAAAGTGTTGAAAAAGAAATTAAACTCTAATGATGTCGGTGGGGAGGCTCTTTTTTAACAAGCAATAGAGAAGATAGCAAAGAGAGGCACAAAGGGCTTTGTCAACAAAGTTTGTGAGAATGCCGTTGAAGAAAAATGCGACCTGCAAGTTATGAATGACGACAAAAATCCCCTGCACGCTTATGCTTATGTTTTCACTTTGTTCTAGCAAGATTAGAGCAATTGTGTTTCCCAAAATGCCGTTTGAAATCCCGCTCCACAATCCAGCCCACAAAAATGGGTCGATGGGAAGAGGCTTTTCTTTGTAGCGCAAAAAAGCCAAATGCGTGAAAACAGCTGTGCAGATTTGGCAGAGCACAAAAGGAAGCATAGCCTTGTCGAAAAGCCACAATGTCACGTTTGTCAAAACACCGCAGATAATTCCTCCCCAAAGACCTGAAAGTGCGGTTGCCAAAATCGTGAAAAGAGAGTCGAAATACAGCGGCAACATCATTTTTCTGGCCAAAAAAGAGAAAAGGCAGTTCAAGACAATAGACAAAAAAACAACCAAGACAGAAAAGAGAGAAAAAACTTTTTTGTTCAAAACAAAACTCCCAGTTGTTTCGCAAGCTCAATGACGCCAAGACGGTCGTAAACATTTAATTTCTGATAGACTATCGAGCGCAAATTGATGATTGTCTTTTCTTTCTTGCCCAAGATTTTGGCGATTTCACCAATTTCCTTTTTCTGCGCAAGCAAGGCGAAAACTTCCTGCTCCGATTTTGTGAGGCTTTTGTAATTCGCATACGAAAAATCTTCTGTATCTTCTGTCGCCACAATCGAATTGATAACTTGGCTTGCGGCTTTGTTGTAGCAGTTGCCGCCGTTTGCCACTGTCAAAATCGCATTTTCCATCTCGTCAACGTTGGCTTCTTTTGTGACATATCCCTGCACGCCAGATTTTAGGGCGTTTTGTATGTGAAAAGAATCAGAATACATAGTGTAGATAATCACGGGCAAGTTTGGTTTTATATGCCTAAATGCCCGTAAAGCCGAAATTCCGTCTGTGTCGCCCAAATTCAAATCGATTATGGCAAGAGAAATGTCGGTTTCTTTTAGTATAGCCTTGCCTTCTTCGATGTTGTTTGCGCCAAAAAACACAAATCGCTTGTTTTTCGCCGAAAGCATATAAGACATTCCATCTCTAAGCCCTGTGTGGTCATCAAGAAACAGGATTTTTAATTGTGATTGCAATCGTTGTACCTCCGTCGTTTATAAATTGCACTGTGCCTTTCATATTTGCCACTCGCTCAGCGATATTTTTCAGTCCGTAGTGCTTTCTGCCGTCATTTTTGGCTTTTGCTTCCTCTTCATTAAAGCCAATGCCGTTGTCGCTAATTGCAAGGTGCATTTCAGAGCCAACATCGGTGATTCTTATGCGGACTTCGCTTGCGTGGGCGTGTCGGGCAATGTTGCTCAAACTTTCTTGGATTATGTACAAAATCTCGCGCTGATATTCGCTGTTTATTTGCGAAATATAATTTGATGTCGCGATGATATTTGTCTTTATGCCTTGATAAGACGCAAAAGCGGCGAGGATTTCTCTTATAACGCTTTCAGTGTCGCCTCTGTATTCAATGCGCATTGAGTCTATCAAATATCGCACTTCCTTAAAGGCTTTTTCTGCGTAAAATTGGCAGGTGTCCAAATCCTTTTTTGCAAGGTATATCTTTATTGCTGCCAAATCTTGCGCAACACCGTCGTGTAAATCGCGGCTAAAAGCAATTTGCTCCGTGCGAAGAGCTTCCAAGCGTTCAGATTCGGCTTGCTTTTTGTTTTGCTTTAGAATAATCACGATAATAGCAATCGCGGCGGGGAGCAGCGAAGAGAGCAAAAGGCTGTCGTAAGAAAAAGAAATATCGAGTTCACGGTTTCGTATTCGGCTTTGTATCTGGTCAAGCTCAAAGCTGAATTTTTCCATATCGTACACAGAATAAGCCACAAGATTGCTAAGCGACCCTTCAATAAAGCTGTCAAACTTTGAATATGGCAGACATTCTTTCTCAAGTCTGTTTTGAATATCCGATAAATCTTTCCAAGCGGTGCGGTTTGCAATCGTACGGTATTCACTGAACGTGTGTTCCAATCTTCTGAAATTTTTTATTCCCTGAAATCTAAAAAACATAGTAAGCAGAAAAGTGAAGATGCTAAAAAAAATGAAAATAGATTCCACGCTTAAATATTTCTTTTTCATAGAAAGCATTATACCATACCTAAGAAAAATAGTTCGGGAAAAATTCCCGACTGATTCGGGAAAAATTTCCTTGTTTATTTTTCTATTCCCTCATATCATTTAATCAATCTTTTTATTGTGGAGAGCAAAGTATGAATGAGTTTTTGAAATCAAGTTTTAAGTTTGTAGAGATTCCAAAACTGAATATCAAAATGTCTTCGACAGAAGTTATTCAAAGGCTCTACACAATAATTATGGGCTCTAATCCCAGTCAGCACAAAGCAAGTTATAATCCTGTTGAAAGCGTTAGTTGGTATGATGCGATTTATTTTTGCAATCTTTTGAGCGACCGCTATAAATTGATACCAGCCTATGCACTAAATGGAAGCCTTGACGTTAAAGAATGGGATTATATTCCTCACACAAATCAACAGATTGCAGGGCTTCTCGAACTAAACGGAAAATCGAACGGCTACAGATTGCCCACGCTTGCCGAATACGAATATGCAGTAAAAGACTGGGAATGTTGCTCAGACAGCCTCGATGAAATTGCTTGGTACAGAGAAAACAGTGGTGGCGTTCCGCACAGAGTGGCGCAGAAAATGCCAAATCTCTTGGGGCTTTACGATATGGTTGGCAACGTATCGGAATGGTTGGGAGATTTTGTTGAGCCAAAATATCGCTACTGTATAGGTGGCTATTACGACAGTATTCCTTCTCTTTGCTCTCCGCAAAAATACCACATTGAGAAAGCCAAAGACCGCGCGTTTGACATTGGATTTCGCCTTGTCCGAAACATTTGACAGCGGAGTTTATCTTCGGCGTAAGTCTTCATGCTCGCGATAGAAAGCTTCTTTGTCGGCATACATTGCACTGTCAGCGCGGGCGGAGACGGATTTATAATTCAAATCTTCTCCATTTTTGAAAACGGCAGCACCAACAGAAACGCCAATCTTAAAGTCAAGTTCGCTTTCGGCATTGAAATCGTCTAAAGCGAACTTGAAGGCTTCAAGATTGATTTGTGTTGTATGCTCTTTAGAGTTCTCCCCTTCAATCACCACGACGAACTCATCGCCACCAGTGCGGAAAATGCAATCTTCGCTAAAGAGCATTTTTATCACGGCAGCAGCGGACTTTATGAGCAAATCGCCCGCCTCGTGCCCCCGCGTGTCGTTGATGTGCTTCAAGCCGTTCACATCGAAAACATAGACAGCAAAGTCAGCTAAGCCCTCGTTGATTTTCGATTCGAGCGTGGAAACAAGTTTTAGATACGCGCTTTTGTTTCGGCAGCCCGTCATAGAATCCATGTACGCCACATTTCGAATGTGCGAAATATATTCGCTTAGCTCCACTTCGATTTTGAGCATAGAGGAAGCGAGTTCTTCAAGTTCGTCTTCGGTTTTTACGCTGATTTTTGTGTTCAGCTCTCCGTGTGCGATTTTCAGCGCGCTTTCGTTTAGGATTACTATCGGCCTCACGATTTTCGCTGTCAAATAATTGACGATACAAACTGAAATCACCAGCGACAGCACAAACAAAAACGCTATCTGGAAAATCATCTTGTATTGCGTTGAAAGCAATGCGTTTTCATTCGTGGAAAGAGCAAGCAACATTCCGTTTTTCAGATTTTTGAAGATAACCCGCTGCTTTTCGCCTCGCCAATCATACGAAAGCGAGATATTTTTTGCCGTGTATTCGTCAGAAAAGTATTCGCTCAAGCGAGTCAAATCTTCGTCCATAGAAAAATAGTTCGAGTTAAGACCAGACGGGAAATCTTTGTGATAAACTAAATCGCCGTTTGTGCTGACGAGGAAAACAAAAGAATCTCCAAAAGTCAAATCGTCGATGATTTCCCGAATAGAAAGAATGGAAACTTCTGCGCCGACTATGCCTCGAAACTCACCGCCAGAAAACACAGGATAAACAAAGTTAATCATTGGAGTTGCTTCTTCCACAACCAAAGACAGATAAGGACTAAGCCACACGGGAAACTCTGGAAAGCTCTTTGTTTTGAATTCGTAAAACCACGGGATTTTTCGCTCTTGGTCTTTGTGATTTGTGTCAAAGGACAAGTCAATGAATTTTATATCGTTATTAACTCGAGCTCGATTTGCAGTACTGCTTAAAACAAGATTCATCAAATACAAGCATTTTGAAAACTGCTTGTCCTTAAAATTCGGGCAAAAATAAATTGTCTTCACTGCTATGTTATCATTAAAAGCCGAAAGTGAATACTGCTTT
>Ga0310695_10012009_pt1 | contig 12230 bp, 9 predicted proteins | sample RumenRJG_04DNA_FD_203882 | JGI IMG/M metagenome (GOLD analysis project Ga0310695, IMG submission 203882) | Bovine rumen microbial communities from Lethbridge, Alberta, Canada - RJG_04 (v2) (version 2) | ecosystem: Host-associated > Mammals > Digestive system > Stomach > Rumen | place: Canada... | reverse complement strand
CGATTCATTGAAGAAATGGATAAGATTGAGTTTAGGGATAAGAATGGAAAAGTGTCGTCGAAACGGATGGACTTGGCGCATAGCAAATGGATTGCCATGCTGCACCATGATGCCAAGAGTGGGATTCTACATCTGCATTTTATGGTGTCGCGCTTTACCATCGACGGAAAGATCAATGACACCAATCTTATAGGATTGAAGGCAACAATGGCTGCAAACAGCATTAACCAAAGCCTGGGCTGGAAGCAGTCGCAGGAGATCAGCGCGGAACACAAGACTGAGATTAAAGATGCCCTCTATGATATTCTGAGAAATATGAATCGGTTCGACTGGAATGTATTTCTCCAGAAGATAAAGGAACGTGGCTATTCTGCCGAACTCAAAAAGGATAGTAATGGCGAGGTCGTGGGCTATAGAATCAAGCGAGGTAACTCAAAATATAACGCCTCAGAGATTGGCCGACAGCTGACGGCTAGTAGAATAGAGGCGACTTGGAGGCAGTTGCACAAGGACATGGAAGCTGAAACGGCCAAAAGGAAAGCCGATGAGCAAAAAGCCAGGATCGAGTACGCAGAACGCCATCACTTTGTTTGTGAGCCTGTAAGTCCTGATACTAAGAAGGAGCATTTTGAGTTTGACCGCAGTATTGCTGATGGCAAAGAGCCTGAGCACTTCACCTTTGAGGTCTCTGAGAATCTCGTTGATGCCATGTGCAGTTCCTTCAAGGCTCTCGAAGACGAGTTTGAGTTTGTGCTCGAAGAAGTAATAGAGACTTCACTCTTCGTATTCTTTGAACTGATGAGTGTCCCTGGTGGTTCTGGCTATTCTTCAGGCAGCTGCGGTGGAAGCAACAATGACCTGCCTCACAAGAAGAAGGACGACGACGATGAATTGCTGCGTGCCATGCGTATCGCCAAGGCCGTAGCCCGCAGTTGTCCGCGCAAGGTCATTCGTCATGGTTATGGAAGATAATAATATAATTATGTAAAAGTGCAAATATATAATGTAATGAAAAAATATAAAGATGCAGAAAGCCTGTTCGACAATGTAGAGGGGCAGGAAGAAAAGGAGAATATGACTGTAGCTGGTACGTCTCAAAATGAGAACGTACCAGCTCCTATCGGGGGAGAATCAACGTTTAGTGCTGACTATCTGGAGAAAATCCTACAAATACAGCGAAATTTTGACAGACAGCAGGAGCAGAACGAAAAAATTTTGGAGTCTATGGAAAGGCTTATTATACGTCTGGAGGGCTGCAAGAATATAAAAGTAAGTCTTTCTGAAGATGACAAGAATCTGTTGTCTGCCCTTCCTATAACAATCAACAAACATGTTGCCACGACAGTAGGAGAGGCAGGACAGAAAGTAAAAGAGGACATAGACAAGCAAACCGTATCTTCGATGAAATCACTCACTGGAACATGTGACAAGAAGACTGAGGAATTAAAGAAGGTGCTTAACAACAAGGGTATCTATCTTTCTTGGTGGAACTTCTGGGCAATGGTTATTATGGCAATAACCAGTGTAGGCTATGCCATATATGCTGCATTCAACAGATGCCTATGGGATGTGTTATGGGAGAGGCTGTGGTTTCCTTTATTAGTGTTATTGTTCTTTGTTTGTTCAATAGGCTTAATGGTCTGGCTCAATCTCAGAGAATATAGAATCCCCAAATACTAAAGCCTCTATCTGCAAACTCTGAGATTACAAACTGCAAAATCAGGAGTCAAGGAACGCCAAAACAATAACCAGCACGCCAAAAACACGCCAATTTAGAACATAAAAGAAATCCAAACTGCTGATAATCAGCGGTTTGGATTTTCTTTCTGTCGGGATTACTGGACTCGAACCAGCGACCTCGCGCCCCCCAGACGTGTGCGCTACCAACTGCGCTAAATCCCGATCGTTTTGCTCTTAAGCGGGTGCAAAGGTACGGAGTTTTTTTGAAACACGCAAATTTTCCAACCACTTTTTGCAGAAAAGATATATAATTATTGTTATTTCTTTGGTTAATCGTCAAATAATTCGTACTTTTGTGAGTTATTATAAATAAGGTACACGAAATATGCAATACAACATCATAGCCCCAAAGGCACTAAACCAGACCATCAAACTGCCGGCATCGAAGAGCATCTCGAACCGTGCAATGATTATCCATGCCCTGTCGGGCAGCAATGTGTTGCCTGAAAATCTCTCGGACTGTGACGACACGGAGGTGATTATCCAGGCACTACAAAACAATCCGTACGAGATTAACATCAAGGCTGCAGGTACAGCCATGCGCTTCATGACGGCCTTTCTGGCCACCCGCAATGGCGAGGAACATGTCATCACGGGTACAGAGCGCATGAAGCATCGTCCCATAGGCGTGCTAGTGGATGCCCTGCGCCATCTGGGGGCTGACATCACGTATGTCGGCGAAGAGGGTTTCCCTCCACTCTGCATCAAAGGCGGAAAGTTGGAAGGTGGTCTGTTGGAGGTGCCAGGCAACATCAGTTCGCAGTATGTCTCAGCACTACTGATGATTGGGCCCATGCTCAGCAACGGACTGACACTACGCCTGAAGGGCGATATTATCTCGCGTCCGTACATTGACCTGACGCTGTGCATGATGAGAGAGTTTGGAGCCATTGCTGACTGGAGCGACTACGAGACCATCACCGTACAGGCGCAACGCTACAAGGAGCGTTCCTACTATATCGAGAGCGACTGGAGTGCTGCCTCCTATTGGTATGAGATGATAGCGCTGTCGAAAGAGGCTGACGACGAAGTACGACTGGAGGGGCTGATGGACGGCTCGAAGCAGGGCGACAGTGGCGTGCGCTACATCTTCAGTCTGTTGGGTGTAAAGACAACTTTTGACACTACTGAGGAAGGCGTACCCACCACAGTGACCCTACGCCATAGTGGGCGTTGCGTACCTCGCTTAGAATATGACTTCGTCAATTCGCCCGACTTGGCACAAACCTTTGTGGTGTGCTGCTGCATGTTGGGCGTTCGCTTCCACTTCCGTGGTCTGGCGACGCTGAAAATCAAGGAGACAGACCGCATAGAAGCGCTAAAGACGGAGATGCATAAACTGGGATTCGTGCTGCACGACGTGAACAATAGTGAGCTTTACTGGGATGGCGAACGCTGCGAGCCTCAACAAGACGCAGCCATTGACACTTACGAAGACCATCGCATGGCGTTGGCTTTTGCTCCTGCCGTTTTCCGTTTGGACCATCTGTGTATCAACAACCCGCAGGTTGTCAGCAAGTCGTACCCGAACTACTGGGAGGACCTTATAAAGGCGGGCTTTGAAGTTAAGAGTGAGCGCTACGCTAGTGAAGAGTGAATAGTGAAAAGTGAATAGTTAAGAGATGCAATTTCTGCTGATTGTCGTCATATCACTTGTGGTGCTGGGCATCATCGCTGCTATCGCCTCTATCGGTAGCACGGATGAACCTATTGTCACCAAAGAAGGCGACTGTGCATCGTGTAGCAGCAGAAGTGAATGTAAGTTGGCAGACATCGTAGATAAAAGCAAGAAAGCATGCCATTTGTTGCTCGTGCTATTGGTATTAACCTCTTGCTCCACAAAGAACAATACGGCACAAAACCGCTGGTGGCACTCGTTCAATGCCCGATATAACACCTACTACAATGGTTCGCAGGCCTTCATTGAGGGTAATATTGAGAAGGAGAACGGCAACAAAGACAACTGTACGGAGTTAATCCCCCTTTACCCTGTATCCAACAAGCAGAGTCGCGAGTTGGGAAAGGGCAACTACGACCGTGCCATTGAGAAAGCCGAGAAGGCTATCAAACTGCATAGCATCAAGAAACGTCCAGAGTGGAATAAGGGGCGTCGTAAGACGCAGAAGGATATTGAGTGGCTGAGCCGTCGCGAATATAACCCCTTCCTGTGGCACGCTTGGCTGTTGTTGGGTAAGGCGCAGTTCCAACAGGGACAGTTTGAAGAGGCCGCTGCTACGTTCTCTTATATGTCGCGCCTCTATCAGACACAGCCTGCCATCAATGGCATTGCCCATGCCTGGCAGGCCAAGAGCTATACTGAACTTGACTGGCTCTACGATGCAGAGGATATCATCAATAAACAGCTGCGCGACAGCATCCACTACCGGGCACAGAAAGACTGGGACTACACGCTGGCCAACTACAACATCCGTGCTGGTCGCTACGAGGAGGCCCTACCTTACTTGCGCAAGGTCGTCAAACATGAGAAACGTCGCAAGCAGAGAGCACGCGAATGGTTCCTGATGGGACAGATACAGGCAATGCTGGGTCAGAAAGCAGAGGCCTACCAGTCGTTTAAGCATGTGATACGTCTGAATCCACCCTACGAACTGGAATTCAATGCCCGCATTGCCCAGACTGAAGTGATGCCCGCCACGGATGTGAAGGGTAAGATCAGTAAGCTGAAGCGCATGGCACGTTCGGACAACAACAAGGATTTCCTCGACCAAGTGTATTACGCCATTGGTAACGTTTACCTCACCCAACGTGATACGCTACACGCCATCGAAGCCTATGAGGAAGGTTGCAAGAAAGCCACTCGCAGCGGTATCGAGAAGGGTGTCTTGCTGCTGACATTAGGCAACGTCTATTGGGAAAAAGAGAAATATGCCGATGCCCAACGCTGTTATGGCGAGGCCATTGGTTTGTTGGACAAAGACCGCAAGGACTACAAACAGCTGGACGAACGCTCGAAGGTGCTCGACGAACTGGCACCACACACCAGTGCAGTAGAGTTGCAAGACTCCCTGCAGCGTCTGGCACGCATGTCGGAAGATCAGCGTAACAAGATAATCGATAAGATTATCGAAGACCTCATCAAGAAAGAAAAAGAAGAAGAACGAGCCCGTGAAGAGGCTGAAGCTGAGAAGATTCAACAACAGGAAGAGGCCAAGAACGGAAACAGGAATACCAGACCAACGCCTACAGCGCCACAACCTATAGGTGGTGGAAAGTCTGGGCAGTGGTACTTCTATAACCCGCAAGCCGTCAGCCAGGGTAAACAGTCTTTCCAGCGCCAATGGGGAAGACGCGAGAACCAAGACCACTGGCAACGCCTCAACAAAACGGTGGTGGACCTTAATCAGGAGAACACGGAACAGCCAGACAGTCTGGAGAATCAGGAAAACCAAGACCATGCAGAAAATGTGGAGAGCGCAGAGAACATGGAAGCCCCAACAGCCACTGTGCCCAGCGATACTATTGCTGGGGTTGGGTCCGGTTCTGAAGCCCCCGCAGACAGTTCTGCCTTCGACCCACATAAGCGTGAATACTATCTAGCACAGATACCTTTCACAGAAGAGCAGATTGCCGAGAGCAATAACCTCATCAAAGACGGTCTGTTCCATTCGGGCATTATCTTCAAGGATAAACTCGACAACCTACGACTCAGCGAGAAGGCATTAGGTCGTCTGACCAGCCAATATGCCGACTACGAACATAACGACGAGGCATGGTACCACCTCTTCCTGCTCTATTCGCGACAGGGACGTACTGCCGAGGCAGACCGCTGTCTCGCGATGCTCCAGAGCGACTTCCCTGAAAGCGACTGGACGATACTGTTGTCTGACCCCTACTTCGCAGAGAACCAACGCTTTGGCGTACATATTGAAGACTCTATCTATGCTGCCACCTATGAAGCCTTCAAGGTCGACCGTCATGAGGAGGTGCAGGCCAATGGTGAAATCTCCGAGAAGCGTTTCCCGTTAGGACAGCATCGTCCGAAGTTCCTCTTCATCGAGGGTCTCAGCCTGTTGAACAAAGGACAGTCTGACGCTTGCATCGACCGTTTGAAACAGGTCGTAGAAAAGTACCCTGAGAGTGAGGTCAGCGAGATGGCAGGAATGATTATCCGTGGTGTGCAGCAAGGAAGGACACTGCATGGTGGTAAGTTTGATGTCGATGATGTATGGTCACGGCGTGCTATTGATATGGCTGACGATGGAACACGCAACGACACACTCACCATAGAACGCGAGACCAACTTCGTCTTCCTGCTGGCCTACCAGCCTGACTCTGTGAATCATAACCAGCTACTCTATGAGATGGCGAAGTATAATTTCTCGAACTTCCTCGTGCGTAACTTCGACATCAACGTGGACCAGGATGCTAACGGACTGGTGCGCATGACGATTAGCGGTTTCCTTAACTATGACGAGGCACGCCAGTATGCCCGTCAGTTGTATAATAACCAAGCGATGGTCGACATGCTACGTCCCTGTCGCCCCATCATTATTAGTGAGAAGAACCTGCCCCTGCTGGGTACCAACTACAGCTATCGCGACTACGAGATCTTCTTCGAAGAGAAGCTGGAGCCTCTGGAAGTTTCCGACGAAGACTTGCTGGACGATCCCGGAACTATCATACAGAATGAAGAGGATGAGGAGCCTGCAACGGACGACGAAGAGTCGACAGCTAACGGTGAAGATGACGACCCGCTATTCAACGATGCTCCCCAGCAGCAGAACGGCGGCTATATGGAGTTTGATGATGACTTCTGGCGCTAACGACTCGAAACATCGAAGCATCGAAATATCGAAACATCGAAATTAAAAATAATGAATAACGGACTATTACTTTGGGCTGACGACGAGATGGAATTGCTCCGCGCCCATCTTATCTTCTTAGAGAAGAAAGGTTACGAGGTGGTGACAGTAACCAACGGTACCGACGCTATTGAGGAGTGCAAGAAGCGCACCTTTGACCTGGTATTGCTCGACGAGATGATGCCTGGTCTTAGTGGTCTGGAGACACTGCAGCGCATCAAGGAGATAACGCCACAGGTGCCCGTTGTCATGGTGACGAAGAGTGAGGAAGAGGACATCATGAATCAAGCCATCGGACAGCAGATTGCTGACTACCTCATCAAACCCGTCAATCCCAACCAGATATTGCTGACGCTGAAGAAGAATATCCATCGCAAGGAGATTGTCACAGAAACTGTGCAGAGCAACTACCAGCAACAGTTCCAGCAACTGTCCATGCAGATTATGGACTGTCGCACGTGGGAGGATTGGACGGCAGTATATAAGCGTCTGGTCCGTTGGGAACTGGAGCTCAGTGCAACAGACTCTCAGATGACCGAGATGCTGGAGATGCAGAAAGAGGAGGCCAACCGCGGCTTCGCTAAGTACATTAAACAACACTATATGGAGTGGGTAGAGGTAAGAGGTAAGAGGTTAGAGAATAGTTCTAATGCAAAAGGTAATCTCTCACCTCTAACCTCTAACCCCTCACCTCTATTATCACCCGATGTCTTTAAGACCAAGGTGTTCCCTGCATTGAGTGAAGGGGAGAAGGTGTTCCTCATCGTGCTTGACAACTTCCGCTACGACCAGTGGAAGACGCTGGAGCGCGAGATTGGCGATCTGTTCGATATCGATGAGGATGTCTATTGCAGCATCCTGCCTACTGCTACGCAATATGCCCGCAATGCCATCTTCTCAGGATTAATGCCAGTACAGATAGCCCAGATGTTTCCGGACCTGTGGGTCGACGAGGATGAGGAAGAAGGCAAGAACCTCAATGAGGAACCACTCATCCAAACGCAGTTGGAGCGCTATCGCAAGCGTAACACATTCTCGTATCACAAGATCAATACCTCACAGGAGGCTGACAAGCTGCTGCAACAGTTGAATTCGTTGGAGAAGAACGACCTCAACGTCGTCGTCTTCAACTTCATCGACATGCTCAGCCACGCACGTACTGAGTCGAAGATGGTTCGTGAGTTGGCCAACAACGAGTCGGCATACCGCAGCATTACGCTGTCGTGGTTCCGCCACTCTGCTATGGCCGACCTCTTCCGACAGTTGGCACAGAGCGACTATCGCATCCTGATAACAACCGACCACGGTAGTATCCGTGCCACCAATCCCGTCAAGATTATCGGTGACCGCAACACGAACACCAATCTGCGTTATAAGTTGGGTAAGAACCTAGCCTACGATTCCAAAGACCTGTTCGTCATCAAGGAACCTCAGAAGGCTCACCTTCCTGCTCCCAACCTGTCGACGAGCTACGTGTTTGCTACAGGTGACGCCTTCTTCGCCTATCCCAACAACTACAACTACTACGTCTCGTACTATCGCAATACCTTCCAGCACGGAGGTATCTCGATGGAGGAGATGATTATACCTATTGTGTCATTAAAAGGAAGAAAAAGATAATATGGAAATAAAGATTCAAGACATAGAACATATCCGTGAGGCAGCACAGAAGTTTATCAATCAGATTGGCGACCGCCGCGTCTTTGCCTTTTACGGCAAGATGGGAGCAGGTAAGACCACTTTTGTGAAAGCCATCTGTGAGGAACTGGGCGTAGAGGATGTCATCACATCGCCCACTTTCGCCATTATTAATGAGTATCAGGTGTTAGGTGATAGGTGTTTGGTGATGGATAATGGTCAAACCATCAATACCCAACACCCAACACCCATCACCCAAATCTTCCACTTCGACTTCTATCGCATCAAGAAGTTGGAAGAGGTGTACGACATGGGTTATGAGGACTACTTCTACTCTGGTGCCCTCTGTTTCATTGAATGGCCAGAGTTGATAGAAGACGTGCTGCCAGAAGATGCTGTACGCGTCAACATCGAAGAGCAGCCTGACGGTAGTCGACTGGTTATTGAAAGAGAATGCAGAGGAGGTAAAAGCCGTCGTTGAGAAGAATGCTGATGCTGCCGCTGCCGTTGCCACCTTCATAGAGACAGAACCTGAAGCAATAGTCAATAATATAGTTCAGACTGTCAACGACAAGGCTGAAGCAACCAAGGATGCCGCTGAAGAAGCTGCCGTTAGTGCCAAGGATGCTGCTGTGGATGCTGCCGTAGCCGCTAAGGATGCTGCTGTTGACGCTGCCAAGCAGAAGGTTGACGAGGCTAATGCTGCTGCAAAACAGAAGGCAGAAGAAACCAAGGCTGCAGCTAAGAAGCAGGCAAACGACGCTATTGACGATGCTGCCAAGAACGTAAAGAAAGGCCTGGGCATTTAAGATGCGAGATGTTAGAAGGAAGGTGTAGGACCTCTTCTTTCGCTGAATAAAAGAGCCGGTTCGCTGAATATTTTTCACGAACCGGCTCTTTTCGTATACCTTTGTTGTTGGTAAAACAATAAAAGCATCAAAATCAGCGTTATATGTATTGGATGAAGATACAGTCACGACAAGAGAACGTCATATACTTGGCACTCTGGGGCATGCTCTTTGCAGCTCCAGTGCTCATTATGTATATACGGACAGTAAGCAATACTTATCTGTCCTTTAATTGGCTTGAGATATTCTTTGTTTGGAAGCTCTTTGCCGTCTATCTGGCTATCTTCCTCATTCATAACTTCCTGTTGGCACCCTTGCTCATCTACCGTCGTAAGCGCATGCTTTACATCTCGATGATAGCAGCCATCCTAACCATCTTTGTCGCCTATCAATGTAGTCAACGTCCCAGATTCATGGAACGCAGACCCATACCCATGGAAAGAAAGATGGACGACAGACACGAACCACGAGGAAGAGAGCATGACCCTTACGCAATGAGGCCACATCGCGACCGTCCACCTCATGAATTCCGCCGTGGAGAGCATCGTCCACCAGCATTTATCGGTGTACACAATATCGTGGCTGTGGTTAGCCTCATCCTCATGTTCGGTATGAACATTGGCATCAAGCTTTTCTTCAAGAACCGTAGTGACCAAAAGAAACTGGATGCCTTACAGAAGAAGAACCTGGAGCAGCAGCTGGAGTATCTGAAATACCAGATCAACCCGCACTTCTTTATGAACACGCTGAACAACATCCATGCACTGGTGGACATAGACCCTGAGAAAGCCAAGGATACCATCCTAGAGCTGTCGAAGATGATGCGCTTCATCCTCTATGAGGGTGACAAGAGCGGCGTACCCCTCACCCGTGAGTTTGACTTCATCCGCCATTATGTAGCACTGATGCAGTTACGCTATACCAATAAGGTAGAGATTGTCGTAGACCTGCCCGACCAGGCACCTGACAAGACGGTACCCCCACTGATGCTGATCAGCTTCATCGAGAATGCCTTCAAACACGGCATCAGTTATCAGCACGCATCATTTGTTCATGTCAAGGTAACCGTCGATGGCGACATGCTCCACTTCACTTGTAGCAACTCCAAAGCTGAAACGCCCAACCAAGAGAAGGGTGGTGTAGGTCTGGCGAATGTCAAGCAACGTCTGCGTCTGCTCTACGACAACAACTTTGAACTACGCATCCAAAACAATCCAGATACCTATATTGTTGAACTAACCATTCCACTCACATGATACGATGCATGGCCATTGACGACGAGCCGTTGGCACTCCAGCAAATCGTCACTTATATCAGTAAAATTCCTTTCCTCGAGCTGGCAGCACAATGCCAAAGTGCATTGGAGGCACGGCAGTTCTTGGAGCAAGATACTGTTGATGCGATCTTCTGCGACATCAACATGCCCGACCTCAACGGCATGGACTTTGTCAAATCCCTAGTCACCCCACCGCTCATTGTCTTCACTACCGCTTATGCAGAGTATGCCGTTGAGGGCTTTAAGGTCAATGCGGTGGACTACCTGCTCAAGCCCTTTGGCTTGCAGGACTTCCAGCGCGCAGCCAATCGTATAAAAGAGAGGTTAGGGGTTAGAAGTGAGGGGGTAGAGAATAGTTCAAGTATAGACATTTCTCCAACCACTAACCACCAACCACTAACCACTGATACAGACGACAGCATCTTCCTCAAGACCGAATACCGCATTGTGAAGGTCAGCATCAGCGACATCCGCTATGTTGAGGCCATGAGCGAGTATCTGAAGGTACACATCGTGGGTGACAGCCGACCAATTATCACCCTGCTGTCGATGAAGAAGATGGAAGAGCGTCTGCCCGATTACTTTATGCGCATCCATCGTTCATATATCGTCAATCTCAAGATGATTCAGGAGGTCAACAAGAACCGAATCATCATGGACAAGGAGACCTTTCTGCCCATTGGCGATATGTATAAAGACACCTTCCAACAGTATCTCGACACGAAATTTCTTGGCAAATAATTTTGGCCTTTGGTCAAATATTAGTACCTTTGCGCCTTGTAATCAACAAATACTGAACAAGAAACATGAAAAAACTTTTTATTCTGATACTGGCAGGAATGATGGCAGCACCTTCATTTGCTCAGTTTGGTACCAGTCGTAGCCGTAGCCGTTACAACCACAATGATACAGAGAGCTATTATGGTCTGCGCCTGGGAATGAACATCGCATCACTCAGCAGTGACAAGGCCGACTTTGATATGGACAGCCGTGCTGGTTTGGCCTTTGGAGCTGTTTACGGCTTCCAATTGGCTAACTCTACACCTGTTTGGTTAGAGGCAGGCTTATTTTATTCAGAGAAGGGTGGTAGCATGGAGAGTGTACCTTTCGAAATGGCTGACAAAAAGATCGGATTCCAGAAAGTAAAATGCCGTCTGAGCTATCTGCAGGTTCCTCTGGTAGTGAAGTACTCTCTTGACTTAGTTGACGACTTTTATATTCAGCCTTTCCTTGGCGGCTATATGGCACTTGGATTGGGCGGTAAGATGAAGTATTATGGTGAAGAGAAGTCGAACAGTTCTTTCGAGACTTTTGATCGCTTCGACGGAGGTCTGCGCGTCGGCTGTGGTCTGGAATACCAGATGCTCTACGCCGAGGCAGGCTTTGACTTTGGTCTTGCCAACATCGGCGATAGTGATTTCGACGGTGTCCACACTCGTTCATTCTTTATCAACGTTGGTGTGAACTTCTAATCAAAGAATATAATAAGAAAAGGAAACCGGCTGAGAGCATCACTGCTATCAGCCGGTTTATGTTTCATAGTATTCTATTTATTTACTTAACAATTTTCTTGCCATTGATAATATATAATCCTCGTGGCAATTGGTTAGGATCAGTGCCTACATAACGACCATCAAGTGTATAGATACGAGTGGTCGTCATACCTTTGTAGCTGCTTACTGTCTGAATAGCCGTCGAAGTAGCTTTCTTGACATAGAGCACAGCAGGTTTCTGATTAGAAGTATAATTCAGGAAACGGGCATTTCCACTATTATAGTTATACTGAATAGTGCCATAGCTTGTATTGCTTGCCTTCACCACATAACCTTTAGTGGTCGATGCAATCTGCCAGATCTTGGATTCAGTAGCGACCATTTTCAGTTCCTTTGCTTTTGATGTGCTCAG
>Ga0310695_10012008_pt1 | contig 12232 bp, 11 predicted proteins | sample RumenRJG_04DNA_FD_203882 | JGI IMG/M metagenome (GOLD analysis project Ga0310695, IMG submission 203882) | Bovine rumen microbial communities from Lethbridge, Alberta, Canada - RJG_04 (v2) (version 2) | ecosystem: Host-associated > Mammals > Digestive system > Stomach > Rumen | place: Canada... | reverse complement strand
GACCTACTTCTCGAGCTAGGCTGATCCAGGCCGTAGTTTTATTTTGTTCAGCCGGCAGTCACAAGCCATTAATTGTGAGGTTATTTTACAAATCAACCCTTAACCTATATAATCACAAGGTTGTTATTTTAATATAAAGAGGATCTATTTATGTTAACTTGCTTTTCAACACTCGCATGTCCCGATTTCTCATGGCAGGACATTTACTCAATGGCAAAGGACTTCAATTTCAACGGAATTGAGATCAGAGGCCTCGGCCAGGATATATTCTCAGTTAAGGCTCCGCCGTTTACTGAAGCAAATCTTCCCAAGACAGTAGCCAAGCTCAAGGAATTAAAGCTTGCTATTCCTTGCCTTTCATCCGGTGAGCCGGTAAATGATCTGGCTACAAAGGATAAGGCAATCGCTGAGATCCGCGCATATATCGAGCTCGCAAATAAGCTCGGCTCATCTTACATCCGTGTCCTGGGCGACCGTAATCCCGCGCCCGAGAAGGAGATCGATGATGAGGTCGTTATCTCCATCATGAAGGAACTCGTTCCTTATGCTGAAGAGATGAACGTTACTCTGCTCCTTGAGACGAACGGCGTTTATGCTGATACAAAGAGACTTAAGAGAGTCCTTGATGCGATCGGTTCACGTAAGGCAGCTGCCCTCTGGGACATGCATCATCCTTACAGATTTATGGGCGAGTCTCCTGAAGAGACAGTCAACAATCTTGGCGAATACATCAAGCACGTTCACGTAAAGGACTCCGTCATGGTCGACGGCAAGGTATCCTACAAGCTCATGGGCATGGGCGACATGCCTTTGAAGGCTATGTTCGATGCTCTCCAGTCGATCGACTATCTGGGCTACGTATCACTCGAGTGGGTATACAGATGGTCAAAGGATCTGGACAGCGCCGGTATCGTTATCCCTCAGTTCGCAAACTACATGGAGACATACCGTCCTCAGAAGAAGATCGAGCTTCAGATGGACAAAAGAGGCACAGGCTACTATCCCTGGCCCAAGGAGACATTGATCGATCTTACATTCCCGGATGTATTGGATAAGATCTGCGAGCTCTTCCCGAACCAGTATGCTTTCAGATATACGGAATTAGACTACACACGCACATATCCCGAGTTCAGGGACGACGTCGATAACCTCGCTAGGGCATTCCTCGCTATGGGCTGCAAGAAGGGAGACCATATCGCGATCTGGGCTACAAACGTTCCCCAGTGGTATCTCACATTCTGGGCAGCAACCAAGATCGGCTGCGTACTCGTAACGGTCAATACTGCTTACAAGATCCACGAGATCGAGTATTTGCTCCGTCAGTCCGACACATGCACTCTTGTCATGATCGACAAGTACAAGGACTGCGACTATCTCCAGATCATCAACGAGATCTGCCCTGAATTAAAGGATTCCGAGCCCGGTAAGCTCGAAGCTGCAAGGCTTCCTGTATTAAAGAACGTTATCACATGTGAATCTCGCGTTCCCGGGTGCTTCCACTGGGATGATCTTCCCGCAATTGCCGAGAATGTCAGTGTTGCTGACGTCGAAAAGATCCGCCGCACGATCGACAAGCACGATGTCTGCAACATGCAGTACACGTCCGGCACAACAGGATTCCCTAAGGGCGTCATGCTCACACACTACAACGTAGTAAACAACGGAAAGGCCATCGGCGACTGCATGGATCTCTCATCCTTCGACCGCATGATGATACAGGTTCCTATGTTCCACTGCTTCGGCATGGTACTCGCAATGACGGCATCCGTAACTCACGCAGTTACAATGTCTCCTATCACTGCTTTCTCACCTCGAAAAGGCTTAAACTGCATCAACCAGGAGAAGATCACATGCTTCCACGGCGTTCCGACGATGTTCATCGCCATGCTCGGCCATGAGAATTTCCCGAAGACAGACTTTTCGCACATGAGAACAGGCATCATGGCAGGTTCACCTTGCCCGATCAAGACGATGGAAGAAGTCATCGAGAAGATGCACATGCCTGAGATCGTTATCACATACGGCCAGACAGAAGCATCTCCTGCAACAACGATGAGCAAGACCACAGACACAATCGAGCAGAGAGTCAATACCGTAGGACCTTCCATCTTCGGCGTAGAGACCAAGATCGTCGATCCTGAGACAGGTGAGGAGCTCCCTGACGGTGTACCGGGCGAGTTCTGCGCACGCGGCTACAACATCATGAAGGGTTACTACAAGATGCCCGAAGCAACAGCTGCAGCTATCGACGAAGACGGCTGGCTCCACTCAGGCGACTTAGCTCTCAGAAGACCCGAAGACGGTTACTACAAGATCACGGGCCGTATCAAGGACATGATCATCCGCGGCGGCGAGAACATCTACCCCAAGGAGATCGAAGACTTCCTTTACACACATCCCAAGGTACAGGACGTTCAGGTAATCGGTGTTCCTGACGCTGACTACGGCGAAGAGATCCTCGCAGCAGTTGTCTTAAAGCCCGGCGAAGAGTCATCCGAAGAGGAGATCAAGGAATACGTCAGGACTCACATGGCTAAGCACAAGATCCCGAGATACGTTGATTTCGTTGACGGCTTCCCGATGAATGCGGCAGGCAAGATCCTCAAGTACAAGATGAGGGAAGAGGCAGTCGAGAGACACGGCCTTGAGAACGCCAACAAGATCGTTACTGCTTAATATTTTTTTGCTTTTGTTACGGAGGCTGTCAGAAATGGCAGCCTCTGTTATTTGGGGTTATGGTTCGTGGTTCATGGCTCTAATCAGGGATAAACTCCGGGCAAAACACCCGGCGTCGCCGTTCATTCCGCCGTTCAAACAGGTGTTTTTGGGCCAAACGAACGGCAAAACCAACGGCAGCGCCGTTCATTCTGCCGTTCAAACAGGCGTTTTAGGGCCAAACCAACGGCAAAAACAACGGCAGCGCCGTTCATTCTGCCGTTCAAACAGGCGTTTTTGGGCCAAACGAACGGCAAAACTAACGGCAGCGCCGTTCATTTCGCCGTTCAAACAGAGGCATTAAGCCATAAAGCCCGCATTTACTATATTTGATAAAATTCTACGAATGTAGAATTACCCTTTTCAAAAGCAGGGTTTAATGTTAATATTCATATCAAGGAATTTTTACCGAATAAGGGAGGTATTTATGAGTTTAAGAAGAGTTCTTTTAATGGTCGGATGCGTGCTTTCGACAATAGGCCTTTTTGTACCTATGTATCTGATCCAGGTAGGGGGCAAGACAGTCAGAGACGGCGTCGTTTCGATGATGGGCGGCAATTCGATCATCTACGGTATCGTTATTCTTTTGGCGAATCTCGTTGTTTTCGGATCTGCGTTGGTTGGTCTTAAGAAGGGTTATGTTATTGCGACATTCATCAGTGCAGGTCTTTCATTCTATTCGTGCTGGAGCATGATGGTCAGCAAGGAAGCTTCTGTATCTATCCTCAAATTGTCCGGCCTTATCTCCGGTTCAGATTATACGATCGCTGATGGTCCGGCTATGGTCCTGATGCTTTTGGGATCTGCTGTTATGCTCGTCACAATGATCTGGTGCGGATTTGCTGAAGACTAAAGAACATAAACTTGTTTTTTTAAAGCAAAAATAAAGGACGTCAGTGTGACGTCCTTTTTTCGCGCTTGATAAATAATCAGGTCAGTTGAAATCCATAAGGTTGAAGGGGCCTTTGCTTGATGTCTCCCAGATGATGTCGCCGATCTCTTCGGGCGTTTCCTTCATGCCGCCGAGGATCCAGGCTTTGATTATGGCGTTTGTGCCGGCATCACAGTAGTTGTCGATGTATTTGCCTCTGACAGTTGTGTTGGTCGATTTTGCAACAAATGATTTGGTTACCTTGGATGCAGCGGCGAAGATGTCGCTGAAGTAGTCGATGTCGCAGTTGGGGGAGAGCATGATGCTCAGAAAGTACGGATGGTTAAGGAGCGCGTGGCACAGGTCAATATGAACCTGTTTGCTGTGGAACTTAGACTTTTCTGCGACCTTTTTGATGTCTTCGATCACTATCTGCTTATGCTCGTCCAGGAACTCGAAAATATTGTTGTAGTGGTAATAGAAAGTATTGCGGTTGATGCTGGCTTTGGCGCAGAGATCCGTGATCGTGATGGCAGAGAGCTTCTTCTTCTGAATAAGCTCGGCTAAAGCCTTAAGAATCGCGGTCTGTGTGCGTATAACCCTTATATCTCTGGTATTCCTCATAAATCTCACCCTTATCTGAAAATTGAGATATTTTTAATATACCACTTTAAAATGTTTTATTTCACTTACTTCGCAAAAATTTCATACATTTATAACAGAGTACTAATAAGTTCAACATAAAAGGGCTTTTGAACGCATGAGCGCGAAAAAACAGGCGGTGCCTTTAAGACACCGCCCGTAATAACCGTTTTGTTAACAGTTGAAGTATCAGAGCTTAGGACCAGCTGCAACGAGAGCCTTACCAGCCTCGTTTGTCTCATACTTCTTGAAGTTCTTGATGAATCTGCCTGCAAGATCCTGAGCCTTCTTATCCCACTCAGCTGCATCAGCGTATGTATCACGAGGATCGAGGATCTCTGTGGATACGCCGGGAAGCTCTGTAGGTACTTCGAAATCGAAGTAAGGGATCTTCTTTGTAGGAGCGTTCTTGATAGAACCGTCGAGGATTGCATCGATGATACCACGTGTATCAGGGATGGAGATTCTCTTGCCTGTGCCGTTCCAACCTGTGTTAACGAGGTAAGCCTTAGCGCCGGACTTCTCCATCTTCTTTACGAGCTCTTCAGCATACTTTGTAGGGTGGAGCTCAAGGAATGCCTGACCGAAGCAAGCGGAGAATGTAGGTGTAGGCTCTGTGATTCCACGCTCTGTACCAGCGAGCTTAGCTGTGAAGCCTGAGAGGAAGTAGTACTTTGTCTGCTCAGGTGTGAGGATGGAAACAGGAGGGAGTACGCCGAAAGCGTCTGCAGAAAGGAAGATTACGTTCTCAGCTGCAGGACCTGCAGAGATCTTGTTAACGTTCTTAGCGATCTTCTCGATGTGGTCGATAGGATAGGAAACACGTGTGTTCTCTGTAACGGACTTGTCAGCGAAGTCGATCTTGCCATCGTCTGCTACTGTAACGTTCTCAAGAAGAGCATTTCTCTTGATAGCGTTGTAGATGTCAGGCTCGTTCTCCTTGGAGAGGTTGATAACCTTAGCATAGCAGCCGCCCTCGAAATTGAAGACGCCGTTGTCGTCCCAACCGTGCTCGTCGTCACCGATGAGGAGTCTCTTAGGATCTGTGGAGAGTGTTGTCTTACCTGTACCGGAAAGACCGAAGAAGATTGCTGTGTGCTTACCTTCCATGTCTGTGTTAGCAGAGCAGTGCATTGAAGCGATGCCCTTGAGAGGGAGGTAGTAGTTCATCATGGAGAACATACCCTTCTTCATCTCACCGCCGTACCATGTGTTGATGATAACCTGCTCACGGGATGTGATGTTGAATGCAACGCATGTCTCAGAGTTGAGTCCGAGTTCTGCGTAGTTGTCAACCTTAGCCTTGGAAGCGTTGTAGATAACGAAGTCAGGTTCGAAAGAAGCGAGCTCTTCCTCAGAAGGAACGATGAACATGTTCTTTACGAAGTGAGCCTGCCAAGCAACCTCAACGATGAAACGGATAGCCATTCTTGTATCCTTGTTTGCACCGCAGAATGCATCAACTACGAAAAGTCTCTTATTGCTGAGCTCTTTCTTAGCGATGTCCTTAACAACTTCCCATGTAGCTTCTGTCATAGGGTGGTTGTCGTTCTTGTACTCGTCTGTTGTCCACCAAACTGTATCCTTGGAGTTAGCGTCCATAACGATGTACTTATCTTTAGGGGAACGGCCTGTGAAGATACCTGTCATAACGTTAACAGTATCAAGCTCAGTAACCTTACCTACTTCGTAGCCCTCAAGACCTTCCTTTGTCTCTTCAGCAAAGAGTGTCTCATAAGAAGGGTTGTAAACGATCTCGGTTGTGCCGGTAATGCCGTACTTTGTCAAATCAATGTTTGCCATAATCGGTAACCTCTTTCCTTAAATTTTAACAACGTAATTATATTACTTTTAACTTGGAATGGTGTCGTGAAATTTTGTGTTTTTCCGTCACTTTTGTTTGAGAATTGCCGATAAATGTCGAAAATCATATCTAACAAGGTAGAATGATTTTCACTTTAATTTGCTATACTAATTTACATTAACAAGTGGGGTGGTTTATATGTCTAAATCTCGAAAACCGGTCAATAAGAAGAAGGTCCTTAAGATAGTCCTTATCTCCCTGGCAGTGTTCATCGTTCTTAATCTGATCGGTGCTGCCGTAGGCACGTCGACGTCCATTACGCACCCCAGGCGCGATTCTTACGACACAGTCGAAAAGGAGATGAAGGATAATCAGGTCTGGGGCGATTTCGATAAATACGATAAGGAAAAGTATACAGTAAAAGGTCTTGACGGTTATGAGCTCCACTGCATGAAGGTCTCATCACCTTTAACCGCAGGGACAGGCAAGTATGTTATCTATTCCCACGGCCATACATCCAATATGTATTCCGCGTCCAAGTACTGTGATGCCTATATCGAACTTGGATTTACCGTAATAACCTACGACTTGAGGGCTCACGGCGAGAATGCCAAGGCTATCTGTTCGATGGGCGGATATGAGGCGCAGGACTTAAATTATCTTATTGAAGATACTTTCGAAAGATACGGAGACGTGGATATCCTCGGCCTGCAGGGCGAGTCCATGGGCACATCTGCGTCTCTTAATGCCTTGAGATACAGCGATAAGATAGACTTCATCGTTGCTGACTGCGGCATGCAGAGTCTCAAGTACATGGTCCACGACATGTATAACGATATGTATCTTTATCCCTTCGGAACATGCGCAGACATCGGATTTAAGCTTCTTTACGGAATTGACGATGCTCAGGTAAGCGGAATTGACGCGCTTAAGGGCAAGAAGGTTCCGATCCTTTTCGTTCACGGCGAAGCTGACGACTGGATCGATACCCAGAACAGCATCGACATGTATAACGAGGCAAAGAAGTACTGCTATACGGAGCTCTGGCTCGTTCCGGGCGCTACGCATGCAAGATCGAGACAGGTGGCAGGCAAGGACGAATACAAGTCCCACATCAACATGTTCCTGACGAATGCGAAAATTATCGAGGCGGAGGCTTTAGAGGACGCTGCCTGATAAAGTGGGCGCTCCTGCAAAGGATAGCAATGGCCTGTATAAACGGAACGCGGAGGGATAAGCTTTTCGCGCACGGGGCAAATTGACAAAGAATAAGAGCTTTAATATAATTACTTCGCTACGGGGTTGTGGCGGAATGGCAGACGCAGCAGACTCAAAATCTGCCGACCATAAATCGTGTGGGTTCAAGTCCCACCAGCCCCACCAAAAGCGTGATATAATCCCCATTAGTTGATACAATTAATGGGGATTTTCATATCAGGGGATCATAAATTGCAGGTAACATTCGAGAAGGTAGAGTCAAAAGATCAGGAGCAGGCCGTCATTAAGGCGGTCGAGGTCACTGACGAGATCTCAGGCGCGATAGAGCTCTTGGAGGGCGACGCAAAGGGCTTTGCGGTCAGCCGTGACGGCAAGACCTATATAATCAAGGCGTCCGCGGTCTACTATATCGAATCCGTCGACAAGAAGACATTCGTTTATACAAAGCAGGGCTGTTACGACTGCAAATACAGGCTCTATGAGCTCGAAGTCATGCTCGGCGGCTATTTCATGCGCTGCTCAAAGTCCATGATTATCAATCTCAAGAAGGTCCGTAATGTTAAGTCGCAGATCTCAGGCAGGATCGACGCGACTCTCCTAAATGATGAGGTCGTCGTTATCTCTAGAGGCTACGTAAAGGAAGTAAAGAGGAGGCTCGGAATAGGATGAACAAAGTAAAGCTTTGGCTGGAACAGACTATGATGATCTCTTTCGCGATCCTCGTCGGGATTATAATAGAAGGCCTTGGTTATACGGTCTTTGGCGGTGATCCTTTATATGAATTCAAGATGGACTGGCTCCAGATGGTTTCGATCGTTCTGACGGGCGCAGTATGCTCGCTGCCGACTGTGATCTGGCTTATGGATACTGATATGCCTAAGAATAAGTATATCGTCCGTATAGTGCTTCACTGCATCGGGCTTTATGCGATCGTCAGCCTTTTCGGGCTCGTGTTCAAATGGTACACGAAGATTGACGGATTCATATTCATGAGCATTATCTACTTTGCTGTTTATAATTTCGTATGGGTCGTATCACTCTGGTTCCATAAGCGAGACGACAATAAGATCAACAAGGCTTTAGACGATATCAGGGACGACGAGTGACCTTCACCGGATCCGCTGTTTTTTGAGCTTTCAACACTTAATTTCGCAACTTAGTACCCCTAATCCGCAACTTGGTAGGAGAGCTGTTTTCATGCTTATCCCGATAGGTTATCTTGGCCTTGTCAGGAGGATAAAGACATGAAAATCATCGAAGTTAAAGATCTTACGAAGAAGTACAAAGAGCATACCGCAGTTGACGGTATCACATTCGAAGTAGAAGAGGGCGAGCTTTTCGCATTCTTAGGGGAGAACGGAGCAGGCAAGTCAACCACGATCAACATGCTTACGACAGTGCTCGAAAAGACATCCGGCCGGGCGATCATCGCAGGTCACGAGCTCGGAAAAGACGACGACGAGATCAGAAAAGTCAACGGCATCGTTTTCCAGAATTCAGTCCTTGATAAGAAGCTCAGCGTTAAGGACAATCTGCTCACAAGAGGTTCATACTACGGATTGTCCAAGAAAGAAGTCCTCAAGAGGCTCGAACCGTTCTCAGAGCGTTTCGAAATGAAGGATATCTGGGACAGGAAATACGAGAAGCTCTCGGGCGGCCAGAGAAGAAGGGTAGACATCATGAGGGCTTTGATCAACAACCCGAAGATATTATTCCTTGATGAGCCGACCACGGGCCTTGATCCAAAATCCAGAAAGCTCGTGTGGGACTACATCAACTACTTAAGAAAAGAGCACAGGATGACGATCTTCCTTACGACCCACTACATGGAAGAGACTAGGGATGCCGACCACGTCGTGATACTCGACAAGGGACACATAGTTTCCACCGGAACACCCGCCGAACTCAAGTCAAGATACGCTCATTCAAAGCTCGTCTGGTACACGCCGGCAAGCGACAGGGCAGAGACGGTTATCACAAAGATCAGCAACAAGTTCGTATATGACGCAGATCACTACAACATTGAGACGGACCAGAATCTGACGGAATTCATTTTCGAACACAGGGAAGAGATAAGAGATTACGAATACATCAAGGGAACAATGGATGATGTTTTCCTCAATCTCACAGGAAAGGAGCTCGCTTAACATGAAGGACTTTTTAGGATTTACAAGAAGAAATCTGCTTATATATTTCAAGGATGTACTCGCGATCATCTTCTCGCTGCTAACATCGATCATCGTATTCGTACTTTATCTTTTGTTCCTTAAGGGCACATTTGTTGAGGCTTTGAACAGCACGATGCGCGGCCTCGAAAACATCGTCTCATCAGCAGACGTCGAGATGTTCGTAAACGGCATCCTTCTCTCCGGCATCCTGGGCTCAGCACTCATCACGATCCCTTACACATGCCTTCAGACGATCGTTAAGGATAAGGAAGCAGGCGTCGACGCCGATATCTGCTCAACACCTCTGAAGAGATGGAAGATCATCCTCTCATATTTCACAGCATCTTCGATCTGCGCATTCATTATGACAAGCATCATCCTTACGATCGGCCTCGTCATTCTCCACGCAATGGGCGACATGCACCTTGGCATCGCACAGATCGCAGCAGCTTACGGGATCGTCCTTCTCGGATCGGTATCTTCAACGGCACTCTTTATGGTGATCATGCTGCTCTTCAAGAATTCTTCAACAAGTACAGCATTCTTCGGAATCCTTACCGCAGCAGCAGGATTTGTCATCGGCGCATACATCCCGCTCTCACAGTTCTCTGACGGCGTACAGTCTTTCTGCAATCTGTTCCCGGCAAGCCACATCACTTCCATGATCAGGAACATTCTCCTGAGCGGCATTACGGACAGCATCAACAGTGACATCAACGGTCTTGACGGCGGCGCGTTCATCAGTGCTATCAAGGATACGTTCAGCTTCAATGCTCACTCCTTCGGCCTTGATTTCACAATGCAGAGCTCAGTTATCTACATCGCAGTCATCGCGCTCGTTTGCATCGTTGCAATGACAGTTGCTTATAACAAGACATACAGAAGAAGATAATTAAGCGACAGGCACTTATATCTTTCAGCCCCTAATTTCGTACTGACAGTTCGATTTTAGGGGTTGATTTATTGAAAACCGACAAAATGAACATGGCATCCGAGAATTTCTTCCGGAATCTATAAAATCGTACCGGCAGTACGATTTTCAGGGTTTTGAGACTAAAACCGACAAATTCGAACTCATAGTACGATTTTATAGAGTCAGGAACAAAAGCCGGCTCAGAACTAAAACCGACAAATTCAAACTCACAGTACGATTTTATAGAGTCAGGAACAAAAGACATCTCAGAATTAAAACCGACAAATTCAAACTCACAGTACGATTTTATAGAGTCAGGAACAAACCAAGCTGTATAATCAAGTTATTAAAATGTGGGGACAGCTCACTGATGAACTGTCTGATAAACTTCTTCCGATGCTCAGGGAGGCTGTCGGCTGAATATGTTTTTTGTTTATATACTGATTGCGTTTGTAATCATAAATATCATCGGACTTGTAATCTTCTCGTGGCAGAATGCGAGAAGATCCGTCAAGCCGAAGCTGATCCCAAAAGAACGCGAGATCAACGGCAACAAGAAGCGCGGACTTTGGCTCGATTTCGATTCATACGACAAGGAAGACTACACGGTCGAAGGCAAGGACGGATATGTTCTTCATGCGACTTTCGTCAGCACGGAAGCGACACGCGGAACGGGCAGATATGTGATCATCTGCCACGGACATACATCGAGCCGGTATGGTGCGGTAAAGTATGCGAATTGCTATATCAAGCTAGGATTCTCATGTGTTATCTATGATGCGAGGTCGCACGGCGAGAATGCTTATGATAAGTGTACTTTGGGCTATGTTGAATCAGAAGATCTTAAGCATGTGATAGACGATACGCGCGCCCGTCATTCTGACGTGAAGATCCTCGGACTTCAGGGTGAGTCGATGGGCAGTACGACATGCATTCATTCGTTAAGGTTCGATCCTCATGTTGACTTTATAGTCTCTGACTGCGCTATCATCGGAACTTATGAGGTTCTTTATGACTGCTATAAAAACGTGCATCTGCAGTTCCTGGTGCCGTTTTGTTGGTTATTCGGAAAACTCGTTTACAGGATCGATTTTAAGCAGACGGATGCCAGGAAATATCTCGCCGATAACAAGACGCCGATCCTGTTCATCCACGGTGCGGGCGATACTTTCATAAAGCCCTATAATGCTTCAGTCTTATATGATATCGCGAGCAAGGGTTCTGCCCACACCGAACTAATCTTTGTAGAGGGCGCGGGACACGCCAGGAGCCGCGAGGTCGCAGGCTTTGAGACGTATACCGGTTATATCGAGAACTTCCTGAAAAACAGCGGGATTATTTGATATAATTATTCTAGTGGGGCCGGCATGATGCCGGAGGGGATTGTTTTTTAGATTTTGGTGCTTTTCGCATGATCAAAAAAGTCGTGACAATGATCATCACTCTTACTTTAATTGCAGCATTAACAGGCTGCAATTCTGTTTCTGATGCAAGTGAGAGTACGGCCCTGATCGAGATCGAGACTTCGGAGACTTCCACCGAACCGCGTCGCGAGATCGTATTTGACGGATCAGAGGGTTTCTCTCTGGAGACAAATGGTGAGGCATTCACAAATGAAGAACTTGAAGTCCTTGCGAGAAAGAGATATTTGAGTTACGGTGGCGATAAGCCTGATAAGGTTGAGGTTTTCAAAGAGATCGGTGATACCGTATACATCGGGTTTTATTGGGAAGGCACCGGCCAAAGTGATAGTGATTTCTGGCTTTTTGATTTCTACCGCGTTGACAGGAAGACAGGCGTAGGGTTTGACAGTAATGACTTCAAGATCGATCTGACAGCATACGTGTGATCCGGCTGCTTTCCGCCTGCTGTTTTATCAAAGAAATTTTCGAACATTTCAG
>Ga0310695_10012007_pt1 | contig 12232 bp, 12 predicted proteins | sample RumenRJG_04DNA_FD_203882 | JGI IMG/M metagenome (GOLD analysis project Ga0310695, IMG submission 203882) | Bovine rumen microbial communities from Lethbridge, Alberta, Canada - RJG_04 (v2) (version 2) | ecosystem: Host-associated > Mammals > Digestive system > Stomach > Rumen | place: Canada... | reverse complement strand
AGAGTCCCCATTCGTTGCCCACCATCACGCCCCACCGGGCCAGACGGTAGACGGAGGTCGCGTACCATGCGGAGGGATCCACGTCCGGGATATCCCCGAATTCGAGGGTATTGATCTCGTCGGGGGTGACGCCGGCTCCCCTGACCGCCCGGGAGAAGAGGACCGCCACCATGGCCCGGGTCGCGGGAGCGTTGTAGTTCTCGTAGGTCTCCGTCACGATGTCCCGCTGGACCGCGTAGGAGACGTAGGGATCGTACCAGTGTTCCGCGCCTTCGGCGGAGAAGGTGGATTCCCCGATGGACCCCTTCGCCAGAAGCTCATTGCTGACGGCGGCGAGCTTGATCGTCTCGGCGATGGTGAGGGTCCCGTCGGGGTCGAAGGAATCCTCGCTCTTGCCGTTTATGATCCCGAGCTCGTAGGCCAGAGCCACGTTGCTCTTGAACCATGCGTTCTCCGGCACGTCGGCGAACTGACCGCTGTACGTCCTCACCCGCGCGTAATCGGCGGATACCGCGGCCGTCATCACAAGGACGAGCGCGAGCAGGAACGGAAGAAATACGATGCGGAATAGCTTGTTTTTCATGGATCGACGTTCCTTTCTTTATGTTTTTCGGAACATGCAGACACAGCCCGAACGGGGTTTGATCCCGCCGTCCGTGTCTGCGTCTAATACGAATCTCGCTCAAAAAAGCTAACTGTATGGGTTTTGATTGCTCTCCGTAGAGTGCGAATGATCTCCGATCATGAGCTCGCGAACGATAACTCTGATAAGGTTGGATAGCTATATTGGTTTGCCAAGGTTCAACCGCACTTGATTGGTATAACCATGTCCTACCCCCAATTGAAGTTCTTGCCAGGCTTCTTTCAAGAAGCCGCGTTTCCTTTTTCGTCGGAGATTAAAACGGCTTATTTCCGGAACAGAATCCCGAAGAGACCCTTGCGGAGCAGCTGACCCCCGGTGGAGATCATCTGCGTCTCCAGCTTGGCCTTGATCCGGTCCTTCTTCTTCTGGGCCGCGGCCTTCTTCTTCTCCTCTTCCTTCGCCTTCTTTTCGGCTTCCTTCTGGGCGGCTTTTTCGGCTTCCCGAGCGGCCTTTTCCTTTTCAGCTTCCAGCTTCTTGCGCTCGGCTTCCAGTTCCGCCTTCTGCCGCTCGATCTCCTCCTGCTCCGCCTTTTCCGCGGCTCTCTTTTCGAGGAGCTCGTAGGCGCTTTCGCTGTCCACGGGCGTGTTGTACTTGTAGCCGAACTGGGACTGGGCCAGGACCCGGTTCTTCGTCGCCTCGGCGCAGGGTGCCATCAGGGACTGGGGGCAGATGATCGAAGTCCGCTCCACGATCTGGGGGATGCCCTTCTCATCGAGGAAGGAGGTCAGGGCTTCGCCGGTCCCGAGCTGCATGATGACGTCCTCCGTCTTGAAGGCGGGATTGGCCCGGAAGGTCTGGGCTGCGGTGCGGACCGCCTTCTGCTCGGCCGGAGTATAGGCGCGGAGGGCGTGCTGGACCCGGTTGGAGCACTGGGCGAGGACGGAATCCGGCACGTCGGAGGGGGACTGGGTGACAAAGTAGATGCCTACGCCCTTCGAGCGGATCAGCTTGACGGTCTGTTCGATCTTCTGCACGAGAGCCTTCGGCGCGTCCGTAAAGAGCAGGTGGGCCTCGTCGAAGAAGAAGACGATGGTGGGCTTTTCCGGGTCGCCGACTTCGGGGAGGTTTTCGAAGAGCTCGGCCATCATCCAGAGCAGGAAGGCGGCGTAGAGCTTCGGGTACTTGATGGTCTCGACGGCGTGGAGGACGTTGATCATGCCGTGGCCGTTCGCGTCGGTGCGGATCCAGTCGGTGACGTCCAGCATGGGCTCGCCGAAGAATTCCTCGCCGCCCTGATTTTCGAGGGGGATGAGAGCCCGGGTGATGGCGGAAAGGGACTGGGGGGCCATGTTGCCGTACTGCTGGGAGTACTGGGCGCGGTTCTCAGTGACGTACTGGATCATCGCCTTGAGGTCCTTCAGGTCGATGATGGCCAGCCCGTGCTCGTCGGCGATGCGGAAGATGATGTTGAGCACGCCCTCCTGCACTTCGGTCAGACCGAGGATGCGGGCGAGGATCTCGGGGCCCATGTCGGAGACGGTCGTGCGGATGGGGTGGCCGCCCTTGCCGTAGATATCCCAGAAGGTGACGGGATAGGAGCGGTAGGAGAAAGTGTCCCGCAGGCCGAATTTGTCGATGCGCTTCTGCATTCCGGAACTGTCCGCGCCCGGTTCGCAGAGGCCGGAGACGTCGCCCTTGACGTCGCAGAGGAAGACGGGGACGCCCGCGTCGGAGAAGGATTCGGCCATGACCTTCATGGTGACGGTCTTGCCGGTGCCGGACGCGCCCGCGATCAGTCCGTGGCGGTTGGCCTGGGACAGATACATATAGGTTTTCTCCTTCGCGGGATCGGAGAGGCCCATATAGATCTTGCCGTTTTCGTACATAAGATCACTCCTTCGGGAGAGATGAATTGGGTATAAAACTCTACCCTATATTATACAATCTTCTCCGCTTTAAGTCAAGTGGGAAATGGAATTAGGAGTAAGAGTGAGGAGTTAGGAGTTTTGAATTCAGGTTGTCTGCATCGGGGGCGTACTGTGAGGGATTTTGGGCTTTTTGTATGGGAGCGCTTCGCTGGGATTCGGGAGACGCGCGGACTTGAAGCGGAAACATGGAGCGATCCCCGCGGGCTTTGACAGATTCAGACGGACGAGCCTGAAAATGAAGCCAACCGCGCTTGATCGCCGATCGTGCAATTGAAACATGCGCAGGATAAATCCTGCGGCCTTGCGGCGGTGATTCAGGCGCGCATTGAAAGGGGACAAAGTGCCGAGGAGGACGCGATGTTTCATGTGAAACAATTCCTTTTTCTCTGTCAGATAGGCCGCCGCACGTCCTGTTTCGCCTCCAGCTTGTCATTCTGAGCGTCAGCGAAGAATCTCCCAACATCAAGGCCAACCCATTCTCCACGTGCGGAGATTCTTCGTCGCAGGCTCCTCAGAATGACAAAGAAAAGCGGAACGATGGGGGTCAGCCTCCCTGAATGAAGAATTGTTTCACGTGAAACATCACCACCAAACCCCGTGTCTTTCTTGATCCGCGCGAGGATGAACAATCAAATCCGCACCCCCGAGACCGCGACAACGCCGAATGCGCGCCTGAATCTCTGCCGCAAGGCCACGGGACTTGTCCCGTGCATGTTTCAGCCATCCGAACAGAGACCGCGCGAGGTTGTCTCCATGTTCCGCTCGTCCGATTTGCAATCTGCAAAAGCGCGCGAAGAGAGTGAACCGGTTTTCGATACGAGTTCGCGCGTCCCCCGAATCCCAGCGAAGCGCTCCCATACTAAAAAACTCCAATCCCGCACCGCACATTCCCCCGACGCGGACGATCACACGTTCACTCCTAAATCCCAACTCCTCACTCCCTCCCAATGTTCTGCCGCCCGCAAACCGCTCAATTTCTTTTTTTGCCTTGCAAACCGCGAAAATCTGTGGTATAATAAAGCGATTCCTTCGGGAAGGAGGTCCTTCGATGAAGCTCGATCCGGAAGTGCTGGATGAAAACCGGAAAATGGCGCGCGACTGCCTGATCCTGACTGCGGTCATGGCGGCGGGCTTTCTCGTCGCGCGGCGGTTCGATCTGTCCGTCGTCTGGGGCCTCCTGATCGGGTACGCGCTGGCGGTCGGGAACTTCTACTTCATGTCCGTCGGCCTGACGAAAGCCCTCTCGACGGGGGACGAGACCGCGGCGAAGACGAAGATCCGGCAGTCCTACCTGATCCGCACCCTCGTCATGCTGGCGGTGATGGCCTTCTCCCTCTGGACCGAGCGGATCCACTGGGTCCCGGTGATCGCGTCGGTGTTCTACCCGCGGATCGTTCTGGCGATGCGGGGCGCGTGGACGTGGATCCGGCGGCGGCGTCACCCGGAAGAGGAGCCCGAACCGGCGGCAAGGGAGATCCCCGCGGAGCCGGAGGAAGAGACCCCCGACGAATTCGAAAAGTTTGTGAGCCATTTCTCGAAAGGCCCGGTCCCCGGAGAAGAGAAGGGGAAGGCGTCCGATGAAGCGGAGAAGGAAGAGAAAGACGGCGGCGGCCCCGGGGATGGGGAGAACGGCTGACCGGCGCTCACACAGCCATAAAAGGTAGAACCTATGGACAACATCAACATCACCGGCGCGAAAATCTATTTCACGATCCCGGTCGGGGACGGCATCCCCGTGACGGAAACGCAGGTCAATTCCTGGATCGTGATCCTCGCCATCTTCATCCTCTGCCTCGTGCTGACGCGGGGGATCGCGGTCCGGCCCGCCTCGAAGCGTCAGCTCGTCGCGGAGTGGATCGTCGAACAGGTGGAAAACCTCGTGCGTCAGAACATGGGCGAGGAATTCCTCTCCTGGTCGCCCTTTATATGCGCGATCCTCGGGCTCTCCGCCTTTTCCTCCCTCACCGCCCTGCTCGGCATGTACCCCCCGACGGCCGACCTCAACACCATCGCGGGCTGGTCCGTCCTCGTCTTCTCGCTCATCACCTTCTACAAGATCAAGACGAACGGCTTCCTCGGCTATCTGAAAGGCTACACCGAGCCGATCAAGATCTTCACCCCCTTCAACATCCTCTCCGAACTGGGGACGCCGATCTCCATGACCTTCCGTCACTTCGGAAACGTGGTCTCCGGCGTGGTGATCTCCACCCTGGTCTACGCAGGACTGGCCTCCCTCTCGACCCTTCTTCTGGGCTGGCTCCCCGGACTGCTCGGGAAGATCCCCTTCCTCCAGGTCGGCATCCCGGCGGTCCTCTCGATCTACTTCGACCTCTTCAGTTCCTGTATGCAGGCCTTTATCTTCGCCATGCTCACCATGCTGTACATCGGCAACGCGGCCAAAGCAGACAATTGAGAGAGATGTTAGTGGACAGGGACTAGCAGGCGAGTTAGGAGTGAGGAGTGAGGAGTTAGGAGTGAATTGGGAATGAGGAATGAGGAATGAGGAATTGGACTTGCTTTATTGGGAAGCTGACAGCCTGTGGCTTCATCCTCTCCTCTGACCTTGATTTCCCGGACGTTTCACGTGAAACATATTTATAATTCTTAATTCATCATTCATCATTCTGAATTCTCATTCATTCCTCATTTTCCAAGCGCACACGCATTAAGCACACATAGACTCAAAAAGGACTCAAAAAGGAGAACAAACATGGATTCCAACACCGTTTCTGAAGCCGTTGCTCTGTTGAACGCGAAGGCCACCATTATGGCGGGATGCGCCGTCGGAGCGGGTCTCGCTCTGATCGCCGGCATCGGCCCCGGTATCGGCGAAGGCTACGCGGTCGGCAAGGCCTGCGAGGCGATCGGACGCCAGCCGGAGTGCAGAGGCCAGGTAACCTCCACCATGATCATGGGCTGCGCCATCGCGGAGACCACCGGTATCTACGGCTTCGTGACCGGCCTGCTTCTGATGCTCCTCGCCCCCACGCTCTTCATCCGCAGACTCTGAGCGCGGGCTTGCCGCATGAATCGGAAGAACTCTTTGGAGAAAAATCATGGGAGATAGTCTTGAGCTCATTTCGCTTGAGGTCTGGCACGTCGTCGCCTCGATCCTCAATCTGCTGATTTTGACGCTCATTCTGAAAAAGTTCCTGTTCAAACCTGTCCACAATATGCTCGACAAGCGCAAGGAGCAGGTGGATTCCCTCTACCGGGATGCCGAACAGTCCCGCCAAAAGGCCGAGGAAGACCGCGCCCTCTACGGCGAGAAACTGGCCGGCGCGGTGGAAGAGGCCGAAACCATCGTGCGCTCCGCCGCCCAGCGGGCAGACCGGCAGTCCGGCGAGATCCTGGCCGACGCCAAACGCCGCGCCGCCGAGACCGTGAAGCAGGCCGAGGAAGACATCGAACAGGCAAAGAAGAAGGCGATGGACGAACTCAAAAACGAGGTCGCCGGCATTTCCGTGCAGATCGCGGAGAACGTCGTCGGCCGCGAGCTCAACGGGGACGACCACAAAGAGCTCATCGACTCGTTCATCGACCGTCTGTGAGAGCGAGGCCCGGCATGAATGAAATCGTCAGGGAATACGCCGCCGGACTCTACGCCCTCGCACGGGAAGAGGAGATCGAGGAGCGGATCCTCACGGAATCGCAGGCCCTCGCCCCTCTTTTCACGCGCGGCTATACCCGGCTCCTGTCCGATCCCGCTATCCCGAAGGCGGATCGGATCCGGCTCGTCGCGGAGGCTCTGGACGGACGGGTCCACCCCCACCTTGTCCACTTCGCCCAGCTGATGACCGAACGCGGAGCCGCCTCGGAGATCCCCGCCTGCTTCGCCGAATATGAGGAACTCTGGTGCGCCGACCACGACGTCGTCCGGGTCAGAGCGGAGAGCGCGGTGGAACTCACCGAAGAACAGAAGGACCGCCTCACCGACCGCCTCAGCAAAAGAACCGGCCGCAGGGTGATCGTCAGTTTCGAAGTAAACCCGGCCCTCCTCGGCGGAATGCGCCTCTTCTACGACAACCGCCAGATCGACGACACCGTCAAGAGCAGACTGAACGAAATCGCCGAACGACTGAAAAGGAGTTAGGAGCGAGGAGGTAGGAGTGGCTAGCGGCTAGTAGCCAGCAGACCGGCCTCGCGAAATGAGGAATGAGGAATGAATTCAGAATTATGAATTAAGAATTCCGGGTTTGTTTCACGTGAAACTTCCGAAAGCCGAAACACATTCCTCGCCCAAACAGATTTTCGATCGCGCCGTTCTGTCTGCACGTCCGTCTGAATCTATAACCGTGCGCGAAGACAGAAAAACAGTTTCAGCATCCCGTCCGCGCGTCCCGTGTAATGTGCGCCTGAATCTCCGCCGTGAGGCCGCAGGACTTGTCCTGCGCATGTTTCAGCTGCACGAGCAGAGACCGCGCGAGGACGTGGGATAAACTGTCGATTTACGAATCTGAGACGAGCTGTACAGTTATGCCATACGGCCAAGGGACCCTCGGGAGGGGCCTTCGGCCTGAGATGGTCCCTCCCGGCGCCCGTCCCGCGTAGGGACATTAAATCCGAAACGCGAAGCGTTTCATTCCTTATATACCTTCGTGAAGGTATGACAATATTTCCGCCGTCCGCGCAGGACATCAATCCGAAACGTGAAGCGTTTCATACCTCTTATATCGGAGATATAAAACCATGGCACTTCGTCTGGACATCCGTCCTGAAGAAATCAGCAGCATCATCAAGAATCAGATCAAAAACTACGAGAATAAGGCGCAGGAAGCGGAAACCGGGACCGTCATCACGGCCGGGGACGGAATAGTGCGCGCTTTCGGCCTCGATAACTGCATGGCGAACGAGCTCGTCAAATTCGAGGGCGGCGAATTCGGCATGGCCATGAACCTCGAGGAACAGACCGTCGCCATCGTCATGCTGGACGACAGCGAGCATATCCGCGAGGGCACCAAGGTCTACCGCACCGGGACCGTCGTCTCCGTTCCCGTCGGGGACGGCATGGTCGGACGCATCGTCAACGCCCTCGGCCAGCCCATCGACGGACGCGGCCCCACCGGATGCACCGAGACCCGGCCCATCGAATCCGAGGCCCCCGGCATCATCAAGCGCAAATCCGTCTCCGTCCCGCTGCAGACCGGTATCAAGGCCATCGACTCCATGATCCCCATCGGACGGGGCCAGCGTGAACTCATCGTCGGAGACCGCCAGACCGGCAAGACCACCATCGCCCTCGACACCATCCTCAACCAGAAGGACACCGGGGTGATCTGCGTCTACGTCGCCATCGGCCAGAAGAACACCACCGTCGCCAACGTCGCCGAAACCCTCCGCAGAAACGGCGCGGACCGCTATTCCGTCATCGTCGCGGCAACGGCTTCCGAAGCGGCTCCCCTCCAGTATATCGCCCCCTATTCCGGCTGCGCCATCGCCGAATACTTCATGGCTCAGGGCAAGGACGTCCTCATCGTGTACGACGACCTCTCGAAGCACGCCGTCGCCTACCGCGCCCTGTCCCTGCTCATCCGCCGGCCCCCGGGACGCGAAGCCTATCCCGGCGACGTCTTCTACCTCCACTCCCGCCTGCTGGAACGGGCTGCCCGCGTCGCTCCCGAATTCGGAGGCGGATCCATCACGGCCCTGCCCATCATCGAGACCCAGGCCGGCGACGTCTCCGCCTATATCCCCACCAACGTCATTTCCATCACCGACGGGCAGATCTTCCTCGAAACCGAACTCTTCCACTCCGGCGTCATTCCGGCCGTCAACCCCGGCATTTCCGTCTCCCGCGTCGGCGGTTCCGCCCAGATCAAGGCCATGAAGAAGACGGCCTCCTCCCTCAAACTGCTCTATTCCCAGTTCCGGGAGCTGGAAGCCTTTGCCCAGTTCGGGTCCGACCTCGACGCCGATACCAAGGCCCGCCTCGCCCTCGGCCGCCGCATCGTCGAAGTCCTCAAGCAGGACAAGAACAAGCCCGTCCCCGTTGCCTATCAGGTCGCGATCATCTTCGCCGTCGTCAACGGATACCTCAATGACATCGAAGTGGACGACGTCCGCCGGTACGAGGAGGAACTCTTCCTCTTCCTCCGGGACAACGCCGACGAACTCATGAAGCGCATCGCCGAAACCGGCCAGCTTCCCGACGAGGACCGGGATGAACTCGAGAACGCCGTCAAACGGTTCACCGAAAAGTTCCGCGGGGAAGTCTACGGCGTCTTTGAAGGGGAAAAGTAAAAAAAATGGGCGCGAATACGAAAGCCATCCGGGCAAGGATCCGCTCCGTCGACTCCACCCGGCATATCACCAAGGCCATGGAGCTCGTCGCCTCCTCGAAGATCCGCCGGGCCGCCGCGAGGATGGAGTCCTCCCGGTTCTACCGCGACGTCATGCTCGACGCCTTCGCCGACCTCTCCGCCGAAAAGAGCGTCTACGCCCGCCAGAGAGCGAGAGAACTCCCCGCCCTCTACATCGTCATCGCCGGGGACCGGGGCCTCGCGGGAGGGTATAACTCCAATATCTTCCGCTCCGCCATGACCATGATCCGCCCCACGGACTTCGTCCTCCCCGTCGGAAAGCGCGCCGTCGACTACTACACCGCGAGAAAGAACTTCAAGGTCCTCACGCCGGAGTTCGCGTCGGTCGAACGGTTCACCTCCGGGGACGCCGCGAAGATCGCCTACCGGGCCCGGGACCTCTACGAGAACGGGGAGATCGGCGCCGTCAGCCTCATTTCCACGAAGTTCGTCTCCATGCTCTCCCAGAAGCCCGATATCACCTACCTCCTCCCGCTGGAAGTGCTCGCTGAAAACCGGCATCCCGACGCGGGGAAGGAGACGGAGGAGCCGAAGGACGGAGCGGCGAAACCCCTCACCGAGTACGAGCCGAACGCCGAGGAAGTGCTCGCCGCCATCATCCCCGAGTATCTGTCCGGCGTGCTGTATACCTCCGTCACCGAGGCCTTCGCGTCGGAACTGGCCGCCAGAAGAGCCGCGATGGACTCCGCCACGAAGAACGCCGACGAAATGCTCGAAAACCTCAGCCTGAAATACAATCAGGCCAGACAGAGCGCCATCACCCAGGAGATCACCGAGATTGTAGCCGGGGCCGGAGTCTGAGAATCTTAAGCAAAAAGGGAGACGCGGCTTCTTTGAAAATGAAGCCCTGCTGAACAAGTTCAGCGGCAAGAAACTTCAATTGGGGCAGGATAGGGCTGCTGCCATTTCGTTCAGTCTGTGTCCGCACACCAATATAGCCTCCAACCTTATCAGAGTTATCGTCAGAACAGTTCCATACCCCTGATCCGAACCCCTTAAATCCTTCCACCCGTGGAGTTTGCCATGAATGAAACAAAGCACATCGGCGTCGTCACGCAGGTCATCGGCCCCGTTATCGACGTCCGGTTCGACGACGGCAGGATGCCGGATATTCTCAACGCCATCGAGGTCGAATGGGGCGGACGCCGCCTCGTCGCGGAAGTCTCCGCCCACGTGGGGGACGACGTCGCCCGGTGCATCGCCATGAGCTCGACGGACGGCCTTGTCCGCGGGACCGAAGCGATCGACACCGGACGCGGGATCACCGTCCCCGTGGGCCCCAAAACCCTCGGGCGCATGTTCAACGTCCTCGGCGATCCCGTCGACGAACAGCCCGCCCCCGAAACCGAAGAACGCTGGGAGATCCACCGCCCCGCCCCCACCTACGAGGAGCAGTCCGTCAACACCGAGATCCTCGAGACCGGCATCAAGGTCATCGACCTGATCTGCCCCTATACCAAGGGCGGCAAGGTCGGACTCTTCGGCGGTGCGGGCGTCGGGAAGACCGTTCTGATCCAGGAGCTGATCCACAACGTCGCCACCGAGCACGGCGGATATTCCGTCTTCACCGGCGTCGGCGAGCGCTCCCGGGAAGGAAACGACCTCTACAACGAAATGAAGGAATCCGGGGTCCTCTCCAAGACCGCCCTGGTCTACGGGCAGATGAACGAGCCCCCGGGAGCCAGAATGCGCGTCGGACTCGCCGGACTGACCCTCGCCGAATACTTCCGCGACCGGGAGAATCAGGACGTCCTTCTCTTCATCGACAATATCTTCCGCTTCACCCAGGCCGGTTCCGAGGTCTCGGCGCTTCTCGGACGGATGCCCTCCGCCGTGGGATATCAGCCCACCCTGGCCACCGAAATGGGCGAGCTCCAGGAGCGCATCACCTCCACCAAGAAGGGCTCCATCACCTCGATCCAGGCCGTCTACGTCCCCGCCGACGACTATACCGACCCGGCTCCCGCCACCACCTTCGCCCACCTCGACGCCACCACCGCCCTCAGCCGCTCCATCGCCTCCCTCGGCATCTACCCCGCCGTGGACCCGCTGGAATCCACCTCCCGCATCCTCACCCCCGAGATCGTCGGAGAGGAGCATTACCGGGTCGCGAGAGAAGTCCAGAGGATCCTCCAGCGGTATCAGGAACTGCAGGACATCATCGCCATCATGGGCATGGACGAGCTTTCCGAAGAGGACAAGCTGGCAGTATCCCGGGCCCGCAAGATCCAGCGGTATATGTCCCAGGCCCTCCACGTCGCGGAAGCCTTCAACGGCATCCCCGGCCAGTACATCCCCCTCAAGGAGACCATCCGCGGCTTCCGCGAGATCATCGAGGGCCGCTGCGACGAACTCCCCGAAAGCGCGTTCCTCTATATCGGCACCATCGACGAGGCGTTCCGGAAAGTCAAATCGCCCCGCTGACGCACGGAGGTCGGAATGAAAACGTTCAGATTGCAGATCGCCGCGCCGGACGGGCTCCGGTATGACGGAGAAGCGGCGCAGATCTCGGTCCGGGGGATCGCCGGAGACCTCGCGGTCCTGCCGGGACACATCCCCTTCGTCACCGCCCTGAAAGACGGCGAATGCAGGGTCTACACCGACCGCGAAGGCGAGATCCGGCGCGCGAAATGCCGCGGAGGGATGCTGATCGTCTCGAAGGACGCCGTCCGCGTCATGTCCTCGGACTTCGTCTGGGAGGACGAAAAAACAAAGGAATAAGAGATCCCGGAGAATGAGGCGCAGTCAGAATTCTTAATTCATAATTCTGAATTCATTCCTCACTCCTCATTCCTCATTTCCTGATTCAAAAAAATCATACCATAAAGGAGAACCCCCCATGAAAAAATGGAGATGCACCATCTGCGGCGAGATCGTCGAGAGCGACATCCGCCCCGAAAAATGTCCCCTCTGCAAGGCTCCCGGCGAGAAGTTCGAGGAGATCGTCGAAGAGGGCCTGACCTGGGCCACCGAGCATGAGGTCGGCATCACCGAAGGCGTCCCCGCCGAGATCGTCGAAGGCCTCCGCGCCAACTTCAACGGCGAATGCTCCGAAGTCGGCATGTACCTCGCCATGTCCCGCGTCGCGTTCCGGGAAGGCTATCCCGAGATCGGCCTGTACTGGGAGAAGGCAGCCTACGAGGAAGCCGAGCACGCCGCCAAATTCGCGGAAATGCTGGGCGAAGTCGTCACCCCCTCCACCAAGACCAACCTCGAACTCCGCGTCGCCGCCGAAAACGGAGCCTGCGCCGGCAAGTTCGACCTGGCGAAGAAGGCCAAAGCCGCCAACCTCGACGCCATCCACGACACCGTCCACGAAATGGCGAAGGACGAAGCCCGTCACGGCCAGGCGTTCAAGGGCCTGCTGGAGCGGTACTTCGGGTAAGAGACACCGGATAGTT
>Ga0310695_10012006_pt1 | contig 12233 bp, 6 predicted proteins | sample RumenRJG_04DNA_FD_203882 | JGI IMG/M metagenome (GOLD analysis project Ga0310695, IMG submission 203882) | Bovine rumen microbial communities from Lethbridge, Alberta, Canada - RJG_04 (v2) (version 2) | ecosystem: Host-associated > Mammals > Digestive system > Stomach > Rumen | place: Canada... | reverse complement strand
AGAGATTAGAAGAATTAGATAAAGATAAAATAACATTAACAAGTAAATATCAAGATAAAATTGATTTATATAATGGAGAAATTAATAGATTAAAAAATGAATTACAAGGAATAAAAGATTCAATAGAGCAAAAATATACAACTGAAATACAAGACCAAAAAGAATTTTATGATAACTTAATAAAAGATTATAATATTAAATTTTCAAAATTAAAAGATGAAACAAATAAATCTTTAGTAACATTAGTAAATATATCAAGTGAATATGATGAAGCAACAGACAAAATAGTAGAAGACTATAAAAAATTAGTAGAAAATTTAGACCAAAAAATAAAAGAAACAATAGAAGTAAATAATTCAATAATGAAAAATCAAGAAGAAAAATTAAAAGAAGCAAAATTATTAGAAGATGAACACAAAATAAAATTAGAAGAAAAAGTAAAAGAATCAGATAAATTAATAGAAAAAAATGTAGAAATAAAACAAAGTATAATAAACGCAACTCAAAGAACAATAACATTCCAAGAACAATTATTAGAAACAGAAAAAAATTTAGTAAAAATAGAAAAAAAATTAGATGATTTAGTAACAAAAAATAAACATTTAGAACAAATTAGATTTGTATTAGAACATAGAATGACATCATTAGAAAAGGAAAAAGCTCCTTTAGAAGGTCAATGTGCCTTTTTAGAAAATCAAAAAAATAAATTAACAGAAGAATTTAATAAAATTATTCTACAAATAAATATGCATAATCAACAATTAGAAAATAAACAAAGTCAATTAAGAGCATCATTAATTCAAAATTATGAAGTTCATGATCAAAAAAATTATGTTCAAAAAAAATTAAGTCAATTAAAAGGAGAAATGGAACAATTTTTAATGAATTATCAAGAAATGGATGAAACAAAACAAATAAGTGAAAGTAAAACTACAAGAGTTGCATGGAATTTTAAAAAGTTTTATGATAAATATTTTTCAAATCCAATTGAAGATGAATTAGCAAATTATCAATATTATAGTCAAAAATTACAAGAACAAGCTGATAAAGATGGTATTGCTAATAATTTTGATTTAATTATGAGAAATAAAGCAGAAGAGAAATTAATTAGTGAAAAAGAAAAAGTTGAAGAATTGAAAAATACTAAAGAAAAAGGTTTTAGAAGAATTCAAAATGAAAATACTATTTTAATTGCTGAATGTAATAGATTAAGAAAAAATTTACATGAAATTTATATGCATGTTGTTGATATTGAACAAAGATTTGAACAATTAACAAAAATTAATCCTAAATTATCTAAAAGTGAAATTGTTGCTCAAATTAAAGAATTTATTAAAGCTACTCATGAAAAAATTAAAGCTAATTATTCTCATAAAAGGAAAAATGTTCATCATAAGGGAATTACTAATAATAATTCATTTGAAAAGAATAATGAAGATAGTAAAAATGAAGAACAACCTAAAAATGATTATGAAGGACTTATTAAATTACCTGAAATTAAAAATAAAAGTCTTAGTTTCTTATCACAGAATAAACAAGATATTTTTGATGGTGATCAAAGTTTAGATAAATAAATATTATAACATTAATTATTATTTTTTAAATAAAACACTTTTTTAAATTATTTAATAAAAATAATTTAAATTATAATATTAATAATAATAATATTAATATATAATTAAGTAAAATTTTTTCATAATATATTTAATCAATCATAAAAATAAAAATCAACTTCTAAAAAAATATATCAAAATATGAAAAATATGAAAAAATTTACAAAATAATAATTACTTTATATTTTATATAATTTAATAAATTATCATTTCAAATTCATTATTATGACTCATACTATGACGATGATGTCCAAGATGAATTTTAGGTGGATTTATAATAGGTTGTGGAGTAACAATTTCTTGATTATTTTGATAATTTTGTCTAAATGATCTAAATGGTGCTTCAGTTTTTCTTGATTTAATAACAATTTTTTTTAATTTTTGTTCAGATTTAATTCTTTTTTGTTCCTGAACTTTTTCTAATAATTTTTTCTGTTCAATTAATTTCTCTTCTTTATTTTCTAATTTTCTATCATTAATAACTTGATAAAATAAATTAGAATTTTCATTTTCAAATTTTTCTAAAGTATTAATATGATTATTAATTTCATCTTCTTTTAAATAAATTCTATGAATACAATCATGAATAATATCAGTAATTTTCATTAATTTATTTTTTTTAAAATTATATTCATCACTATAACACATATCATAATATAATTCTTCGATTAATTGAGTTGCTGCTTTTGTATCTTCAATTCCACAATATTTCCTCATTATAGGTAAATCATTTGATTCACTTTGAAATAATTCAGTTAAAGAATCATATTCTCTTTGAAGAAAATTTAATCTATTATATATTTCTTTTTTTATATTATCAATTTCTTTTTTATCATTTCTTTTTTGATTTTCATCAATAATTTTATCATTTAAAAAACGTAAAATTCTATCTTCAATTTCATTAAATTTAAATAATATAGTATTTGGATCTTCTAATAATTCATTTAATTCTTTTTCATTATCTTCATTTCTTTCTAATACAAATTTATAATTTTCAATTGCTTTTGATGTTAAATTCATATAATCAAATGTATTTGATGAATTAAATAAATTGTGATTATTATTATTTTTTAACATAATTTCATTATCAAAACTATTTTGATCTCTTTGAATAACTTTACTTACAAATTTACCATATGTTCTTAATTCTTCTAAATTTTTTAAAATTTTTTGTATTTGTTCATCTATTGATTTTTCTATTATTTTTTTTTCTCTTGCTTCTTCTTCAAATTCAGAAATTTTTTGTTGGAGATTATATAATGCAAATTCAATTTTTTCTAAAGCTTTATTTTGTTTTTGAATTAATTGATTAAAATGTTCATTATTTTGTTTATATTTTAATTCCATATTTTCTATTTTTTTATTATTTTCATTTTCTTGATATAATAATTTATCACTTTCATTTTTTAATAAACCAATCATATAATTATTAATTCCAATTAATTTATTTTCTAATAAAAATTTAGAAAGTGAACCATCATTATCAGTAAGTCTATTTGCTTTTCTTTTTTTATATTCTATTATTTGTCTTCTTGGTTCAAAAACAAAATCAATATTATTTTTATCAAAAGCAACTTTAGATTTATAAATTTTATAAGGATCATTTGAATTATTATTTCTAGTCATATTTTTTATATTTTGTATTTTTTTTACTATATTAAATCTACCAGGATCTTTTGGAATTGAAGAATATAATCTATTTAAACTTTTACTTTTTTTATGATGATAATTTGATTTTTCTTCATTATTACTTAATGTTGAATATCTATTATTTTCATTTTCAATTTCTGTTTGAAATAATTTTTCTGCTTTATTCATTAAAATATTTATATTTGATAAAGGATTTATTACTGATTGTCCTATTATTTGAAATCTTGATTCAGACATAATAATATTTTTTATTTCATAAAAATTAAAAATTAATTTTATATAAACAATATTGTATAATGAAATTAAAATATTTTAAAACAAAAAATAATATTTTTTTCAAATCAGAAATAATTAATTAAAAATATAATTAATTCATATTAAAAAAAAATCAAAAAAAAATTGATTTAAAAATAAAAAAAACAATTTAAATATATATAAAAAAAAATGAGTTCATCTCTAGAATTAACAAAGCGTTTAGAAGAAATAAAAAAAAGAACACCAAATAAAACATGTTTTGACTGTGGTGAAAAAGGAACAACATATGCAGCAATGGACTTTGGTACATTTATATGTTCTCGTTGTGCTGGTTTATTAAGAGAATTAAATTTCAAAGTAAAAGGAACTGGAGTAAGTATCTTTAAAGAAAAAGAAATTGATTTTTTAGATAAAATGGGAAATGAAAATGCAAAAAAAATTTGGATGGGGAAATTTAAAGATTCTGATAAAAAACCAGATCCAAAAGATTCAGAAGAAATTAAAAGATTTTTAATTACTAAATATAAAGATAAAAGATTTTATAAGAAACCAAAAAAAAATAAAGATGATGATGAAGAAGAAGATGATGATGATAATAAAAAAAAGAATAAAAATAAAAAAAAAAAAGAAAGTGAGAGTGAAAGTGAAAGTAGTGAAAGTGAGAGTAGTGAAAGTGATGATGATAAAAAAAAAAAAAATAAAAATAATAAAAATAAAAAAGAAAGCTCTTCTTCTTCTTCTTCATCTTCTGAAAGTGAGAGTAGTGAAAGTGATGATGATGATAATATAAAAAAGAAAGATAATAAAAAGAAAAAAAATGATGAAGTTAAAGAAGATGATAAAAATAAATTTTCAAAAATTATTATTAAAAAACCAACTGATACTAAAAAAATAGAAAAGGAGAAAAAAGAAAAAGAAAAGGAAAAAAAAGATAAAAAAGAAAAAAAAGATAAAAAAAAGAAAAAAAAGAAAACAGAAGATAAAAAAGACACAATTGATGATTTTGAATTTAACGATAACCAAAATTCAAATAATACAAATCAATCAAATCAAATTAATAATGACTGGAATAACATTTGGTCAAATACTCAAAATTCAAGTAATAATAATACACCACAACAAAATTCAAATAATCCATTTAATTTTGATTTTACATCAACTACACCATCAAATCAACCATCAAATATTAATAATAATAATCAAATACCAGGAATGATAAATTTAATTCAACAACCTCAACAAATGCAACAAATTCCTCAGCAAATGCAACAAATACCACAGGAACCTACTCAAGAACAAAAATTGAATCAATTGGAAAATGCTTTAAATTCTTTGAATTTTCAAAATCAACAACAACAAAATAATCAATATCAAAATAATATGATGGGGAATCCTATGATGAATATGGGTGGTATGTATAATAATATGGGTATGAATAATATGAATATGGGAGGAATGAATCAACAACAACAAATGATGATGATGATGATGATGCAGAAAATGATGCAACAAGGAGGAATGAATAATATGAATCAAATGAATATGAATAATATGAATATGAATAATATGAATATGAATAATATGAATAATATGAATATGATGAATAATAATATGAATATGATGAATAATAATATGATGGGGAATAATATGATTAATAATCAAATGAATAGTCAAATGAATAATCAAATGAATAGTCAAATGAGTAATCAAATGAATAATCAAAATGTTCAACAACAACAAAAAAATGATCCATTTGCAGGAATTACTTTGAATAGTATGCAAAATAAACAAAATAATATTAATAATAATACTAATAATACTAATAATAATCCTTTTAATTTTATATAATATAATACATTAAATATATATTTAATCAATCACTAGAAAATTAGAAATTTTAATTAGATTTAAATTAATAAATAAATTAAATCAAGTATAATATAATTTTATTTAATAATTATCAAAAATGAAATCATTGCATTTAAATAAAGAAAAAATTAAATAAAAATTAATCCTAAAAATTATATAAATAAAAAAAAGAAAAAATATCCAAAATAAATAAAAATAAAAATAAAAATAAGAATTCCAAAATAAATAAAAATGGGTAATTGTTGTGGAAAAAATGAAGTAATAGAAGCAGAAAGTCAAAAAAGTACAACAGGAAGTAGTCATAGGAATTCATCAATTTTATTTGAGAAATTCTCAAAGCAAACAGACTACAAAAAAAAATATGAATATATTCAAATATTAGGAAGTGGAGCCTTTGGAAAAGTACGTTTGTATGTAGATCGTCACTGTAAAAGTATGCTTTACGCAATAAAAACGTTAAAAAAGGATTTTTTTAACAAACATAATTTAGAAAGTATAGAAAGAGAAGTTGATATTTTAAGAAGTTTAGATCATCCAAACATAGTAAAATATTTTGAAACATATGAAGATGATCATTTCATTCATATAGTTATGGAATATATTCCAGGTGATAATTTATTTAAAGTAATAACAAATAAAAAATATTTTAAATTTACAGAAAAAGAAATATGTCAAATAATGACTTGTCTATTAAAAGCTGTATTATTCCTTCATCATAACAATATTGTACATAGAGATATAAAACCTGAAAATATTTTATTTTCAGTACCAGGTGATTTTAATGCTTTGAAAATAATTGATTTTGGTTTATCAATACAGAAAAATGCTAAAAATGATAATAGAAGAGTTGGTACTCCTTATTATATGGCTCCAGAAATGATTCATGGTAATTTTGTTTATGAAAGTGATATGTGGTCTATTGGTGTTATTTTATTTGTTATGGTTACTGGGAAACAACCTTTTAGAGCTCATGATAAAGAAGGAGTATTTGAAAAAATTTTAAATGCTAAATATGATAAAAAAGCTTTAGAAAAAAGTAAATGCTCTCCTGAATTAAAAGATTTAATTAAAAAAACTTTAGTTAAGGATTATAAAAAGAGAATTTCTATTGATAGTGCTTTGAAACATAAATGGTTTTCTTTATTTGAAGATAATACCAAAAATGATTTTAAAATAATTGATCAAGATATTTTAGATTCATTACAAAATTTCCAATATACAAATATTTTACAAAAAGAAACTTTTTATTATTTGGCAAAATTATCGAATGATAAAGAAATATTAAAATTAAAAAAAGCATTTGAAATAATAGATAAAGACAATTCAGGTGAAATCGAATATGAAGAAATACCAAATATATTTCATGACTTAGGAATTCAAGCATCAGAAGATGAATTAAAGAGTATTTTTAAAAGTCTTGATTTTCATTGTGATGGAAAAGTAAATTATTCAGAATTTTTAGCAGGAACTTTATCGTCATTAAAAATATTTAAGGATGATAAATTGTTATCTGCTTTTAAATATTTTGATGTAAATGATGAAGGTCATATTACTTGTGATTCTATTATTACTGCTTTAAAAGCTAGTAATGTAGCTGTTGATGAAATGGAGTTAATTGATTATTTTAATAAAAGAAAATTGAAAAAAATTAATTTTGAACAGTTTAAAACTTTGGTTCTTGCTAAGAATTTCGATGAGGAAAGAATTAGAAGATTTAGATCTAAATCTTTTGGAACTGATAATGAATATTAATTTTTTTCAATTTTTTAATTTGTGATTTGATAAGTATATAAATGGTATTTATATTATTTTATTTGTGTTATAATAATTATAGAAGTGTAATTTTTTATTCTAAATTATATATAATTTATATATTGATAAATTTGCATCTTATTAAACAAAAAAACATGTTCTAATTGTTATATATATTAAATTATTATTATTGAGTATATGTGAGAAATTCATTATTTTAGTTTTTAATTTAATTTTTTATTTTAATGTGCAAATTTTATTTTAAATATTTAAATATAGAATATATTTTAAACATAAATTTTTTTATATATAATTCAATATATAAATAAAACAAGGAAAAATATATAGTAAAATAACATATATATATTCAATAGATTAGAAATAAATGTATATACTTAAAAAGTTTAAATTTAAAATTTTGTCAAATTATTTTTTTATTTGACAATTTATGTATAATTTTGATATTTTAAAAAAAAGATTTTTTTCAATTCTGTCAAATGAAAAATATAAAATATATATCATATGCAGGAATATATTTTTCTTCATTTCGATTATTCAAAATTATTATATTTTTAAGAAATAAATAAATATTTAAATGGAGGAAATTAAAAAAAATTTTAAAAGAGAAATCAAAAGTATGATTTATACAGAAATTTCAAATAATAGGAAACACCTTTTTAAAAAAATAGAAACTCAGTTAAAAGAAATATTCAAACAATATAAGAAAAAAATAAAGAAACTAAATCAAGACAAAAATATTTCTATAAAGGAAGAAACAAATTTTACATCTGAGTCAAATATTCTTTCATCAAATAACAAAAAAAAAACAAATATGATTAAAAAAGAAAAATTATTAAGTTTTATTAATAAAAAAATTGATGATTATTTATTACCTAGAGAAGAATTTTTAAACAATGAAATAGGAAATCAAAAAATTAATTCAAAAAAGAAAAATAAAACTGAAGGAAAAAAATAAAAGAAAAATTAATATTTAAGTTAAAATAAATGTATGAATATTTTTTTAATAATAATAACCTTACAATAAATAAAAAAAGAAGTTTTGTACTACAATTTTTTATATATAAAAATTTAAATATTAATTTAAAAATAAAAAATATAAAATTTAATTAATTACTTTTTCAAAATGAATTATTTGTCAAATTTTATTTTAAAATATAAAATATTTAATTATTTATTTTCTTCAAATATGATTGGAGATTGGTTTGAATATTTGATTAATTTTTGATTTTGATCTGCTCTATTATTCTCTTTTACTTTTGGATAAAATTTTAATTTATTTAATAAAAATTCAAATTTTGGATATAAACTCTTTTTTTTATTTATATGTAGTCTTTTTCTTTTTTTCTTTAACATATTTTTATTTTCAATATTTTCATTTTCCATTAATTATTAAAATATGAAATAAAATTGAATTAATTAAATAAATTCATAAATTCTATCAATCAAAATCAAAAAAAATTTAAAAATTACTTTATTATTAAATCTTGTTATTAATAATTGTTTTATAAAAAATTTAATAATCAAAATCTTAAAAATCAATCCCTAATTATGATATATGATAAAATAATTAGAAAAATAAAATCAAAGTAAATTCCTAAAAATATATTAATTTAGACAATATATAATAAATAAATAAAGAAAATAAATTTTAAGAAAAAAATTTATTTATCATTATGAATATGTTTAATATAAATTTTTATTATATTAATTCCTAAAATTATAAAAAATATTTGATACAAATAGTTGACATTTTTTTATTTTTATTATTTTTGTTTAAATTGTTTTAAAATTATTTTTTATCATATATATATCAATTATATATTTTTATGTCTAAGAAAGAAATATCATTTGATTCTCCTAAATATAAAGGAGTAGGAAAGAATAAAAAATTATTAAACTATATTCAAGGTTCTTTAGATGATTGTTATAAAATGAAAAATATGGCAATTCAACATATAGAATCATTTAATTATGCAATGGGAACAATATTAAAAATTCTCCCAAAATACATAAGACCAATAGAAATAAAAGCAACAGAAGAAACATCATCAATTTTTTCTCAAAAATGCATAATATCAATAGACAATTTAGAATTAGGAAAACCAGAACTTGATATTCAAAATATTTCATATAAATATGATAAAACACTTTATCCAAGTGAATGTAGAGAAAGACAAATAAATTATAATGCACCATTACAAGCAACAATAACAATGAAATTTGATAATTCTCAACCACAAACTTTTGTTGATAAATTAGGTTATATTCCTATTATGGTACAAAGTGATTTTTGTAATTTAAAAGGAAAAAATTTAAATGAATTAATTAAATTAAAAGAAGATATTCATGATTTTGGTGGTTATTTTATTATTAATGGACTTGAAAAATTAATAAGAATGATAACTATAACAAGAAGGAATTATCCTATTGCTTATGTTAGACCTTCTGCTGTGAAAAAAAAACTAGGTTGTTCTGAATTTGTTTGTGAAATGAAATGTGTTAGAGAAGATTTAACATCACATACTATTTCTTTACATTATATGAATGATGGTACTATTTGTTTAAGAATTTTAATTATGAAACAAGAATTAATGATTCCTTTGATTTTAATATTAAAAGCTCTTTTAGATTGTCCTGATATGTATCTTTATAATAGAATTGTTAGAGGGAATAATAATAATTCTAAATTAACAGAATGTGTTGAGGTACTTATTGCTGATGGGAAAAAATATGGTTATTCAACTAAAAAAGAATATTTATCTCATTTAGGAAGAATTTTGCGTAATACAATTGGTTTTAAAAATATTATTGATATAACAAATGAACAAGTTGGAATTTTTTTTATAAAAGAATATATATGTATACATGCAAATGATTGGAATGATAAATTTAATATTTTATGTTTAATGTCTGAAAAATTATATTCTCTTGCATTTGGATTTATTAAACCAGATAATTATGATGCACCAAATAATCATGAAATACTCCTTCCAGGTCATTTATACTTAATGGTTCTTAAAGAAAAAATATGTGATATGTTAAAAAATCTAGAACAGAAAATTACTTTATTTTTCAAAAAAGGAAAAGATAAGCAAAAAGCAAAAGATATAAATTGGTTAAAAAAAATAATAGATGGATTATTTCCATTAGGAAAGAGAATAGAATACTTTTTAGCTACAGGAAATCTTTTAAGTAAAACAGGATTAGATTTAAAACAACAAGTAGGATATACAATAGCAGCAGAAAGATTAAATATAATGAGATATATAAGTCACTTTAGATCAGTTCATAGAGGTCAATTTTTTCAAACAATGAAAACTTCATCACCAAGGAAATTACTCCCTGAAAGTTGGGGTTTTCTTTGTCCTGTTCATACTCCTGATGGAGGTCCTATTGGATTATTATTACATATTAGTGAAGGATGCGAAATAATTTCTGGAATTAGTGATTGTAATAAAAATCAAATTGAATGTACTTTATCTTCTTTAGGTATGATTCCTATTTCTAGTGATTTACATGAACATATTGGTGGTAATGATTATCCTGTTGTTCTAGATGGAATTTTAATTGGTTATGTTAATAATGATTATGTGAATAATTTCGTTGAAACTGTTAGGAAATGTAAAGTTTATGGTGAAAGAAATATTCCTAATAAAATGGAGTTAGCTTTTATTCCTAGAACAACTGAAAGTATGTCTTTTATGTTTCCTGGAATTTTCTTATTTACTAGTCAAGCTAGAATGGTAAGAAAAGTTAGAAATTTAGCTTATAATAAAGATGAATATATTGGACCAATTGAACAATTATATTTAGATATAGCATGCTTACCTGAAGATATTAAACCTGGTACTTGTCATCAGGAAATTGATAATGTTAGGATTATGTCACTTATTGCTGGATTGACTCCTTTCTGTGATTATAATCAATCACCACGTAATTTATATCAATGTCAAATGGGTAAACAAACTATGGCAATTCCTTATTTTAATTTTCCTTATAGATGTGATAATAAAACTTATAGAATTTTATTTCCTCAAAGTCCAATTGTTAAAACTAGAATACATGATGAATATGGTTTTGATTATTATCCATCTGGAACAAATGTTGTTGTTGCAGTACTTGCTTATACAGGTTATGATATGGAAGATGCAATGATTATAAATAAAAGTGCATATGAAAGAGGATTTGGTCATGGAATTGTATATAAAACAAAAACCAAAATATTAAATGAAAGGAATCTAAGAAGTTCAAATGAAGCTCGTTATCGTATGTTAGATTGTTTTAATAATCGTCATGACAAAGAAATGGTAATAACTGCATTACGTGGTCAAAACTTTCCTCAACATATAGGAAGTGATGGCCTCCCATATATTGATACATATTTACAACAAGGAATGATAGAAATGATATATGTTGACAATTCCAAAAATTGTCCAATAATTAAATATTATAAAGACTCTGAACCATCATGGGTTGATACAATAAGAATATTTCCTTCAAATATATATGACCCAAATGAAATAAATATAAATATAAAATATCGTATTCGTCGTAACCCAATAATAGGAGATAAATTCTCTTCACGTCATGGTCAAAAAGGAGTTTTAAGTCAATTATGGCCTCAAGTAAATATGCCATTTACAGAAGAAGGAATAACCCCTGATTGCATAATAAACCCACATGCATTTCCATCTCGTATGACAATAGGAATGTTAATAGAATCATTAGCAGGTAAAAGTGGTTCCTTGGAAGGTAAATTCCAAGAATTTCCAACATTTGCTCAATTCGATAATGATGATGCAATAGGATATTTTGGTCAAGAATTACTAAAAAAAGGTTTTAATTATTATGGTAATGAAACAATGTATTCAGGAGTATCAGGACTTCAAATGAAAGCAGATATATTCATGGGTATAGTATATTATCAAAGATTACGTCATATGGTAGGTGATAAAGCACAAGCTAGAGCAACTGGACCAATTGAAGTTTTAAGTAGACAACCTGTTAAAGGAAGAAAAAAAGGAGGTGGTATTAGATTTGGTGAAATGGAAAGAGATACTTTATTAGCTCATG
>Ga0310695_10012005_pt1 | contig 12234 bp, 14 predicted proteins | sample RumenRJG_04DNA_FD_203882 | JGI IMG/M metagenome (GOLD analysis project Ga0310695, IMG submission 203882) | Bovine rumen microbial communities from Lethbridge, Alberta, Canada - RJG_04 (v2) (version 2) | ecosystem: Host-associated > Mammals > Digestive system > Stomach > Rumen | place: Canada... | reverse complement strand
CAAAACATTTGATGAACTGTTCTCGCCCTACGACTATGTGGTGGCCCCGTCGGCCAGTTGCGCAGCCTATGTGCGTTGTTTCCATCCCAATCTGTTGAAAGGGCATACGTGTGAGGCAGCAGGGAAGACGATGGATATCGTGGAGTTCCTGCACGATGTGGTGAAGGTGGACCACCTGCAGGCCCGTTTCCCTTATCGCGTCAGCGTGCACAACTCCTGTCATGGCGTGCGCGAACTGGGACTCTCGTCACCTTCCGAGCGCCATGAGCCCCGGTATAATAAGATCATTGACCTCCTGAAACTGGTCAGGGGCATTGAGATTGTAGAGCCCGAGCGTCCTGACGAGTGCTGCGGCTTCGGTGGTATGTTTGCTGTCGAGGAGCAGGCCGTGAGCCGCCGCATGGGTATTGACAAGGTCAACCGTCATCTCGCCACCGGGGCCCAGTATGTCACGGGGCCCGACTCCTCTTGTCTGATGCACATGCAGGGCATAGCCAGAAAAGAGCATCTGCCTATCCAATTCATCCATGTCGTACAAATTCTTGCCGCAGGCCTATGAGTACCCAACATTCAAAAGCTGCCGAGGCCTATCTGCAGAAACCTCGCGTAGCAAAGCATCACGACCAGACCTTCTATGGTGTGCGCCAGAAGCGCGACCGTATGGCCCAGGACCTTCCTGAGTGGGAAGACCTGCGCGAGGCTGCCAGTCAGATCAAGAAGCATACCATCACCCATCTGGCCGACTATCTGGAACAGTTTGAGCAGAATGCCGTGAAGAATGGCGTCCATGTACACTGGGCAAAGGATGCTCAGGAATATAATGCCATCGTCCTGGATATCCTGCAGAAGCACCAGGTGAAAAAGGTGGTGAAGAGCAAGAGTATGCTCACGGAGGAATGCCATCTCAACGAGAACCTGGAACGTAGTGGCATTGAGGTCATCGAGACCGACCTGGGCGAGCGTATCCTGCAAATGATGAAGCTGGCACCCAGTCATATCGTGATGCCTGCCCTCCATGTGCATCGTGAGGATATCGGTGCCACCTTCCGTCGCCTCATCCCCAACTACAAAGAGATAGCGGCCTCTTATGCTGGTCGTGTGGGCGGCGATTCCATTGCCGACGAGAACGACCCCACGTTCCTCACCTACGTAGCCCGCATGCACCTGCGCCAGCAGTTCATGGAGGCCGATGCCGGCATGACGGGTGCTAATTTCGGTGTGGCCGAGACGGGTGATGTGGTGGTGTGTACCAACGAGGGCAATGCTGATATGTCGACCTCTATCCCTAAGTTGCATATCGTCTCCATGGGTATCGAGAAACTCGTGCCCAACTATGCCGCGATGGGTGTGTTCCAGCGCCTCCTGGCCCGTAATGGCACAGGTCAGGAAACCACCGTCTATACCTCCCATTTCCGTGGCCCCCGTCCTGGTGGCGAGATGCATATCGTGCTGGTGGACAACGGGCGTAGCAGCATTCTGTCCAATCAGGAACACTGGCAGACGCTGAAATGCATGCGCTGTGGTGCCTGCATGAACACCTGTCCCGTCTATCGCCGTTCGGCAGGCTATAGCTACACCTATTTCATCCCTGGACCTATCGGCATCAACCTGGGCATGTTGCGCGACCCTCGCCGCTATAGCGATAACGTGTCGGCCTGCTCCCTCTGTTGCTCCTGCGACAATGTCTGTCCGGCCAAGGTCGACCTCTCTGCACAGGTCTATCGCTGGCGACAGCAGCTCGACTCGCTGGGCAAGGCCGACCCCATGAAGAAGTATATGTCCGTGGGCATGAGCTTCCTCTTCAATCGTCCGCAGGTCTATACCTCTGCCCTGCGCCTCTCGCCGCTGGTCAACTGGCTGCCTGGTCCCTTGTTGCAGAACAGCCTGAATCCCTGGGCCTATGCGCACCGCATGATGAAATTTCCCCCGAAGTCGTTCCACCAATTATGGAAGGAGAAGAAACTATGAGCAGTAAACAACAGATACTTTCCGCCTTGCGCCATCATACGCGCGAGACGTACGACATGCCCGACCTTACCCGGTTGAAGCCCATCACCTATGACGACCCTGTGGCCGAGTTCAAGAAAAAGACCACGACCATCGCGGGTGCCAGCCTGATTGAGATTTCAGAGGACGACGACCTCAATGCGGTGATTCGCGACCGTGTGGTGGGCGGATGGCCTGCCAGTCCTGTCATCGCCACCAATATCATGGGCATCGATGCCCAGCTGAACCCTGACACCGTGGCCAGTGCCCAGGAACTGGAACGTGTGGATGTCGGTATTGTCCGGGGCGCCATCGGTGTGGCCGAGAATGCCTGCATCTGGGTGCCGCAGACCATGAAGGAGCGTGCCATCTGCTTTGCATCCGAACATCTGGTCATCGTTATCGACGATCGTCACATTGTGAACAATATGCACGAGGCCTACGACCTCATCCAGCAGTCGTCCTACTATTTCATTGACTATCAGTTTGGTACCTTTATCAGTGGCCCCAGCAAGACGGCTGATATCGAGGGTGCACTCGTTTATGGTGCCCAGGCTGCCCGTGCTGTAACGGTTGTGCTCGTAAACAGAAAATAATTTAGGGTAAATGGACAAAAAATGTTCAAAAAAGTTTGGAGGGAAAGAAATTTTCTCCTATCTTTGCCAACGTGAAATTCTCAACAAGGCTTACCTTAAATTAATATACTTCAATAAAAAAACACCTGATAGTGCGATTCCGTTCCTGGAGTCGCATTTTTTTTGTCTTACTGTTGCGTGAATAGTTTTTTTTCCCTAATTTTGCATCCGATAAGCAAACCCTTAACTATTTATTATTACAACTTACAATGATGAAAAAACTGTTTTTGCCTCTTCTGCTCCTCGTAGCAGTATCTGCCCAGGCAGCAGACAAGAATCCTGTGTTATCCATTGAGGGTGGTAAGGTACAAGGTGTGCTGGCCGACGATCATCCTGATGTCTTCGTCTATCGTGGCATCCCCTACGCTGCACCTCCTATCCGCGAGAACCGTTGGAAGGCTCCTCAGCCCGTCCTCCCCTGGAAGGGCGTGAAGATCTGCGACACTTTCGGCCGTCCCAGTTATCAGGCCATCCAATATACTGGTGGTTACTACACAGAGTGGGGCTATGGCAAGGAGGCTGCTTTCAGTGAGGACTGTCTGTATCTGAACGTATGGACAAAGGCGCCTGGTGAGGTGGGCAAGAAACTGCCCGTTGCCCTGTGGATTCATGGTGGCGGCTATCGCGAGGGCTTCGGTTCTGAGCCTGAGTTCGACGGACAGGAATGGGGTGCCAAGGATGTGGTGCTCGTCACGATCAACTACCGTTTGGGCGTGTTTGGTTTCTTGACCCATCCGCTGCTGGCTGCCGAGAACCCTCATCATGTATCGGGCAACTATGGTATCCTCGACCAGATTGAGGCCCTGAAATGGATTAAGAAGAATATCGCCCAGTTTGGTGGCGACCCCAATAACGTGACCATCTTTGGTCAGAGTGCTGGCGGTGGCAGCGTGCGTACGCTTTGTGAGTCGCCCTTGGCTCGTGGCCTGTTCCATAAGGCTGTCATCATGAGTGCCCAGGGACTCAGCATCCCCAATCCCAATGGCAGTGGCATGATGGGAGGTCGCTATAGCGGTGGTTCTGTGGCCGATGCCGAGGCAAATGCCAAGAAAGTGTTCGACTGGGCCGGACTGACCGACCTGCAGAAGATGCGTGCTGCCTCTACGGAGACCGTCTTTGCGCTGCCCACGCTCTATTATCAGGTGAACAGCGACGGCCAGCAGCAGGGTGGCGGTATGCCCTTTATGCGCGGACTGCCCTTCATGCCTATGCTCGATGGTTATGTCAGCGTGAAGAGTTTCGATGATGCTACGCGCGAGGGCACCTTGGCAGATGTACCCTATATGATTGGATTTACGCTGAATGATATGGGAAATATGGCACCCAATATCGCCGAGTTCTGTAAGGTACGTGCCGAGAAGGGTGGCAAGGCCTGGGCCTATGAGTTTGCCCGTCCTCTGCCCGACGACGGTTCTCATCCTGAGGTTACCCAGCGCCTGAAGGGTGCTTTCCACTCCAGCGACCTCTGGTTTGTGTTCAAGAGTCTGAAGCATTGCTGGCGTCCTTGGACCAAGGGCGACTGGGACTTGTCAGAGAAGATGCTCACCGCCTGGACCAACTTCGTGAAGTACAGCGACCCCAACGGACCTAAGGGTGGTGCCTGGAAACCTTGTACAGCCCAGAATCCCAAGTTCATGGTGTTCAAGTTGAACGACAAGGATGCTGAGGCTTCTGTCTATGGCGAGCCCGAGATAGCACCTCAGGCCCAGGGCTTCGGCTTCGGCCCCAGACGATAATCCTCAACCTAAATTATTCATGAACATTATATTTATAATGCAGTATTCTTTTTTTTGCCTACGGCGTCACATAAATGACCGCGCGCTCGGCTCTGCCGCTTGCCACCATCGGGACGCAAGAATGAACACGAATTTTTCATGAATAATATTTATGAGTCATTTATGTATATTTATGGTCATTTGTGTAGCGTCGCAGACAAAATAATATCCATGAATAATTCATGCTAAAGTTTTCTATACGAAGAGAGCCACGACATTTCGTGGCTCTCTTCTGTTTCCTATATCCTGATTCTCCGCCATATCCAGCGCGGAATCAGTCGCCAGATGAAGGTCAGCGCCCTGTATCTGTAGTCTATGATTCTCACGTGCCGCCCCCGGTGTATGCTCTCCACGATATCCTGTGCCACCGCCTCGGGTTTCATCAGCATGGGGTAGGGGAATTCATCGTCCAGCAGGGCTGTCTTCACGAATCCCGGACGGATATCGGTGAACCTGATGTTGAGCCCACGCTGACGCGCCTGCTGCTCCAGCGCCTGCAGATAAGTGGCCTGCAAGGCCTTTGTGGCAGAGTAAGCAGGTGCTGGTCCCAGTCCCTTGGTGCCTGCTATCGATGAGATGGCAGCAATATGTCCATTACCCCGTTCTGCGAAATAGCGATAGGCTGTGCCAATCATCCTGGTGAATCCTACAGCATTGGTAGCCATCGTGCGCAGTTCTATATCTTCTGTCAGCGTGCGGTTTTGCTTGCCGATGCCTGAGGCGTGGAAATACAGGTCTATGCCACCAAGTCGCTCTATCAGCATGAGCAGTTGTTCGCCCGCATCCTCTTTTGTCACGTCAATGGTCATCACCTCCTCTGGTGCCGTGGCTTTCAGTGCCATCAGTGGTTCCTCTCTGCGTGCTGCCACACCAATATGCCAGCCATCGGCCAGCAGCAGTCGGGCCACTTCCTGTCCTATGCCAGAGCTGGCTCCTACGATAATAGCTTTCTTGTTCATTTTATTGTTCTGATGTTCTATTGGATGAATACAGTTTGGCCACGAGGGCGCCACTGATGTTATGCCATACGCTGAATACGGCGCCGGGGATGGTGGCCAGTGGATAGGCGGCAAAGTGCAGTACGGCCAGTGATGAGGCCAGTCCGCTGTTCTGCATGCCCACCTCGATGCTGAGTGCCACGCACTTTGGTTTCTGCAGATGCAGCAGTCGTCCCACGGAGAAGCCGATGGCCAGTCCCAGAAGATTATGAATCATCACGATGACCATCACCAGTAAGCCAGCCGTCAGTACCCTGTCGGCATTGTGTGCCACGATGATACCAACCAATAGCGCTATCATTACCGACGAGAAGGCGGGCAGATAGGGCGTCACGCGCCTGGTCACTCTTGGTATGAAACGCTGACAGAGCAGTCCGCCTACTATAGGCGCTATGACTACATAGACAATGCTCATCAGCATGCCCAGTGCATCTACGTCAACCATCGTGCCGGCCAGTGCCCACACCAGCAACGGTGTGAGTAGTGGGGCCAGTAGCGTGGAGGCGGCAGTCATACCCACCGATAGTGCCAGGTCACCCTTAGCCAGATAGGTGATAACATTTGATGCCGTGCCACCTGGGCAACAGCCCACGAGTATCACCCCGATGGCCAGTTCTTCGGGTAGTGCAAAAGCCCATGTCAGTCCCAGTGCCAGCAGGGGCATCACGGTAAACTGTGTCAGGCATCCTATCAGTATATCCTTTGGTCGGCTCAGCACAATCTTAAAGTCCTGTGGCGAGAGTGTCAGTCCCATGCCAAACATGATGATGCCCAGCATCGGGTTGATGACCCACGTGCCAATCCACGCCAGTGATGTAGGCACCATCAGCGCCAGTGCTGCCACCAGCACCACCATGGCTCCCATCCATCGGGCTATGAAATCACAAATCTGTCTCATTTGCTATGTCATTGATTCTTTCATGCAAAAGTACGATAATAATCTGAAAAACATTTGTGTTTTTGTTGTTTTTTCGTATCTTTGAGCTAAAAAGCTCGAAGATACTCCGTCTCGGCAAAAAAATGAATGAATTCTTTTGTTTTGCTCTCGACTTTTCGTATCTTTGCCGAAAAATTATATTTATGGATGCAAAACGAATATTGAAGTACCTGAAGCAGTTGTCGGCCAATAATAGCCGTGAGTGGTTTCAGGCGCATAAAGACGAGTACGATGCTATTCGTGCCGACTTCGAACAGGGTGTGCAGCAGGCTATTGTGCGTATCGCCTCGTTCGACCCCTCAGTGGCTCATCTCACGGTGAAGGACTGCACCTATCGCTTCTATCGCGATACGCGTTTCTCAAACGACAAGTCGCCCTATAAGACCCACCTCGGCGCTTATATCGCTGCTCATGGCAAGAAGGCGCTCCATGGCGGTTATTACCTGCATCTGGAGCCTGGTCATTGCATGGTGTGCTGTGGTAACTACTGGTTGCCCACCAATATCCTGACCTCCTGCCGCAATGAGATTATGGGGAATATCGACGAGTGGCTCCGCTATGTGCGCAGTCCGGAGTTCCTGAAATACTACGGCAATCCAGAGCCCGGCAGTTTCAAGACCCCTTCCGACGTCTCCAGTTGGGACCAGCCTCAGGGCTTCGGCCTTGAGCGCCTGAAGACCTGCCCCTCCGGTTTCCCTCGCGATTGGGAATACGTGGAGTACCTGCGCCAGAAGGACTACTGCTGTTGGCACCGTGTGCCCGACACCTTCTTCCAGGGCGACCACTGGCTGGATGACATGCAGCCCATGCTCCTTGCCGCCAAGCCCATGATGGACATGATGAATTCCGTCATCGATGATTATGAGTAGCAACTGCTAAATCACTTGATTAGGGATAAATTCTCGAGAGAATTTCTTCGCAACTTTACTGTTAAAAATTCTTTAGCCTGCTCTTAGGCAGCAATCACTCTGCTTCTAGCCTGCTCCTAGGCTGCTCCTAGGCTGCTCCTAGGCTGCTCCTAGGCTGCTCCATGGAGCACTCACGAGCGACGCTAGAAGCAGGCTGCAGTATGGCAAAGTGCTGTCTCGTGCCTGCTTAAGCGCATACAGATGCTGCCAGCATGCCAAGGCAAATGATTGTGGCTGCGCATGTAATGGTAATCATAATTAATGGTTTTATGTTGTTGATAAATGGTTTATTCTTCTCTATATTCCAGGATGTCGCCAGGCTGGCAGCCTAGCTCGTGGCAGATGGCCTCAAGGGTGGAGAAACGTACGGCCTTGGCTTTGCCCGTTTTGAGGATCGACAGGTTGGCCAGTGTCAGTCCTACGCGTTCGGCCAGCTCGCTTAGTGACATCTTACGCTTGGCCATCTCTACGTCTAAGTTTACAATAATCTTTCCCATAGGCACTTAAATAGTTAAATCCTGTTCTTCCTTAAGTTTCAGACCGATAGAGAAAGCCTCGGCCATGATGAGAATGAATATGCCGTCGGTAATGATGCTGATGCCATCGGTCCATGTGTCCCACAGGTTAATACTTGAGAACGATATGACCGAACACATCACGGTTGTTGTGACAACGATACACCAGCCCACCGTGCGCAGCAAATCGACATTGGTCCAGGTGAACACCTCGCCATGATTGACGCGAAGGATGAAGCGCACAAAGCAGGCAAAGGCGTAGGCATAGACTACGAAAGAGGCCAGGACGACTAAGCCGATGATGATGTCGTTGGTTGAGCTTGTTGTGGCATTGACGCCATCTTCATAACCTCGTTTGAAATCGTTGACACCTGCAAGACAGGCGATGACCATGCCTACTACCATGAGTATCAGCAGCATGATACAGAGAAAATTGAGTTTTGTTTTCATTGTTTTTATTGTTTTAATTTATACATTTATCGTTTTTCGATATGCAAAAGTATATATTTCTCAGATATCTCGCAAACAAAAACGATAAAACTTTATCGAAAAACGATATATTTAACGTTTGTAAACATAAACAAAGGTCAATTGTCTTCAAAAAAAAGAGAATGGAAAGAAACACTTATGTAGTGGTGTTCAACACGTGAGCGGCACTCACGTGTTCAAAATGGCAGATCAGTCCGAAGGACATGTGTTAAAATTAGCGCATCATTCTTTTATTTCGTAAGTTTTTCATAACTTTGGGGCGAGATTACAACTAACTGAAAATATATTTTTCTCTAACCTCTGCCACGCATTGGCGTACCCTTGTCATACTTTTGCGGAAAAACAAAGTATTATGAATAACGATAGAGGACAAAGTTTGATAACTAAATACGTTTGGGTGATAGATACCATCTATCGCAAACGTAAGATCTCGTTCAAGGAACTTAACGAGCTATGGCTCCGCGATGAGATTAGCAGGGGTGTGGAAATTCCCAAGCGCACATTTGACAACTGGCGATATGTAATTTATGACATGTTTGGCATCAACATCGTCAATGAGAACCGAGGTGAGTATCGCTACTATATAGAATTTGAAGAGGATCTCAGCAATAATGGTGTCCGTTCCTGGCTCTACAATACGCTTTCTGTTAGCAATGCTTTAGCAAAGAGTCAGGGCCTTAAGAACAGGATCCTGTTGGAATATGTACCTTCTGGACAGGAGTACTTGCAGCCCATCATCGAGGCAATGAAGGAAAACCGCGTTCTGAATATCACTTACCATAGCTATTGGAAGGACGAGGAGACTAGTTTCGATGTTCAGCCGTATTGTGTGAAGTTGTTCCGTCAGCGTTGGTACATGGTGGCTCGCAGCACCTATCCTTATTATTATGAACAGGGCCCCAGAGTTTATGGTCTCGATCGTATTCTTGATTTGTATGCTACAGAGGAAAAATTTAAAATGCCTAAAGATTGGGATGCTCAAGAGTTCTTCAATGGTTGTTTTGGTATCACCGCTGACCATCGTATTGAGCCTCAGATCGTGAAGTTGAAAGTGTCGGCAGGACAGGCCAATTACATCCGCGACCTCATGATCCATGAGTCGCAGGAAGAGATCGTAAGAAACGACGAATACAGCATCTTCAAATACTATCTCCGTCCTACGTTTGACTTCATACAGGAAATCCTTTGGAACGGCGAGAATATGGAAGTGTTGGAGCCCCAGTCACTTCGTGAAGAGATATCAGGAATCATTAACCGAATGAACAGCAAGTACGCAATATATAATACTTAATGATATTGATAATATGAAACAGCTAACAGATAATATGATAAAGAACGCCTTTGATGAATTGGCTGTAGATAATAAGTACTTTGATAAATTCAAGGAATTTGTAGAATATTATTATTCGGAGCTGCAGAGAGACTGTCCTGATGATGACGAGGATAATTCCAATGCCGATGAAAGTATTCGTTTCTCCAAAGAATTCATGAAATACTATGTGCCTGAGAAAGAGAAAGGACACTGCGATATTTGGGCTGAAACTTATGCCAATTGTCGTACTCATTGGTTAAAGGAATACAAGTCATATCGTAATGCTTACAATGCCCTTGAAGAGAAAGAACATCCAGAGAAAGAATTGGATATCCACGTTGCATCAATGAGTACAGACCCGCTTTTCAGGGAAAGATATGAGTACAAGTTCCTATGTTCTAAAATCGAGTGCGACCCTAAGGAAGCAGTTGAAAACTATTGCAATGATTACAGAAGAATGATTGCTTTAGGTAAAAGTGAGATTTACGCCCGCGCTTATGCCGACTGCCACGATGAGTGTAAAGAGGAGCTTAGTGTTATTTACGCCCAGGCATTTGAATTGGCCAAGAATCATGGAATGGATGGTGGCGAGGCCTTTCGTTTCGGCGAAACATGTATTACAGCAGTAGATCAAGGTATATTGTCGTACACGAACGAGTTCTTGAAACTATATCATGAGGAATGGCAGAAGGATTTCTATTTCACTCTGATAAAAATGGATTTTGAAGAGACCGAGCATCGTAAAATGACTCAACAAGAAGAGGAGAAATTTAGGAAATCATTGTTTGGATAGAAACGATTAAAACCATTGCACTTGCCGATGTAGAGGCCTGCTGCCAGATTAGAAGGATTAAATTTGTAGTATTAACAAAATAATAGCAATAAAAATATGAAAGCAACTATTAAAACAAAAAATGGTCTATCAACGTTGAAGGTGGAACTTGATTTCAACAAATTAGTTCATGACAATTTTGCTGAGATCTGCAAAGCTATTGCAATTAGACGTAATGCCTTTAAAGAACTTCTTACGAACCAAGAGGCAAACGAGAATATTGTTGAATCTATTGTTAAAACCATTCGTCATTCAAATGATGAATCAGATGCTGTCAGAAATTTGTGTAGAGAACTCAACTTTAGTCCAGAAACGGCTCAATATGTAACTAATATGTCTCTTGAAGATTTTTCCACTATAAACACAAAAAATCTAAAACGTCTGTTAGATAATCATACTGAAGAGATGAATAAACTGCTATATTAACTCCAAAACAAAAAACTTATAATTATGCTGTACAAAGTAACTGTAAAATCCAATTTGAATTCCAATGGTGTTCGTTTGGAAAAAGGAATGTCTGTTGAAGTAGCATCCCAATCATTGCCTTTAAGCACCCTACAGGGCAAAGAACAAATAAACAATGCTTTTAAAGCCAAATATGGTGTTGATATAAAGAAAGCATGTGCGGACACTTCCGTTTGGTTGGATGTGGTGAAAATCAATTAAAACGTTTGTATTATGGAAGATGTGAAATTTTTGCCTTGGGAAGGAGAGAATTACCAAAAGGGCGGATTCAATGGTAAGAAAATTTTAGTTATCGGTGAAAGTTTTTACTGCTCAGAGGAAGACGCTGTAGCTACATTGACAGATAAGATCGTAAATGACTACCTTGCAATTAGGAATGGCGAATACCGCGAAAATAATGGTGGTTGGACTAATACCTATTTGAAATTTGAACGTTCGCTTAAAGGCAAAGAGACCAATCCTGAGGAAAGTCGGGAAATATGGAATTCTATAGCGTTCTATAATTATCTTCAGGTTCCAATGTCTGGCGCCAGAGAATCAGGTTCTCCAGTAGACTATAAAAATGCGGAGAAAGCATTTTTCGAGGTTTTAAATAAATTACAGCCTGATTTGATTATAGTGTGGGGCGTGGGTAAGTTATTTAATAATTTGCCTGAGGATAGATGGACATGGGGTAAACCATTAACTGAAGATGGATGGAATATAAATAATGGCTATTATCAATTGGATAATGGGAAACAAACTCGTTGCATAGCAGTATATCATCCATCTACAGGTTATCAATGGGATTGGTGGTATAAAGTAATAAAGGAACAATTGGATATTTTAAAATAGATATTGTTATAATTTATTAGATAGATTCATTTTTTCTGACCTCTGCCACCAGTTGGCGGAGGTCTTTGTTTTCTTTGCACCATCAATTCAAATAGTCAATAACTAATAAGAATATTATGCAGCAGGATTACAATGACAGCAATATTCGGACATTATCAGGGCTTGAGCATATTCGTCATCGCCCTGGAATGTACATAGGAACATTGGGTGATGGTTCATCAATTGATGATGGTATCTATATCTTATTAAAAGAAGTGATGGATAATTCCATTGACGAATTTAAAATGAATGCTGGAGATAGGATTGAAGTGAATGTTGAAGATGGTAAACGCATTGCAGTTCGAGACTATGGAAGAGGAATACCACAAGGAAAACTCATTGAATGCGTAAGTGAACCAAAAACTAGTGCAAAGTTTGAGTCAGACAAAACTAAGAAGGTGTTTAAGAACTCTATTGGAATGAATGGCGTTGGTATCAAAGCTGTTACTGCATTGAGTTCTCGGTTTGTAGTAAGTAGCTATCGAGATGGGAAAGTACGAACGGCAGTC
>Ga0310695_10012004_pt1 | contig 12234 bp, 14 predicted proteins | sample RumenRJG_04DNA_FD_203882 | JGI IMG/M metagenome (GOLD analysis project Ga0310695, IMG submission 203882) | Bovine rumen microbial communities from Lethbridge, Alberta, Canada - RJG_04 (v2) (version 2) | ecosystem: Host-associated > Mammals > Digestive system > Stomach > Rumen | place: Canada... | reverse complement strand
TCACGATGTCGATGCTCTGTACGTTGGCTGCAGGAATGCTGCTCAGCCCGTCGAGCGTGGTTGGCACGCCATCCACCAGTATTAGGACATTGCCGTTGCCGCGTATCGACACCTGCCCGCTGCCGTCCACCGTTACTGCCGATGAACTGCGCAACACTTCAAGTACCGATCCCGTAGCCGCTGTTACCGAGGCCGACGGATTGATGCTGGTCTTCTCCACCGTCACCTTCTTGTCGGCAGCCAGACCCGTCACCGTGATGCCGCTTAGTTGCAGCGTTTTTTCGTACCATGCTGCCAAGCTGTCTGGATCGGCGACCTTTCCTTTTGCACCCGTTCCCGCCTGTTGCGCAAACGAGGCTGTACAGGCCAATACTAATATCAATGAAAGTATGGCTTCTCTTAGGTGGCGTGCGCCACCTCCAAAGAAGCTGCCGATAAACCCTTTAGACTTCAGCCATTCAAGTCTTTTCATCGTTTTTTCTTAGAAGTTCTTACGCACACCCTGCCATTCTGGGAATTTCATCTTCAGGTATTCATCGTCGAGGAAGAGCGCAGACTGCCCTACCCGACCCTTCAGTTGCCAGTCGAGCCAATTTACAACGGCCTTAGCATAGTTGCCACCATACTTCTCGTAATAGGTGCCGCTATGACCATCCTTTGAATTAAGCATCACTACAGGGATGTTGTCGGCAATGCGCTCGTAGTCCTTCTGAGCATTGGCGTAGGCGATGTCGCCAGGGCCGCCAATCATATAGAACATTGGTGTGTGCAAGTTCTTCAGCGCTTCTTTTGTGGTTCCCATCATCGCCATATCACCGATACCGGAATTCAGCATCACACAGGTCTTGATACGCGGGTCGTAAGCCACGCCAAGTACCTGTGCACCACCGCATGACTGTCCCATGGCAGCCACGTGGTCAAGGGCCAGACAATGGTAATATTCAGACCCCTGCTTGGCATTCTGCTCCGTCAGCCAGTCGAGCACCTCCAACAACATCTTAGGATAGGTACTGAACTGTGGGGCAGCGGGAGCCTGTTGCTTCTTATTCTTCTTGGCTTTCTTGGCAGCCTCCTCACGCTGCTTGGCCTGCTGTTCCTGCTGAGCCTTCTTCTCTTCAGCTGTCATCGGCAGGATCTTCTCTCCGTTAGCCATGATGACGTCGCCCTTAGTGTCAGGATAAGCTGCCTTCAGCACACCACGCCATTGTGCCATCACGTCTGCCTCGTCGTACGGACCGATGGCCGCTGCCACATAACCATAGGAGGCTACCTCGCTCAGTAGCAGGCGCATCTCCACATTATTGTTAAAGCAAGCACCGTTGGCATAGACAATTACAGGCAGGGCACCCTGCTTTGCTACCACTTCTTTCAGGTTTTGTGGACGATACACCGTAAAACCAGGACAGGAAGCATCACCCACCACTTCAGACTTGAACGGACCTGTACCACCTTCTTCCACTACTTGTTTCTGAACTGTCTGGGCATTCATTCCCAGACTCATAGCGACCATCATCGCTGTAATGTATAATTTCTTCATAGTTCTATTTTTTTTATTATTTTGGTGCAAAGGTACAAAAAAATGGGAATATTTTCGTATCTTTGCGGCAAATTATTATTGGATATTATCAAACTACTAAATATGAAAAGACTTGTTATTTCTCTTATTGCACTGGTCACGATGCAGAGTTTCTTTGCCGCTGACAGGCTATCGGCATTGCCATGCCCTATCCTTGGCGGTGAGTTGAGTAACTCTGCTGCTACATCGGTAGCTGACAATGACGAGGTGATGCCTCGGATGCGGGCATTAGGACTGAATACGGTGCTCGTTCCTGCTTATTGGGAATTGATGGAACCTGTAGAGGGCCAGTTCGACTTCACACTCATCGACCGTACCATCGATGTGGCGCGACGCGAGCAGTTACACGTGGTGTTCCTCTGGTTTGGTGCGTGGAAGAATTCGATGTCGTGCTATACGCCAGCATGGTTCAAACAAGACACAAAGCGATTCCCACGGGCGATGACTGCTGAGGGAAAACAAATGGAGATTGCCTCGTGCTTCAGCGACAATGTGCTGCAGGCCGACCTGAAAGCATTCTCGGCACTGATGCGGCATATCCGCGAGATAGACCCGCAGCGCGAAGTGGTCATCATGATGCAGATAGAAAACGAAATCGGTATGCTAGAGTCGGCACGCGACCATTCGCCATTGGCTGAGAAAGCCTATAAACAGGAGCGCTGGGCGGAGCGCTACGGCACGGACGAATATGCCGACGAAAAGTTCATGGCGCTGAGCTATGCCCGCTATGTGGAGCATCTGGCCAAGACAGCTCGAGAGTTGCACGACATGCCGCTCTATGTGAATGCAGCGATGAATAGCCGTGGGCGTCGGCCTGGCGAATATCCGTCGGCAGGACCATTGGCGCATCTCATCGACTTCTGGCACGAGGGAGCACCCAGCATCGACCTACTTGCCCCTGATATCTACGACACAGGTTTCAAATCGTGGTGTGCACAATATGCAATGCCTTTACGTCCACAAGACGGAGGCACGGTAAAGAACCGTCTTTTCATCCCAGAGAGCCGTTGCTGTGAGAATAGCGGTGTACGTGCCCTCTATGCCTTCGGTGAGCATCAAGCAATTGGCTTCTCACCCTTCGCCATCGACCAGGCCAGCACAAAAGAAACAGAAACGGTGACGAAAGCCTACTCTCTGCTGCAACAAGTCTATTCTCTCACCTCTCACCACTCACCTCTCACCTCTTTTGGTTTACTCTTCGACCAAGAGGATCGCGAACGCGTCATAGATGATAATGGTGTGGTAATGACCTGCCGCCATTATTTCACCCTGCCTTGGGATCCGCGTGCTACCGACGGCACCACATGGCCTGAAGGCGGTGCCATGCTCATCCGTCTTGGCAAATACGACTATCTGTTGGCTGGCAGCGGTGTAGTCATCGACTTCAAGACTCCATCTGAAAAGCAACAAGAGCAGCAAAAAACATTAGGAGAGGACGGTTTCGCCGAAGCAGGCGGAAATAATAACCTCAAAGTCAACAAACGTTTCAGCGGGAAACGTCTCGGCCTTCTTTCCGTCGATGAAGTATCAATCGATGATGACGGTACGATGCAATACCTCCGCCGCCATAACGGTGATCAGACTCACCAAGGTCGCCATGCCCGCATCGGCGTCGGTGAGTGGAAACTCCTGCATATTAAGCTATACGAATATTGAATTAACCCCTCGCATTACGCATTCCTACTAACTCAATCGCCTCCTTGCCTGTCAGGTGCTCAATGTCGAAGCGAATCATCAGCATACGTGAGAAGCCACTTTCGATTTCCTTTTGCAGACTCTCATCGTCGTTTGGGTTGTAACGGTTTCCAAGCATACGGGCTGTTTCCAACTTCTCCTGTTCATCCTCGATGATATGGATTCTGCCGAATGCTATCACGCTGCGGAAGAAGGTAGTATACTTCTTCGGTTGCACATCATCCTGCTCAATAACACAGAAGGAAGCCTTTTCACACTTGCGGATTGCATCCACCTTATGGCCTGCCAAAGCACTGTGGAAAAACAACTTCCCTTCATGATACACATAGCTGATGGGAACGGCGTAGGGATAGTCATTATCACCCAGCAAGGCCAGTGCTCCAGCCGTTGCCTTCTCCAAAATCGCAATACTCTCCTCGTTGGAAAGCTGTTGGCGCTTGCGCCTCATGACTCTGAATTCCATAACTAAAACATTGTTTTAAGTAAATCATGCTGTGACTTTACAACATTTTCATCAGTCGCTTTATAGCATTACGAATGTACATTCCCTTTGGATAGAGCCACACGACAGGCATTGGGAGGGCGGCCTCACGGAAGGGAACGGCGCAAAGGTGATAATCATAGAATCTTTCCGTGCTGCAAATATACAAACTTTCCACGAGAATGCGTAACTTTGCACCGAAATTCTAAAGCAAATGAAGAAAATTGTATTAATCATGGCATCTCTGCTGAGTAGTTTCGGCAGTTTTGCACAAAACAAGAACAAAACAGTATGATACAGTACAAGAAGTATTTGCGCGACAATCAGCCGCCATTGCTGGCAGTATGGGGTGAGAACGACCCTTCGTTCATCCCCGCTGGAGCCAATGCCTTCAAGCGCGATGTGCCCAATGCCGAGATTCACTTTGTCCCCAGCGGCCATTTCGCGTTAGAGAGCCATCATACAGAGATTGCACAACTAATGAAAGAATTCTTGATGCGAGTACTGTAAAGCTCTCGTGAAACAAATGAAATCCCAATAATCATTAAATCCCAAGGCAAAATCGACCTGCTTTGGGATTTATTTCATATATTTACAGGGAATTCTTACCTATCGACCCTCACAACGCGAAAACCAACGTTGGCGTAGTCTTTCGTTCCGTCACGGCTGCTGTCCCCAGGTTCATCGCCGTTGTCGCTGCATGAGGCGAGTGCTATACCCGCCATCATGCTTAACAATAATACCTTTTTCACGTTTTTTACTTGTTTCGTGACGGTTTGCCATGAGGCTGTCCCTTGCCACGTGGTGCACGATACCCTTTCTTCGAGAGTCGCTTCATGGCCTTGTGCTCCAGCTCATAGACGCGCTCTATCTGTTTCTGGGTCAGAAACGCACTGTACTTTTTGTAGTACTTTTCGCGCAGGTCGAGAATCTTCTGACTGCGCTCCATGCGCTGTTTGATGGCCTGCTCGGCTTCAGCATCGGTTTGCGAATCCTTGTCGTGCTTCTTCAGTCGAGGCCCCAATGCCCATACCTCTTTCTGGTAATCAAGCCAGGTGGCGAGGAACTTCTGTGTGGTCTGCTCGTCAAACGCCAGCTCGTGAGCGATATACTTGCCCTGCTTTTCGGCCAGTTGCTCGCGGCTCATGCGCTGTTTGTTACTCTGGTTGTTGTCTTGTGCCTGTACGGCGGTGGTGCACACGGCCATCATGATGGCGCAGAGTGCGATTCTTACAATTTTCTTCATTGTTTTTTGTGTTGATAAGTTAATAATTCATTTCTTCCTCTATCATAAAGACGTCTTCTTCATATACTTCCATCAGGTATTCATGATCCTCAGTGCTGAGGTTGTTGTAGGCCAGTTCTACGTTTGTGAAACTGTCTTCGGTCGTGGTTGTGTCGCTTGGCAGATTCTTTGTGACGACAAAGAACAACGTAACAGCAGCGGCAGCAGCAAGAATGGTGCGGATGGCGATCTTGAGGGTACGAGCCTTTTGCCTGGGCTTATCTGTGGCAGTATTGTCTGCCATTACCTCAGCCATCACGTTCTGCTCCAACTGGTCGAAGAACCCGTCAGGAACGTTGTAAGGCATCCTTTTGCCCACCTGTTCGAAATTAAACTGCTTGTCCATATCCTTAATCATTATTATTCATGTATGCGATAATTTTCTCTTTAGCGATGTTGTAGCTCACCTTCATGCTGGCCGCTGTTGAGCCTGCCACTTCAGCTATCTCTTCGTATGACATTTCGTCGTAATAGCGCAGGTTAAAGGCCAGTTGCTGCTTGGCGGGCAGATGAAGGATAGCCTGCTGTAGCTTCATGGTGATCGTGTCGCTGCTGTCAAAGTGTTCATCGCTTTTCGTTTCCAACATATCGGCTGTAACGTCATCGAGCGAGAGCATCATATCGCCCTTTTGTCTGCCCAACAGCCGTAGTGCCTCGTTAGTAGCTATGCGGAATATCCAGGCTTTAAAGCTGTTTGCCTCGTTATACTGCTGGAAGTTGCGGAATACACGCACGAACGTTTCCTGTGCAGCATCCTGGGCATCGGCATGACTCACCACTAGTCGGCGGATGTGCCAATACACTGGCTCCTTGTAGCTTGCCATCAGCAGTCGGAATCCTTTTTCCGCATTCTGCCGCATTACACTTGTTATTTCCTTGTCGTTAACCATTTTTCTGACTGCTGTCTATGTATATGACCCAGAAATAAGAAGAAAGTAAAAACAGTATTCAGAAAATACAATAAATCCCAAGCCGAAATGATGTTGGTTTGGGATTTATTGCGTATCTTTGCAAAGTGAAAGCCAAGGTTTAAGTACGGACAATCTCATATCTATCAAAAGAACATCTCCAATATAACCAGTAAGTAGCCCCAATGTAGCAAGTATGCAGCAAGTGATTAGCTCCTATTCATGTTCGGTAGATGTCCGGTATTTGTCCGGTAGATGTTCGGTATAAAAGCGGACAAGTACCGAATATATAGCGAGCAAATAGCGGGCAAGGATAGGAGGAGCATCGAAGCAAGACTATGGCTAAGGTATGGGAAGAGTGGAGATAAATATGGAAAGCGACAGAGAGATATATGAGAGGTCTATATTATGTGGCTTATAATTATGAATTAAAGATAGGAGATAAGAACGATGAAAAAGAAAGACAGTGGAGGGTTGGGAATGACGATTCCAAAGAGAATGCGTATTGCAGGGATGACTTTTTACCTGCGTAATGGACAATTGGTAGGACGCGAGTCTTCCACGCATGAGAAACGTAGCAACACGCTGCCGCAGTTCATTCAGCGGCAGAAGATGCGGCACACGACAGCGCTGTGGAAAATGCTGCGGTTCTGCGACGTGATGTTCACCGAGCGGCGAACGGCCTATCAGAATTTCGCGTCGTTAGCGAATCAGTTGCCTGTGGTGTATGTGACTAAGGGACCGATGGATCAGGCATCGTTCCTGATGCCGGGTATTCCGGTGAGTGGCGGGACGCTGCCTGCGGTGACGTTGGAGTTGGGTGAGGTAGATGGCGTGCCAGCCTTGATAACGGATCTTAAACCCTTTGAAATGGTTAAGATAAACAGCAATGTAATGTTTATGGACCGTCGCGAAAAACTATGGCTATATACGGCCGTGCAGAACTTGGAGAATAAATTTATGCCGCGCGTCCGTTTCAGTATGCGGGAGATAAAGCGAAACGAGATGACTCTGGTGGACGGCCACTATGTGATGAAGGGTGAGGAGTTTGCCGACGACATGAAGGGCTGGGCGATAGTGCGTTTGGTCGGCGACCGCTGTTCGCAGCAAACCATCGTCACCCGCTGCACAGTGTACCAGCAATATACCACTCAGGAAGCACAGGAAAAAGCCGCAGATAGCTACGGCGGACTGACCGAAACTCCGTACCTCTCGCCACGATAATTGGGATTTTCGGACCTATTTCTATCATTCTTCTTAAAGTATCGTAATAATTGGATGCAAGGGAAGCAAGTATTAATGGATTTTTCGTATATTTGCAAAATAAACTACTAAACAAAAAATATTATGAGTAAGGTTTTGATTTTACAAGGCTCTCCGAGAGCTAATGGTAACACCGCTTGGATGGCGGAAGAGTACAAGAAGGCTGCCGAGGCAGCAGGTCATGAGGTGACACTGGTGAACGTGTCGCGCAAGAAGATTGCAGGCTGTCTGGCTTGCGAGTATTGCCATACTAAGGGTAATGGTGCCTGCATCCAGAAAGACGACATGCAGGAGCTGTATCCATTGATGAACGAGGCCGAGGTGCTGGTACTGGCTGCCCCCATCTACTACTTCACACTCTGCGCCCAGATGCAGGCTCCCATCCAGCGTATGTACTGCGTCAACAAACCCACCAACGTCAAGAAGATGGCGCTTCTGATGTCATCCTACTCGCCTGGTGTATATGACGGAGCAACTGCCGAGTTCCGCGACATCTGCAACTACTGGGAGGTTGAGAACATGGGCTTTGTCTCTGCCAAGATTGACGAGCAGAAGACAGAGGAAACCAAGCAGAAGGTCATTGCATTGGTAGGGAAAATATAAGCAAAGACGGTTATGTTAGGTAACTTTTCTTACTACAATCCCACCAAACTTTATTTTGGTGATGAGTCCTTGAACTTCCTCAAGGACGAATTGAAGAATTTCGGTCCTGTGGTGCTGCTGAACTACGGCAGCGGCAGTGTGAAACGCAACGGTATCTACGACCAGGTAGTTGCCATCCTGCGTGAGGCTGGTAAGACCATCGTGGAGAACCCGGGCGTGATGACCAATCCTACGCTGGAGAAACTGAACGAGGGCGTGAAGATAGCTCGTGAGAACGAGATTGATCTGATTCTGGCCCTCGGCGGTGGTAGCGTGTGCGACTACTCGAAGGCTGTGGCAGCCTCGGTATATTACGAAGGTGACTACTGGGATAAGTTCTGGCTGAAGCAGGAACAGCCCGATGCCGACCAGCGTCTGTTGCCCGTAGCTTGCATCCTGACGATGGCAGGAACAGGCTCGGAGATGAATGCCGGTACGGTAATTACCGATGCGGAGCATACATTCAAAATGGGTCACGTGTTCGACAGCCGCCTGATGCCGAAGTTTTCTATCCTGAACCCGAAGTTTACGATGACCGTGCCCGAGAATCAGATGAAGGCAGGTATCTACGACATCATGAACCACATCATGGAGCAGTACTTCTCTGACTTCGACGACAACACCAGCGACTATCTCGCCGAGGGCTTGATGCGCTCAGTCATCTACAGCAGCCGTGTCGCCGTGAAGAATCCGCAGGACTACGAGGCCCGCTCTAACATCATGTGGACAGCCACATGGGCACTGAACACGCTTATCGGACTGGGCAAGAAGGAAGATTGGATGGTACACATGATTGGTCATAGCGTGGGTGCCTGGACGCACGCCCCTCACGGCTATGCGCTAGCCTCCGTCTCGATGGCCTACTATCGCAGGGCGATGGAAAACGGCCTGTCTAAGTTTGCCCGTTTTGCGCACAACGTATGGGACATCCCCACAGAGGGTAAGACCGAACGCGAACTGGCCGAGGCTGGTCTGCAAGCACTGAAGAACTGGATGCAGGAGATTGGTCTGCCACTCACCATCAGCGAATTGGGAGCCACCACCGAGATGATTCCTGGCATCACCGAGACCACCGTCGTCTATCCTGCTGGATATCTGAATCTGACAAAAGAAGACATTACAGAGATACTAAAGGAGAGTATGTGATACACAAATGTTAGAGGCATCCCCAAAGGAATGCCTCTAACTTAAATTCCGAATTTCAACACAAATCTACTTGATGAGACCACGATTCCTCAAAGTGGTATTGAGCAGCAGCAGATAAGTATGCATCTGATCCTTGTCGAGGATGTAACGCATCCATTTAACATCGTTCGAGATGGCTCGTTTCATCATTGTGTCCCGGTCCTTCTTGCCATACACGGCTGCGAACTTCAGCTCGGCTGCGAATGTGTGATGGATCTCCTCTACAGCTTCCTTCTGGTCATCATACAGTCCCAATGCCTTAGAGAGCTTATTCATATTAATGTTCATCTCATAAGCCTCTAAGTTGCTTACTTCAGCTGTTTTCTCACCTTCTGCAAATGCTGTTGTCATACTCAGCATAGCAACCATTGTCAAAATCATCTTTTTCATCTTTTTACCCTTTCTTTTCTTTACTCGGGGCATCGTGTTTATTTGTTATCCTTTTGCCCCTACTTTAATACTAAAACTGTAATTTTAATGTCTTTTGACGATGCAAAGGTACGACGTTTTTCCTAATGTCTCATCATAAACAAGCAAAATTGTGCTCGCACACAGAGATTAATTGACGCATATCAAATAATTCATAAAATATGTTATTTTTGTTAATTCCACGTTAAACAAGGTAGCAAATATTCAGTGATTTTTCCTACCTTTGCCAATAAATATAATATGTATTGTGAAATATGAGTTACGCTAAGATATTTTTATGAAGATAATAGACGATAACTTAATGAACGAATTGGCCGTAGAAGCCAAGAAGTCACCGAGACTGAGGAAGAACTACAACTTCCATCAGAGCCTTCAGGACAAGTGCCATCGATTCCTAAACGCATTGGAACCAGGCACCTTTATCCCTGTTCATCACCATCCCGACAAGGACGAGACCTTTGTAATCCTTAGGGGAAAGGTCAGAGTGACAACCTACAATGACGAGGGCGAGATAGCAGAATCCTGTGTCATCAGTCATGAAAGTGGCCGCTATGGCGTGGACATCCCCAAGAACGTCTGGCATGGACTGGAGTGTCTGGAGCCGAGCGTCCTGCTGGAATGCAAGGCAGGACCCTTCGTCGAGCATGAAGTGGATGGTATCTTGGAAACAAAGCCTACCAAGGATATCTACCTTGCTGGAGGCTGTTTCTGGGGAACGGAGCATTACTTCAAGCAGATTGAGGGCGTGGCTATAACGGAAGTAGGATTCGCCAACGGACACACGGAGAATCCAACGTATAAAGAGGTTTATACCGACCAAACTGGCTTTGCTGAGACCGTCTTTGTACGGTTCTATCCCGATGTGGTCAGCCTCGAATTCCTGTTGCAGATGTTCTTCAAGGCTATCGACCCTACCAGTCTCAACAAACAGGGACATGATGAAGGGACACGCTATCGCACTGGTGTCTATTATACCGACCCAGCAGATTTGCCTGTCATCGAAAAAGTCTTTGCTGAAGAGCAGAAGAACTATAAGCAGCCTTTAGCAGTAGAGAAACTACCTCTGCAGAACTTCTACACCGCCGAAGAGTATCATCAAGATTACCTCGACAAGAATCCCGATGGTTATTGCCACCTGCCTTTGTCGCTATTCGAGTTTGCAAGGAAAGCCAAGAAATAAAACATTGACGAGTTATGATGAAACCCAAGTGGCTTGAAAAAGAAGAGCTATACAAAATCCTGTTTGAGTCCGACACTCCCGAAGGACGAACATTTGATATCGTCCTGATGGTCATGATATCACTCAGTATTATCATATCCTTTATAGAGACCATCCCCTCGCTGGCCCATACTTTTCAGCTTGTGCTGGAGATATTGGAATATATTGTCACCTTCTTCTTTACCGTTGAGTACATTGCCCGCATCTATTGTTCGCCTCGTCCCAAAGACTATATACTGAGCTTCTTTGGCATTATTGACCTCATGGCGACACTCCCACCCTACCTTTCCTATTTCCTGCCCAACGCGCGGTATATGCTCATACTCCGTACGTTCCGCTTCATCCGCATCTTCCGCATCTTCAAGTTGTTCTCACTCATCAACGAGGGATATGTGCTGATGTACTCACTCAGGAAGAGTCTCAACAAAATCTCCGTCTATTTCATGTTTGTACTGATTCTGGTCACCTGTCTGGGCACACTGATGTATATGGTAGAAAGCGGACATCCTGATACGCGATTCACCGACCTGGGCACCTCTGTCTATTGGGCCATCGTTACCATGACCACCGTAGGCTATGGCGACATCACACCTGTAACCCCCATCGGGCGCCTACTCTCAGCATTCGTCATGCTGCTGGGCTATACCATCATTGCCGTACCTACCGGCATTGTCACCGCCACCATTATTGACGAGACGAAAGAGAAACCGAAGGACGGACGCTGTCCACGCTGTGGTGATGAAATCCGCGATACAGACCGCTATTGCTCACACTGCGGAGAAAAGCTATAAAACCGTCTAGTAGCAAAACAATTTCGCTCCACAAGGCTTGTGAAAATGCGAATTTCTCAGTTAATCCGAATCATAGCGTAATGCTCAATATCTCACGTGCAAAGCGATGCAAGCCATTAATAATACGATCAGCCTGCTTTTGACGCGGAACCGAACGACGGTGCAGATAGTTGGAGAGCTGTTTCTGATGAATACCCGTCATGCGTTCCAGTCCTGCTAATGACAGATATTCGCCATAGTACTCCAAAAAACTAGGAACGTCGAATTTCCATTCAATTTCAAACTCTCCCTTTATCTGTTTAGGCCAACGGTCTTCTGGGAGATTCTTCTTGATAAGACTGATAGCCTCCATTGCATCGGCCTTAACAGCCTCTATGCTATCGCCTGCAGCATAGATGCCATCACAATTATCTGAATAAGCATCAAAGAAGTCCTTAGACTTTTCGATAATCATTATAATCTTTTCCATAACACAACGTTACTTATACTTATTAGTTCTTAAATTCCGTACTTTCTTATTAGCTTATTTGCAATCCCTGTTCCCCTCTCTTTTGCTCCATGATAAGGAATGGGTTCCGTCATTACGCCATCTTTTATATAGAAGTAGTGACTTCCTTCTGCATGGTCAAATTTATATCCAGCCCGTTTTATTGTATCTTTTGCGATTTTATGACATGCTGTCATTCCGGCTGTAATTCAGGTAGATGCAGTTGATGCCGTTCATGTACTCGTGGTTGATTTTCTTGCATACACGTGACAG
>Ga0310695_10012002_pt1 | contig 12237 bp, 10 predicted proteins | sample RumenRJG_04DNA_FD_203882 | JGI IMG/M metagenome (GOLD analysis project Ga0310695, IMG submission 203882) | Bovine rumen microbial communities from Lethbridge, Alberta, Canada - RJG_04 (v2) (version 2) | ecosystem: Host-associated > Mammals > Digestive system > Stomach > Rumen | place: Canada... | reverse complement strand
TGGCAGCGGTACTAAGGGCGCTAAAAACCAGCGCCCAAGTACCGGCCGCTCGCAATGGTCCTGCGGTTGTATGTGCATATTGACGAGACTCAGAGCCTTTTCCTGGCTTTTGACCTTTACATCATTAATATGGAGTATGGAGTAAAAAAATGACTGAGATACGGAATATAGATACAATACTTGAAAATGGCGACAAGGCCCTGTCCGGGATGCCTTATTTGTACAGATCCAAAGGACTTCCAAGCTTAGTATATGATGCTGCTTCCGGAACAATGAAGTCCTTTGATCCATCTAAGAATATGTTGGAGAATATGCAGAAACTGGCAGATAATACTCCTTCATTGTTTGTTTTTTGATTATGGATTCTACCGGGAGATTTGTCCGTGAGGATGAAGAGGACGCAAAAAGAGGACTTAAAAAAGAGAAAAAGTGAGGACAGATCCATGATAAAGCCAATAGTCACAGATGTTTTCTTCCTCGGACAAAAATCCGAACAGGCTGTAAAACAGGATCTGCCGGTCGGCCAGGACCTGCAGGATACACTGCAGGCAAACAGAGAGCGGTGCGTCGGCATGGCTGCAAATATGATCGGTGTGAAAAAAAGGATCATCATTGTCAACATGGGGCTCATGAACCTTGTCATGTTTAACCCGGTATTGATCCGAAAAGACACTCCTTACGAGACAGAAGAAGGATGTCTTTCTCTTCCCGGTGTCAGGAAAACCACACGCTACCGGAATATCGAAGTAGAGTATCTGGACGCCAGCTGGAAGAAGCACCGGCAGAAATACTCCGGATGGACAGCCCAGATCATCCAGCATGAGCTCGACCATCTCGAAGGGCGGATCATATAGGAATATACGTTTCACGCGTTTATGACACCGGTTTGACAGCATCGTAAATTCTCGATCGTAAATTATACTACGGGTAGAATGACAGGGTTTTCGAAAGGTGTTAGAGTTAATTACAGGATAAATGAAGTCCTTCAGTCATATAAAGCTATTCCATCATATGGGATTATAACTCAACAGGAAGGGCAGCTGCCTTATAAGCAGGAGGCTTCAGGAGCAAAATCTTTGTTCTGCAATAATTCAGGCAGAACCGACGCCCGCACGGATGTCGGGCAGCCTACAGGCTCCATTAGACCGAAATATATTGATTTGAGATAAAAGAGAAAGGGAGAACGGTAAAATGATGTACACAATGGTCTGCGAACAGTTCAGGAAGGAAGAAGAACGGTTCTGGTTCTGCCAGGAACGTATCTTTGCCATGCCTGAGTCAGCAAAGCAGATCATACCTGTATCAGAAGAATCCGCATGACAGTTTAACAAGACCGGATTCCCATATCTGTAAACTGGTACCGCTTTCCTGACCGGGGAAGCGGTATTTTTTATTCTTCATCGCGCAATACCCGTGACTTCAGCCGTGGGATACACGGGCAAAAGTCTTCGACGGAAACTCGCTTCATCGCGCAATACATGACTTCAGACGTCGCGCGCCCTGTCGAATCTGCTCATAACGCCCCATCTTACTAATCAGGTTCAGGTGGCCACACTTTCAATGTGGAGATACGGGTTCAAATCCCGTTGGGGTGATCATTCATTGAAGGTACTTTTAAATATGGCATGTCTCATTCGTCTAACAGGACAGGACAGGGGACTTCTAATCCCCCAATGCGGGTTCAACTCCTGCATGAGACATCCGGGTATGAAGCAAAACGCTATGCAGTCAGGCTTCTCACCTGTAATAAAAACGACGTCCATCCGGGCGTCGTTTTTGTATCTATGACAGGAACCGTGTAATGGAATCCCAGGGAATATCGCATTGGGATACAGCAGGGAGTATCCCAGGGAATATCGCATTGGGATACAGCAGGGAGTATCCCGGGGAATATCACATGGGAAAGGCAACGGCGTCCGTATACAGCTTCTTTAATATATCCAGAAAAGCCTTAAGACCGGATCGGTTGTCTTCCCTGTGAGTGCAGAGAACACAGGAAAAGCTTTCCCTGCAGTCAAATGGAATCCAGGCAAACTGGCCGCTGTGATCATTGAGGAAGCCGGGGGCCAGACACACTCCCCGTCCGGCAGCCACATTCGTAAGCGTTGTATCGTGGTCTTCGCTGTTGAAATAGTCGAGTTTCCCTGTGCCGATCAGCCGGTGCTGGACAGCCTTCAGTGCCGGCGGAGAACCTCCGCCAACCATCAGGGTCTGTCCATACAGATCTTCTTCAGTGATCAGGTTTTTTTCTGCCAGGGGATCATCCCGCCGGGTGATCAGGTAAATATGGCTCTCAAACAGATCATGCACACGGATTCCGGGAATCTGTTTTGTCTGTTCTTTTAAGGCAAAGAGAATATCGACTTCATTGCGGAGAAAGGATTCCAGGCCGCCTTCATACTGAAAGACGGGGAGGACCTGGACCTGCTGGTGTGTTTCCGCGAAAAGGCGCATAGCCTCCGGCAGGAAATAAACCGCAGGCCGGACCATCAGGCTGATGGAGATGCTGTCCTGATATTTCGCGCTGAAGTTCTGGCCCTGCTCGATGGCGCGCCTTAAATCTTCCCGCATTGTTGCGAGAAAGGATACGAATTGGGAGCCGGCAGGCGTGAGTGCGGCGCCCTTGCCGGTCCGTTCAAAGATTGTAAAACCTACCTCCTCTTCCAGCAGCCTGATCTGATAAGAAAAGGTCGGCTGGCTGACAAAAAGGTTGTCTGCCGCGCGGCTGAAATTCAGCGTTCGGGCGACTTCTATGCAGTAATCGATTTGTTTTGTAGTCATAACAGGCTCCTGATATTTAAATATTAAATCAAGTATATAGTATTTGAATTGGACTTTGCAATATCATCTTCCTATAATAAACACAGAAAGAAAACAAAGAGACAGGAAAAACAAAGAGACAAACAAAACCGAGAGACAAAGAAAACAAGGAAATCTAAGAAATCATATAAAACACATAGACATATCAGACAGGAGGATATCACCATGGCAAAGACACTGATCGCATTTTTCTCAAGAGCGGATGAAAACTATTTCGGCGGCGCGATGCGCTATGTGAAGGTCGGCAACACTGAGATCGTTGTGGGCATCATGAAGGAGCTGATCCCGGCAGACACCTTTAAGATTGAGATGAAGGAACCCTATTCTCCTGTATATATGACCTGCATCGAAGAGGCCAAGAAGGATCTGAGATCCGGTGCCCGTCCGGAACTGGTTTCCATGCCGGAGAGCATTGACGAGTATGATACCGTGGTGCTGGCTTATCCCAACTACTGGGGCACGATGCCCATGGCTGTCTACACCTTCCTGGAACACTTTGATTTCGCCGGCAAGACGATCTTGCCTCTGTGTACCAACGAAGGAAGCGGCATGGGATCCAGTGAGCGCGAGATCAAGAAGACCTGCCCGGGGGCAGCGGTGAAGAAAGGCCTGTCCATTACCGGAAGTGCCGCTGCGAGATCAAAGAGCAGCGTGGAGCGTTGGCTGAAAGCGAATGGATTAATGTAAGGATCACAGGTCGGGAAATATTTTCAGAATCTGTTCTTTCTCAGCTGAGAACTGGCCCATTTGCGGCTCAAGTTCTACCATCTGCTGACGGTGTTTTTTCTCTGCGTCCGGATTCCCGGTTTTCTTATAAGCATTTGCAAAAAAGGCATTCTCGAAATATAGGCCGACAGCATAGTACTCCGCTGTTTTTTTGACATGGGAATCTTCTTCATTTCCGGCTGCACTGTCGTAATATCTGCGAGTCAGTGAAGAGTACTCCTGATTGCTCAGGGAATAATAGAGAGAAGATTCCGATGCGTAGTAAGTGCTGCCGGTGTCTCTCACGATAAAGATTGTAATGATGATCGAGATGGCCAGGATAATGCTGAGGATGATGATCAGCAGATTGAGAATGGAAAAATGTTTTTTTCTCCGCATAATATTCTCCGTTTTCATCGGTGCGATTCTGAAATCCAATTCTAAGACTGCCATGTTCTGAAAGGCAGCCCGAAGACTGCGACTCTCATAAAAGCCGGCCCGCAGTCGTCGTCTCTCTGCGAGCCGGCGTGAAGTTTATGATTTTCTCTGACAGTCAGTCGGAAGTCTGTGACTCTCCCGCTTGCTCTGCCATGTAGGGCTCCAGGCCCTTCTCGATCAGAAGGAGCCGGCTGCCTGTGGATATGTTCCGCAGGCTCTTTGCCTCTTCCGGTGTCATGCTCAGGTAGGCTTCGCACAGGGAATCCATCGCTTCCGTCATTTTTTCAATATGTTCCTGGACAAAAGGAGTGTCGTAGTTTTCATAGTAGGTATACTTCTCCGGTTCCAGATCCTCATAAAAGGTCTGCACATATTGGGATGTATATTTGGCAAGATGCTCGATATCACTGTAGCGGCTGTGATTGACCAGCTGCATCAGCTCCATGACCGCATTGCGATAGTTTGAAGCCACTCTGTAAATAATATAGTACTCCTTGAAAGGATCATCGTAGACAGAAAGACTTTTATTGTAACAGAAGGAAGCGAACCCCAGATAATCCTCCTCTTCAAGGTATTTATCCATTTTTGCCGTGTAGGCAGGTATATTCTTTTTGATTCTGGAATCCTCCAGCGCACGGATAAGGGAAAAGCTGTTCATCTGGAGAATGATATTGGCACCGATCGCGACAATGAGCAGGGCGATCGCTGCAAACCGCATAGCTCTCCTGGACTGTGCCCCTGCCCTCTCGATAACATCCTGTTTGGTATTCTGATAATCCCGGCGGTAATGCTCCATGTCGGCAGCATGCCTGTGGGCTTCCTCATTGGGGCGGCCGCAATAGGGGCAGTACATATCCTCAAGCCGAATCTCTCCTCCGCAGTTTTTACATTTCATAACAGCATCCTTTCGCTGACATCATCTGTCAGGATCTTTGATCAGAATCTCCGGATGAGCCCGGATATATTCTTTGCTGGCTTTATAGTCCGGATACCCCCCGTTTTTTTTCAGCATGCTGTCAAAATCATCAAGCTCCTCCGCGGATGCATGAAAGATTTCAACGAGGTCATTTTCAAAGGGGGCGATCCTGTCCTGAATCAGCTGCATGTCTTCAGCGGGAATCCCCTTTCTGAACGGGAGGCCGCGAAAACGCAGCTCATCGTTCAGCAGCAATATGGCATCTTCCTCTTCAAACAAGCCTTTTTCCCGCATTTTTAATGCTTCACCGGCATAATACGCGGCCTCATAATACTCGCAGAAGGCATTGTGCTCCCAGTCGTAGAGGGAATGACCGGATTTGTGGGCTTTCTGATACTCCTCCATAAGAGCATCATAGTCTCCTTGCTCATAGAGCTGATTCAGCGCGGGGACTGCTTCTTTCCTCCACAGATACTCTTCCCGGTTCTTGCGGTCCTCCCGTTTCTGCATATATGCAAAAAGTCCGTAAATTGCTGCGGAAAAAATGAGGATGACTGCCAGTATTCTGAATACCCGCTTCCGGATCCTGCCGGCCTCTGTTCTGGAGGTCTCCTCACCTATATTCCCGACCTTGTCGAGGTCGTTTCGCACCTGGTCAAGCTTGCGCATATATTCGCGCTCCGCCTCGGGCGCATAGGAGGATCCGCAGTAGGGACACCTGGCCTCTCCGGGAGGAATCACGGCTCCGCACTGCGTACAATAAATCTGCTTAGTCTGCATTTTCCCTTTATCTCCTGTCAAATTGACCGTCTCCATCATTATATGTTTTCTGCTCCTGCAAGACAAGGCAAAGGGGATTTGTGAGTTCTGAGGGTCATGATAGTTTCAGGCCCGTCTGATTCTTGGAGCGCCTTTTGTGCATTGCTGTAGAGGTGGGCCTTGAAAAACGCCGGTACTTGCTTTTTGCAAGCCCTGGCGAAGCAAAAAGCTTAGTATCCGCTGCGTTTTTCACGGAGCGGGAGCGTCCCACCGACACAGTAATGCATAAAAGGCGTGTTGTTTTCAGCATGGCAGGCTGTAACTCATGATATAATATGTTTAAAATATATTATCGAAATGACGTGTAAAAGCCCGGCTGTCCAAAATCATCCCGGGGGACATCACAAGAACCCCTGCGGGTCAGTTTTTTCATAAACTAATGAGAAGCGTATGTCTTTTCATAAATAATGAGAGGCCGTATCTTTTCATGACTGATGAGAAGTGCGGAAAGGCGGGCCGCGCAGCGGCGAGTTGATTTAATCGTTGCTTTAGTCACAGGTGGTTTGCGGCGCTCAGCCATGGAGGTATGCAGTATGGTTAAAATATATGAGGAGAGGTTTGGCGAGACGAAAAGCGGAAAGACAGTAACAAGGTATACGATGGAGAATGCTGCCGGTATGGCGGTCCGGATCCTGGATTATGGCTGCACGATACAGAGCATTCTGGTTCCGGACACAGAGGGGATCCGGAGAGATGTAGTACTGGGTTATGACGACATAGACGGCTATGAGGCTGGAAGCTGCTATATCGGCGCTTTTGTCGGCCGCTATGCCAACCGCATAAAAGACGCCGCGTTTACACTTGACGGGAAAGAGTATAATCTTTCGAAAAACGACGGGAATAATCATCTGCACGGAATCTATTCTTTTGAAATGTTTTCCGGCAGCGTGGAAGAAGGAAAACTTGTTTTCCGGCGTACAAGCCCGGCCGGAGAGGAGGGCTACCCTGGTACACTGCAGATGGAAGTGATCTATGAGCTCCGTGAGGACAATGCCCTGGTCATTCAATACCGGGCGGTTACAGATGAGGACACGGTAGTCAACTTTACAAATCACTCCTACTTCAATTTAAATGGGGACGGCGGTGACGTCCTGGGGCATACACTCATGATTGGGGCCGATTATTTTACGGAAACAGATGGGGAATCGATCCCTACAGGACGGATTCTGCCTGTGGAAGGCACTCCGCTGGATTTTCGAAAAGAGAAACTCATTGGCCAGGATATTTTCTCGGAGTACCAACAGGTCAGACAATGCCGTGGATTTGACCACAATTATGTTCTGAAAACAGGAGAGGGAACCAGCGGTGATATTGTAAAAGAAAAAGAATCAGGGGAAATCATTTCGCAAGGAAAACTATCCGGGGAAACCATTCCGAAAGCAAGGGAAACCGGCGGTGACACAGTGAAAGATGATTCTTCCGCATTCACACTGAAGGAGCCTTCCGTGCGCGATCAAAAAGGAGAAAGCCGGCAGACAGTCCTCCTTCCTTTTGCCCGGGCAGCCGGGGACAAGAGCGGAATTGTCCTGGAGGCTTATACGACACAGCCGGGAGTGCAGCTGTACACAGGAAATTTTGTCGATGAAGACGCAGCTCCTTTTGGAAAAAACGAGAGAAGGGTTCCGCGCTACGGGGGATTCTGCCTGGAGACGCAGCACTTCCCTTCCTCACCGAATTTTCCGGAATTTCCGAGTACACTGCTTAGTCCGGGAGAGGAATACCGGCAGATAACAGTTTACAAATTCAGGGGATAATATAAATTCAGAGAATATAAAAAGAGAGGGCAGATTAGCATAGCTAATGTGTCCTCTCTTTATCGCAGGGCTGTCGTAAGGCATCTATCGCCTGATGGCGAACGGCCGCCCTCTGCCCTGTTATTGCTTCGAACGACAGGCGCCTTTGACCTGTTTTTTATGGAATTTACCGGGATTCATCCTGAGGGAAATTCAGTCTCCGCTGTTCTGGTCTGCAAAGATTTTCATGACAAGATTTCCGTTTGAATCTCTGAAATTCAGCCAGTTGCCGCTTCTAAAGACCAGGACCGGATAGTCCTTCGCCGCAAGAGAGTCCTCTTCAGATTGATATGTCAGTTTGCCGGTATCTGTTTCGATAACGAGGATTTTTTTGCCCATATGTAATATGTTATACTCCTGATTAATGGTTTTGTATTCTCCCGGAAATTCTTCAATAGAAGTCATGGAAAAGGTGTCTGAACTGCAGATCAGTTCCCCCTTATCGAACAGTTCATAAACGGAATTTTCCCGGTCCATGTACAGGATGACACCTTTGGAAATCATTGTACCCTGGTTATCGATCGATTCCCCTTCATGGCAGGGCATCTCAAAATGAATGCTGCCGTCCTGATTCTCCACGACTATGTTACCGCTCTCAGGATCCCGGTACCCGTAGCAGTCCATGCCAAAGCAGTATTCATAGGGAATCCCGTCGGGGGATTTCAGGGGCTCCAGGCTGTCGGTCAGGATCGATAATCCGGATTCACCTTTGATCTGGAAAGCATAGTCCCCTTCTTTATTGCGCAGGAGATCATCAATATTCTCATTTTCAATCCGTTCATACTCTCCTGTCTCTAAATCATAGATCAGAGAATCATCCATATCGTCGTCCCAGAGTCTGATACGAAGAAGACCGTTTATATTCGTGCAGTCGGACAGAAAATAGGAATAATCCTGGAAGTCCTCAATTTCAGACTGCAGATACTCCGGTTTGAAAAGGGGCTGGCCATCTGAGGTATATAGATAACCCTGGTCTGTTCCTGTAATCAGCATCACTGTATTGTTGTGGGGACCGAATTGAATCTGGTTTCCTTTCGAATCCGCCACATCCACATGTCCTGATACTTCTTTTCCTCCTTTTCGAATGGAATAGCCGGTGTCATCTTTGATCCAGTAATATTGGCCGGCACAGAAGTATTTATCTCCCATCTGAAGAATCTCGGAACCGTTATAGATTGTGTTTGGTTCCCCGAAGGTGTTACAAACGTAATCTCCGTTGGCATTCCGGTATACAGAGTCATAAGCTGGTTCCAGGATCCACTTTCCGGTCCCGATGTCATACAGTCCCCTTTTGCCGGAGGTGACATCCAACAGGATCAGGGGGTCATTGACGGACCAGACCATGAGACTCTTTCTTTCAGCCAGCGAACAGCCTTCGAGCAGATCCTTTTCTGTCATGTCCGCATTCATGACGTGGACACCAGGAGAATTGAACCAGTAATCCCCATCCAGGAGGATCACCTGATCATCCTCCAGCTCATAGGAAGCCTCTCCCTTTTCTGTCGTGACCAGAGCTGCGGCATCTCCTTGTGCGGATTGTTTATCCAGAACCGGTACATAGCCCGTATTCGCGATCAGCTCCTGACCGCCCTCACTGGTCAGCCAGTCAAACAGAAGGCGTGCGGGGCTGTCCTCCGCCTCATCATCCCGGATCACGGCGTAGAATTCATTGACATAGGGATAGGATCCATCCTGGATCGTGTCATTGGAAGGCGTGATTCCGTCAACCGAGAGGAACTCCAGTCCCGGTACGGAATACATATTTCTGGCATAGAAATAAACGGAATATCCGATAGCATTGCCCTGATTATTGTAGGAGGAAACCGCGTCCAGAAGTTCGCCCATGGAATTGATATAATGATAGGAAGGCGCCTCTGCCATGGGGATTCCGTCCATTACGAGTTTCTCCATCAGGGTCTGGCTGCCGGAGTTCTGCTTTCTCTGGAAAGCGACGATCTCTTCATCATCTCCTCCCAGTTCCTTCCAGTTGGTAGTTTCACCGGTATAAACAGCCTGAATCTGTTCTTCCGTGAGGCTCTTTACCGGGTTGGATGCATTGACCATGAAGACCAGGGCATCAAGGCCTATGGGCTTCATCTCAAGACTGGCTTCTTCTTCCATTTTTTTTCTGGTCTCTTCGGAAGGCTCATAGGCAAGGACCAGATCACATACGCCATAGGCAAGCCGGGAATAGGAGGCATCGGTCTTATTGTGCTTGATAGTTTCCATGGCAGTCTCCTCGTCTTCTCCTGTGGCCGCCTGGAAGAGGGCATAGGAGAGGGGAAGGGTAGCCGTCGATCCGTCCACCTTCGGATATTGATCTGCCGGAATGGAGGGGCAGGGGTTGGAGGAAACAGTGTCAGAGATACCGGATGCTTCCTCCTCAGCAGTTATCGGAGCTGTCGCCTGAGTGGCAGAGCTTTCAGCTGTTTCTCCTGCCTCGGACTCTTTACTGATTTGTGTCGCAGCGGTTTCTGCCGCACCGGTACTTTCACCGCTTTGCGTGACAGCGGTTTCTCCCGCCCCGGAACTATCGCTGCTCTGCGGGGCGGACTGGCCGCCGGGTGAAGGATTGCCGCATGCAGTCAGCATGAGCGCTGCTGTCAGCAAGAGAACCAGGATCGGAGTAAAGCGATATCTTCTCATTTCTTTTTTCTCCCTTTCAAGTACATTTCCGAAAAAGCGGCCTACTATAATAAAAGTATATCCGGAAAACCAGAATACTGTTATAAAAGCATATCCGGAAAGCCTATGGTGCCGGATGTCCGGGACTTCCTATCCCCGCAAGGATGCGCACGGATGCGGTGCGGAAGATGTTGCCCTTATGGGCAACCCGCAGGCGTGATCCCATGCTTCGCAGGGGTGCAAGACTCGCGAGCGAGTCTTGAATTCACGGATTTCTTTCAGGTCATCAATATAGGGCTGTCAGATGCATTCGATGCGCCCGCCGCCGATTACCGGCAATTCAGTCTCCGCTGTTCTGGTCGGCAAGGGCTTTCATGACCAGGCGTCCGTATGGATCTCTGAAATTCAGCCAATTGCCGCTTCTAAATACCAGGACCGGACCGTCCTTTGCCCTGAGAGAGTCCTCTGATGACTGATAAGTCACTTCACCTGTATCTGTCTGGATTACAAAGATATTTTCCCCAATACGAAATACTGTATATTCTTCGTTAATGGAACTCAACGCTGCCAGATCATTTGAAAAGTTAAACCAGGTGTAAGTGTCTGAACTGCAGAGCAGATTCCCGTAACTGGTCAGTTCATAATAGGGATTATCATGGTCCCTGTTTGTATACAGGATGACTCCTCTGGCGATCATTGTGCCCTGATTCTCTTTTCCTCCATCTTCATGATAGGGCATCTCAAAATGAATGCTTCCGTCCGTATTCTCAACGACTATGTTTCCGCTGCCGGTATCCCGATACCCGTAGCAGTCCATGCCAAAGCAATACTCATAGGGGATCCCGTCGGGGGATTTCAGAGGTTCCAGGCTGTCGGTCAGGATTCTTAATCCGGATTCACTTTCAATCTGGAAAGCATAATCCCCTTCCTTATTGCACTGGATATTATTCTTCTCATCTTCATTCCATATATAATCTCCTGTCTCTATATCATATAACAGGGATCTATTCCCATCATCCCCCCTGACAGCGAAACTAAGAAGTCCCTTCGTATTCGTACAGACGGATAAATAATAGGAGAGGTCCTGTAAGTCCTCATACTCAGACTGTAGGTACTCCGGTTTGAAAAGAAGAGTTCCATCCTCGCTATATATATAATTCCGGCCAAACACATAATCATCGCCTTCTACCGGATCTAATTCCACGATTCGGTTGTGGTGGGCAGAACGGATGTTACTCTCTTGAGGCTTCGCCACATCCACATGTCCGGAGATTTCTTTTCCGCCCTTTCGAATGGAATAGCCACTGTCATCTTTGATCCAGTAATATTCACCGACGCAGAGGCATTCACTTTCTATCTGCATGATTCCGGATTCGTTATAGATAATGGCTGACTTCTCGTCCTTGCGGCAGATGTAATCACCGTTAGCACACCGGGATATAAATCCATATTCGGGTTCAAGGAGCCACTTTCCGTCTGCAATATCATACAACCCTTTTCTGTGCGTAGCGGCATCTATCAGGACCAGGGGATCATTGATGGACCAGACCTTGAGTGTTTCCGACAGTGAAGGCGTTTGTGAAACTGTCAGTGAACAGTCTTCAATAAGATCCCTTTCAGTCATGTCCGCGTTCATAATGTGGATATCGGGGGAATCGAACCAGTAAGAGCCGTCCAGGAGGATCACCTGGTCTTCCTTCAGATCATAAGAAATCTCCCCCTTTTCTGTCGTGACCAGAGCTGAGACATCTTCCTTTGCGGATTGTTTATCCAGAACCGGTACATAGCCTGTATCCGCGATCAGCTCCTGACCGCCCTCGCTGGTCAGCCATTCAAACAGAAGGCGTGCGGGGCTGTCCTTCGGTTCATCATCGCGGATCACGGCATAGAACTCATTGACATAGGGATAAGATCCATCCTGGATCGTGTCATTGGAAGGCGTGACTCCGTCAACCGAGAGGAACTCCAGACCCGGCACGGAATACATATTTCTGGCATAAAAATAAACGGAGTATCCGATTGCATTGCCCTGATTATTGTAGGAGGATACCTGGTCCAACAATCGCCCCATGGAATCAATATAATAATAGGCGGGGGCCTCGGCCATGGGAATGCCCTTCA
>Ga0310695_10012000_pt1 | contig 12243 bp, 12 predicted proteins | sample RumenRJG_04DNA_FD_203882 | JGI IMG/M metagenome (GOLD analysis project Ga0310695, IMG submission 203882) | Bovine rumen microbial communities from Lethbridge, Alberta, Canada - RJG_04 (v2) (version 2) | ecosystem: Host-associated > Mammals > Digestive system > Stomach > Rumen | place: Canada... | reverse complement strand
CCCCCGATTTTCACTTTTCCAGGGTGGTCGGGGGGATTTTTCTTATCCTCTACAAAGGTACAAAATTTCTATCACATTACAAATCAATTAGTTATAAACTTTCTTAATATTTTACGACAGTCCCTACCTAAACATGGAATTCACCTTAATAGGCGATATATTGTAGGATCTGAAATACACGCAGAGATTAGGGCGGATCGTTCTGAAAAGCTATGCATACAGGTGTATAAAGACTTCAGAGTGACTAACAAAAATTACTTCACAATCAGCGTGAACGCATATAGCGAAGCAGAGGCACTTGCAGCTATCTTTCATGAACTTGGTCATCTATTTTTACATCATATAGATCATTCATGGTGTAAGGAACGTTACTACCCAGATAAAAAAGAAGAAAAAAGAATTAAAGAGTTCGAGGCAGAAGTAGTGTCTTATTTAGTATGTAGTCGCTTAGACATCGAAACAAACTCTGTAAAATACCTAGCTGACTATTTTGCAGAAAATGATATTATTCCAGATATTTCTATGGATCGAGTTTTTCAAGCCGTTGATCTCATTCAAAATATAGCTTCTGAATATATGTCTATTACGGATTGTCTTCTATATAAACATGATCAAGCTTTCAAGGACGTAGTAGATAAAGAAAGAAAACGGAGAAAAGAAGAAAAAGAAAAGGAGATTGCCTCTAAGGCATCAATGTAATATAATCAAGAAAGAATACCCAAATGGAAGTGCAAAGGTCTTGCAAGCCTTGCATTTCCATTTTTCTTGTTTTGGTGCGTTTTTACTCCTAACTTTGCATCGTTAAACCAATTAAACAGTAAAGTTATGGAAGTTAAAAACATTATCAATCTCATGATCCTTGATGCCTCCGGCTCAATGGAAAGTATCTACAATCAAGCTCTCAGCGGTGTTAATGAAACCATTCAGACCATCCGAATAGGACAGAAGGAACATCCTGAGTTTGAACAGTCATTGACGCTAGCCTCTTTCAACTCTGGCAAGAACTATCTGAACGTGAAGTATTCTGCCACTCCTATTGACGAGGTGAAAGAAATCACCAAAGAGGATTATATTGCATGTGGTTGCACTGCCCTCTATGATGCAATGGGCGAAATGATTTCAGAACTGAAGAGAAAAGTCACACTCGAAGATCGCGTATTGGTGACAGTGATTACCGATGGCTACGAGAATGCCTCAATCCATTGGAATGGCCCCCAAATCAAATCTCTGGTAGAGGAACTTCGCCACCAAGGCTGGACATTCACTTATATTGGAGCTAATCAGGATGTAGAGGCTGTCGCTGGCAGCATGGGCATCAGAAATACTTTAGCTTTTGAAGAAACGGATAATGGTTCCAAGGAGATGTTCGAGATAGATAGATTATCGCGAACTAAACTCTACAAGAAATTACACCTTAAGGGCTTTGCAAAAAGTCTTGTTGAAGATGAGGATTATTTCGTCAAGGATAAAAATGAAAGCAAGTAGGCTATGGGGAAGTTAAGTTTAAACCAGTTATTCCAGATTCCGGCTGAAGCTGTCGAAAATCAGAAAGGGAAGGCATTTGTTGGTATTGACTTTGGAACCAGCACAACGGTGGTTTCCATTGCCAAGTTCGATGTCAGGAACAAACAGGTGGAGTGCGCAACGCTCCACCTGGTACAGAAAGAAGCGGACGACAACATCATAGAAGCTGAGCTGATGCCTACAGTGATCGCTATCAACAGCGATGGGAACCCACTCGTTGGCGAAGGTGCTTACAAGCTGAAAGGCAATCCTAACTACACCTTTGGTGAGAACATCTTTCACTCCTTCAAGATGGAGTTAGGTAAAGACCTTGGACCTGTATGGTATAACAGTCAGCAGCCTGCCATCAAGTCGCCCCAGGATGCCACAAGATTCTTCTTCAAATACCTGAAACGGTGCATAGAGAAGGCCTGTCCGGATAGCGAGATTCACTATGCCGTCAGTATTCCTGCCTCCTTTGAGAGCAACCAGCGTAAAGACCTTTTGGATGCGTTGGCTGCCAATGAGATTCCCATGACAGGACGTAACCTCATAGACGAGCCGAATGCTGCTTTCATGGGCTACATCAATCCTGACGAGACCTACAAGGAGCCGATAGAACTGAAAGACGGCTACAATCCAAAGGTACTGGTATTCGACTTCGGCGCAGGCACCTGTGATATCTCCATCCTTGAAATCAGTGCTGACTATCAGGGATGTCACTCCCGCAATCTGTCTATCTCTCAGTTTACCGAGTTAGGTGGTAACGATATCGATCGTTATATAGCCAACAACTATCTTCTTCCGTCGCTGCTGAAGAACAACGACATGGAAGAAGATGACTACAGCGAGAGTCAGAAAGAGGTGATAGCAGCACAGTTAATGGGAATAGCAGAGCTATTGAAAATTAAGATCTGCAAAGACTGCGAATTCCTGTTGGACGACAAGGGGATGCTAGACGATGTAATTGCCAAGAACGGTGGTCGCACTATCGAAATACCTGTTAGTATCTATACGGACTACAAACAACTGCAACAGGAAGCATTCACGCTGACCTATAGCGACTTTATCCATACGATGGAGGTGTTCTTCAAAAAAAGCATCTGGCCTACCCCTACTATGGTGAAGCGGCAGAAACGGTATAACAGCGTCTATGCCACCATCAATTCAGCCATCAAAAAAGCCCATGTGTCAAAGGAAGAAATTGACTATGTGATGATGATTGGCGGTTCCAGTAAGAATCCTTTTGTCCAGCGTAGCATCCGCGAGTATTTTGGCGAAGAAACCACCATGCTCTTGCCTCCCGACATGCAGAATCTGGTGTCACAAGGTGCTGCTATCCATTCGCTGATGGTCAATGCTTTCGATATTGCTATGGTTCGTCCTATCACCAGCGAGCCTGTTGTCATAATCACCAAGGAGGAGAAAAGCGTCCCCGTCATCCCTGCCGGAACAGAGATTCCATTCCCAGTTGTCAAGATAGACCGTTTCAGTACAGGCGACAGTGATATGCGTTGTATAGAGATTCCCGTCTGTGTCAGCAGTGAGAAGAAGATGCTCACCAACTTGAAGATCGAGGCACCTGACGAGGAAGTGTTCCCTGCTAACACGCCCATTGAGGTCTATTTAGGGATGAATGCTGACAAGGTACTTTCTGTACGAGCCACCTGTTTGGGTAAGGAATGTACGGTAGCATCTGAGAATCCCTTTGCAAACACTTATCAGACAGACGAGGAAAAGCGGATTATGCAAGCTGAACGCGACACCTATATTGCTGCTAACAGAAATGGCGGTGTACCCACTAAGGATTCGCTTATTCGTCTGAGAAATGCATATTCGGATGCTGAAAAAGAATACCGTGAGGCAGAAGTGCTGGAGATGCAGTTGAAGTACTATCCGCAGGACAATCTTTACAACAGATTGGGTGTGCTGTTCCATAATAGTGGTAACATTACGAAAGCAATGGGCTGCTACAAGAAAGCTATTTCCATTAACGATGAAGACCCCTGGCCACACTCAAATCTCGGTCATGACCTCTATCAGATTGGAAAATATAGGGAAGCTAAAAAGGAACTTGAACGAGCTATTGAGTTAAAGCCTGACCAAACAACAGCACTGATCGTGTTAGGCGACATCTATGCAGAAGAGGAGGATTTGGAAAAAGCAACTGAATATCGTGAGCAGGCCTATAACATTCTGATGCGCATCGGGCGTGAAGGATTCTTGGACGATTGCGAATACGGCTGGCTAAAGCGAGTTGCAAACCGTCTTGGGAAGGAGGACGCTATCAAAGATATTCACCCATCAACGAGTGGACGAAAGGATGTAAGCAACTATAATGCGGAAAACTTGGTAACAATAACAAAAAAGAAGGAGGTAGAAGTATGAATTGGTTAATTCCACAGAATGAACTTGACAGAGAGCAGCGCAGGTTCCTCGACGAGTTCATTAATAGAAGTGACAATGAACTGATTGTCGGATTCCCCGGGTCAGGCAAGACGATGTTGCTGTACTATGCAGCCCTAAAGATCCGAGAGGAGAAACCCGGTGCGAAGATACTGTTTGTGGAGTTTACCCATGCCCTAATCAACATGATTGAGGCGGCTCTGCAACAGATGCATATCAATGACATCAAGGTAGTAACCCAATATGAATTCGAGAAAGAACGCAAGAGCAAATTGAAATACGACTGCATCATCTGTGATGAGGTGCAGGACATGCTTCCAAAGGTATTGGAGAACATGGCAAAGCGAGCAGATCGCGTCATTCTTGGTGGTGACCCAAACCAGCAAATTTACGAAAGAGATCCTAAATGGAAGGAGCCGACTTGCACAGAAAGGGAGATTATCGAACTGTTGCACCCTGTAGTTACCCGCCTGAACATCGTTCATCGTCTGAGCCGTTTTGTGATGGAGGCAGCCAACGACGTTATGCCGGAGATGAACATCATGCAGGAAGGTCGCGTGTCGATGATGAAGAAGAACATCATGATTCGCCTTTGGAAGGCCAAAAACCAGCAACAGGAGGTCAGCGCCATCATAAAGGAAGCCAAGGAGACACTGCGTCTTACAGACAGCGTAGCTATTCTTTTGCCATCACACAGCAAAATAACGAGTTTTGCAGACAAGGCACTTTCAGATGCTGGTAAAGACTGTTGGAAATGGACTTACGATGAGCATGGAAATCTGGATTACAACAATATGAATGACTATCTGGAGGCCTGTGGCATTCCCCTTAGATATGTCGGCAACGGCTTTGGCAATTTCCTTTCCGAAAAATCTGTGATTACCCTGATGACTTATCATGGTTCGAAGGGCTTGGACTTTGACAAGGTTTTCCTGCCTTTCTGTAATCATATTGACAATGACACGAAACAGGTGGATAATGACAAGAAGGTTTTCCTTGTAGGATTGACCCGAAGCCGTGGTGACCTCATTATATCTTTCTCTAAGAAGTTGAACCGTTTTGTGGCTAAGTTCGCAGAGAACTGCACTCACAAGGATCTCGCAACAGACGGCACACCTATGCTTTTCGACGCTCCTACCAAACCTTTATCCAAAGGCCGGAGAGTCACTACTGCAGAACTATTTGGATGGTAAAACAAATTCTACTGCAATGGAAAAAGCATCAAAGAGTTTAGATGATCTGTATCCTTGGCTTCCTAAGTGTCTGTCATCAGAAGAGCAAAGAACTCTATATCTATTGTTACTAGAGTCTGGTGTCCAAGGCGATGCATTGATTGGGAATATGCTTCTATTGAAAGATACGATAGAAGATATGGATGAAATGATATTGTATATATGGGACAACAGACCTACACCAGAAGAGATTGATAAAAAATTGGTAGACATAGTTTCACGTCGCCCGCTGAGTCAGCGGGCAGGAAAATATAACAAATCCCCAAACTCATCAAATAAAAGGAAATGACTTTAGATACAGCAAAACGAATAGTACGAGAACAAGGCGAGGTGGCCTGCAAAGAGGCACTCGCCATTGTCAGGGGTGGTATGACTATCTGCGAAAAGAATGTAGATGGGAGCAGAAAATATATATGGGTCAAAATAATGCCAACTAAAACTGATGAAGAATCAAGTATTGACGTGGCTTTGGAGATCCTGAGAATGAGAAAAACTAGACTGTCTTCATCAGCTCCTATAGGACAGGCTCAGACAGAGCCTGTCATACCTAATGTGACAATGCCTTCAGTTCTCTCAAATGAGACTGAAACGCAAATAGCAAGGCAATCCTTCTTCGAACGTCTGAAGAGTAAGTCCGTGGAAATATGGCATGAAATAGATAGTATTGTTGTAGAGTAAGAAGAGACGATTATGCTGAATAATAGATATTTAGAAGCTTGGCGGCGAAACAAACATAAGGAAATAGGGGATGTCCAGCGTTACCTCTTTCTTGATATAGATGGTGTCCTGAATACTATTCGCTACAGCAACTACCTAATAGATAACGATGAGGACGAAGCTGATGAAGATGGTGCTCTGTTTGACCCTGAAGCAGTCAACAATTTGGCATGTATCGTCGAGAATATACCAGATTTGAGGATTATCATCTCCTCTACTTGGCGACTTAAGGGATGGGAGTGGATGAATCGTTTGTGGGTGAAGCGACAGCTTCCTGGAACGATTTACAGTTTCACTCCCGTATTAGAGGTAGTATGCTTTGCGGACGAGATAAACCGTAAAGACTCAACTTCTGTTTATCCCTATGGTACAAGGGCGTTGGAGGTTAACGAATGGTTAAGACTATATGCCAGTCAGAACTCTTTAACCTATAAATATGTAATCCTCGATGATGTCAATGATTTCTTGGTCATGCAGCAAGGTAACGCGATTATCACAGATCCCGATTTTGGAATTACAAAAGAGAATGTCGTTAAAGCATTGGAGATTCTACTGTAATTACTTATTATTCAAACACATGCCTTCTCGCTCTTCTAAAACCCTTATCAACAGCTTCTTTCACCGTTGTCGCATAGCATTCGCCAGGTAATTTGATTTGAGTCCTATAATACTGTTGATCAAATGGAAGATGGTAAATTCTGTTGCCATTGTTAATGTTGCACTTAATCATTGGAAAGTCTTTTAACGGTCTTACACTAACAAGTACCCCTAGTTTACTAGCAAATTTTTTGGCCATGTCAGATAATTCGTTAGTAATCACAAGCCAAGGAACTATTTTGGTTTCCTGGGAAAACAAATCCTTGTTCGCAAGCTCATATTGCATGGCAGTTCCATACAATTGACAAACCACATTCTCATGCACAGGTCTGCCCTTTGCCCAGTTCTTACATTGGATAATATAAATATAGCGAACTCCATTCTCAACTCTTGAGGCAATAATATCACGTCCTAAATCATTAAGTCCATTCTCGATTCCATATTGAATAACACTGAATTTATTCTCTCGAAGGAGATGACCAACGTACATTTCATACTCCATACCAACCTGCCAATCAGACTTTTTTCCTTTTTTGTATCTATCTAAAGCCAATTGGTTACGTGTAATTTCATCCATTTTCTTGTATTCGTCTAGAGTCACCCAATCAAAAACTTCGTCGCGTTCCGCTTTGAAATCTTCATAATCCTTATAATCTGAAAGATGATCCAAAGCCTCTTCATCGTCCACGTATTGTTTGAGTTCTGGAAAAGCATCCAATAGGAAAAGATACTTGTATTTCATTTCCTTGTAATTTCGGATAGCTTCTTTTGTTTTCTCTTTCAATTCTTTTACATCTTCTGAACGCTTAACAGCAGGATGTTTTTTTGTCCTAAGAAAAGTTATGGTATCATCGTATACAGCAGTATTCCAATCACAAAACAACTCTGCAACTCTGCTAAATGGCCTCTTATTCTTCATAATGTCATGATGCAAAGAAACATACTTCTCAGATTTCTTTTGCATGTCATCTACTAGCTTGTTTAGTTCGTGCTTCTCATGTAAGAATTTATTTCTTAAAATAGAGCTCTCCTTTTCGAACTTCTTCTCTTTCATTTTAAGAAGACCTTTGTATGTTTGTTTTTGTATGTAACAAACGACTATAAACACTGAAATAGCAATAAAGAAAAATGTGCCTCCGTCCATAACAAATAAACTATTGATTCTTAACAACAGAAAATCCATACCACTTGCTCATGTCCTCTCCTTTATACGTATACGTCCTATTATAATAGTCACCGATTGGGTATGGCTTCCAACTCGAATCTCTTTTAATCCTTATTGGCTTTAATAATCCATCTTCTATCATCTCAAATAATAGGCAATCTAAATACATCGGATCAAATAGGTACTCTTTGGGGAATTCGCTAATTGTTTCACCAACAATTCGAGCATACGGTTTTGGCGTTTTTGTCAGATGCTTCAACAGAAGTGACTTAACGAACTCTTTTGATTTACATATAATCTGATTACCTTCAGCGATTTTAGGAAAGCCTTCTGTTCCAAGAAGAGACGAATATATCCCATTGAACAATGATCTTTCTTCATCCGTAAGCAATGTGATTCGTCCTACTCCACCTTCTATATTTTGGGGAGTGGCACCGCCCGTCCATTTCATGGCATCATCGCCTTCTATGAGGCAATGGTAAAGATCGCCTTCGACAATTGAACTAAAAAAATATAGCAGAAGCAGCGAGTTGGAATCATAAGTATGCCATATAACTATCTTATCATATGCTTTCAGGTCAATATCTGCAAATCTCATGACGTAATTATTGTATAAAGTGGTATGAGTCCCTTTAAGGCAACGTTCCAATTCTTGTTTAGATAGCACCTTTGGTAGACATGCCGTACAAAACGAATAATCAAAAGCCATAATATCAAAACTATCCTTAGGCGCAAGTTTATACATGGATAACTTCATGCATCCTTCCCATGAGTTACTATCACCAATATGCAATGTTTTCTTCATATCTGCTTATTCCTTTTATTGTTGGTACAAAGATAGATATTTATTTTGAAATGAAACATTTATATTCTGTTTTTTCAGATTTGTCTACAGTTTTACCTACATAATTGAAGATTCCATATTCAAATTCCTTTGGGTTATATAAATACACGCCTGTGAAGACTGTGTAGCATATGTCACAATACAACAGAAAATAAAGAATCCAATTCATAAGCATCTTGTTTTAATCGTTTGACAGTGCAAAGATAGTAATAATCGTCATTGTTATTAGGCTGTTTTGATTTGCAAGGCTTGCAAGCACAAAAAGTTTGGAACCAATAATAACTAATGCTAACTTTGCAACTATGAATCAGACAGAACAATTACTCAAAGTTGGCAGGGCATATATTGATGCTCTCAATAAATTAGACAGGAACCAACCTGAAAAAGTGGCCCATATTCTTGACATTCTAGACTGTGTTCATCCGGAACCAGGTTGTCATTTAGGGATATACATAGAAAAACCTTCGCCAAATGAAGCTCCGTCTCACATGTGTGACCAGGCCTGGTTTATCTGTTGTAGAGACAAACATCCTCCAATCAAGCGAATACCATATAGAAGAAAAAACGGAGGCGTGTATAATTATGGGGATATGTGCTATTTACGTTTCACTTTTGATTTCTTTAATCATCTATCCATTGAGCCAACAGCTATGGGAGCTTGGCAGGCCTATTTGCTCAGTATCGCCAAGACACTTCTACCATTCTCTGGAGGCCTTTATTATACGAAACGTGAACTCATCTTTTCTCATGAACAACTTAAGGACATTTCCCTATTATTCCATTGGGAGAGAATACCCGAGTTGGTTAATCTCAAAGCTGACGTGTCACCGTCTATTCAAATAAGGGACAAACAGGCAATTGTATCATGTTGCCATTGGAATGACTGGGGAGGCTTGATTCGAGAGTCGGCGAAAATCACATTCTTCAATGGCAAAGTATATCTTTTGGAAGATTTTGACGAGCAGGTTCTTTTCAAGTATGATTGTGGTATTCATTTTTAAACACAGCATCTATGAGACTAATGGATTTATTCAGAATTGAAGAAGGCAACTTGTCTATCCTTGGAGTAATGATAGGTGACGATTATAAAGAGCAACGGGATAGACTTATAAAGGAGGGGATATCTTCAGAAACGTGGATATTAAACAAAGGTTCAATCTTGATAAACCCCGAAACAGGCGTTTCTACACGTTACCTTAAAGAGGCGACCATAACACTTGACGGGATATGCATAAATAGGATCACTTTCCAGGCTGATTTTTCTTCATATCCAAATGATGTGGCTGATTCATTCTTGGGAATTACTAAAGAGATGGCAAAATTTGGAATACCAGTGATTAAGCCAAACTGGCAAGTTCTTGATGATCGGATTGTGAACCAATACAGAACCCACAGTGCTCTATGGGATGTAGAGGTAAACATGTCAATATCGGGGTCAGGAGAAACAAGTATATCTTTAGAACTATCAGCCAACCTAACTGATGGTAACTCTCAGATAGCAGTGGATGCTGTCAGTGTCTATACAAGCCTTAGCAAATTAACCAGAAGAAATTGGCAACTGGAAAAGTATTGTCACAAAAGCGGTACAATCGTTTTTTGAATTTCTCTATTATGGAAGGCCATAGCAGTCTTGGATTTGAGAGGATATAGGATGGGTATTACATAATTGGCGGGTACAATGTTGTTCAGTTATGGGCAAAAAACACCTGATAGTTTGAATTGCTTCAGGGACTACCAGGACTGAACGATGCAAAGATAGGTGTTTATTCTGATTTATCCAAATATTTGTGCATAAATCTGCATATATACCATCAATTTTTCTCTTTTCTTGTCAATTTGGCTGCTCAAATACTATATACACATGATTTTTCCGCATTCTCTGCCAACATGGTCTATACCATATAGGAAGTCGTTGGTATCTATACCCATCCATTGGAATAATGTCATCATTCTTGTGTAGTTATTGAGGGTGTATGTGGTGTCAATGCAAATCGGATAGCCAAAACAAATTGGCTCGTGGTGGGCTATGCGGTTACGGATATTGTTGATGTAATCCAGTTCAAGAAAGATCCTGGAATTGTCGATACGATTAGTCCTGGTTGACCTCGGCTTGTTAGGAAATATGTGAAGTAAGCAGCGGCCTCCCAAACGATATTGCACATTGTTAAACATGAATTTCCATACCCCAAACTCTAATTCTGAAAGCAATTTGGAGTGGGAATAGGTATGTGTCCTCATGAGTCCATTGTATGCTTTCTCAATGATTTTTCGTGTTCCTTCTACACGAGGATCAAAGTGGAATTGGCCTCCGGGAAGGATGAAATCTCGTAGCCAGTCATTGCCGAAATGGGACTTCATTTCCTTATCGATACGATTACGTAGTGTGACCTCAAAACAGCTGATGAGGGCAAACATTTCCTGAGACAATTTCAGGTTGTAACGATAGAGCGTCATTGCTCTTTTGCTTTCATTGTTGCATGCCAACAAGTACTTGCGCATGCGTTGTTGTGATATAATATCTTCGAATTCTGAATACTTCATGTGCTCTATATTTTAGTGCAAAGTTACTAATAATTTGGCAAATATTGGCCGTCTTTTCAGATTATTTTTCTGTCTAACGCCGACTTTCTTGTTTCGAAGGAATGATACATCAGACTGATTGGCGGAAATGCCTATAAACACAGGGCAGAGCTTGCTCATTAACAGCCCGCCCAAACCCTGAAATGTTACTTTCAGGGGTATTAGGCTGCCCCATCGAAAAAACGATACACTCAAGCAAGCTCCTTTTTGAAGACTTTTTTGATGAGCTTGAAATTGTTGTCGTTGATGATGGAAAAGTCCTTGACGATGTAGATATCTGCCACTTCAAAACTGCCAACGTGGTTGAGTGCTTCGTCAACGTCACCTTTGCTGAACTTCATCAGGTTTCTGGATAGGGTGGCGAAGGTGTGGCGAGCCTGATAAAATTCGAGGTCGTTAATGCCGACAGCTTTGCCAACAGTTTTCAGGCCAATGTTCAGGTTCTTGTTGAAGCCTTCGTAATCGTTGTAACGTGAACTGAAATTGAAGACGGTTTTGGAGCCAGCATATTTTTTCATGAGCGGTTTGATAAACGGGTGGACTTTTACCTCGATGTAGGCTTCATCATTTCTGCGGTCTTTGGTCTTCGTCCTGTTGTATTTGATGAAGCCATTCTTGTAGTTCGTTGCTGAGAACAAATCTACCGAGTTCATTCCCATCAGGCAGAACGATAGTATAAAGGTATCACGCGCAAGTTGGGAACGGCTTCTTGTTTTGCCTTGATAGTGATAGACTTTCATCAGCTCTTCTAAGGTGAGTGCACGGACACCTTTCTTCATTACTTGTTTAGGTACTTTGTAGCGGATGAATGGATCGCTTTTGATGATGGTCTTTTCTTCTGTGTTGAATTCAAGCATCGCCTCACGGAACAGATGACGTAGTTCGCCCAAGTAAAGCGACTGTGCTCTGGGTTTCTTTGACAGATGATTCTCGAACTCTTTCAGTAGGGTGTAGGTGAAGTCAGAAAAAAGAAGATTCTCCTTGCCAAGAAATGAGGAAAAGGTGTTGAGCATGCATTGGTAGTTCTTCTTACCTTTGATGCTGGTGTGTGCCAGCCAGTTCTTGGCATAGGCAAAGAAATCCGTTTCTTCTTCTTTCTTGCTGATGGCAGAGGTGATGTCTTGAGCATCCACCTTGACACCTAAGGCTTCAATTCCTAGTTGGTTGATCTTGGTTTCCCAGTCCAGACGCATCATCTC
>Ga0310695_10011999_pt1 | contig 12243 bp, 19 predicted proteins | sample RumenRJG_04DNA_FD_203882 | JGI IMG/M metagenome (GOLD analysis project Ga0310695, IMG submission 203882) | Bovine rumen microbial communities from Lethbridge, Alberta, Canada - RJG_04 (v2) (version 2) | ecosystem: Host-associated > Mammals > Digestive system > Stomach > Rumen | place: Canada... | reverse complement strand
AGCGGAAGCAGCCTCGCCGAAAGGCAAGTTTGCATCTGGCTGGTTGTCGTGTAGCTCCAGCCATCGGCAGCCGCTCCGTTGTAGCATTCGGGCGGTTGCTTTCTTTTTGCCCCTGGCTGTCGCCGAGTGGCACTGCCCTTGTCTTAAATGCTTCCAACGGATATTTTGCCGGAAAAAAAATTCAGCGACATGACAAACCGTTACAACACTATCCTGATCCTCGCGCTCTGCCTGTGGATCATCTCCTGCGCCGCACCGAAGGCTGTGGAGCGCACCGTGCACCACCGCGCCGAGGCCGACACGATGGCTATCCAGGCTGTCGTCGATGCCCGCATGCAGTCTGTCACCACCCTCTTCGATTCTCTTTTCCGCGAGCGCGTCAGCCAGTCCAGTGCGGAGCAGCACAGCAGCACCGACCAGAAGGAACTCATCACCGAGACCGTCACCACCACCACCGACTCGCTGGGCCGTGCCGTCCGTCAGGAACAGCGCACCATCAGCCGCGATCTCCACCAGGAGCAGCAGCAGATAGCCCGGCGCATCGAGCGCGAGATGGAAAGCCGGATGCAGACCGCCCTCGATCGTCAGGACAGCATCTGGCAGCAGCGCCTCAATGCCGCCATGAGCCACCGCGAGCAGACCGATTCCACTCACAACACCGTCACCCCTGTGCCCCAGGACAACCGCCCCTGGTACCGCCGCTGGGCCGACCACCTGCAGTGGCTCGCCATCGGCATCGTCTTCGCCGTTGCCCTCTGGATCACCCGCCGTTGGTGGCGCAGACTTCTTAAATGGCTGTGAACGCCCGACCGCGGAGAATCCTGAAACCAAACACCGAAGATATGATCATCATCCGAAACAACCTCATACCCTTCAGGGGCTACAGCGCCGTCACCATCTGGCCCTTCGTGTTCGTGCGCAGGGGAGCGTGGTACAGTCGCAACACCGATCGCCATGAGCGCATCCACGGGCGGCAGCAGATAGAGATGCTGCTTGTCGGCATAGTGCTGGCTGCGGTGCTGGCCGTCGCCGGCTGTGGCTGGTGGTCGCTGTGGGCCCTGCCCGTGTTCTACCTCTGGTATGGCGTGGAGTATCTCATCCGCCTCTGTATCACGCGCGATCACGACCGTGCCTACCGCTCCATCAGCTTCGAGCAGGAGGCTTTTGCCCACCAGTTCGACGAGACCTATCTCCAGTGCCGCCGCTGGTTCGCCTGGCTCAGATATGTATTCAAGGCTTGATTTTGCCTTCACAAACGGCTGATAATCAGCCTTTGGGCAAAAGTCGCAAATTTGTCCCAAACATTTAATACAATTTAACAACGAAAAAACATGGCACAACAAAAGATCAAGGCTGCGAGTAAGCGAGAACAATCAAGCTCGCTTGAATTGTCGAGCGGGAGCAGTCTCGACCGCAAGGTCAAGACATTGGCCCTCTCAGAACTCGTTGTTACTACCTCATTTCCAAAGTAATGTCCAATAAGTAAGTGACTGCTGCATCCTGCGGTTGTTACTACCTCATTTCCAAAGCAATGTCCAATAAGTGAGTGACTGCTGCATCCTCCGGTTGCTACTACCTCTTTTTTGAAGTCACTTCCAACCTATAATCCGGAAGCCTCTGAGGTCGTTCGACTTACTGTTGGTTTGGCTTCAGAAAATTGAGGCATCGGGGCGTCGGGCGCTCCGTTTGAGCACCGTTGCCCTTCACTTTTCCTGTTTCGACCGCTTGAACTCGTCTTGCGGTTGCGCAATGGTGGCTGCTGATTATCCTCCCGAACTCGTCGGGTGGAACCACAACAGCATGACTTCTTAGGTCCTGCCGCCGAAGCGGGAGAACGGTCGTCCATCAGGGATTGCTCCACAGGCTTAACTTTCCTTCGTACCGAAGGTAGGGTCTTATTTTCACTCAGACCGATGTGTTTGATGTTGATGGCTGCATTGAGGTCGCGGTCGTGGTGGGTGCCACACTTTGGGCACGTCCACTCCCGGTCTTCCAATGTCAGCTGTCGATAGACATAACCGCAACAGCTGCACCGTTTAGACGACGGCGCAAAGCGGTCAATCTTAATGTAGTTCTTCCCTGCCCACTTGCACTTGTACTCCAGCTGGCGATAGAACTCGCCGATGCTGGCATCTGCCAGATTGTAGGCCAGGTGTTTGTTCTTCACCATTCCCGTCACGTTCAAGTCCTCCACACAGATCGTCGTCGCTTGGTTCTCGTAGGCGAGATAGTGTGTGAGCTTGTGTATATGGTCATGGCGTTTGTTGGCTATGTGCTGATGCAGCTTGGCTATGCGCCGCTTCAGCACCCGGAACTGGCGGCTGCCAATCTCCTTCTTGCTCAGTCTGCGCTGCAAGAGTTTCATCTTGCGCTTCTGCTCCTTGGCAAAGTGCGTAGGCTCGTCAGTCAGTCCGTCGCTCGTCACCACGTAGTGCTTCAGCCCGGTGTCTATGCCGATGGTCTTGTCGGGGTCGATGGGTGCTTTCGTGGGCACGGGCTTTCCGTCGTCCACAAGGATGCTGGCATTATAGACACCCGACTTCAACAGCTCTATGCCCACCTGCTTGATTTTGCATTTCTTCGTGTCGAAGCGGCGGTGGAACACGCATGGGATGTTTTTAATCTTAGGAATAGAAATCAGGCCGTGCCTAAAGTTTACCCTAATTGTACTTCTTCCTTCTTTCCCAGATCCTCGATCGTGGAAATGCTGTCGTTCGTGCTTGCGGCGTTTAGTAGGCTTTCTTGTTCTACCTTCAAAATAGTTTTTATAGCCGGTATAGAGATCGCTAACAGCGAAATCAATAGCCTTTGAACTCACCTCCGTCAGCCACGGTGCCTGTTCGCGCAGTTCGCTACGCACCAGCGCGGTCATATCGAATTCCGACACGCTGGTATGGTGTTTCCAATACAGCGTCTCCCTCATCTCCAGTGCCCAGTTATACACATACCGGCAGCAGCCGAAGGTCTTGGCGAGCATCACTTTTTGCTCGTCGGTGGGATAGATGCGGTATTTGTAAGCGCGTAGCATAAGCGTTTCATTTTTATTGTTTCTTCTCCTTCAGATAATACTCCCGCAGGTCGAAGCCCAGCTCTTGGGCCTTCTGCTCCATGCGGTGCAGGTTCTCGTAGGGGTTCATGTGCAGGGTATGGTGGCACTCTGCGCAGGCTATCTCCAGATTGGCGGGATTAGTGCCGTACTGAGGGAACTCACCGAAGGGTAGGATGTGGTGCAGCTGTAGTTCGTCGAAGTCTATCGGTTTGCCGCAGAGGTCGCAGGTGCCGCCGTTCTGCTTGTAGTGTCGATGCTTGAAGCAGTTTATTGCTTCACCGTAGCGCTGTGTGCGGCGGGCCATGCTGGGGTTCATCTTCTTCATGCGGCAGTTGGCCAGATAGAGCCGCCAGCCCATCAGCTTCAGGCGGTAGATGCGCGTCTTGTTCATAGCTCCACCTCCTTTCCTTCCGTCATCATGGCAAAAGGACGGAGCATCTTCAGGTGCTCGTTCACCACGCGCAAGAATATCGTGATGTCGTCGGTCTTGAACACCAGTTCGTCCATGCCGCGCGTGACGACCATCTGCTGCTTGGCAAGCTCCATCAGCCCCACGATCTGCGTCGTGGCATTAAGCATGAGTTCCAGGTCGGTCTCATACGGGCTGTCCTCAAAATAGTCGGTGATGGCCTTCACCGCCTCACTCACCTTCTGCTGGCTTTCCAGCATCTTCTTCATGTTGTTATTCATATTGCATCATCTTTGAACCAATGCCAGCGATCCGCACTGGCGCGGAGACAAGGAAACGGCTGCACTTCCCGTTGGTTCAAAGATGATGACTTCTCCGAAGGAGCCGTTTTAATCTTACGAGAAGGCAGCCGTATTTATCGGTCGCATACTGGGCATAAAAAAATGCCCGGCATTTCTGCTGAGCGTCTGACGTGCGCCCCGACGGATAGAAGTTACTATCATCTTTGAACCGTCGGCAAAGGTACGGCAAATTTCTGAAACCTCCAAATTTTTCGGCGATTTTTTTCGCATCGGCCCGAAAAAATTTTTGCCTCGCACGCGAGGGCGCATGGGGGTGCGAACATTATTAAAATAAAGATTGTTAAAAGTGTGGGACAAATTAAAAAAAAGCCTGCCCTTGCTCGAAGGGCAGGCTCAGGTTCACGGGGTAAATCCGCTGAACACGAACAATCGGTTATTTCTCTTTCTTCACATAGACGGTCTTGGTCTTCGCCGGGGGCTGGTGCTTGCCGCCCTGATACTTCAAGGCCATGCGGGCCTTGATGGGCGGGGCGTCTGGATGCCGCTCGAAGCTACGGCGCGAGGGATCGAACCGATGATCTTCGATAACCTCGCGCTTGAACGACTTCGTGGGCTTGAACTTTAGCCGCTTCGTGGGCTCCAGGTGACGCAGCTCGTGCTTACCCTTGTAGGAGTACCAGTGCTCCCGCTCCGGAATATCAACAGTGTAGAACGTACCGAAGCTCTCGATGGGCACGCAGCCCGCGCCCTCCGCCATCTGGAAGCGGATCTCGTCGAACGTCGCCGACAAGACCTGCTCCACCGTGGCACGGCAGATGCCGCTGCGCTTCACCACTGCGGCAATGAGAATACCTTTATATTTTCCTGGGGACATGGCTCACTGGCTTTACTCGTTGCCATCGCCGCTACCGCCGCCAGGGTTGTCGGGGTCGGTCGATGGATTGTCAGGATCGGTGGTGGGGTCGGTGGTTGGAGTGGGGTCGGTCTCTTCGTCTGACTTCTCGGTAACGCGCTTCCACGAAACACTCTGGGCGAACTGCTGCTGAACGGCCTGCGAGATGGTGGCGCCGATGGTGCTTTTGGCTCCACTGACATTGAGCATGTCGGCGGTGGCGGCCTTCTTCACGGTGCCGTCGTCGTTGAGCTCATCCTTCACGGAGCACGATATCTGGGGGAAGATGGTGATCTCGTCGCCCAGTTTTACGCGGTGTCCGCGACTGGCACTGCGCAGGGCTACGCGCATATAGCGCTTGATGATGGTGGGCACGAGGTCGGGCGACACGCCCAGGCCCTCTACCACCTCGTCCTTCATGTCGTCGCAGGTAAGGGTAGAATACGATTGTGGGGCCGCGTAGAACGAGTGAGTTCCTACGACATTGTTCTCTTTGACGGTGTATTTTATAACTGCCATAACTAAACTATTAAAGGGTTAAACTTCTCGTTGTCTCTGTCCTGACTTCTGGCAATCAGAGTTCTGACTGCCAGCAATCAGAGTTCTGATTTCTCAGCACGGGGGTAATATAATGTGCGGTCGGGCGCGTGTCAAGGGGCGTTAAACTGCGTTAAATGTGTGCGACATTTTGAGGGTTTTTTCCGAAGCCCTTGAAGTGACCGAATAACGATGATATTTTTAAATAAAAAAATGAAAACTTTAGCATTAAGTGAAATCCGGCGCGTAGCAGATCGCACGCGGCTCGTGGCCCGCCGTCTGCCCGACGGCAAGGGGGGCTACAAGGTAGAACAAGTGCAGGAGCGTGTGCCGTTCAGAATTTGGTATGTGGCTGCGTCGAATGGTGACGTAATCCGTGGTGAGGAGTGTGTGACGCTCTCGGTCGATGTCACAGCCGGCACCCGCCTTGTGCAATTCACCGCCAGCGGACAAACCCGCAAACTACGCGACTGCTGTATCTTGCAAGTTGACGAATTTAGGCTTATTGTATAATAATGTCCACCCGTATGCGCAGCAACATCTTCCATCCTCCATCAGCCGTCACGCATCAAAATGTCGCACGCATTTAATACTATTTAACCATCAACTGCACCGCGAAAATTTTTCTGCTGAAAAGTTTCCGTATCAGAAAACTTCTTTGTATCTTTGTCAACGAAATGCTACAACGGAAATGAAAGAACTGACAGTCATACAACAGAAAATCCACGAGATACGCGGTCAGCGCGTGATGCTCGACTTCGACCTGGCACAGATGTACGGTGTGGAGACAAAAGTGTTAAACCAGTCGGTGAAGCGCAACATTGAGCGCTTCCCGGAAGACTTCATGTTTCGTTTGACAAAAGGCGAGTGGGAGATTTTGAGGTCACAAATTGCGACCGCAAATTTTCTTGAAAATGAGAGTGATACAGTTTTGAGGTCACAATTTGTGACCTCAAAACCTGCAGAAAAACGCGGTGGTACACAATATACACCCTACGCCTTCACCGAGCTTGGCGTGGCGATGCTGTCGAGCGTGCTCCGCTCGCCGCTGGCCATACAGGTGAACATCGGCATCATGCGGGCCTTCGTCACCATGCGCCAGGCACTTGCCACCATTTCCGTGCCAGACAAGATCGGTGAACTGGAAAACAAGATAGAAAACCTGCGACAGGAGGTGGAAGACATTCTGCACGACCAGAACGACATCAACGAGAGCACGCGCGCACAGCTGGACGCCATCAGCACCGCACTGGCAGAACTGCAGCCACCCGAACCACGCCCGCGACACCGGATAGGATTCATTCAGGATTGACCACCACTTCATATCACCAGCCCATCAGCAGCAATGCCGATGGGCTGTTTTTGTTGGGTCAAATGTTAAAAATTCAAGGCCTATGAAAAATAATTGGTTAAAAGTTTGGTATAAAAGAAAAAAGGTTATAACTTTGCACCCAGAAAACAATTAAACGCTACAACGAACATGGAAAAGAAACAGATTACACAAGATGACCTCAAACAGTTCATTAAGGTTCACAACCTGAAACTGGTGCGTATAGCAGAAATCGCAGGGCTTTCTGAAGCCAGTGTCAACTCATGCTTCAAACATCAGATAATAAATAATGGTGTGCCCCGCTCGTTCACCCGTCAGACCATAGCCAAGATGAATGAGGAACTGCCACGGCTGGCCGCTGAGATTGCTGCCTGCACCATGCAGTTCGGTAAAGACCCCAAAGAGGTGTTTACCAACCAGCGCGGCAAGACCTACGACAAGGCACTGGTGGAGCCCATCAAGACAGGCGTGGCCCGATACTTTAATATCAATCCGTTCCTGGAGCGCGTGGTGGGCTGGAACAAAACACGCAAGCACAATGTGCTGGAAACCAATACGGGCAAGGCTCACGGATGTATCACCCGTGAGGACATGAACCGCATCAACGACGAACTGGAGTTTGTCAGCGACTGGCTGATGAAGCGTGAGTTGGTGGCCGACGATCCTAAAGATTAAGGAATAGGTAATGATGATTTCTTAATTAGTATAGAGCCAAGATAGTTGCATATTTGCAACTAAAACCAAAGCGACTGCAAGTTTCCGATAGTGGAAGTTTGCAGTCGCTTTTGTGTTTCAATGTTGTTGTTAGTTGTTGATTATTAAGGTTGTACTTTCAATAATCACCCGTTTTAATCACTCCAAACGACTATTAAAAAAATTAACAATCGATTTTCGTAAAGCTCACCCGCCGCCTCGCTGGGGGCTTGGGGTGGGTGCGCTGGGTGCGGATCCCCTGCAAATATGCTGAAGCCCTGCCCCCTGCTGCTTCCCCTTCCCTGATCCTGAAGCCCTGCCCCCCTGCTGCTTCCCCTTCCCTGATCCTGAAGCCCTGCCCCCAGTTCGAGGACGGAACCACTCGCGCGTACATTATCTAAGCAATAAAAGCCCTGCCCTGCTGCTTCCCCCTTCCCTGATCCTGAAGCCCTGCCCCTGCTGCTTCCCTTCCCTGCTGCTGAAGCCCTGAAGCAATAAAAGTGTAATAAAATGTAATGAATTGTATAAAAGTGTTTCAGAATAAAAGAAAATTAGTTACTTTTGTTAAGAAAACTAAATAAAATAAAAGTTTTTTGGTTAAAACCTTGCATGAATAAAAGAAAATTAGTTACTTTGCAAACGTTTTCCGCAAGGAAGCGCAAAATAACATTAGTAACATTCAAAATTTTAAAGTTATGAAAAAGCAAGTTAAGAAGGCAACCCAAGTTGCAAAGGACGCAAAGAAGGAAAATCAGGTAATTAACAGTAACCCCGGTTACATTTTCCGCACTCTGAATAAGCGGGCGCAAGGTAAGGACAAGGACGCAAAGGAGGTAGAAGGCTATAGCCGGGACGCTCTCAAGGAGTTATTTAATCGCTTGGAAAATACCTTTGGTTGTGGTGGTTTTTGGTGGGGATCTGTTTACGCTTTTAACGGTCGTTTGGTTGTATCTGCCACCCAGGTGCAGCAGGGCAAATATTATGCCCTCGGTGATAATAAGGTAGTTTTCCACTTTGCGGGAAATACCTATATCGGTACGCTTGCAAAGGAGTGGAGCGAAAACGCCGTTATAGACGCCGCAAAGGTACGCCTTAACCTTGTGGAACAGTACGCAAAGGCTATCGACAAGGAGCAGGAGCAGGAGCGCAAGGAGCAGGAGCGCAAGGAGCGCAAGGACAAGAAGGATCGCAAGGAGCAGGCAAAGGAGTTAACCAAAGTTATTGCAGAACTCAAGGAGCAGGTAGCAGCCGGGACTATATCCCAGGAGGACGCCTTTGCAAAGGTGCAGGCCCTTATGGTTGCATAACCTATTAACTACTTAGGTAAGGGGTGCAAGGAGCGCAAGGGGGATCGTTACCCCCTACCCCTACAAACTTTTTAACCCTATCCGGACAAGGCCCGGTTTTCAAGGCCCCCGGACGCTGCAAAACTCCCGGTTTATCAAGGAGTGCAGCAATAGGGAACCCTCCCGGGGCCAGGGAGTAAACGCAAAGGCAGGCAGAAGGATAGCCGGAAAACCTCGGGTGTACCCCCACTCTCTTAATTGCAAAGGGGCGCAAGAGCAAAGGCAGGGCCGCAAGGCCCCCGGGATAGTTGCTATTGTGGGACCGGGTAGTGATGTAGGGCCGCAAGGATCCGACATAACGAACTGTCTATGCCCTCCCGGTGGAGGGTGCAGGGTGCAGGCTGCAGGGAGGTGACGAACTCAAGCAGAACCACACCAGGCAAGAAGGCAGAAGGGTTATAACTAAAGGCTATCCAAGGAAGGCAGGAGCAGGAAGTCGACGGCACCCCCACGGGGCGCTCACGAGGCGGACGGTGCAGCCGGGTCTGAAAGTGAGTCCCGCCGGGTGGTGCTATCCACCCACGGAGATCTTTGCAAGCGGCGAACAATACCCCGGCCACCGGGGGCGGGACTCAGGAAGAAAAAACCGCGACGAACTTTAGTATCCTGTCCTTCGCACGAAGGATCGCAAGCGCCAGGCCCCCTGGGTGGGTAGGGCGTGAGTGGTCAGTGAGTGTGCTATGCTCGCTGCTTGTGCAGCCGGTTTTCAAGCGGCAAGCGCGTGTCGCTAACGCCCTGTTTCGGGGCGGACACAAGCGAGGGGATAGATTAAAGAAATGCGCATCTGGGATACTAACGACAAGACGGAGGAGGAGCGTGTAAACAACATGAGCCGCCACCAGCGAGGGCTGACAATATGGTCTATGGGCAACGAACCCACCGCCGGGCACCAGGTGCCAGGGCGCGACCGACGCAGCACACGCACACGATGGCCGCAAGTGTCAGGGCAGGACGCACCCCACAAGGGAGCGCCAGGGGTTCGAGTCCCCACTCTTCTACAATTCACTAACTAAAATCTGGAGGACAAAATTATGACAAGACAAGAAAAAATCAACGCTATGCGCGAGATCGTTCGCGACATGGGCGAGAAGGTAGAGAGTGAGAACATGACTATGTGGAGCATCATGCTCCTGAACATTACGCTGTACGAGGACGACGTCTATACGGACGTGTGCATCCAGCCGGACGGCGACGATGACAAGGCGCTGACAATAGGCGGCTACGATGGCGAGAGCCAGGGCTGGTGTGAGAACGTGAACGAGAGCGACGACCAGACGATCGACCGTGTGTATGCGGCTATGCTCGAATGGGCAGGGAGTCGTGAGGACAGTGAGCACTATATGACCAGAGACGCAGCACGTCGCTACATGGACGAAGTGCTGGAAATCGTAGAGAAGGAGATGGACGGCTTCGGCAGCATACGCACCTATCAGGAGCGCCACGGCGGGCATGTATGGGGCGAGGGCCTGACGGTGGACTGCAACATGGAAGAGGGCAACGGCACCTATATCGAGACCCGCTCCATCTGCTATCATGTGCGGAGTCAGGAGGGCAAGGTGGCCTATATCCGCAGGACGAGTACGAACGAGCGGGGCTACGGCGACGACCTGCCCTTCATGGGCGATGCCAAGGCAGCTGCCGACTATCTGCTGGAGCCATACCGGGCTTACTTCCATACGGATGATGAAGAATGGGATGATGACGAAGACTAACCCCCTAAATGGTGTAACTATATGAGCAAAGAAAGTCTATTGGTGCAGCTTCGCCCGCAGGCCGGGCGGCTGCAGGGTGAGCGCCGCTGGAGCGACGCTGAAGTGAAGAAGATGCTATTCGCCTTCGCCCGTGACCTGGGCTGCAAGTGGCGCAAGTCCCATCTGGAGCGCGTCATTGACCAGGCGTTCGGCGAGGGCGAGAGCAAGTGTGTAACCATCAAAATGTAATGGAGGACAAAGCAATGAAGACTTTTGTAAAAATGATTGTGGCCGCTATGGTGGCCGTAGGTATGGCGTGCGTGGCTATCGCACACGACGCAAGTGATAACCTCGTAATCGTGACGCTGTTTGCGACGGGTATCGCCGTGAGTGCGCTGCTGGGTGTGTTCGACATGCCCGCTGAGCGCACGAAGCACGACACTATCCGCCACAAGACGGGGCGGAACTATGGCCAGGCGGCTATCTTCGTGGGCACGGCGTGCGTGTTCATGGGCACACCGCAGGAGTGCGATGACCTGTGCGACGACCTATGGCACCACGGCCAGCAGGCCCGCGTGGAGATGCTGACGGGCGAGGAGACATCGTTTAACATACTATAATCGGGATGCCCTATCGGGCAGAAATTATTCAAATTCAATTCAAATTATTCAAAAGCTACACAAGTTATGAAGAAGTTTAAGACTATGGCAAGCGCAGCCAAGAAAAGCGCAAAGATTGTGACTATGACCGCTGCTGTTGCAGCAAGTATGAACACCGCTATGACCGCCGAGCAGAAGGCCGCTATGGAGTGCGCCTTTGCGGACATGGCGGAGGAGTACGGCCCCAAGGCTATCATCGTGGACCTGCACCCGTTCCACGGGTTTATCGCATAAAGGAGGGAGGACTGTGACTATGGCAAAGTTTGATTTCGGCGGATTTGTCCGCGAGTGCTATCTGCGCTCCGAGCCGAGCGTGGACCTGAACAACGTGACCAGTGACAACCCCGTGAACTGCTCGAAGCACCGGCTGAGCACGGATGAGTATAAGCGCATCCTCGTGGAGTACGGCGTGGCCAACGAGAACGAGAACCCTATCGACGGCAACCGAGACCGGCTTATCGGCTGCAATATGTGGATGCTCCAGAGCGGCCCGCAACTGTATGACCCTAAGGCAGCTTAGGCTATGAAGAAGATTGCGTACTATTCAGCAAGCGAACCCTATTGGGAAGAGCTGGGCGAACTCTACCAGCAAATGGACTTGAACGAGTTTGTGGAGCATGTGATGAACGAGCATCCCGACTGCGTGTTTGACGAGCCAGAGGACGAAGAGCCTGCGGACTACGAGATTGAGAACACCAGCGACAAGTACGTGTTGTGCTATCGCGACGGCATGGACGAAGCGGTCATCATCTATGAGCGAAACATCTACGAAGAAATTCCCTTTTAACAACAACTTAAAACAACAGAACGATTATGGCAAAGAAAATTTCTATCAACAAGACACGCAAGGCTATCGCCTGTGCGTTCAACGTAAACGTGAATTATATCCCCAGCGAGCTGGAGGACCAGTTTATCAACTATCGTAAAGCAGCGTGAGGTATGGCTATAATGAGTGACGCGCAGATTGCTGCGCAGTATTCGGACTTTAAGATTCTGGCACTATCGGTGGATGAAAAGGACACATACTTCACAGGGTGTGTGGAGATAGAATTTCCGAACGCTGATAACGTCACGTTCGACGGCTATAAGTGTGACAACTTCATCGGCTACGACAAGACGGGCAACCGTATCGCCTTTGACAACTGGTATCCCGACGAGGTGTACTACAATCTGTGTCATCAAATCAACAAACAACGTAAAGCGGCGTGAACTATGAAAGCAAAGATTAAGGCTATCGACCTGCTGTTCCACAAGCAGGTGGAGGTGGAGTGCAGCATCCGCAAGGACGTGGACGCTGCGGTGGAACTGAAGCGGGTGGCTATGCAGCGCGACATC
>Ga0310695_10011997_pt1 | contig 12244 bp, 11 predicted proteins | sample RumenRJG_04DNA_FD_203882 | JGI IMG/M metagenome (GOLD analysis project Ga0310695, IMG submission 203882) | Bovine rumen microbial communities from Lethbridge, Alberta, Canada - RJG_04 (v2) (version 2) | ecosystem: Host-associated > Mammals > Digestive system > Stomach > Rumen | place: Canada... | reverse complement strand
CGATGATACTATCCAGTGTGATTATGCTTTCCAAAGGCTGTGAAGATTGCAGTAGGCGTATACCGCTTTCACTTCTTCGTCGTCGCAAAGCGCGAAACAGGCTTTCGGTTCGTCGGTAGGAGACAGTGTTTTGCGCTGATTGCCGCCGGTAGTCTCAATGGCGATCCACTCGATGTAGTGCTCGGGGATCATGGGGTGAGTAACATCGCCGACGGTGACAAATACCTTTTGATCCTTGATCTCAAAAACAGGAACGTGTTTTTCGACCGCAGCGTCGGTGGTGCCGGGTACGATCTCTTCCATCTTCTGACCGCAGCACATTGTCGGTACAGGGGTGTCTTTGACGATTGCAATGATTTTTCCGCAGGTTTTGCAAATGTAGAATTTCATAACAGGATACATCCATTCAATATTTTAACGCAGCCGCGTTAATTCTTTTTGGTTCAGAATCGTGATTTTTCCTCTTCTGAGGCGAACAATATTTTGCTTTTCCATGTTCTTTAGTGTTCTGGAAACTACCTTACGGGAGGAATTGATTTGATTGGCAAGCTGTTCATGTGTGACGGATATCTCAGGGTTTTCCCCTGCTCTGTCCGCTGACAAATCGCTGCACAAATCTTCCTCTGTGACTGTTCTCTGTTAGTTACAGACAAGTCGGAGGTTTTTTCATTTCAGTTTCAGTCCGTCTTTGAATGCGTCACCGACTCTGCCGCCGACCTTATAATAACCGTGGGTGTACGGGAATTATATTTTGGTTACTGAATCAGTTCGATGCCCATTTGCCGTAAACCTTCCTCAAATTCATCCCTGTCCAGCTCACCGCTGTCAAAAAGATTTTGAAGATTGGCGCCTATTGAAACGCTCTTTGGCATACCACTGTTTGTCGCACGGAACAAATCGTCGGGTTTCCAACCGCAATTCTGCCAAAGGTGGCTGCGATTGTTTAAGTTGGTGAAAAGCTCGATAAATTGTTCAAGTTGCTTTTCGGTCAGCGTGACTCCCAACTCTTCTTCCATAAATTTCAGCGTATAATCTAAATCATCAGCTACACTATTATAAAAATGGTTTCCGATTTGAAGATTCATGCGAATATAATCCAACAGCTTTTTTAGTGCAGTTTCCTTAAACAGTTGCCGCAGGGTTTCTTTCTTCGATTCGCTTTTGTAATAATCAATCTCAAACTGTTCAAGATGCGTGTAAAACACAAAATCTGACAGGCGTTTGCCTTTAACCGGGTTGTCTTCGATATCAAGGATCTCAGCAGTTTTGCCGCCGTGCATTTTGAATACACCGTCTGATTTCAAATCGCTCAAAAATTCTGCCATTTTCTTACCTTCCTCTGAAAGATAGAAGCGGTCGACATGAAACTCGAACAGTTCATCTTTACTGCCAGGAAGCCAAAGCGGTTTGTCAACAGCTACGTCTGACAAACGGTATATTTGTTCATATTTTCCGTATCCTAAACCGATCAGGTCATTGTTGACAATGAGACGCATATCGGGTTTTCCGGCAGGTTCGTCGGTGAAAACCTCGTTAAGCTCCAATACCGAAAACGGTAGGTCAGGCTCTCTTTGAACGATACCGGAAAAGGCAATGAAATCCTTTTTGCGTATTTTGTTTCCTTCGTAATGCTTGAAAACATCCCACGCCTCCCGTACCTCCAGTATACCATACAGATTGGCGAAGCAGAGAAAATAGTTGCGCAGTAAATCAATTTTGGCTTTTGACAGACCAAGCTCAGCGTATTTTCTTTCCAAGGTTTTGGGCGATAAAGGCTTCATTGGTAATCCTCCTCGTATATTTTTTGGTGATTTATTCTGTTTTCATTTTAACATATCAGTTGTGCTTTCGCAAGGTGAATTTGGCCTGTATGGTTGATAAATGTTTTGAGGAATAGGCTGGTTTAATCCGAAAAAGGCTGAACCAATGATAGTTGATAGCGATTTCTATGCCATACTGCTGCGATACGAGCTTCATGAAAGTATGGAGAACCTAACAGAAGTTCTATATCTTCGCATATATGAGGAACGTAACCGTGTTTAAACTACATCCTCGCACGAATCTGTGCGAGGTTTTTGTTGCATTATATGTTATCATTTTCTTGCGAAAGGAGCTTTTGGTGTCATAAAGCAAGATCGGGATTTTCGTCGCTTTTTTGTGCGAAGTAAAGACAAAACCGAAACACAGTTTTTCCTGCTTGCATTTGCTTTCAACATCAAGAAACTCTGGAACAGAACACTTGACGAACGTTTAGGCATAGATTTGTTCAAAAAGGAGGCTGCATAAATCCGCTGAATCTTTCAACATTATGCAAAAAGAGGATGGAAAACTCCACCCTCAGGTTTGTTGCGCTTTGTTGCAAGCTTAATATTCAATAATACATTCAAGACCAAAGGCTGCCGCAAAATCTTTCGATTTGCGACAGCCTCAACTATTTTTGAATTAACATCGAAGCCGGTCCAAAACCAAAAGGGTTTTGAGCCGGCTCTAAAATTTTACTGTCAATTGTAAGATTGCAAAAAGTCCTCACACGCGATACGCGGCGACTACAAAGCGTCCGTTTTCCGCGTGGTAACTGCAGGTCGAAAGCATAATGATCTGTGTTTTTTTATCCGGACACTCGCCTGTAAACATTACGGAAGCATTCTTTATATCATTAATGAACGCCTTATACTCCTCATCGCTGAGTTTACCAGCTCTTTCGTTGTATTTGAACTCGTTCTCGCTGCCGATCGTAGTCTGAAATGCGGCAAAAACTCTATAGACACGGTTTTCGTTCAAGGTGTCAAAATTGATATACAGGTGCTGCTCAGCCCACTCCTTATCGGCATAATAATCGAGGGTGCCAAACATCGTACCGTTGTTCATATTATGGGCATATATAACAAACGCGTCTGCGTTTTCGTCCGCGCCGGCGCCGATGAACGGCGTTCCCGAAAAGGAATAGTTCCTATCAAAATCGCGATGAAGATAATATTCCGGATCGTCTTCGCTCGATTTCATAACAGGATAATCTATGACCGTATCCTCGATTTTAAGCCAACCCTTGTAATTATCGTTGATTGTCGCTAAATCGATAAACGCCGAATGCGTTTCCTCTTTATCGGAGCCGGATCGGGTTTCAGCTTCCGACGGTTGAGTCGAGTCGCTTTTTTCTTTACTCTTTTGTTCGACGAATTGCCGAAGCTCATCAAAGCGCTGTTGTTCCTGCTTTTGAGGAATGTAGATGATCAACCCCTGATAAAGAGAGTAAAACAACACACAAACGCAAATCACGGCAAGCAAAACCAGTATGATGTTTTTGACTTTGATTTTTTTCATTAGCAAACCTCTTCAGGATCGTGCTCCGGATCTTCTTTCTTTGGTGCGCAGTAAGAGGATCGCCATAAAAATTAGCAGGCAAATAACCGCAATAATAACACACGGTATGACGTTCATCAAATTAAACACGCCTGTCGGGACAACAGTGTTGCGGTCATTGGTTACGGCAAGCGTTGAATCCTCGTAAATTTGGAAGGTCTTGGTATTGCCCTCAGTCGCGTCAGCATCATCAAGCTTCATGCTCACAGAATAATCCAGATTGTTTTCCCGGATCGTAATATCCTTTTTCACCGGTAACATGATCTTTACGACGTCGCCGTGCTTTAGAGTAAACGTCGAAAGGTTGTGCAGAGGAAGGGCTTGCTCAACACCGTTTATGGTCCAGGCGTATTCATCCGAAGCTTCCGCGTCTTCAACAGTCAGCGTAAACACAAATTCTTTTGTCTTGTCGCCTAAGGAACCGGTAACGGTTTTGGTTATCGTCAATTCCGCGGGAATGGCATCGTAATCGCGCAGATTTTCCGCTTCGATTCTATAGCTGGAAGTTGAAATGTCGGCGGCAGTCTGCATAAAGTCATGCGGAGCGGCGTGAGGAGCTGATTCATACTTACTGAACCAAAAACAGAAAGGCGGGGGATTCTCCGGGAGGATATACCCGGGAGGCGCAGTGGTCTCCATGATACAATAGGCAGTATCCGTTTGATATACTCTTGTTCCGTTGTCGTATGTGTCGGTCACTTTTATTGTGATTTTTCCGTCAGCGTTTGTTGTGTACGTTTTGGGGGTCGCAGACCATTCTTCGTTAACGGCATCCCAGGTATATACGGTGAACACAGCATTGGACAGCGGTATTCCGTCTTTCTTGTCAGTTTTTATGAGCCAGAATTCCTCAAATGTTGATTCACCGAACGTTTCAAAGTCTTCAGCCTCAATATGCGTGTTGTCATCTCCTGACTCGTCTTCGTGTCCTTCCAGCGTTGCAGAGTTGGTAAGCGTAATTCCGCCGGCCATAGAACTGTTGATCTGATAACTGTAAGTCAGACGCAGGTGCGTGCTGTCGGGAACCTGCATTTCGATGAACGCCTTCTTTACGTTCGGATCAACGGGATCGGTTTCGGTATGTGCAGTCCATTGTATATTATGCAGCACGGACCAGACGCCGTTTTCCTCTTTTTCGAGTTGAACGGAACTCAAGCTGAGGATAGCCTCTCCGGTACCTGTTCCCTGCCTTGCCGTATATGTAAGCACATCCGTAAGCGACAGCCATTCGGGATCGTCTATTAAGCCGCTGCCTGTGAGAAGGTTTTCGGCAGACGGGTTGATATACACCGTATAGTTGAGCATATGCAGGTTTTTGTCCCAGCTGCCGGTCTTGTCAACGATTTTTTCTTTTTTGGTCGCGTCAATATTGATCTGATTGTTCGCCTCGCCATAATCATCGCCGTTTGTTTCAACACTTACTGTGTTGTTGAGTTCAAGATGAACCGTACCGTTTTGAGGCCACACATCCTCAGCAAGCTGACAGTAATAGATCACAAAGAAAGTATTGTTGAACAAATCGGAGCTCGGGGAGTTTGCTGTCAGCGTAATGTCAACCACTTGTCTGCCTTCGTCGGAGGTTGAGAGCTGTCCGGATGCCGATGTCTGGCTGTTCCAGAGATTGCCGATCTCTCCCGAGATCACACCGTTATCATCTATCTTCAGCAAGTTATACGGGTAGTCATTCATCCCGTAAGTATTTTTGTTCAAAGGAGTCGGAATCACTTTGACGCCGATCAGTTCAACCCCTTCCGGAAGCGTGTCGACAACGCGATACTGCTGCAGACCCGGAGTTGGTGTGATCTGCGCGATCCAGACGAAAGACTTGTCTTCGTCTTCATAATCAAGCGAGATAGAATAGGGCTCCTCTAAAAAACTCGTTGTCCAGTCGTTGATCTTTTGCGCATTCAGCTTTTTAACGTTCGGGCTGATATTGTTGATGACCGGCAGTGTCTTTTGTCCGTCTGAAAACGTATTGACGAACGACTCCGAAACTTTGCCGCCCATATCCCCGGTGGTCTGATATTGCCATGTGATATCTTCAACCATTCCGTCATTAAAAAGATATCCGCTGCCCGCTGTGCCGACGGTAAATGTATATCCGGTGATCTTGTCTCCGGTATTCACAGGCGCGACAGACACATTCGGACCCCAGGCTGTTTGAAGCGCAGAAACAAGCGCGTTATACTGATCCTGAGTCATATAATGCCCATCGGGGCTCAGCGTGTCAGAGAATGATGTGCCGGACTGAATGCCGCCCACGGGGATCTGAACGTTGATCGTCCAGTTCATCCCGTGCAGATCGTTTCCGAGGCTCTGTTCTCCGTCTGCCGTTTTTTCAATATCGCCGCCCGTAACAACAACGTCGTAAGATGCGGTATCACCGTCGAACTTCGCGTCATTATGCACGATCGCGGTCTGGCCGTACGCGACGTCGGGAAGGGTATAATAGGTAATGTGATAGGTGTTGTTGTTTGTCGCGCTTCCGTCCACCGGAAGGAAGCGTACGCCGATGATCTTGTTATCATCATCGTAAACAAACTCGTAATCTACGTCGGGCGTCGCGTCAGCCCATCCTCTCTGAACGAAGATGCCATTGGTTCCGAGGATCGTTTCATTCTGCGCATCCGCAAAGCCGTTGTCATAAATGACTTTTCCGGCAATATCGCTTCCGCGGTCGTTGACGGAAATATACCACTGAATGTATTCGCCGAAAGGAATACCGTCTTTTCCGACCTTTTGGGGCTGCTTATTATAAATGAAATAATCCGCGTGATCCGATGTTGTTTCATTGTTGTCGGTCGAGGTGGCATCAAGCGTGTTGTATGCCGAAACAGCCGCGTTCTGATCCGGCAAACCGGTCACCCCGTATTCATATACAAGAGTATAATACTCGTTATCATCGAGCCGGGGCAGATTGAGCGATATCTCGTATATGATCGGCGAAATAGCGTCAATATGTCCCTGTGTGGGGATGGAGTAGGTCTCGATGGTTCCGTCCGCATTATGCTTTACGACCGAGATCTCTGTCGGCGGGCTTACTGTTCCGCCGCCCGAATACGTAAAGGTATCCGTAACTTCGATGTCAGACGGCGTACCGTGTACGGAACTGACAGTGACCTCATAGCGAAGCTTGCCGTCGGCAGTGTAAGAACCTGTCTTCTGCGTCGTGATATCATAACCCTCATTGATATCCTCCGGCGGAATCTGCAGTGTCTGGCTGTCGGTAAAGACGATATTCAGTCCATCTTGACCGGCGTCGCCGCTCGATCTGATCCAACACCTGCAGCTCAGAATGTTGTTTATATATTCGGTTCCGCTTTCAGTGGCGTCCTGAACAAAAGCATCATCGTAAACGATTTCTATTCTGTAACGACCGTCGCCGGTAAGTATAAAATCATACGTGAACGCCAGTTCAAGCTCGGGGTACTTGTCGAACAGGTACGCATAGTACGGACCGCCGCTGATAAGACCCTCATTGAGGACCACTTCTTCCGGGAGATCATACACGAACTTATATCCGGCACTTGTTACTGCTCCAATGCACTCCGTATCGATTTTGAACTGGAGCTCAACTGTTGCCTGATAAAGATTATCTTCGATCTTAGTCGTTCCTGCCGCGGCAACACTTGTTATGTAGCTGTCGAGCGGCACATCTCCGTTCGGCGCCGATCTCAGCTGACCGGACGGCGCTTTGCGCACCTTCGTTTTGATTTTTTTCGGTTTGCCGGCAAACCATGAGGAAGCCAACGTATTGTTTGGATTGCTAAAACGATTATCGTCGCTGGCAGAGACAACAGGAGCAAGGTATCCGCCAAGGCTTCCCGTCATAAGAATCACGGCAAGGATGAACGTAACCGCTCTGTTGATATTTTGCTTTGCGGTGCGTAAAACAGTCATGACAAAGAAGAATAAGTGCTGTGTGGTTGCTGATATTGATTTTTTTAGCTGAACCATACGCAAACCCTCCTTTCTTTTTGATTTGTTTTGTATGTTATGGTGCTAATTTTCTTCTTTCTTTTTCCTGTTTATCATTTTTTGCGTGTCGATAAGAAACACTATCGACAGCGCAAGCAATCCGGCGGACGCGATTATGGCGAACAGAAAGTACATCTCCATTCTGGTATCGTCACTTGTCTTGGGATTTCTGTTTTTGTCGAGAGGCGAATCGCCTTTATAACTTGAGTCTGTTGGATTGGTAGTCGGTTCATCGCCGCCCTTTTCGGTGTTGACAAAGATGAGGCGGCTGTACTTTTCCTCACCCTTTGAGGCGATCGTGGTTGCTTGGAGCCTGCCGTCATTGTCGGTCACATAAAACTTTATATTGTAAACCGTGTCGTCAAACTCGATATCTCTGTCATCGGGGACTGTTTTAACAGTGTAGTCAAAAACGCCAACCTCGGTAAAATCTATATCAAACTTTCCTATTTCTCCGTCTTTAAGCGTCAGCTCTGTTTTTTCGGGGATCGGACAGTTTACGTTCGGTATGATTGCTACTTTGCCGCCGAGGATGACCTCAACTTCTATTTCAGCCTTAACGGACTGATACGCATAGGCGTGTGTGGTAAACCCGAAAAAGCCCGGCACAAGTAATATTAAAATGCAAAAAGTTAGTATTTTCTTCATTTTTTATCCCTGGTTCTGTGGTGTTAATACTCCGAAAACGATTATTCTTTCGTTGCTTTCGGCAGATTGGCAGGTGGAAAGCGCTATCAGCTTGGAGCCGGTGCTGACTCCGCGCGGGTCATATATTACAGCGTGTTTATTCAGATATTCAAGCAGCGCTTGATTGTTGCTTTCGGGAGGGTCAAAAATGACCTTCTCGGTTGCCTGCGCCTTACACGCGGCAAAAAATCTGATATGGTATTCGTCGCCGTTTACGACGGTCAGCGAGCCTGTTTTGTGCTTATCAAAGAATACTTTATCCTTATACTCGTCAAGCACGCCGAACATCGCGCCGTATTCCATATGGTGACCGTAAATCAGCGAGTACGGGTCGCTGAACGTTTTATCGTTCCTGCTGTCAAGGAAGATACTGCCTGACAGCGAGAAATCGCCTTTAGGGTTTTTGTTCAGATATTTCGTGTTGTTTTCTCCCTGCATAACAGGGTAATCTATCCTTGTATCGTCGACCGTGAGCCACGCAACAGCGTTTTCTGACAGCTCACGCAGGTTTTCCGTATTGCCGGACTCAGGCTTGTATTTCATAATTCCCGAGTCGTTTGCGCCGACGTAGACATTATAAGCGTCGATCATTGCGTAAAGGCAAATCAAAAACAGAAGCGCCGCGACGATAACTACGATAGCATTTATTGTTTTATGGGAAATGATGATGCTTTTGCGTAACATTATCTCACCTGTTTAAAGCAATACTGCATAATTCAGGTGTGCGGATTGCTTAGTAAGATTTTTCGTCAGGCTGTACAAGCAAATTGAGGTAAGGCTGACGGAATAATATTCAAGCAGGGCGTGCGCCGCGAGCTGTGCGGTGTTGCCTTAATAGTCTGTCAGGCAGCGGGAATGATCCAATTTATTTTCCGCGCGGATCATTTCCGCTGCTCTGTAAAACTACGGATTCGCACGAAAGGGGTCAGCTTCACCTTCAAACTTCCCCTTTATCCGATTTGAGTTTCAGCCGTGACAGAATCAATCAATCAACAGCTGAATGATCAATAGTTGCGTCTTTTTCTTCTGCAGATGATGAAGATGATGATCGCGCCGAATACGCAGATTCCGATAGCGAAGGGTGCTATTGTCATAATAACGCCTGTCGGGATGATGCCTTCACGGGTATTGGTAAAGGCAACGCTGTGGTCGCTGTCCTCGAGGGTGACCGCATTCGAGCTTTCACCGGAAACTGCTGCGCCGCCGTCAAGGCTGTGGGTCGCGGTATAGTCATCGGGGTCCTCTGTAACGGTGCAGATTGCGCCTGCGTTGAGACCGATGATCTTAACGGTGCTGCCGTCTGTGAGAGAATACTCACCGGTAGCTGTTCCGTTGGCGCCGACAGTGATAGAGGTGGGGTTACCCGTTACATCATTTGCGATTATGGAATATGTACCCGGGTTAGCGCCGGTGATGGTGAGTGTGAAATTGAACCTTTTGTTCTTGTCAGCCTGATTACCCGAGATGGTTTTGCTGAAATCAAAATCATACTGCGTGAGCGAGTTGATATAGCCTGAGCTTTTGACACCGGGATCCTCTACATATTTGCCGTCTGTGCCAATGTCTGTTGCAGCATCACGAAGAACATAGCTGTCAACGCTGAGCTCATTGTTCTCATTCGCAACGACAAAAACATCCAGATAGCGTGTCGGGTTTGCGTCATAGGTCACGCCGGGCAGGTTATTGTTTGTTTCGCTGATAACAAATCTATATACGCCCGGCTTTGTGAACGTACCGACAGGAAATGTTATCGCAACGGATTCCTGCGCATACTTTTTGCCTGCGGTCGGATTTGATGGATCAGCGTCCGACGGAAGACCGTTGATCGTATTTGCTGTGTCGGCATTGGAAAACACAGCGGAACCGATACTTCCGCCGCCGAGAGGAGACTCGAGGATCTCAATGGTCGTAGCGGTTGCGTCCTGCGGAGTGCCTCTTCTGATGGTGTAGTTGAAGGTGATGTCGGGGATATTTGCGTCATTATCAACAACAAGATTCTTAACTAATGTTGTTGAACCGCCGATGGCTTCGTAGATGGTTTCCGCGGATGCGGTGATTGCGGTAGTGCCGATAAGCAGTGCGAAAGCTAAAAGCATTACCAGAGCTGTTGTAAATCTTCTTTTCATGGTTTTCCTCCTTTGTTATGATTCAAGAAAATTTTTGCTGGATTTATCTGCACCCGTTTCCGGGATTGCATTTGTTGATTTATGCCGCTAAAATCCCCTGCGGCGTAGGGATAAAATAAGAGGTCCGTCGATTTCGCTCAAATCGATCGCGCCGAAAGCTCGGCTGTCGTCGGTATCTTCCCGGTAATCGTTGAGGATAAACGCCTTTCCTTCTTCGACCGTGTACGGATAGCGGACGGTCGAATTCTCCGCTTGATAGGTCGGATAATAAATATCCTCCGACGCGATTGCACCGTTGACGATCAATTCGCCGTTCTCGGATAGTTCGATGATGTTGCCGGGCAGCCCGACGACCCTTCCCGTGCGGGTCTTACCATCGTGCCTATACAGCACCGCAGCGTTCAGATACGGACGCTGCAGTTTCAACGCTATCACCAGATCACCGTCGTTGACCGCAGGGTGCATATTGTTCCCGTAGTTGATCGTGAGCCCGAGAACGAAGATGAAAACCAGCCATACCGCAAGAGCGATCACCGCGAGCTTGATCAGCAGGCTGATCGCAAGCCGCTTAGTCGATAAGGGCTTTGGAGGCTCCTTATTATTTCTTGCTTTTTCATCAGGGGGGCGTCCCCGGATCTCTTCTTTGTTTCTTTTGGATTTCATTATTTTTCCCCGTTTTCTACAAAAAAGGAATCTATTTTTTCATTTTAAGATTACAATTATTTATTATAATGATAACACAGGAATCCCCGAAAGTCAATAGAAAATATATATAAAGTATAAAAAACTTTGACATTCTGCATCTTTTATAAATAAAATTCAATATTCTCTTTCAGGCTGTTAGATTGAATATCTGTAAATGATCAATAAACAATATTTCATACTATTCTCAAATAAAATCCTTTAACATCTGTCGTGTAAAATTTCGCATAACTGCGTTGTCGTCCTCGGAATCTGTCAGGATCCCACCAAAACAATGCCTTGTCTTGCGAAAAACCCCTCGCTTTTTGTACATTCCTCTGTTTATTCAACAAGCCCTACATTATTATAAAATTGTAGCTACAAACACGGCTTTTCACGACTGCTTTTTAAGTATAATGATTCTTGATTTGGGTGTGGGAGGTTTAGGATTCTTCGTTTCATTTTTCCGCTTCGTTGATATATCTGACAGCTCCCAGCCCGAACTTCCGAATCGCCATTGCGTTGCAAATAAGCGCAAAGGTTTTGCTGCCAATCAGCTTATTGTCGGCAAGGTCGTTTATGGTGATGTGCTTGGTGCCGAGGTACAAATCCTTCGCGGCGCAGTAGAGGGGATAGGATTCTTCGGAACAGTTCTTCGGACGAAGCTTGCCGAAGCTGATACTGTGATTCTCTACAAATCGTTTTGTTTGAAACCACAGGCGGTAATCTGCTGTCAGAAGATAGAGCGCCGACATAAGCGCCGTGTTCTTCTTATCATATTGGTTAAGTCGTGTCAGTGCTTCATCGAAAGCCAGACGATGTTTTTCATTTATAAATGTCATTGGGATTGCCTCGCTTTCCTTTATATATCTTCTGACCCTGCGGAGGAAACCGCTGTGCTTGATCTCGCTCATCGTATCGTTCATGATTTCTTTAACAGATGCAACACCGACAGCGACGCGTTCCTCCAAGCAAACGCAGTGGGGAACACCGCAACCCTTCTTTGGAATATATTCACTGCATAATTTGCAGTCACACATCTCTGCGGTGTACTTGAAATTGCCGGTTACTACTATCCCCGAACTTCGCGGGTAAAAGTTTGGTACGCCCTTCATCATCCGTTCGATGCTTCGGTCATACCGGTTTTCTGTAAATATCAATTCTCTCACTCCTTGTAAATAATTTTGGAAATAAAAAAAGAGCCAACCGCTTATTTCTAAACGATTAGCTCTGAAAATGAAATACGGGTAAAAGACTTTAGCTATCTTTTACCCGCATATTTTTGTATTTAGCTGTCTGAGTTGTGTGCTTTCGGGGGTTCATTTCCCTGAAAAATGGTAAAAACGCCGTTTTACATCTACGTTTTTGTACGCTCGCGGACACGCCCTTGAGACGTGAAAAAGCCCGATAAA
>Ga0310695_10011996_pt1 | contig 12245 bp, 18 predicted proteins | sample RumenRJG_04DNA_FD_203882 | JGI IMG/M metagenome (GOLD analysis project Ga0310695, IMG submission 203882) | Bovine rumen microbial communities from Lethbridge, Alberta, Canada - RJG_04 (v2) (version 2) | ecosystem: Host-associated > Mammals > Digestive system > Stomach > Rumen | place: Canada... | reverse complement strand
CATTATATTCATTTCCTTCAGGACACGTATCGTACATTTCATATAGGTAACTCTTCGCCTGTCCCAGACTCTGGAACAAGATTGTCTTTTTAGTAGCAACGGCAAAATGATATTCGGCAGTTGCTCCCGGGGACCGTCTCCAGTTCTCCTGCATGTATATTGTTTCGCACTTTGCCAACTTTATCATCACCTTCATCAGGTAGTATGTGTACCTGTCTAAAGTCTCGTCCATTTCTTTGGCACTCTCATACATCTCATCGAGCCAGTATTGAACTTGCTCGTCTGCAGGGTTGAATGTTTCGTACCCTTTCGCTTTCAGCATCTCCTCTGCCTTGGCAAATCTCTGGCGGGTTTCATCGCTGATAACCTCCTCGCCAATTCTTCCACTGATATAAACTTTCATTTTGACTTATTTACTATCTGCCTATTACTTCTTCTATAATTCAAATATTTCTGGTACCAATCAGGATTGGCTTGTGCTCTTTTCCTGATTTCGTTCTTCACGAGCCTTAGGTTGTTGTCAACGAAAGGCTTGTCAAACAGAGGGCCTGTCACAGTATATTCATAATGGATATAAGCATTATGTGGCGCCCACCTCCTGGTAATCTGATGGCCCAGGAATCCAATTGTTATATCTTTCGTGTCCATAGTCACTTCCTTGTAACTTCTATTTTGATTTTCCACTCTTCCTTTTCAAAGGAGAAAGACGCTTTTTCTGCGTTTATGTCACGACAGATATCCAGCTGCTCATTGATGAACTCTACAATATCAACCATGCTCTTAATCAAATTTCAAGTCAAATGTTTTGTCTCTACTTATCTCAGTACCTTTCTTGGTCTCATCAGTACCTGATTCGAAAATCTCAATCAAAGGCTGATCTTTCTGGCCAGACCAAGCCCTACCTGTATCATCCCATATAAGAATCAATGATGGTGTGTGACCGATAACCTGGCGTACGCCTTTCCCTGGTCTGATCTTTACATGGTCTATCTGCACATCGCAATTCAACGCCTCGATGGCTCTTTCAAAATCTATTACTTGCATATTTATACCTCCTTGTTATCATTGTTAAGCCAATACTGAATTCCCTGCTTGAAGCCTTCGACAAGCATCTCTCTAACTTTCTCTTCAGAAGAAGCCATTTGTATGAGACTGGCCACTGTCTGAGATAAAACGGTTATCGATGCAAGAATCTCATCTTTTGGAACATTTCCGTTTTCATCGACCTTCTTTTGGAACTGTCCAATATATAAGACCTTGGCTGCCTGAGCGACCTCAGCCCATTCCTTTATTCTCTCTTCGTTTGAAACCTCATTCATTGCCTGAAATTCCAGATTACCGTCGCTCATGCCGCGTCCTCCTTTCTCAACAATCCAACGTTGGTAACTGTGACACCAAAGCGGCCCATGGTGTCAGGTTTGTCGAACTGGACCTCATAGAATGAAGTCCTGGCGAAGTCGTAGATATCAACGATCTTCCCGTGATGATGTACACCGTCACCTGTGACGGCAGCATCTACAATAACTCTTTCTCCTATTTTCATAATGTAGTAATAATTATTTTGGTTATGTCTTTTGATGTACTCAAATGAAGTTTCTCCTTAATCTTCTGCAGGATATTCTTGATGGTGGAATGTGATATCCCCAGTTCCTCAGAGATTTCTTCATACGTATTCCCGGTACTGGCCATCTTCGCTATCTCAGCTTCTCGCTTTGTCAGGCCGAAAGGTTGTGGCCTGCAGACAATGCCTTTCAGTGGGCAGTCGTTTTTCCATTTCAACGGGCAGGCAATATCCTCGATGTGCAGCACCTCACCCTCGATGTCATATGTAAGGCCGTCGAACTTTCCGAAATTGCACCTGATGAACCTGTGGACAATCAGGAACTTAAAGAACCTTTTGTTCGGCATCGATGCACGGTACTCAATTTCCAAGGCTTTATATGCGGACGGGTATTGCCTTTCTATAAGACTGGCCACAAAATCTGTCAGCTCGTGCTCCTGCTCTGTGAATTCCTTAACTATTGGAACGCCTTCCTCATCTACCTTCACGCTCCCATCAGGTGAAACGTAGAACTCAAACTTCCTTGTACAATTCATAGTCACCTCCTTGCTTTAATGATTTTCTCTATTTCAGGTATTTCAGTTACAGACCATCTGCCATTCTTCATCTTCAGACGAACATTTGAAGAGCTCTGGCCAATGGCGTTAGCTACCTCCATAACAAACTTATCCTTCTCTCCACGAGGCAGACCCTCGTAATAGCAACTAATTCCCATCTTTTCCATTTTCTCTGCTTTTAATTTGGTAGTTATTAAATTAATTATTAAATTTGTGGGCAAAATTAGCATTAAATTTGTAATTACGATAAAGAAACTCCGTTTATTTTGAGTTTTAATGTCGTATTTAACATTATTTAGGACTATGATATACAAGGGAAGTAGACTTAGGGAGTATTTGAACGGAGAAAGAGGTGGCTACACCGATCTCGCCAACAGGATGTTGAAACACAGGAAACCGCGCAAGAACTCAAGCAAGGATGAATACAGCTTAACACCTTACTTGAAAGACGGCCAAAACGTAACTCTATCAATGCTAACAGCCTTGATGAAAGAGACAGGCATGGCTATTGACTTCTTCGTAGATTTCGAGCCTGGAGAATTACCTTCTTATAGACGCGGCGAAGTAAGTGGAAGCAACAACATCATCAACAGTTCTGTAAGCAATGACCTTACCATCAAGTTGGATCATCTTAATGAGGTCATACGTCTGAAAGATGAGTTGATAGCAGACAAGGAGCGCATCATCACTCTGAAGGATGCGGAAATAGAACAATGGAAGAAAAGGTATGATGACTTAATAAAACTCGCTCAGTTCGGATCAAACCCAGCTTCCACTTCAAAGGGCTAATAAAACTCCGTTATGCGAGTTAAAATAAGGTAAAATTTTAAAGCAAGATATTCAACTTGTCAATGGATATGAGGGATGATCACCGGACGCACTCGGACGAAATTCGGACGATGAAAGTGTTAAAATCGACATTTTCGTCTTCTACAAGTCCCTGTTCATGGGACTTTCAAGCCCAGGACACTTTCGCCTCATCCCGACAATTACTAAGTCGGAAAACAGAGAAAGTGGCTGAATTCAACCACTTTCTCTGTTTTTATATGGAAAGCAGGTTAAGGCATCGTAAACCTATGACTTAGCAACCGTAAACCATAGAGTTATGATTCCTAACCAAAGTTGCTGTCCCGAAATTGCTGAAATTTTTGTCTGCTAAACAGTTAGCATCGACGCACGGTTGACACCAAGTTGCACGGCACGATCAATGAGTGCCTGGTTGCGGCGCACCTCGCGCACGATGACATCGTTTTTCTCTTTCAACTCATCACTTTTATGAAGCAGGTGAATGACCAGCACTCCTACTATAATGGCTAGCACCAACAAGGCTGAAGCCATCAGAATCATCAACATTGTCGTTCCCATATACATTTACCTTATTTATTAGACCTATGATGAGATGTGTCGAGTACAAACAAGCCTACGACCATGGCGAGAATCACCAGGGCGTAGATCATCATGATAGTCAGGTTTGTCGTTCCCATATATTTTATGTTTATATTTTCGTTTTCGAAAAGATTGTTTCTGAAATCCGATGCAAAGATATAACAAAAAGTCCGTGCCCACAAGGGCACAGACAAATGGTCGGGTGGTTTCAGACAAATAGTCGGATAAAAAGACGGTTCGTCGGATGGTATCGACGAAACGTCGGCTACTTATCGCTGTTTAGCGTCTGTTTATAGGTGGTAGGCGTCATGCCGTATTTAGCGCGGAAATTGCGGGTAAAGGTGTCGGCATTGGTAAAACCGCTGGACTGACTGACCATCTCCACAGCAATGTCGGGTTGGTCGTTCATCAGTCGTACGGCATAGTCGAGTCGCAGTTCACGGACATACGCTGGCAGAGACACGCTGTCGCTACCCTGAGCAAAGGCGGCACCGATACGCTCTTTGGAAAGACCGGTATGCTCAATCAGTGTCTGGCGACCGAAATCTGGTTTCAGGAACAACTTTTCATTCTCTATCAAATCACGCAGACAGAGGAAGAGCTGTTCGTCGGTGAGTTCGGTCATGTCGGAAATAGAGAGCGCCCCACTCCCCTCCATTACAGGGAGGGGCTGGGGGTGGGTCTGCTGGGGGTGGGTCTGTTGGGCTTGGGTCTTCTGGGCTTGGGTCTTCTGTTTCAGTTCCCTGTACTTCTTCTTATATTCCAACACCTCGTTAATCTGATCCACGAGGACACGGTGCTTCCTTTTGGTGAAACGCCACTGATGGAAGACATAGACGGCGAAAGCCAGAATCAACAGGGCCAGTACGGTCACGGCAATGCTGATAACTGTCACAAGACGGTTCTCGGCACGCTGCTCCAGGATTTTACGTTCCTTACCCTGTGTGTCGTATATCGTGGCAAGTTCTGCCGACTCACTACGTTTCTGTCGTACCAGGGCAGTATCATAGACCTCAGCTATCTGCATAGCCACACGCAAGGCAGAATCCTGGCGCCCAGACAGGTAGTTGGCACGGAATTTAGGCAGCAGATTTTGTCTGATGGTCTCCAAATCGTAATCGTAGCCCCATTCCTTGATAAACTGGTCCAGATTCGTATAGATATCGGCAGCCTCTCCATAGCGATTGGCCGCCATCAGGTAGTCACAACCATTGATGCGCCCCTCAAGTCCCTGTCCGTAGTCACTCCTGGCATATTGATCATAATTGTAGGCTGCCTCTTTACTCTGACCACGCATCTGCAGAAATCGCGCCCGGTGAAGGAATACCAGCGCACGCAACGCCTTCACCTCTTTCTCTATCACCTTAGGCTCTTTCTCGTAGAGCGTCACCAGCGAGTCCATGCGATCCACCCATACGCCTGCCTCATCCAGATGATGGTTGAGCTGACTGAAGGAGATATTCTCCAAAGTCTCAATACTCGCGGCAATAGGTCGGCAGGTGGAGTCGTTAGGCGTGCGAAGCACCCACTGATAAGCCTCGTCATAGCTTTTCCTTGCATCATCAAGACGTTCCAACATCATCTGCGTGTCGCCCAGACACAGATAGAGCGTCTGCATCTCTGTGGCGCGTTGCGGACTGTCCACGTCCTTCAGCTTATCTATCAACCGAAGGGCCGTACGCATCGCGTTATCATAGTCGCGATTGGTAGTCAGCATGATAACGAGGTTGGTACCTGCGTGTATATACTCCCAAAAATCCTCAGCGGGGGGATTGTCTATAGCAACGACACGACGGAGCACCTCTACACACTTGTCCGTCTGTCCCAATTGAAAATAGGCCACGCCACGATAACCGTCGGCACGTATCGGCGAGAGTTCTCCTGCCTCAGCCAGACTATCAGTCACTGCAAGGAAATATTCGAAATTGCCCGAGAACCTGGCGGCAAGAGCTATACTATCGCCATGTGTACGTTCCATTTTGTAGGGAATGTCACCCTGCAACCTGTCACCCTTTCCACCACAAGCTGTAAGCACCAACGATGCCACAACGGTCACTATACCTATTATATATTTGTATCCTAAAACGCGGATTTGTTCCATTTTTTCCATTTTGCGTGCAAAATTAATCAATTTTCCACAAACAATCAAATGCTTTTTGTTTTTTCTACTTATATATGTGATAAACCTCCCCCTCTCACTCAAATCTCCTGAAACACCGATGCACAAAGGCACGGAGCCCAGTGAGAGGATATTTTGGCCTCTCACTCACCTCTCACTGGACCTCTCACTCTATCAAAAAAGCCAGTACGTAGGGGACGTACTGAGAGTCCGCGGACGACGTACTCGGAGTCCGCTAACGACGTATTTTTTCCAATCTGACGTTCCCCAGTTTTTTTTGTCCAGAATAAAGTGTTAAATGTGCAACTTTTTTGGTAAAACTCTTGCAAAACGGCCATTTTTTTTGTATCTTTGCGGTTGCATTCGTGGGGGTATCTGCGGGTGCAAGGATAACCTGAGACGGGGGACCTTAAAAACCATTTAAAACATCATTTAAAAATCTTTTTATGCAAAAAAACGAAGTACTCATTAACGGTGGGGCTCTCAATGCTCCTGTCGTGTCTGCGCTCGCCGCAGAACAGTTTCTAACCGAGAACTACTGTTTCCGTCGCAACCTGTTGAACGGAAAGGTGGAGTTCGCCACAAAGCAGTCTGACGGTCAGGCATCTGACTATCGTCCGCTGACCCAGGAGGCCCTGAACAGCATCATCCTGCGTGCCAAGCGCGAGGATATCTGCGAGGGCAGCAATCCCAAGACGGATATCGTGGAATTTATCCATTCTGAAGAGGTATGCGCGTACAATCCTATCCGCGAATACCTGGACAACCTGCCACAGTGGGACGGCCAGAACCACGTGGCCCAACTCTTCTCGCGCCTGCCAGGACTCAGTTCTGAGCAGCTGTCGTTCCTCTCCATCTGGCTCCGTTCTACGGTGGCCCACTGGCTCCAGATGGACACCCTGCACGGCAACGAGATAGTGCCTACGCTCATCGGTGCTCAGGGATGTGGTAAGACCACCTTCTTCAAGCGCCTGCTTCCAGCCAACCTGCGCCAGTATTTCCTGGATCACCTGAACCTGTCTAACAAGTTCGACAAGGAGATGGCCTTGACAAACAACCTGCTGGTCTGTCTGGATGAGTTGGAAGCTATCCGCCCCAGTCAGCAGGCATCCCTGAAGCAGACGCTCTCTAAGAGTAAGGTGAACGGACGTCCTATCTACGGCTGTGCACAGGAAGACCGTGCCCGCTTTGCCTCGTTCGTCTCTACGACGAATAATCCCCATCCGCTGTCGGACGTCACAGGCAGTCGCCGCTATATCTGTCTGCAGATTCCTCAGGGTCAGTATATCGACAACGCTGGCGAGATAGACTATGACCAGCTCTATGCGCAGGTGGTCTATGAACTGAGGGAGCAGAAGGCACCTTACTGGTTTAACAACGACGAGGTGGCACGTATACAGCAACTCAACCAGGAGTATATGGAGCAGAAGGATATCGTGGAGATTACCAACCTCTGTTTCCGCAAGCCTGAGGAGGGTGACGCTGTTCAGACGATGAACTCAACGGAACTGTTGCGCTACATGCGTAACAAGTACCCTTCGCTACCTGACAATCTGAGCACAAGGATTCGCTTGGGTCAGGCCATGAGTTCGCTGGATTTTGACAGCACCAGCCGAGGCCATGTATCCTATTATAGAGTTGCGTTAGTCAAACAAGAAACGAAAGCTGTCAAGGCAGCCTGAGTGAGAGGGCAGTGAGAGGTGAGTGAGAGGTCAAAATACCCTCTCACTGCCCTCAAACCCTTTACCACAGGGCATTTCAAGAGATTTGAGTGAGAGGTGATAGAAAAAGAAAAAACATGAAAGAAAAAGATATCTTCAAAGAAAAAGCCGAAAATGGCTATACTTTTTGTTTCGCAGACAAGTGTCCATTAAAGGAGCGTTGCCTGCACTATCTGGTGGGTCAGCAGATGTCTGACACCAGAAGTACTTACTCTTGTGTCAATCCCCGTTTTCAGGATGTAGGCACAGCCAACTGTTCCCTTTTCCGCAAGGCTGAGAAGGTGAAGTATGCCAAGGGTATGATGCACATCTTCAATGACGACATGCCCAAACGGGTGGAGCCATACGTGCGTCAGAGCCTCATCAGCAAGCATTGCCACACCTATTATTATGAGTATCGCAATGGCACGCGCCTCATCCCTCCTGCCGTCCAAGAGGAGATACGCCAGTACTTCCGCGAAGCAGGATGGAACGGTGACATCATTTTCGACGGTTTCATCGAGGATTATGAGTGGTGAATAATGAGCTCTGGACTGAAAAAGTGTGAACAGATAAACAAGTCACCCTGCTAAGGTGACTTTATTTTTTTGAGAAATATTAGATTTATCCATGTACTATGTAATACTTGTATCCATCTTTTTACGTGCTTTAGTAACCCCCTCTATTATTGATGCCTCATAGTTTTTACCAAATTCTATGAGCTCTGGTTCTTCGCTGAATGTTGAAGCGGCATAGCGGGCTTCTTCATGCATGTCCAACCATTCTTGAAGTGCATCATAACTATTTTCCGCCAACACTTCCTGAATGAACTTTAGTTTTAGGGATTCAATAGGTTTCTCAGCCATTGGCAATTTGTTTTTAACACGCAATTTTGTAAAGTATTACTCTTTTGCCTTGTTTACAAACTCGGCAGGAGTCATTACTAAAATGTCAAAATCATTAAATCCTTTCTTGTCGCGTGTGATAATCACATCAGGATTATAAGGTAAAGCAGAGAGATACTGCACAGCATCCTCGTAATCGTAGGGCCTTAATCGGACTGCTTCTTTCAATTGCTGTTTAGTTATAGGCAGTACGTCAAGAAGTTGGCATAAAGCATCTACTTTTTCGAGCATAATGTCAGAATTAAAAGCTTTCTTTAAGATATAGGCACAGTTAATCACTGTTAGTGAAGAAACAGATGCCTGAATCTTGCCTTCTTCTATCATAGAGAAAATAGTAGAAGCCTCTTTGAAAAAGCCTTCACGTTCACCCATGAAATCAATAACCACATTCGTGTCAAGAAAAACATTCATCGTGCTCTCTCCTCCCACATTTCATCGAGTTCATTTTCAACATCAAAGTTATTTGGCAATGGACCACATGTCATGGCCAAAACTCTAGCCGATGGTTTATAATCTTTTGGGATTTTAGGAAACACAAGTTCTTTTTTCTGACTTTTGCACTCGGCGCTCTCAGCGGCCTCTATCAAGTGATTTGCCAACCAACGTTGATTGCTGGCTGTAAGTGAAAGTCCTTGCAAGTAACTCCATAGATGATTAAGTGACATTGCGTTCATATCCGACATTGTTTATTTACACGTTTATGCTACAATCGCCCTTTACAGGCTACTTGAGTCGACTGCAAAGATAAGGAATAAAAATGAAACTTCCAAATTATATCAGGAAAAACGTCTTCCTAGTAGCAGACATAGGGTTCCAGTCGCTTGATGGCCTCTGGAGAAAAGTCTGGCAAGAGACGCAGTTCGGACAAGGAATGAAGGGGACCTTGCAGACGACGATAGTCGATGATAGCCTTGGCCTGATAGTAATTGATATAAGGATGGCGCTTCAGTTCGTTTAATGACAGGCGATTGACATTCAGCTGATGCACATTGGATGCATTGACAGAGAAATATTTCTTTGCCTCTGAAGGGAAGTTTTCTATCTCGTCTAACTGATTGGTACTGACATAGCCTCCCAGTCTGCGTCCATACTCGGCAATCTTGCGCGAATAGTAACTGCCTATGCCTGGCACCTTTTTATACAAAGAGGTGTCGGCAGCATTCAAATCGATATGCTCACCCTCGGCAATCTTCACGGGAAAGCGCAGGGTGTCGCGCTGGTGCTCCACTCGTTGCTCTCCTTGCTGCTCTTCACGTTGTTCTTCCTTTATCAGCGTGGAGGCAGGCAGATAGTCGGCAGAGATATGGATATAAGGTTCCAGCTCACGATACTGCTTCACCGTGAGGCCATAGAGACGGGCAAAGTCTTCCTTCTTGCGATAGATGCCGCCTGAAGCACGATACTTATAGATATTCCTGACTTGCCAAGGTTGCAGGCCAAGTCTGAGCAGTTGGGTGCTATCAGCTGTATTAGGGTCAAAGGCAAAACGCTCAGGGCGACGCGCGGGTTGCTGGTAGTAAGAGGGAGAACTAGTGGGACTTGTCTTACTAGTAGAACTAATTGAGCCAGCAAAACCAGCATAACTAGTAGGTTCATCCCCTTTTTCATCCACAAAGAACATCAAGCCAAAGGCCACAGCAGCCACAGAGAGTAGAACCAGCAGGATACGACGATCATGACGGTTCAGATAAAAAAGATCACTAAGTTTCATGTCAAATCACACCAAACTGATGTAAGAAGATAAGCAGGATACAGATGGGACATACATAACGCACAGCAAACAGGTAGATTCCAAAGAATCGGCCACGCAATGTGCCTTCATTCGTAAATTCTTCTTTCACAATATGTTTTGGTACATACCAGCCCAGGAACAAACAGGTGAGCAGTCCGCCTGTAGGCAGGAATATCTGACCTGTGAGGAAGTCGAACCAACCGAAAAGTGACTGTCCGCCAAAGACGAGCCACTCACGCGTGTCGCCATACGAAAGCGAACAGAACACGCCTATCAGCGCACAAAGAACTGTAACAATAGCAGCACCCCATTTCCTGGATATCTTCAACTCCTCATGGAAAAAGGCGGTGCTGACCTCATGAAGCGACATCAGAGAGGTGAGGGCAGCAAGCGACAGCAGGGAATAGAACAGCAATGCTACCAGCTCGCCTATCAGCGGAGCACCAGAGAATGCCTGCTGGAAGACATTGGGCAGGGTTATAAACACCAGGCCTGGACCAGAATACTGACCAGCCAACTCTGGGTCGGCCAACTTATCGGCCGCATCAGGATAGCTGGCAAAGAATGCCGGGAATATCATCAGACCTGCCAACACGGCTATCAGTGTATCGATAGCTACAATCTGCACGGCAGACTTCGTGAGATGCGTGTCGCGCTTGAAATAGCTGGCATAGGTACACAGGCAGCCCATGCCGAGACTCAGTGAATAGAAAGCCTGACCTAAGGCACCAAGGAAGGTCTTGCTGTCAACGCCAGAGAAATCGGGATTAAACAGGAAAGATATACCTCGACCTGCGCCTGGCAACAAACACGATGCAACAGCGATGATGATCAGCAGGATAAACAGCAGGGGCATCATCAGCTTAGAGGCACGCTCAATACCTTTTTCCACACCTCTGGAGATGATGAAATGGCACATCAGCATGAATACAAGCATCCACAGGATAGGTTTCCAGGGATGCGCGGCAAAGGTATCGAAATAACTCTTTACGTAAGAGGCATCACCATTCAGATGACCGGCTACAGAGGCATAGATATACTGCAGGCACCAACCTGAAACAACAACATAATAGCCGGTGATCATAAAGCCGGTGAACACACCAAACAGACCAATCAATCGCCAAGGAGTGCCATTAGCCAACTTGGAATAGGCACGAGCCGTATTTGCCTGAGCCCTGCGACCAATGATAAACTCATTGAGCATACAGGGTACACCCAGGATAACGACGCATGCGATGTATATCAAAAGGAAAGCGGCACCACCGTTCTGACCTGTCATATAAGGGAAACGCCATACATTTCCAAGTCCTACAGCCGAACCGGCAGTAGCAAGTATGATGCCTAATTTAGTTCCGAAATTTGCTCTCTCTGTTGTCATCTTTCTATAAACCTGAATCCCTATTTTTTGAAATCGCTTGCAAAATTATAAAATATTTCGTACTTTTGCGCCCTGATTGAAAGTAAAAATACAAAAATGATACGATTTTTTAAGAAATATTCCCTCTCGCTGATGTGTTTGGCACTTGTTTGGTATCTGTCTATTTGGTTCTTACCGCCTGACTATATCGAATTGCCCAGCATCAACTTCCTGGATAAATGGACACACTTCGTGATGTATGGAGGAACTTGCTCGGTTATCTGGTTTGAATACCTGCGCAGTCACCAAAGCCTTAACAAACAAAAACTATTCCTTTGGGCATGGCTTGCCCCTACCCTGATGGGAGGAGTCATTGAGTTGGTGCAGGCCTATTGCACTACCAACCGCTCTGGCGAATGGCTTGACCTGGCAGCCGATGCCGTAGGGTGCACCTTGGCAGTAGGCGTGGGACTACTCCTACGGAGAATTATAAAATGCAAAAAAGAAACAATGTAATAATTATAAAAAGAAAAATGTGGAAGAAGAGTCAGGCCTCGTTCTTCCACATTTTATAAGGATTCTTACGCAGGTGCGAATTATAATATCGCTTATCACCAGTGACTTCCTCACCGATGAAATCGGGCTTTTCGTAGGGTTCGTCAGGTGATGACAGTTCTACCTCGGCTATCACCAATCCATCGTTGTCGCCATAGAACTCATCGACCTCGAAGGTATGTTTGCCACTGGCAACAAGATAGCGGGTCTTATCGATAACGCCAGGTTCACAAATCATGAAAAGCTGATTAGCTTCTTCAAGAGCAATCTCCTTCTCGAACTCATAACGACTCAAGCCACCATCGAGCGAAGGACCCTTGATGGTCAGGAAGCCCTGATTATCACGGATACGCACACGTACAGTGCGTCCATT
>Ga0310695_10011994_pt1 | contig 12246 bp, 8 predicted proteins | sample RumenRJG_04DNA_FD_203882 | JGI IMG/M metagenome (GOLD analysis project Ga0310695, IMG submission 203882) | Bovine rumen microbial communities from Lethbridge, Alberta, Canada - RJG_04 (v2) (version 2) | ecosystem: Host-associated > Mammals > Digestive system > Stomach > Rumen | place: Canada... | reverse complement strand
TAACTTTCCTCTATAAATCAAGATATGACCGCTGTCCTTTGTTGGCGAGTGGGCATCGCTGTGCGTAGGGATCCGCGAAAGTCCTGCATCCGTCTCGGTGACAGACGCTTATTTGGAGATAATAAAACACTTTCCTCTACGAGTTGAAGATCTCAAACAGGCCTTCTAAGCCGCATAAAGCGTGAGCCAATTTGTGAACGGGGTGCGACCACCACAAAGTTAATGACCTTACAGTATGCGGTATATATTGAAGCGGCCGATTACTCGGTCGTATCAATATCAGAAGAAGTTTCCTCGGGAGTGGGAGGAGTATAGTCCTTGTAGGGGACATGGTCATGCAGAATGAACCAGATGGCGGATAGCATCTTCCGTGCGACGGCGACCTGAACCTTCATGCTGTTTTTTCTGCGGACAATGGTCTGGTGATAGCTGAAGCGGCTATAGAATGAACCTTGCGTGTGGCGGGCAGCCCAAGAGCACTCGATGAGAGTTTTCCTCAAGTATTTGTTTCCATGAGTGATTTTTCGGGATTTGATCTTGCCAGCACTTTCATCATTCCGTGGCTTCAGCCCGCACCAGGATGTCAGATGGGCGGCATCGGGGAAGGCCGATACATCGTTTCCGAGTTCTGCAAGGATGGCCGTAGCCGACCTTGCCTTGACTCCGGGGATAGTCTGGAGGAGTGCATATTCGTCCGGGAACCATTGGCGGCAAAGGGTATCCATCTTGGACTGGCACTCATCCTTGTGCTTCTCCGCCAGTTCGACTTCATCGCGCAACTGTCGAATCATCTCACAATCGACTTCGGATATCACACCTGTCAAAGACCCGAGAATGACTTCTCGTCCCACACGGTTAATGGTCCGGCCATGAATGGCTTTAACCAACTCTTCTGGGTCTGTAATCCCCTCCGCAAGCTTTTTGACCACACTTTTGTAACCTTTGCCATCTGTATTGGAAACATAGTTGCTGATGCGGATGTTGCAGCGCTGAAGTGCAGCATCAAGTTTGGTCAGTTTATAGACGATATCCTTATCCAAATCGAATATGCGCCTGTCATACTGGCGGAGTTGCTGGATACGGTCCTCTGGAACGTAACTACCCTTGATCAGATCCTTGTGAAGGCAGGTCGCTATCCATTCTGCATCCTTTACATCGCTCTTTTTGCCGGGAAGTTGTTTGATGAAGAATGGATTGACCAGCTTCAAATCGAAGTAAGGCTCCAGTACACGCCATACGGGCATCCAATAGATGCTGGTACTTTCCATACAGACGTCTGACACATCATGTTCGCGCATTATTCCGAGCATCTGTTCGAGTTCCGTGGTCAAAACACCAAATTTTTCTTGAAAAACGACGCCATTCTCATTGAGAATACACACAAAGACACTATCTTTGTGGACGTCAAGACCGCATACTTGTCGCATAGGCATAACAATTTTTGGGACACCATGCCCGTTAAACATATGATCATTTGCGGCGCGCCGGATGGCGACGACCGCTCGCCTACAAAGATAAGACAGCGGTCTTGATTTTTATATGAACTGGCCTATAATCGCCAGATTTTATATAAATTTGTGAGAATGAAAACGGGGAAGATCATACGGAGAGCGGTGCTATGGACGCTGGGCACGGTGGTGGGGCTGGTGTTGCTGTTATTGGTGGCCCTGCAGGTACTGCTGCGGCCCAAGGTGCTTACGCGCATTGTGAACCGGGTGGCAGCGGAGTATGTGGAGGGAGAGGTAAACTTCAGCGAGGTTAAAGCGCACGTTATCAAGAGTTTCCCATACCTGCATCTGGAGGCTGCCAACTGTTCAGTTACCTATCCGCATAGCCGGTATGCCCGGTTCGACAGCCTGTACACGGAGAGCAGCCGCCGCTTCAGCCTTATGAGGGCCGGATGGCAGCGGCCGGAGATTCCCGGCCAAGCCGGGAAGGACGGCCAGGACGGCCAGAACGGTCAGGACGGGAAGCAAGCCGGGAAGGAGCGGATGGATACCCTGGCCAGTTTCCGGCGGCTGGATGTGGAGCTCAACTACGTAGCGCTCCTCGGAGGTACCATCCATATCCACAGCCTCACCCTCACGCGTCCCCGCATCTTTGCCCATTACTATGGCGCCACCGCGGCCAACTGGGACATCCTCCCCATCGGAGGCAGCGCCGCCCCCAGCGAAACCACCGAGAGGGAAGACACCACCGCCAAGCCGCTTCCCGCCATCAAACTGCGGGAAATCCACCTCACAGACCGTCCTTTCATTGTGTTCACCAACCCCAAAGACACCCTGCACGGCCTGTTCACCATGCGCCGCCTGAACCTGGACGGCAAGCTGGAAACGAAGGATCTCAAGCACGCCCGGGCGCAGCTGGGCATTGACTCCCTCTTTGTTTCGGGACGATATAAGGCCGACACCGTAGCCCTGGCCCTGGAGCGCCTCCGCGTGAACGCCCGGGACAGCCGCGTTCAGCTGGAGGCGGATGCCCGCACGCACCTTCGCACGGAGGACTTCGGCCGCCTTAGAATTCCCATCCACCTGGATGCAGACGCCACCCTGGAGCAGCCTGCGCCGGGGGAACTGGGCGCACGCCTCCATGAACTGAACCTGGCCGTATCGGCCCTGGAACTTAAGGCCCAAGGAGAGGTCTGGCGCCGCGCAAACGGCAACCTGGACATGGACCTCAGCGCCAGCACCACCAACTTCCCGCTGGGCCGCACCCTTCGCGAATACGAGGACAACTTCCCCGTCCTTAAGAACCTGAAAACCAACGCCGTACTGAGCCTGGACGCCTTTGCAAAAGGCACCTACGGAGGCGGCCAGGTGCCGCTGGTAAACGCCACGCTGCATAAGCTAATCGTGGATATCTACGGCGCCCATCTCAAGCTCAAAGGCAGCGCCCAGGACTTGCTGGGCAAAGACCCGGCGCTGGCCGTGAGCGGCCGCATCCGCGCCCGGGCAGACTCTCTGGCCCAGGCCTTTACGGAGGGAATCGACGCCAGTGGCAGCATTGACGCCACGCTCAGCGCCAAAGCCCGGCTCTCGCAGCTGGACATGGTGCACATTGGCACGGCCCAGATTAACGCAGATCTCACCGCCAAGGACCTGAGCGTGCAAATGGACACCATACGTGCCCAGTTGCCGCACCTGGAAGTGAACCTGGCCACCAAAGGCAATACCATCGACAAAAACATCCGCCAGGGCGCGCGGGTGCTGGCCCTCAAAGTCCATGCCGATACCCTGGACGCCAGCATGGGCGAAAAAATGTTCATCCGCGGCGGCAAGCTCACCGTCCTGGCGCAGAATTCGGCCGATATCCTCAAAGGCGGCAAGAAACTCACCCCGCTGATGGGTCTGGTGAAAGTGGGCAGCCTGCGCCTGCGGGACGCCGAAGGCATGAGCGTGAGCCTCCGGGACAACGTGGAAACCTTCCGCGTAACGCCGGCTACGGAGGCGCGGCCCTCCCCTCGCCTGCAGCTTCGTTCCCAAAGCGGCCGCCTGCGGGCACGCCTGGGAGAGAACCTCTATGCCCTGCGGGACGTCAAGTTCGACATTGGCGCGCAAAAACACATCCGGAGGCACTTCCAGCGGGATACCACCCGGCGCCGGAGACGTCCCGGCGGGCCCATCAAGGCCGACGATTTTGCCGCGTCGGACATCCGCATCAACCTGGGCGAAGGCCTTCGCAACTACGTGCGGGACTGGGATATTGACGGCAACCTCTCCCTGGAAGGCGGACGCCTCCTCATGCCCGCTTTCCCGCTCAAAACGCGGCTGAGCGGCGTTCAGGGCTCGTTCGGCAACGACACGCTGGACCTTAAAAGCATCACGCTGCAGGCGGGCGCCTCGGACCTCAGCGCCAAGGCGCAGCTCACAGGCCTTCGGCGGGCGCTCATCGGCAGGGGCCGCAGCCGGCTCAAACTAAAGGCCGATGTCCAGAGTAACTACATAGACGCCAACGAGTTAATGTGGGCCTATGCATACTATACCACTTACAAGCCCGCAACGGCGGAGCTGTCGGACGACGCCCTGGAAGATAGCGTGAACGCAGCGGAACTGCCGGACAGCGCCGGAAGCAAGCTCATTGTGATTCCCGGGAACCTGGAGGTGGATTTCACGCTGGAATCGACCGGTATCAAATACGACAGCCTGCTGGTGAACTGGGCCGCCATGGACGTTGCCATGCGCCAGCGCACCCTGCAGGTGACCAATGCCGTAGCGGCGTCCAACATGGGCGATATTTACTTCGAGGGCTTCTATACCACCCGCTCCAAGCAGGACATCAAGGCCGGGTTCGACCTTAATCTGGTGGACATTACGGCAGAAAAAGTGATCACCCTGTTCCCGGCCGTAGACACCATCATGCCCATGCTCACCTCCTTTGCCGGAGACCTGGACTGCGAGCTGGCGGCCACAACGGAGATTGACTCGCTCATGAACCTGATAAAGCCGTCCATTGACGGGGTCATGCGCATCTCCGGGAAAGACCTTACCCTGAAGGACAGCAAGGAGTTCACCAAAATTGCCAAACTCCTGATGTTCAAGGACAAAAAGAAGGCGCACATTGACAATATGGCCGTGACGGGCATTGTGCAGGACAACGTCCTGGAGGTATTCCCCTTTGTGCTGGACGTAGACCGCTACCAACTGGCGGCCAGCGGCACGCAGCGGCTGGACAACGCCTTCAATTACCATATCTCCGTGATCCGGTCGCCGCTCCTGGTGAAATTCGGGCTCAATGCGTGGGGGCAGGACTTCGACCACATCCACTACGGGCTGGGCAAGGCCCGCTACCGCAACGCCAACGTGCCGGTGTTCACCAAGCAGCTGGACAACGCGCAGTACAGCCTGGTGGCGGCCATCCACAATATCTTTGAGCTGGGCGTGGAGAAGGCTCTGGAAGAGAACCGCACCGGCCAGTACTGGACAGCGGAGGCCCCGTCCGGAGAAAAGCCGGCGGACGCCACGGAAACGGCCGCCACGGAAGCCGCCATTCCCCAGGAAGCCCTGGAACAGCAGGTGCAAGACCTTGCCTCCCTGCAAAAGCAGGTGGTGGAACACGTCACCACCCGCCGCGAAGCCCTCAAACAAGAAGTTTTACAACTGGTACAATGAACACATTCGACTACCTGGAAGTATCCGTCCGCCTGGACCCCTTCACCGAGGAGATGGCCGAGATTCTCACGGCGGAGCTCTCCGAACTGCCTTTCGACTCCTTCGTCACGGAGGAGCCTTTCCTGAAGTGCTACATCCAAACCGCCGAGTATCGGCCTTCCGACGTTAAAGTCATCCTGAGCGGCTACCCCGCCGCGGTGGAATTCAAGGCCGCACCCGTACAGGGCCGCAACTGGAACCAGGCCTGGGAGGAGGAATTCCAGCCCATCGTGGTAGACGGTAAGGTCACCATCAAAGCCAAATTCAACGAGAATGTGCCCCGCACGCGCTTCAACATTTGGATAGACCCGCAGATGGCCTTTGGCACCGGCTACCACCAAACCACCTACATGATGATGCAGCGCATGCTGGGGCTGGAGAGCGTCATCCGCGGCCACGCCGTGGTGGACATGGGCTGCGGAACGGCCGTCCTGGCCATTCTGGCGGCCAAGATGGGAGCCCGGAAGGTGTTTGCCGTAGACATTGACGCCGTTGCTGCCCGGAGCGCCTGGGGCAACGCCCACTGGAACCGCGTGGGCTCCAAGGTGGAGACCGCCTGCGGGGACGCTTCCCTGCTCCAGATGGGCACCTACGATGTCCTCCTTGCCAACATCCACCGGAACATTATCCTGGAGGACCTCCACACCTACGTGCGTTCGCTGCGCCGGGGCGGCCGGCTCCTTCTGAGCGGCTTTTATGGGGCCGATGTCCCTGCCATCCGCGAGGCCGCAGAGGCACTGGGGCTGCATCTTGAGGGCTCCTCGGAGCGCGAAGACTGGGCCTGCCTGGAATTCGCCAAAGCGTAATCGAATGAGAAGGTTGACCGGCCAGCCCGTCCTATAGCCTACTCATCCGCACAAAAACGGGCCAATCCGTGCGCTGCCCTAGGCTATAGCATCACCTTCCGCACATTTTGGGGTCATTTCGTGCGCGGGTCCGTGCCGAGAGAGAGAGCAATCGGAAATAATCTTGCGCGACATCAAAACTTCCTCTGAGCCTTATTCGAGCCCTGAGAAATGGCACAGGGATGACATTTTTTCACTATATTTACGGCATGAAACGCATTCTTTTACTGTTATGGGTGCTGCTGCCGCAGGTGCTGCTGGGGCAGAGCAAGGCAGAGACCTCACAGTACGCCAAACTCCTCAAAAAGCCCACCGTGAAGGCGGCGGAAAAGTTCATGGACAAGTTCCCGGAATCGGCCTATGCCCCAAAAGTGCTCAGGCTCAGGGATTCGCTGCTGTTCTATGCGCTTAATCCCGAAGACGCAAAAGGCGTGAAAACCTTTGTGAAAGAACATCCGGACTCGCCCTTCCGCGAATTGGCGGAGGCCCGTATCAAGCAGCACAACACCTCGCCCCTCACCCATGAAGAGGCGCTCTCCAAGGCCGGGAAGTGCCTGGATGCCGTGGGCTGGCGCAAAGACAATGTGGATTATATTCTTGTACTGGCCGACAACCTGGAGTTTCGCGTACTGGAAAAGGACGGCACCCTTTTCAGCGGTCGAACGCTGGTAAACTATACCCTGTCGGACCTGCCGTTTACAGACCTGGCCGGGCCCATCGAACTGGTGGCGCCAACGGGCGGCCGTAATTATCTGCATTTTGCCTATTATAACGGCCCTACGGAATATGTTGAGGCCTTGTATCTCCCCGAGAAAGATATCCTGTATCAGGCCCTTTTCTACGGAAAGGTGCTCCCGGATGGGCGGCTGGAAGGCCAGAGCCCGGAGGCTATGGAAGGGCTCACCCTCACGCCGGAAGTGGCTTGGCTGGTGAATAAGCTCAAGACCCACCCCTCCCTGGTGCAACTGACCCGGGCCGATTCCCTCACGGACGCCTCGCTCCAATGGTGGCAGGAACGCAATCCCAAGGCCCTCACGGCCCAGCAGGTCAAGCTGGCCTTTGGCAAGCTGGACAAAGACGCTTCGCTGGTAGAGGCTTTCCAGGCCGCCAGGAAGGAAAAAGGGAAAAGTTATACCGTAGCCCAGGTGCTGCTGCGGGACCACCTGGCTGTGCTTGCCAAGTCCAAAGCCTCCGGCGAATACCTTCTCGTTTGGGCTGAACCCATCGTCAAAGGCAAGGAACTGCGCACGTTTTATTTTGAAAACGACGGCACCACCCTGGACCTTGTCTTCTACCAGGGAAAAACCATGTTTAAACTCAAACTGTCGCTGGCCAGTCAAACCCTGTACCGGCAAAAATAGCGCCGCACCCAGCTTGTCCTCACCTACGCGGTGGATGGTGGTGCCGATGTCGTCAAAGTGATCAACATCGAGGCCGGCACCTGGGAGGCCGGCAAGTTCTACCGGTACCGCTTCGAGGCCCCCGCCTCGCTCTTCCCGTAACCGTCCCTTCTGCAGCTCCCTTTCCGGAGCTGTTTTTTTGCATCGGCCATTTTGCGGAATCAAAACAAATCCGTACCTTTGCACTCCCTGCGGGTGTGTTGGAATTGGTAGACAACCCAGACTTAGGATCTGGTGCCTTACGGCGTATGGGTTCGAGTCCCTTCACCCGCACAAAAGAGAGCCATCCGGCTCTCTTTTGTGCTATATACCGTTTCACTCACCGGGGGACTAATCCCCCAGACCCCCTGCGTCGCTACGCTCCGAAGTCCTTCGATTCAAGCTTTTACAAAACGCCGGGCGCCTGCCTCGGGCACCAAAACGGGTTTTCCGGGTACTAGGCGCACACAAACACGCAATTCCATGAAGGAATTAAGGCCGAATCCGGAGAAAATGATTATATTTGGAGGTAAAATATCTGAAAATGAAAAGATTACTACTACTTCTCAGCACTGCTCTTCTACTGATGAGCTGCCAGGCCCACCAAGGCTGGGTGAAGGTGGAAGGCAACAAATTTGTGGACCCTCAGGGGAAAGAGCTCGTTTTCCGCGGACTTTGTTTCTCGGACCCGGTCAAACTGGTGCGCGGCATCTGCTCCTCCTTCACCGAACCCGTTCCCGGCCGCCTTCTGGTAAAGATATAGCTACAAAATAGAAAAATTAAATCAATACTAGAATATGAGACTTGGCCGAATTATCATCATAGCAGGTTTATTGCTGGCGCTGGCCGCCTGCAAACACGAGAATCCTGTTTATGTCACCGTCAATGAAGAGTTTGATGTCGTTATAGACAACACAACGGAGTCTGTAAAGATGGTTATCGAAGGGGGCTTCAACCCCCATATCAGGCAGGTGGTTTCCAATGCCGACTGGCTTCAAGTCCGTTATTCCGGAACCATCAAACTGGATGAGTTCAAAGACCCTGATACGGGCTTCTACTGGCTCAGCGGAGGGGAATACCCCCAGTTCGAACTCTCCTATACAACCTATGATTATCTGGATGAGTATGACGAGAGGGATACGGATGTGATAATCACGACCGAATCCGGCAACACACTGACACTTCACGTAACCCAGGGCGACCGGAGCCTGGAGTCTGACGAAGAAAAACCCAACTACTGCTTCGTGCCCACCGGACAGGGCGTCTTCCTGGTGCTGAACACCGGAGGCGGTATGGGCGGTCCCAGGTTGAGCGATATCAAGTCTGTCAATACGGACTTTGAAGCCGACTGGACCCAGGAAGAGGCGATCTACCTGTTCGACGGGAAAGGCCCTGAGGCGGTGAACAACATCAAAGGATATACCATCGTCCCGCTTCCCTGGGCCGACATCAACGAATCACATCTTCCTGACGGAGAAGCCAAGAAAATGCTGAAGGACGGCCAGTGGAAACTGGTGCTCAATTACACGGGCAACCGCTCCCTCCCCAATTTCAACTACTTTGCAATGTATAATCCCTATGTAGGCAAGCTCCGTTTCTTCTATTACCTGGCAGGAGATGCCAATATGAAGGATATCAACGACCATCTGTGGGCCATCACCATTCCCAGCGAGTGGGCGGCCGCTTTGGAACGCCCCTATGCCCTGGCCTACGACTTCACCGACCACGGCAAACTCAGCAATTACCGCAACAGCCGCTTCACGTACCTGACAACGCCCTATACGGACGACGGACGCTTTGGCACCACCGGCAACATCATTCCTGAGAGCGGCTGGTGGGCCATTGACATAGATATGCCCGCTATGGCCAAGTTTGACCGGACGGCCATCGGCAAAAAAGAGATCAGCCTCAGGATGCTCGCCTTCAACAAGGACCACGTATCGCTCCAATCCCTTGTCAAGGCCGACATCGATGGCTCTTTCAAGGGGAATCTGAATCTGGATGCCCTTTGGAAGAAACCCCGTTCCGTCAGCAGTCTGGGGACCATACTTTCCACCGCCACCGGCCTGGTGTCCGACCTGACGGCCGACGATAATTTCAGCAACTATTTCCTGGATGCGGCGAAAGATCTCAATTCGGCCAATCCCTATGCCCTGGGCCTGGCTGTAGCCAGCATCGGCTTTAAAGCAATCTCCGGCGTAATTACGGGATTGGACAAGGAGGAGGAACCTGACATCTCCAAGACCGGACAGATGGAAGGGGCCCTCAAACTGGACCTCCGTGGGACCATCGATACGGAAGGTTTTATCAGGGGAGACCGTCAGTCCGGCCTCAAATTCCCGAGCTTTACCGTTGACAAACTGGCGAAGGATGCCGGCATAGGTGAAGGCCTGTGGAATCTGGAAACCGCTCCTGTTGCCTATTATACTGCTGCCAGCCTTACTTTTGCAAATGAGGAAGACCGGCAACACTATCTGGGTCGCAACGACGCTTCTACCGGGGCTGTGGACTACTTCTTCGACCCTTCTTCGGTACGTGTCAAGCTGAATGAGAATCTTTTCCCTGCCAGCCAGATCCAGTCTATGTCCATCAGGATGACGCCCGAGATTCCTGTGAAGGAAGTCAAAGCCTCCTGGCCTTCCAGGGAGGCGATGGGCATTCCCGTCAAGGCTCCCAGGGTAGATTGGAAAGCAAGGACGAGGACCATCAACCGGCTCGAGGAAGACGGCTATCCCGGAATGCCCCTACCGGCTTACCAGATTCCGATAATCAGCCAACTTGGCTATGTCAACAATACGCTGATGTTCTACACGAAAACGGAAGAGGAAGACCCCTTCAACCCGGATATGAATATAGGCGGCCTGGGTGTCTCGAAACGGTTCCTGTCCTGGCCCTTCTGGGTAGATTATTCCTGGCCGACCGACAAGGAAATGTACCTTCCGGAATTGTCTGTCATCATTAACCTCTATATTCAGTTGAAGGATGGAACCCGGTGCACCTATACCAGAACCTATCCGGTCCGGTTCCAGTATGTAGAATCCTTCGACGAGTACAATAATTTGCTTCGGGGCGCTGTTGACCGGTTGGGAAAGGTTCCTTACGCGAAATTCCTTCACCAGAACGACCGGACGGCCGAGAAGATGGTTCAGCGGGAAATAGGATTGCGGTACTATTGGGAATATTAAACAAAAACCGCCCACCGGATTTAGGGTGAGCAAAGAACGTTGTAGAGAGATTCTGGACAAGACAAAAGAATTACAGCTATGGATAAAAGACAGGTTATAAAAATCGTCAAACGGTACAAGGAGGCAGTAACTGCCAAGTTTGGGCCGGTTACTGTCTATTTGTAAGCCAAATGAATAGACCGCCATAAGGTCTTCATAATTGGTTAGAAATTTGTTAACAACCCCGCACTTTTGAGCGACATTTTTGAGCGACATGGCTTGGAAGTGTCGCTCAAAGTTTGTAGTTTTGCAGGAAAACATTCAGGATTATGGACGATTATCAGTATATCAACCAGCAGGAACCGGATAAAAGCAGGAGGTACGCCAACTGGCAAGCCGCAAAGGGGCTACAGGACGTCGATGGACTGAAAACCTCAGATTATCTGGACAAGGTTGCCTCAGATAACATTGAGGGTAAGATATCGGCCTACGAGGCGAAAGATCTGATTGACACATACTACGATGTCAAGGAGGACAAGGAGAAGGACTCGCTCTCGGAGGAGGCTGACAAGGTTGCTTCCAGAATAAACATCCTTATCGGCGAAATCGGGTTCTCTCTATCATCGGAAGAACTGAAATCCATCCACAAACGCTTGTTTGAAGGGGTATTCGAGCACGCCGGAACATACAGAAAGAACAATATCCTCAAGCACGAATGGGTACTTGACGGTGACACTGTCACCTACGGCAACGCTTACAATCTGGAAGAAAGCGTAGAGAACCTTCTCCGCGCAGAAAAACTCACGCCGTTCAGGAGCCTTGATGAGGAGGAAACAGTCTGGCATTTCACCAAATTTGTATCTAATCTCTGGAGAATCCACCCGTTTGCGGAAGGCAACACCAGAACCACGGCGGTGTTTACCATCAAATACTTACGCATGCTTGGCTTTGATGTGGACAACTCCATCTTTGAATCACACTCCCGCTTTTTCAGGGACGCCCTTGTGAGAGCCAACTACGCAAATATCAGAAAAGGCATATACGAAGACAGGGACCCGCTGGATGCCTTCTTCTCTGACCTTATGCTTGGAACCAGGCACGATTTCCATAGCCGATATCTGCACATCTATGCCGAAAACGCGAAACTCGAGACCAAAAACATTGACACCAGTATTATGGAGATGATGAAAAAGAATCGGCATATAACCCGACAGGAAATTGCCGCCACCCTGGGCGTCAGCGTCAAAACGGTTGAACGACACCTTAAGAATCTGCCGATTCATTTCTCCGGCCCGGCAAAGACCGGAGAGTGGGTGGTTGAACAGTAGCGTTTTGTTAAGCAGCTAATATTCAGTATGTCATGCTTTTTACTCCCAACAAAACCTCCCGGAGTAAAATGCGCAAGTGATTTATTATCAGGGATTACGATTTACGGGGTCACTTGAGGGAAATTCAAACTTTTATTTGTAGATTTGTACTATCCTTCACGGAAGGGGTGATGAAAAAAGCCATCATACTGTGCATTTTTGCCGCGCTTGCATTCGGGTGCAGGCCGATGGATGCCCCCGCCCCGCCGCAGGAGAGGCCACAGGACAAACAGGACGAGTCCGGTAGGCCCGATGAACCAGACAAGCCTGACACACCGGACGCCACGGACCCCTTTGAAAGCGCCGCGGAAGCAGTCCTCAACATGGGCGCCGGCTGGAATCTT
>Ga0310695_10011989_pt1 | contig 12249 bp, 2 predicted proteins | sample RumenRJG_04DNA_FD_203882 | JGI IMG/M metagenome (GOLD analysis project Ga0310695, IMG submission 203882) | Bovine rumen microbial communities from Lethbridge, Alberta, Canada - RJG_04 (v2) (version 2) | ecosystem: Host-associated > Mammals > Digestive system > Stomach > Rumen | place: Canada... | reverse complement strand
GTGTGCCGATGCCCGCACCGGCACCGCCGCCGCCGTTGCCACCGGTGCCGCCTGAGCCACCGAGGATACTTTTATCATAAGTTACTTCTGCATCATTTCCGTTGCCGCCGTTGCCGCCGTTGGCAGCGTTGCCGCCGTTGGCGTTCAGCGTGCCGCGGCCGATGAGGTAGAGCGAGTTGCCCTGCGTCAGCTCAATGCCGGCACCGGCACCCGTCTGTCCGCTGGCATTGGCTCCCGTGCAGGTAAGCGTTGTGCCGGAGGGGATGTAGAGATACACCGTGCCCTGGATGGTGAGGCCGCTGCCGCCGACGGTCGAATTGGTGAAACTGAGGTCGCCCGTGGCGTAATAGTACGTCACGGCATCTGCGCTGCCCAGCGTCCGCCCCGTCGTGGAGCCAGCGCTCAGCGCCGTCCAGTCCGACTGTCTGGTCTGCGTCTGCCTGGAGATCATATACCAGTTGTCGGCCATCTTGGTGACGGGGGCGTTAAAGTCGAAAGCGAGGCAGGCGCGGACGTAGTTGCAGTTTTCCTTAAGGTCGCTGTACCAACTGCCGCCGCTGAAGTTGTAGTTCCACGCGCGGCCGGAATCATACTCCGTAGACGACCAGTAGTAGTAGGTCGAGCTCCACTGCATATTAGTGCCTCCAACGCTGCTGAAGCCATCGTGCAGGGCGTTGTAGCTGCCGGCAGCGGAAATCATCAGGTCCCACTCGTCCTTGGTGGCCAGCTTCCACGTGCCGCCGGTGACGGTCGGGGTCTTGGCAGAGCAGGTGCTTATGGCCGTACTCCAGGCCATCCAGTCGCTCTCGTCGGCCAGCGCGAGCGCCAGGCCCTTGTTGTTCTCCGTGTCGAGGTAGGCAATCATGGCCACAGCCGTTTTGCCGTCAGCCTCTGCCGCCGATACATTGTCATAGATACTGCCGTCGGTGCAAACCACGCGACCGACGTCACTGGCCGTGCAGTAGATACCGTCGTCGGCCCACGCGCCCTGCGTGACTGCCGTCAGCAGCAGGGCGAGGATCATTAGAATCTTTTTCTTTCTCATTGTTTTGTTTTTGAAATTAAACTTGTTGTTACCTAAATTTTCGTCTTTGTGACCCGCGGGGGAGTCGCGCTCGGCCCGCAGGGACGCTTGCCTTAGCAAGAACCCCTGCGGGCCTGTGTGGGGCTATTCGTCCCAGTCGTCCCAGTCGAAGTCGTCCCATTGGCCTCTGTATGCGGGAGCTCCGGGGGGTTCGTTCGGCTGTCCGGGGGGTATCACATATTCGGAACTGGCTTGCAACACCTGTGTTTGCTGCTGTAGCTGTACTACCTGCAATGTGGGTATCTGATAATTCTTTTTCATATTGCTTGCTTTAAAATTATTGTATCACGACCCTGAGCTTTGCTCGAGCTCGTTCACGCTCGGACGAGCTCAAGCAAGCTTGGCTCGCCGCTCACTTAATCACGACCTTCTTACCATTATTTATATATACGCCTGCACGCGAGGGCTTACCGTCGAGCTTGCGACCATCGAGCGTGTACCATGCATCAGAACCATTAACCGTGAAACCTGAATCGTGAACCGAAATAATTCCCGTTGTCTCGCCGTCGCCGAAGTTCAGCACGAAGGCGCGGACGCCGGCGCTTGGGTCTGCGGAGTCGCCGAGTTTCAGCTGGAAGTAGCCGCGGCAGGCGTTCACCTGAAAGTCAGTGGCCGTGGGATAGTAGAGCGTGTTGTCAGCGCCGAGGTAGAGGTTGGTCTTCTCGTCGGTGTAGATGCTGACGGGGCTGTAGGTGCCAATGAAATCGACATAGTCGGTCGAGACGTTGGCAGGGGCATCGCTGATGGTGACGCCGTTGAACACAGGGTTCACAATGTCGGTGCCGTTGGCCCACTTCACGATATACGGCTTGCCGGCCTCTATGGTGGTCACGTCGTCGCTGAAGTTCATCGTCAGCGTGCCGCCACTGAAGTCGGTCGATGCGAGGGTCTTCACCGTGGCGCCCTCTAAGGGTGTGCCGGTGAAATTGTCCACGCTGAAGGGCAGGCAGATGGTGTTCCACGCGCCGTCCTTGTAGAGCGTGCGGTCGGCTAGCGTCACATTGGCAGGGTAGCCGTTGGCACTGCTGATGGTCGTGCCGTTGTCGGCGTTGTCGGCGAGAGTAATGGCGATGGAACTTGCCGCGAAGCCGAGGACAGGTCTGACATTGTAGCTACTCGTCTTTCGGTTGGTGTACCAATAATATTCGCCGAAGAACCAACCTTTTTCAGAATCAGAACTGGACTCCGTAGCAGACCAATAGCCGCCGATTTTGTTAAATGCCGCGCCGCCAGCATTGGTAATATAGGCATTCACATTGGCATCGCGGGTTTTACCGTAATTGTCGCCCGTCGTCGAGCCGAGGTTGGTGAAAATGGCATCGTAGTCACCCTTCTGCGCCACGCACCAGTCAGACACTGCTACCACGCCCAGCGAGGTGTAGCTTGCGAGGTTGCCTCGGGCATTATCGTTGGGCAGCAGTTTCAGCGTGGTGCCGGCGTAGCCGGTCACCGACTCCCAACCGTTGATGGTATTCCACGTCTGCGATGTGGCGTCCTGCAGGGCGAGGATGAGGCCGTGGCCCGTCGAGGTCACCTTGCCTAAAACGCCCACGGCGGTGCAGCCATCGGGCACGGCTCTCTTCGCGTCGTGCAGATGGCCTGCTGCGCACACCACCTTGCCCACGTCCTGGGCAGTGGCTGTGCTTAGCAGCCTAAAGTCAGACACCATATCAGGATCCACGTAGTAAGTGCCGTTGTAGAAGATGCCATGCTCGTAGGCCTTCACCATGCCGTAGTCCTGCACGAGACTGCCGACATCCAACAAGGCGTTGGCGACGGCCTCAGTGCCCTGATTAGTGGGCAGGTTATCGACAGCGACGTAGTAGCAGTTGGTGATAGTAGGCTCGTAGCCAGTGTGCCAGCGGGAGAAGGTGTTGGCGACCATTCCTGCGCCCACGCTGGCGGGAGCCATCAGCGAGTTCGTGATGGTGGGCTTGTTATATGTCACCCATCCGATGAAGCCTCCGCAGTTGATGGTGCCGTTGGTGGTGGCGAAGGAGCCGTCGAACACGCAGCCGTCGATGGTGACGGTGTTGTTTTCGCCGCTCAGCGTGCCGACGAATCCGCCGTGGGTGCCGTCGTGGTTGTCGTTGTCGGTAACGGTGCTACTGTTGATGGCTATCGAACTGCGGCAGCCGATGATACTCAGGTTCTGATGCGACTCGCCCACGATGCCGGCGGCCTTCTTCTGGTTGGTGTAGATGGTGCCGTCGACGTGCAGGTTCTTAATCGTGGCGTTCTTCACGTGGCGGAACGGGGCGCAGTATTCCTCGGCGAATGGCTCTGCGTCGGTGCCCTTCGTGAAGGTCAGCGTATTGCCGTCGCCGTCGAAGGTGCCCTGGAACGAGTTGGCATCGCTTGTGCCCGCCATCGTGGAGACGCTGACGTCATCGCCCAGCTTCACGAACTGGCCGCTGAAAGTATAGCCTCCAGTGACGAAATTGGCGAACTCGTTCCAGTCGTCGGTGCTGCTGACGATGAAGGGAGCGTCCTCGATGCCTTTGCCCTGCGTGGGCCATCCCACCGTCACGGCGTTGGCCGTGCTGCTCGTGCTGGCAGAGCCACAGCCGCCGCCGGCACCGCCGGCAGCGCGGTGGTCGATGCCATCTCTCCAACCAGCGCAAGTTCCGCTTCCAGTATATATGCTACTAAACTGTGTGCTGGCACCAGAACCAGCGGCGGTTCCATCACCATTCATGCCGGGCTTGCCACCCAAAGCTCCCGCATCATAGTATTCTTTAGCACTAGCCCAGTTTGAATTGCTTGAAACAGTACCTGAGGAACCGCCACCGCCACCGCCACCGCCGGGGCCACCGGTACCGATATTGCTGGCTGCGCCGCCGAAGCCACCACCGGCACCGCCTCCGCCTCCGCTTATGGCACAGAATTCCACAACATAAAGAGTACTTTCAGTAGTTTTAGAGTAGTTACCACTATTACCTCCATTGCCACTCGTGCCTTTACTGCCACCCTGGATATTCGTTTGAGGGGTGAGAGCCTGGGAACCATCGTAAATATAGAGCGTGCCCATGTTGGCAGCGGTAGCGCCGGCCTGGCCATTGCTACCAACATTGCCAGTTGTCTCATCAAAACTACCATCAAACTCACTTGGCTCCTCATATATTCCTGCACCACCGATACCGCCTGCGCCGCCATTGCCGCCACGTGTGCCGATGCCAGCACCAGCACCGCCGCCGCCGTCGCCGCCATTGCCGCCGTCGCCAGTCCTTAACCATCTATTATATTCTTCTGTTGTTGCGTCCCCGCCGTTGGTGCCGTTGCCGCCATTGGCAGCGTTGCCGCCTGTGGCGACGAGTTTGCCACTGCCAATGAGATAGAGCGTGTTGCCCTCTGTCAGTTCAATGCCCGCGCCGCCACCTGTGGTTCCGTTGGCATTGGCTCCTGTGCAGGTAATCTGTTTGCCAGAGGGTATGTAAAGATACACCGTTCCCAGTATGGTCAGACCGCTGCCGCCGGCATCGCTGTTGGTGAACGTGCGGTCGAATACGGTGAAATAATACGACGTGGTGCCTGCAGCGCCGAGCGTCCTGCCCTTTGTGCCGCCATCCTTCAGAGGAACCCAGTCTGCCCGGGTGGTTCCCGTCTGAAGGCAAATCAAACTCCAGTCGTTTTCCTGCGTAGTCCAGTCCAAAGTCACGTTGGTGGCCGACCCGCTGGTAGTGGCATTGCCACAGCCGGCACCACTGCCGCCTGAACCAGCTCTACTACCGACATCGCTATCATTGTTGCTCCAAGTAGAATTAGTGGTAACATTCCCAGAACTAATTGCATTCCAATTCAATATACTTTCCGCGCCCGGGCTTGCCCAGGTGCCGTCAGTATTCTGGCCGGCACTGCCTCCCGGAGATTTTACAACGCTGTAACCGCTATTTGCAGATCGTTGTTCGCTGGAGGCTCCGCCGCCACCGCCGCCACCGCCGGGGCCGCCGGTGCCGATGTTGCTGGCAGTGCCGCCGAAGCCGCCGCCGCCGCCACCGCCGCCGCCGGCTACACTATAGTTGTAGGTGAGGTCATCATCAAGTGCGCACTTGCCGGCAGCGCCGCCGTTGCCACTTGCCGTGGCTGCAACGCCGCCTGCGGCATTCAACGTGAGACCTGAACTCTGATATACATAGACATTACCCACGGGGCCAGCGGTGCTACCGCTATTGCCATCGCTACCACTTTTGCCTCTTGGTTGCTCCCAATTAGAAAATGTAGCTGTTGCACCGGCACCACCGGCACCACCGTTGCCGCCGCGCGAGCCGATGCCGGCACCGGCACCACCGCCGCCGTCACCGCCTTTGCCACCAGCGCCGGACCACATGTTATCATCGTTCCAACCAGAATCGCCGCCTTTCCCGCCATCTTCGCCGTTGGCAGCATTGCCGCCCGTGGCATTCAGCGTGCCACTACCGATAAGGTAGAGCGTGTTGCCCGCCGTCACCTCAATGCCGGCGCCGCCACCGATGGCTCCGCTGGCATTGTGTCCTGTACAGGTAATCGTTTTGCCGGATGGAATATAGAGATACACCGTGCCCCGGATGGTCAGACCGCTGCCACCGGCGTTGCTGTTGGTGAACGTGCGGTCGGCTGCGGTATAATAATAGGTTGTGGTGCCAGGCGCGCCGAGCGTCTTGCCCGTCGAGGCGTTGTCAGTCAGGTGAACCCACTCTGCACGGGTGGTCATCGTCTGCAGACAGATCATGTCCCAGTCGCCTTCCTGCGTACTCCAGTCCACCGTCACGGTGCCGTAGGAGCCGCCGACGCTGGCAGAACCTGCTGCGCCGCCCGCGCCGCCGGGATGACGACCGTTTCCTTTCTCCCAGCCATCATCATCATCATAGTCGGTATCCTTATCTCTAAGGCCACCTCCTTCGATGTCCGCATGTTTTGGGTTGTCCAGCTCAACATCAGCGCCGTTGGGAGCCGATGAGCCATCAGCGTTTGTACCGCCGGCGCCACCGAAAGCTCCTGCATGATAGTAACCATTGTCGGTTCCAGAGTACACGACCCATGCAACGTTACCAGCGGCACCGCCGCCGCCACCGCCGCCACCGGGGCCACCGGTGCCGATGTCGCTGGCTGCGCCGCCGAAGCCGCCGGCACCACCGCCGCCACCGCCAGATGCCATATAGACATTTGAACCAGGGTGCTGGGAGGCAGTTCTACCTCCACCGCCACCAGAACCGTTTGAGCCTTGGCTGCCTCCATTGACATTCATTGTGGGGGCCAAATCCTGGTAAACATAGAGCGTGCCCATGGCACCAGCGGTACTACCGGCAGTACCGGCACTGCCATCAACGCCATATTGCGTAGTCTCTTGTCCATAAGAGCCATTGCGTTGACCGCCGCTGCCGCCAGTTCCGCCATTGCCGCCGCGTGTGCCGATGCCCGCACCGGCACCGCCGCCGCCGTTGCCACCGGTGCCGCCTGAGCCACCGAGGATACTTTTATCATAAGTTACTTCTGCATCATTTCCGTTGCCGCCGTTGCCGCCGTTGGCAGCATTGCCGCCCGTGGCATTGACCGTGCCGCTGCCCAAAAAGTAGAGCGAGTTGCCCAGCGTCAGCTCAATGCCGGCACCGGCACCCGTCTGTCCGCTGGCATTGGCTCCCGTGCAGGTCAGCGTCATGCCCTCAGGCACGTAGAGATACACCGTGCCCTGGATGGTCAGGCCGCTGCCGCTAACCGTGGAATTGCTGAACGTAAGGTTTGTGTCGGCGTAGTAGTACGTCGTGCTACCTGCTGTTCCGAGCGTCTTTCCCGTCGTGGACCCCTCAGTAAGTTTTGTCCAATTTGCAGAATTGGTCTGCGTCATTGCATAGACTTCATCCCAACTGGATTGCGCCCACGCTCCCTGCACTATGGCGCAGAGCAGGGCGAGCGTCAGAAATAATTGTTTGATTCTCATGTTGTATTTGTCTTATTTCCTAAATTCCGCAGCACTTTAATTTAACTTTCTTTAAGTACTTGAGCAACAAAAAGTTCTTGCTGTGGCAAGCGGCAGAGCCGAGCGGCTCAGGATTTGGCCATGTCAGATTTTTCACTTACCTTAGTGCTGCAAATCAAGACAAGCAAAATCATCAATGACATGGCAAAGGTAAAACAAAAATCTGAGAAAATCACCGCTTTTGGCGGATTATTTGTCGAGGTTCTATTGGATTTAGTACAAATTAACATGCTTGTGGAGCTTATATATCCCATTAATTTTGTACCTTTGTGCTCGAAATTGCACATTGCAGTCCGAATGTGCCTGAGTGTACTACGTTTCTGTTGACAGCATTGCTAAAAAACAACAATAAAACATAAAAAATGAAACAAAAAGTATTTTTGATGATTGCTCTGCTCTGCGCAGTCGTGCAGGGAACGTGGGCGCAAGACAGCTGGGAGGAGGTCTATCAAAAGACGGGGACCACCTCGGACAAATGGACGGCCATTAATGCGGGCTCCACGACGGGGCAGACGCTGGGTAGTGCAGGTAGCACGACGTACTGTTACGCCGGTGGCGACCTCCGTTTCACCAACAGCAATGCTGGCGGTAGCGGCCTGACCATCCAGGGCACGGTGTATCTCTACGTGCCTCAGGGCGTGACCCTCACCTGCATCGGTGCCAATGCCAACGGACAGACGGGCGCAGGTGCCGGCATTGAACTATCATCAGGCAACACTCTCGTCCTCCTCGGCAAAGGCACAGTGAATGCCACAGGCGGCAATGCTGCCAACGGCGGCAATGGCGGCAACGGAAATGATGCAGAATGTACCTATGATACATCTATCCTCGGTGGCTCAGGCGGTACCGGCGGCAATGGCGGCGGCGGTGCCGGTGCTGGCATCGGCACACGCGGCGGCACTGGCGGCACCGGTGGTGCAGGCGGTCAACGCAATGGATCCTATGGACAGGAAACAACACAACATGGCGTGGATGGCAGTGCCGGCACTGTCGGTGGTACTGCTGAAGCAATGGGTGCAATCTACGTGTTCCAGTCTTCCGTCACGCTGAATGCCACTGCCGGTTCAGCGGGCTCAAGCGGTACTGGTGGCAGTAGAGGTAAAACCGCTTCCCAACACCCAGGTTCAAATTTGTATATGGCATCTGGTGGCGGTGGCGGCGGCGCCGGTGGCTTCGGCGGCGCAGCCAGCAACATCGGCACCGGTGGTCCCGGCGGTGGCGGCGGTGGCGGTGGTGCCGCAGGCAATGTTTGGTGGACAGTGTACTCCGGCACCGCAAATAAATACCACTATGCCGGAGCTTATGGCGGTAAAGGCGGTAAAAATGGAAATAACTCATCGGCTCCGGATGGTGCAGATGTTGAGCTGACCAACCCTAAATATGCAGATATTCAGGCAGGTGGTCTCAGAGATAATGCCAGCGACTATAACGATCCCGATGGCTACGAGAATGGCAACGGTCGTCATGCCGGCGGCAGCGGCGGTGCCTGCGGCAATGCCAGCACCAGCAGCTCGGCCAACAACATTGTACTCTGGCCAACTCAGGGCGCAGGCACGGCGGAAAGCCCCTACCTCATAAACGATGCTAACGACTGGAACTCATTCACAGCAAAGGTCAACAGCGGCATTTCCTACAGCGACAAGGTCATCAAGCTGACCGACAACATCAGCGTGACGACGATGGCGGGCCTATTCCAAAACGAAGGGAATTACCAACCATTCAGCGGCACCTTCGACGGCGACGGCCATACACTGACCATCAATGTGAGCAACCAGAGCCGTTTCACCGCACCGTTCAAGTGCGTCAGCGGTGCCACCATCAAGAACCTGCGTACAGCGGGCACTATCGACGGCACGGGCAACGCTGACGGCAAACTATTGGGAGGCCTCGTGGGTATCAGCTTGGGTAACAACACCATCACCGGCTGCGTCAGCAGCGTGACGCTCCGCACCGACTACAGTAATGACGCCGCTATGGCAGGCCTCGTGGCCGCCACAAGGGGCGGCAGCCTCACCATCAACGCCTGCGTGTTCAACGGCTCGTTGCAGGGCGGTGCCACCTCAAGTCGCTGCGCCGGCATATCGGGCTATGAGTACATTGCCACAACCACCATCATCACGAACACCCTCTTTGCGCCGACCTCGATTACAGTTCCAACCAACGACGGCTACACGAGGACCTTCACCCGCGATGCCGACGCCACCATCACCAAATGCTACTACACACAGCCCCTCGGCACAGTGCAGGGCACACAGGCTACCGTATCCACCAACGCACCAGGCTGTCTTGGCAACCTGATATACGACTGCAGCATAGTGAAAGCATACCAGGGCGCTATCCTCTTCAACGGCAATTACTACTATGATGCCAGAGGTGGTATCACCAGCACATCGACAACACTCTCCACGGGCACTTATACAGTGTATACCGACATCACCATCCCATCGCGCATCACCATCAGCGGCAATGTTACGCTGAACCTCGGTGAAGGCACTACGCTCCATGCTCCCAAGGGCATCGACCTGAGCTATGGCAACAGTCTGACCATCAACGGTCCAGGCACGATGACCATCGACAATTGTGACGACAATATGGCTGGTATTGGCTCATCGAGCATGGGTTCACTTACCATCAACAGCGGCGTGGTAAATGTTAAAGGAGGATACAGTGGCGCAGGTATAGGCGGCAACAGGCGCGGTAACGGAGGCTACGTCATTATCCATGGTGGCGTAGTCAACGCCATGGGAGGACAAGGTGGTCCAGGCATAGGTGGCGGCGCTGACTTTAGCATTAATGACTCTCAAAATCACCCGTGTGGCGACGTTGTCATCACCGGCGGTCAGGTGACAGCTATCGGCAACAAGGTTTATGGTATTGGTCCTGGCGCGGCGCACGTAGGTGAATATCACAACGGTACACTGCAACTAAGCTGGACCAACCCTGACGACTTCGTCTTCATCAGTACCGCTTCCGTAAGTTATACTCAAAGAACTTTAAGCAGCATCACCTTTACAAATGGAAAACAATTCTACCTTGAGCATACTGCGGCTATTGCCACAGAAAGCAACCTCTACGGCTATAAGCTTTTGCCTTATACTGGCACACTGCCGTCGCTTGCCGGCACAGGCACGGCTGAAGACCCTTACCTCATCAACAATCATGATGATTGGTTGTTATTCTACTGGTATGTCAACAGTGGCACCAACAGCTACAGCGGCCAGTATGTGAAGCTGATGTCCGACCTCACTATCACGACAACGATAGGCTTGCGCGATGACAAGCCATTCAGCGGAACCTTCCTCGGAAACGGTAATACGCTGACGGCTAACCTGACTGGCACGATTTATGATCTCGACGTCAACAATGAGCGAGGCACTGCACCGTTCCACTACATCAAGAATGCCACCATCAAGGATCTAACCATAACAGGCGACACATACTCTACCTCACTTTATGCTGGAGGTCTCGTGGGCTTCGCTGACGGCACCAACCTCATTGAGGGCTGCATCGTTACCTCCACTTTACATCTTAGCAATAGACATGCCGGCGGCATCATCGCACACGGAATGAACTCCACTACCACCCTCCGGAACTGCGTCTTTGCCGGCACCATCACGAGCTATCACGAAAACCAACTTTATGACGGCAAGAATGTTATAGAAATCGGAGGCATCTGGGGCTGGAACGACGACGAAGCCACGCCTACACTGCAGAACTGTCTGGAAAAAGGCTCCTTCAACAACATCAAATCCATGCACCCCATTGGCTTGCAGGGCGACAAAGGCACCATCACCAACTGCTACTACGTGAACCAGCAGATAGACTCGCCCACCAATGCCTGCACCGTCAGCGGGGCCTATAAAGTCGAAAAATCCCTGTCTGGCTTATGCAAGGAGATAACCATTAAGGGCGTCACAGTGTACTCACAGTCCTGTACCGTCAGCGGCGTGGAAGCAAATTATGTTATGACTGAAAACCCCATCAACGTTTACCCCGTCATGACTGACCCATCCTTTGGCACAACACTCAACTTCGACACCGACTACACGGTCACGCTCGATGGCGAGCCGGTAGAGGCGCTCCCCATCAGCATCAGCACCACGGGTAGCCACACGCTGGTTTTCACCGGCAAGGGCAGTTATGTCGGCACAAAGAGCGTCGAGACTTACTTGATTAACAACATCAATGGCACTGGATCGGATACCGACCCTTACATCATCAGTAACACAGACGAATGGAACACTTTTGCCTATTACGTCAACAGCGGCACCAACACCTACAGCGGCGAGTACGTGAAGCTGACCGCCGACATCAGCGTGACTGAGATGGTTGGCACCAGCGAGAGCAACTCGTTCCAGGGCACCTTCCTCGGCGACGGCGTTCACACGCTGACCTTCACCAAAGGCACGTCCGAGAGCGCCTTCGGCGAAGAGAATTGCGCCCCGTTCCGCTACGTCAAGAATGCCACCATCCGTGACCTCAAGGTGGCGGGCTACATATACACCTCACGGAAGCTCGCGGCAGGACTTGTCAGCAGACCATACGGCACGACGAACATCACCAACTGCCAGGTCAGCACAGTCATCTATAGCAGCGTCAACGGCGACGGCACCCATGGCGGCATCGTGGCCATGCCAGATGGCACGCTGAACATCGAGGGCTGCGCCTACACCGGACGCCTGCTGACCAACAACGGCACCACAAACTGCGGTGGCTTCATGGGCTGGTACAACAACGCGACCGTCAGCGTCACTAACTCTCTCTATATCCCAAGTGGCAGCATAGCTGAGGGCTGGTCAGCCATCACTAACGGAGTCACTTTCTTGCGAGGAGGCATCCCAACAATCAACAACTGCTACTATACCGAAGCATTGGGAACGGAACAGGGTAGGTTTGTATATACTACAACCACCACTGCTCCTGTCAACCTCGGCATCCTTAAGGCGGAATACAGTATGTTGACAGCATACGCTAACGGCATTCTCTTCGAAGGCACATACTATGTGGCTCAAGCCCTCAACGGTGCAGGAACGGTGGGCAATCCATACATCATCGCCACTGATGACGATTGGGAGACTTTCGTATATAACGTCAACAATGGCTTTAACAACTATAATGGCGAGTATGTGAGACTGGATGAAAGCATCAGTGTCTCGACAATGGTGGGTACAAGCGATGACCGCTCTTTCCAGGGTACTTTCCTCGGTGACGG
>Ga0310695_10011987_pt1 | contig 12251 bp, 10 predicted proteins | sample RumenRJG_04DNA_FD_203882 | JGI IMG/M metagenome (GOLD analysis project Ga0310695, IMG submission 203882) | Bovine rumen microbial communities from Lethbridge, Alberta, Canada - RJG_04 (v2) (version 2) | ecosystem: Host-associated > Mammals > Digestive system > Stomach > Rumen | place: Canada... | reverse complement strand
ATAAGGCCTCAACGGGAGGGAAGACTCTGTTTTGGGGGAGAAAGCCTCCCGCAAATCTTGGCAAGAGGGTTCCGTCAGATAATCGTCCGTCAAGGAGAGCTCCGGCTTCAGTCCGATCAGCTCCATCACGACCCGCATCAACTCCATGTTCAGGTCGATGAGGAACTCCGTCTTCTTCGTATAGAAAGGCTCGAAATCATCCTTATAGTATTCAAAGAAAGGCGAAGAGTTATAAGCCGAGGCGATTGCCCGCCAGTGCACCTGTTGCCAGTTCTCCACGTAAGCGATCCGCAGGTCCTTCACGCACATCTTTCCGCCCGTGTTGACCACCGGCACAGAGAGGTCCATCACCCCGTTGCCCGTCAGGATCCTACAGCGATTGCGATAGGTCTGTTTATGGTAATGGTCGTACTGCTCGATGCGCACATGGTCAGCCGAAGCGACCGCCTGGTAATAGGAGACGGGGCCCAAGTAGGCGGAAGAGAGCAAAACCGAGCCAGCCATAGCGTCACCTGCCATTTTTATCCTTTTTCCTCTTGGTCATACCAGACGGACGTTGTTGGCACAATGGAGTAGCCAACACGTCCCAGCTCTCGGAGACCTCCCAATTGGCACGCACCTTGAAATTCTTATAGAAATAGTAAACCTTCTCCGGAAGGATTCCCTCCCGAAAGTTTCCAGTATCCCACACACCATTTTGGTTCTCGTCCATGATGATTCGGGCGAAATAGGTGCCTCCATTCAAGTGTTCGAACGTAATCACATTATCCTTCACCGGGCAAGAGCGCACCACCTCCTCCTTTGTATTCAAGAGTTCGATGAAGGCATTGCCCTGCACATTCGACAGGGACACCGTCACCTTGCCATACAATTCTTCTCCCAACATTTTAAACATCAGAGAGATCGAATCATTATGGTTGCCATAAAAGTCATACGCGCAAGCCGAATCGATTGCAAGCGAGAAGGAACTATCAGGGTGTAATTCAGGTGAAGAGATGAGATACCTCCTGCTATTGTCTCTGGCGCTATCCTTGACGAGGGAGAACGGCAGCGGTGTACGCAATGAATCAGTAGCCCTATACAGATGGATTTTACGCTCGTCGATAGAAGCGAGCGGTCTTTCCCAAACCAAGGCAGGCTTTTCCGTAATACCCACCGTCGAGAAGTGAGTAAAGTCGACAAGGTTCGTACGGCGGAGTTTACGGTTATGTTTCAAAGCTCTTTTCTGTCTCGCATCCTCCTGTTGGGCAGCCTTCAGCTCATTCTTCAGGAACGAGGAGGTCAGCGTCGCCTTAAGGGTGTCCACGCAAGGAATCAAGGTCCCGGCGGAGTCAGTTTTCAGGTACGACATCGACAACACGATCGTATCCTTGCGGTAGAGATTGCTGTCGGTAACCCAACAACGGATGGTGTCCGCCATCTTATTCGCCTCCATCAGGAACCAATTGTCCGCCACAGTATCCACCAAAGCGATTTTCGGCAGGCTCTCCTCCATTTTTTCGAAATAGAGGGTGAACTGATTACGGGTAGGACGCTCGATTTTCTTAAATTGCTGGAAGTTAACCTTTTCATGAAAGAAGCGCAGTATAATGCTATCCGGGGCGTACTTGCGCACTTCCCGTCGGATAATCGTATCAATCTTCATGGAATCGCCATAGACAGTGTCAATCCGCTGTTCTATCAAGAGGGAAGGAATCGCAACGTCACCCTCCTGTACGGCAATACCCTCGGCGGATTGATCGAAGAAGAAATTGTTATTCATATCCTCAAGCGCAAAGATCCGATACTTTTTCTGCGCCGCACCCCTGATATAAAACTGTCCGCCCGCCTGTGTCTTCGCAATACGTTCAAACGGACGCGTGAGGAAGGAGGAATCCGCGTCATCGCTATAGATACCGACCACCGCACCCTCTACGGGAGACAGATCCTCCGCATTCAATACAATACCCGAAATGACCATGCTATCCAGCTGGTCGCCCGTCGAAAATGAATAGAGGAAATTGCTGACCTTATTGTTCTCCGTAAAGTCACCGATGGAATTGCCGAAATCCAGCGTATAGGTAGTGTTCGGCTGCAATGAATCCCGCAGCTCCACAACGATTTTCTTACCAATAGCCTTGGCGGAAGGATTGCCCTTTTGGGGAGGAGAAACCGTCAAATTCTTAAACGGGTCATTCAACTGGAGATATTCATCGAATTGAATCTCCACCCGCTTACTATTCACATTCAACGCCCCATTCTTAGGCTTGCTGCCCAAATAGGTTGGAGGTACAGCATCCGCCTTGCCTCCCGTCGGACCTTGCGCCATGTTCGCACATGCGCCCATTAGCATAAGCAACAAGGCCGAAACCCACAGATATATAACGTTCTTTCTATCCATTCTTCCGCAAATTAGCGCAAAGGTAGTAATTTTTGAAAATTAAGAATTATGAATTATGAATTTTGAATTATTTCAAAAAAACATTTATCTTTGCGTTATAATAACATATTTGTTTTATTTGCACCATCATGTGGAAGGACTTCTTATTTTTCTCGAAAGGAGAACGAAACGGGCTATTGGTTTTAGCCTGCTTGATACTATTAATGTTCGCGGTTAACTTTTGCATCCCCTCTCAAGCGACGATGCCAAGCGAAGTGGAACAAGTCAAAGAACAGACAGACAGTCTATTGGCGGAAGAAGGTGACACGACACTTTCCTTCCTCAAAGAGCCGGACAGACGGAGGGCTGACGCAGGGAACAAACGCCCCCAACAATATCACGCCAAACAAGGACATAAGCCCATCCATACAAAACAAGGACGTCCTCAAAAGGAGGAAGGGAAAACATTCGCCTCACAATCCCTCAAAAACAGAGAATACGAAAAGCTGAGAATCGAACTGAACACGGCGGACACCACAACGCTGAAGCAGCTACGGGGAATCGGTAGCAAACTTTCCCAACGGATTGTGAAATACAGGAAAAAGATAGGCGGATTCACCCACAAGGAGCAACTGAAGGATATCTACGGGCTATCGGAAGAGACCTATCGGCACATCTTGCCCCACGTATGGGTGGACACGACCGCCAAGGCAGGGAAAGGATCATCGACCAAAGAATAGCCCCCCATCAAGGCTTGTTTTTGCGCCACTTCTCAATGTTCTCCTCGAACTTCTTCACCTTCTTGGCGCTTTTGTTCGCGCGGAACCAGTCGGAAACACGGATTTTCTCAGGGATATCCGCCCCTTCATCGATCAAACGTCTGGAATCACCCGTCTTCACGATTTTCACCCTATCGTACAATTGCAAGCCTGCATCAAAGGTGGAGAGAGAGAGCGTATCGCCCGAGATGGAGATCCGCTGGAAGTAGCGGCTGTCCGTGCCCCATTTCGCCACATCGCCATGGAACTGGAGCATGTAATCTTTCCTGGAACAATAGGATACCAAACGGAGCGGCTCAGTCATCCCCTTGTCTGAAGAAGCATCCACATTGAAGCGGGCATATCCATGCTCATGGCCCTGCAGCACAAGGTCCACTCCCTTCTCACAGACCAAATCGTCAAAGAACTGCTTGACGACCCAATTGTTCATGGAACTCTTAATGGAGCGGATCGGATGGTGAAGCACCACAATCTTCCACCTCTCCTTGCATGCGGAGAGTTCCTTTTCGAGCCACATCCGCTGCGACCAGAGGCACCAGAAATCCTTGTTGGAATCCAACAGGAAGAAACGGGCATCGCCCCGCTTGAAGGAGAAGAGCGCATTATCGTCCGTAGCCTCAAGGTCATAGTAAGGGAAGACCAGCGGGAAGCGTTCTTCCAGCTTACGCGTAACGCCTTTGAGATATTCATGATTACCCGGCACGGAGACGATCGGATAGGAAGACGCAAATGTAGAGAGCGATGCGAACACCTTCTCCCAATACTTGTCCATCGGCCGCTCGATCAGGTCGCCGCCGAACAGGAGGAACGAAGCATCCGCATTATGCGCCATGATGTTCGGAAGCAGGGAGTCGAAGGCATTATCATCCACCTCGTCCTGCACGTCACCGAAGTAGAGGAAGGAGAAGTCGGCCGAAGCGGCCGGCATATGGAACTGCATCCAAGCCGACGTGTCTTGTCCGACGCGCACCCTATAACAATAATCCATATCCGTTCTAAGGGAATCCAGCAAGACCGAGAAGTATGCCGCGACACCCGCCCGTGAGCGGAAAGGTTGTCCCATGGTCTCGTAGACCAGCGTGTCATGTCCAAGCGTGTCGCACAGATCCAGCCAACCCGACTGCGCCACGGAATCACACTGCCATGAGACATAGCGTGAGCATTCCGAAGGGCCAACCGTCAGAAGGACTCTTGCGGGATGATGTTGAATATCATAACCCGGCTCAGGCGGATTGCCGAACCATACATCCCATCGCTTGTAACAGAATAGTGCGATGGCGATGAACAAAACCGCAAGAATCAACTTCTTTTTCATCATATTAATAGCCTAAAATCTTCAACATGGACTTATAGCTTTGTTCCTTAGCGAACAACTTGGTGAAATATTCTCCGTTCTCATCCACGTCGACCACCACCATCTTAGGCGCAGGCAACAGGCAGTGTTGGATGCCGCCGTAACCACTCAAGGCCTCTTGGTAAGCGCCCATATGGAAGAAACCGATGAACTGTTCCCTACCTTGCGCCATCTTAGGGAGGAAGATCGCGTTGGAGTGGACCTCAGCGTTGTAGAAATCCTCGCTATCGCAGGTCAGACCGCCCAAGTGCACCCGTTCGTACTCCTGGTCCCAATTGTTGATGGCCAGGAACGGGAAGCGCTGGTTCAAGCCCCAAGTGTCAGGCATCGTGTTGATGAAGGAGCTGTCGATCATGTCCCACAACTCACGGTCGTTCTGTTGCTTCTGGTTGACGATGGAATAGAGCATCGCGCCGCTCTCGCCCACCGTATAAGAACCGAACTCAGTGAAGATACGAGGCTCAGGCACACCCTGCTGCGCGCAAGTGTTTTTGATCTGGGCGACGATCTCCTCCGCCATGTACTCATAATCGTAGGTGAAGTCCATGTGGGCTTGGATAGGGAAACCACCGCCGATGTTCAAGCTATCGAGCTCCGGGCAAATCTTGCGCAACTCGCAATAGAGGTTGATTCCCTTGCTCAACTCGTTCCAATAGTAGGAAGTATCCTTGATACCCGTGTTCACAAAGAAGTGTAACATTTTCAGTTTCACCTGCTTATTGTTTTTAATCTTCTCCTTATAATAAGGAAGGATATCTTTGAATCGAATACCCAAGCGGGAAGTATAGAAATCGAACTTAGGTTCCTCCTCCGTGGCGATACGGATGCCGACGTTCAATGGTTTTTCAAAGCCATCGAGCAGCATATCCAGTTCATCCTTATTGTCCAGAATCGGAATCACATTCGTGAAACCCTTGTTGATGAAGTCACGTATATTATCTATATATTGAGGTATTTTAAATCCGTTACAAATGATGAATTTATCCTTTTTAAGATGGCCGGATTCCTCCAAACACTCCAAAAGATTCACGTCGTATGCGGAAGAAATCTCCACGTTCACGTCATGTTTCAGCACCTCCTCCATCACGAATGAGAAGTGGGAGCTCTTCGTGCAGAAGCAATAGTTGTAGTCCGCCTGATAGTCCACCTTCGCCATGGCCACATTGAAGAGACGCCTTACGCGCTGGATATTCATGGCTATCTTAGGCAGATAGGAGATGCGCAGCGGAGTACCATACTGTTTGATGATGTCCATCAAAGGAACATTAAACCAGTAGAGTTCATTGTCATTGACGCTAAACTCCTCGTTAGGAAACTCGAACGATTGTTCGATCAAATCAACGTACTTGTTTTTCATTTCTAAACAATTCGCCAAATAAATTAAACAAATGTACCCGAATAAACTCATCCGACTCACTCGGATTGTATAAATACTGACAATCCGACGAATTCGGATGCAAATCTATATATAAATCAAACACGACAAACCTATTTTCCAGAAAAACTTTTTCTTCCACATATTTTAGATGGGGAAGAATGCAAAAACAGCCATTAGGGAGGCCTAACAGCAAATAAGGACACGTCCACGCATACGGAGGGGATCACTTCTCCGGAATCAGTCCCCGCAAACTAAGATAGTGTTCGATCAGTTTAACAGTTTTTTCCACGCCGATAGAAGAGACATCTATGGAAAGCGTGTAGGTGGAGGACTCTCCCCATGTCTTGTTGGAATAGAAGTTGTAGTAAGCGGCGCGTTTCTTGTCTTGCGTCCTCATCTTCGCGATGGTCTCCTCTCTCGTGAGATCGGAACGTTCCTGGATTCTCTTTATCCTATCCTCATCGGAAGAGTGAAGAAAGACGCTGACACAATTGGGATGGTCACGAAGCACATAGTCCGAACATCTTCCCACGATGACGCAAGAATGTTTATCCGCCACCTTACGGACCACCTCCGACTGCATATCAAAGAGAGTGTCCTGAGAAAGGTAGTTCTTACTTCCCAACCCGTTGGTCACAAGGCTCTCCATCCATTGCAACACGTTACCCGAGAGGGATGCGGATTTCTCATCGTTCTCCTCGAAGAAAACAGGTGCGAAGCCGAACTCCTTGGCGGCTTCCATGATGAGTTCCTTATCGTAGTAGGCGATGCCCAGATCCTTTGCCAGCGCTTGTCCGACGCGTCTTCCGCCCGCACCGAATTGTCTACCTATACTGATGATAATATTCTTCTCCATACTTTCACCTCCCATGGTTATTCGATTATCGGTTTATCTTTCAGTCTATTGAATTTGCGCATTTCAACCTTCAGCAGGACGAATGCGATGATACTGGACAGCGCATCGGAAATAGGCATACACGCCAAGACGCTCTCAACCGTTTTGAAGTGAGACGGCAGAATTAGCAGCAACGGCACGAGCAGCAACAACTGCCTCGTGGAGGATAGCACCACCGCCATGGAAGCCTTTCCGATTGACTGGAAGAAGTTGGACGCCACCATCTGGAAACCAACGATGGGGAACGCAGCGGCGCAAATCCTCAGGCCCCTTATGGCGACGTTGATGAGTTCCTGATCTGTCGTGAAAAGTCTAGCCACATAGTAAGGAATGGATTCCGACACGATGAAGGCGAACGATGTCACGCAGGTGGCTGCAAGAATGGTCAGCTTCAACACCTTGCGAACCCTGGAGTAAATTTGCGCACCGAAATTGTAACCAGCTATCGGCTGCATGCCCTGGTTCAGCCCCATGACAATCATGGCGAAGACCATCAACACACTATTGACGATACCTCCATAGGCACCCACGGCAAGATCCCCTCCATATTCCGTCAACGCCCTATTGATAAGAATGACGACCAAACATGCACATGCGTTCAGCATGAAGGGAGCCATTCCGATGGAAAGTATGCCCTTGATGATTCGGTTGTCGAAGGTGAATATATCACGTCGCCAATGCAATATGTTACCTTTGTCGGAAAAGTGCTTCATGATGATAAGGAAGGCCACCGTTTGAGCGATTATTGTCGCACTGGCCGCACCTCGTATTCCCCAATGGAAACAGAAGATGAAGAGAGGAGCCAAGATCAGGTTGATGACGACGGTCAGGAAAGTCATCCTCATCGCTTTGGTAGGATGACCCGACGCGCGCATCACGCTATTGAGCCCGAGATACAAATGAGTGATCACATTACCGATCAAGATGACCTGCATGAAATCCCTCGCATAGCTGATGGTGTTTTCACTCGCCCCGAAAAAATACAAAATATCGTCCAGAAAGGCGAGTCCCACCGCCATGAATATGACACCAAGGACCACATTCAGCAGGAATACGTTGCCCAACACCTTCTGCGCGCTCAACGTGTCCTGTTGCCCCAACTTAATAGAGGTCAGTGTGGCGCCTCCCGCACCAATCATCGCACCGAATGCGGCGGAAAGGTTCATCACGGGCATTGTGATGGCCAAACCAGCGATGGCCAAGGCACTGACTCCCTGTCCGATGAAGGCCCGGTCTATCACGTTATATAAGGCGGAAGCCATCATCGCCGCAATGGCGGGACCAGAATAGTCAATCAACAATTTACGCACATTTTCCGTGCCTAATTCTTTGGGGTTGTTGGCCATAGGTAGTTACAGATAGCGAAGATTTAAAAATTGATTGTCCTCTTTTCCATCGGGAAGGAATAGATGTCCGCCTTAGCGTTGGTGAGCACATAAACGGCCGTATTGCCATCGTTCTCGTCGTACATGGTGCGCAGGTTAGGATAGGCGTCCAGCATCGATTTCTTCGCCTCGACACGTTCATCCTCCACTAGGACAGCCTCCACCCTTATCCATTGTTTGCCATTGTAGGCACATATTTCTATTTTAGGATTTTGGGCGATTTGCTTCGCCACATTCTTCTTATGCCCTGTTTGGATGTACAATTTATCCTCGAACACATGTATGGTGCCAAAAGGCCTCACCCTTGGCTGGTCTCCCTCCACCGTAGCGATGAAATAGTATTCGCAGCTTTTGATGAAATTACACACTTCCTCCATGCCCTCTCGGTTGCTTGTCTGATAGTCGGAAGGTTGGATGATTTGCCGTTTTTCACTGGAGCACGCACTCAGTACGGCCAACACGATAATTGAAAATACTAATTTTTTCATTGCCTTTGATTTTTTCACAAAAGTAATACTTGGGAACGGATAAAAAGGGATATTCCTTCATTTTTTCTTTATATTTGTTCCACCAAATAGTTGATTCATGAGTAAGTCGGCATTCTTTTCCGCGTTAATCGCCCTGTTTTGCGCAGGCTCCATGTGGGGACAAGGTCAAACACCCAAGCGTTGGAGATTCGACGCATCGTTGGGAGCATCTTATAATTCGGGCAATGTGGAAGACCTGAATTTAAAAAATGCGGGGACCATCACCCGCAATGACAGTATCCTATCCTTTCATTTTGGCTATAAAATCGTCTATAGCGCATCGGACAAAACGGAGACCAACCTGAACGCTAAGGGAGGGACGAAGGTCGATTTCCTCCAATACGGTCAGTGGTCACCTTTCGTGGCGGTGGAGTTCCTCTCCAACCAGTACAAGGGCTACAACTACAAGGTGGGGGCATTGTCGGGTGTGAAGTTCAGAATCTATTCGAGGCCAGACACCTGTGATTATTCAATCAGTTGCGCCTTCATGTTCGAAAGGGTGGATTACACGCCAAAGGAAAACAAGTTGGACAACCGCGCCTACAGGCTCTCCTTGAGGCCGAAGATAAAGCAGAAATTGGGGAATATTGTCTCTTTGACCGGTTGCGTCTTCTACCAACCCAGTTTAGAAAGCATAGACGACTATATCATAGATGTTCTCGGGGCATTAGACATCAAGGTGACTTCCCATTTTTACGTGGGTTTTAACGTGGAGCACGAGTATCGCAGCATGGTGCCGACAGAGAAATATGAGCACAGCGACACATATTCAGAAATTGTTTTTGGGCTGAAATTCTAGACATTCCAATGATTGTCTGAGGAGGCTCTTCTTTGGGAAGTCCACAAGAGCGCATCTCCCCGAAGGAAGATCAACGGAGCAATAAAGAGGGGGCTAATCACCACATGGATGATTAGCCCCCTTGTATATGAAACTCAGTGAGTCTCTAATTACTTAACGATCAATTTCAACACTTCACCGTCAGCGTTCACGAAGTAAACGCCCTTCTCGTTAATGCTGAATTGGTTAGCGAAGTTAGGGATTGCAACGAACTCCTTAACCACCTTACCTGCGATGTCAGTAACGGTAACCTTGCAACGGTTCAACACGAACAATACGCATTCGCCATCCTCAGATGGGTTAGGATAGAGATAAGTGTTGTTGATAGCCTCGCTAGACTCAACGCCTTGAGGATCCATGTTCTCCTCGAACTCCATGCCGACGCAAGTCACGTCGTCGATCTCCAAAGTCTTAGAAGAGTTGTCACCACCCTTAGCCATCCAGCTGAACTTGATGACATCCTTAGGATCGTAAGTCACCTTAGTACCCCAATCCTCTTGAGCCAAAGAGCTGACAGCAATAGAAACTTCCTTCCACTCGTTAGATCCCTCGATCAACTTGCAGTGGTAGTTACCATCCTTGATAGAGTTCTTGGACAATGCAGCCCTGAAGTAGTGCTCAGAACCTTTGAACTTATAAGTGATGGTTGAGCAGTCAGAGATGTCGAAAGGAACTGGAGACTCTACCGTTGAGTTCTTGTCGAGGTAGAGGTCAACACCGCAATATGGAGGAATGTTACCGTTCGTACGACCCATCTTAGCGTCTACCTTGATGTTGCCGTTTGTAGCGGATACGCTTGCCTGAGATGTTCCTGAATCGGAAGCGTCATCAAAATTAACCCATTGACCTCCGATACGGCTGATAAGATCATTGTCAGCCACGTCATCGATCAAACCTGGATCAACATAACCCTCTTTGTATACAACAAATGTTACGGCCAATGTCTCAGTCTCCTCACCATCGGAAACAGTCACAGCGAACACGTTGGTACCTGGCTTCAAGTCAGTGATGTCAGTCTTAGCGGAAGAAGGGGAAGCGATAGTTGCTGCGTCACCCTTGGTCTGCTCCCACTTGTAGGTGTAATTTCCAGTACCACCAGTTGCGGTACAAGAAACGGATACCTTTTCTGCAGGCAAGAATACCTTTCCGCCCTTGCTAACAGATGCCTCGAATTCCTCAACCTCGTCAGCCATTGCGGTTGCCTTATAGTTCACCCAGCTTGATACGGCAGAGAGTTGGCTCTTACCGTTGCTGTTCATATCGCCGTCATTCCAATCAGACTTCTTGTAGCAAGTTGTCTTGAGGATAGACCATCTCTCGTCCTCGCCACCCTTGTTACTCATAGACCAGAAGCAGTTGATGACACCGTGCTCTTTGAAGATGTTGTGCATGCCGCCGTCACCACCGCCAGCGTCGCAACCCCACTCAGTTACTACAACTGGGATTCCGTTGTTCCAGTTGTCTTTCCCCTGCCAGTCAGTCTGGTGGTTGTATTGAGCGTAACCGTGCCAAGTGTAGGCGATGTTTGTTTGTCCTTGACCTGCACCAGTCACACCGTCTGGTTGACGGGAGAATTGAGTTGAACCCACGATGATGATGTTATCTGGGTCGATTGCTCTGATGGTAGGGATCACTTGCTTAGCGTAGTTTACTACAGTACCGTTGTCGTCAACTGGCTCGTTGAAGATCTCGTACATAACGTTAGGATATTCACCCCATTTCTTTGCGAAGTAGGTGAAGAACTGGTTGGCTGTGCTAGTCCAGTCCTGAGCTTTGTGCTCGTGGAAGTCGATGATGACATAGATATCGTTCTCGATACATGCCTTTACCACCTCGTCCACCATTTTCCTGGAGCTCATAGGCGCAGCGACGTAGTTGTTCATGTTCCACAAACCGTCACCACCCATGTTGCCCAAGTTATCCATGTTACAGCTTGTTTGTCCTTTGCTTCCGCATGGAGCGATGGAAACTGGCAAACGGAGAACCTGAACGTTGTACTTGTCAACCAGGAACTTCACGTTTTCCTTGCACCACCACAATCTAGAAGAACAGCTCCAGAAGTAGCTTACACCGGCAAGACTAACCTTGTTGCCGCTGCCATCTGCCACATAACCCTTAGAGGTGTTCAAGTCTCCGTGCTTGGAAACGACGAACTCTCTACGTTTGCTAGGCTTCTGCACTTTGATGCTGATGCTTGCGTCGTAGTCTCCCATCTTGAAGGACACCTCGTCTGTGCCTTCTGAAGAGCCAGCGGTGTACAATCCGTCTTTCACGTTGCTAGACCATTTGATTGGCATAGCGATTTTCTGACCAGCCGCATTGTATCCGATGACGCGCAGATAAGTCTGCTCGTATGGAGTCAACACGATCTTGCTTGGGTCTGTCTTAACTTTAGTGACTACGTTATCGGTGATGTCCGTCAAAGTGAACTCGATGTAGTCGATGTTAGTGGAACCTGACGTTTCCTTGAGGAGTGTGAAGGTGTGGTCACCTTCCTCCAAGTAGAATGCAGGGATCTTGCTAGCGTCGGTTGACCAGTAGTTGTCCAATGATGGTTGCCACCAGTTCTCACCGTCCTTGTAGTTTCCTTCCACGTCGATGCTGTATTGAGCACCATTATCCATGATGATTCTTACAGTTGCGTCGAACTGAGCGATGTACTTCATGGAGACTTGGTAGAAACCCGCCTTTGGAGCTTTCATTGAGTACTTCACGGTCTCACCTTCCTCGTCGAAG
>Ga0310695_10011986_pt1 | contig 12251 bp, 10 predicted proteins | sample RumenRJG_04DNA_FD_203882 | JGI IMG/M metagenome (GOLD analysis project Ga0310695, IMG submission 203882) | Bovine rumen microbial communities from Lethbridge, Alberta, Canada - RJG_04 (v2) (version 2) | ecosystem: Host-associated > Mammals > Digestive system > Stomach > Rumen | place: Canada... | reverse complement strand
TCTCCCGCGAGCGAGCCCCACATCCAGTGGCCGCTTATAGGATAGACGATTGCGCTGACGATCACAGAGTAGATGAGGTAGCTCTTGAACTCGATGCGTTCCGCGACTGCGCCGGAGACGATCGTCGCTGCGGTCGCCGCGAACATCGTCTGGAAGAACAGGAACGTCCAGTCCCAGACGCCTTCGCCGGTCGAAAGCGACGGCATCCCGAGGCCTCCCCAGCCGAGCCATCCCGCCGCCTTCGACGCGCCGAACATAAGCGCCGCGCCGAGGATGTAGAATGCGAGCGAGCCAGCCGCGAAGTCCATCAGGTTCTTCATCATGATGTTTGCGGCGTTCTTTGCGCGGGTGAAGCCGGTCTCGACGAGCGCGAAGCCCGCCTGCATCGTAAAGACGAGTATGCCGGCGATGAGGGTCCAGACTACGTTCAGGTTGGTTTGGACTGCTGCAGTGGTTATTTCAGGTTCCATGTTTTTGTTCTTTCTTTTTGACAGGATTTACATGATTGACAGGATTGTTCTTAAATCTTGTAAATCCTGTGAATCCTGTCTAAAACTCTCTATTGTTTATCCTATTGCCGCCGGGCCGCGCTCGCCGGTTCTTATTCTCACGCACTCGTCCATCGGAAGGACGAAGATCTTTCCGTCGCCGATGTCTCCCGTGCGTGCGCCTTCGATGATCGCCTCTATCGTCTTTTCGATGTAGTCGTCGTTTACCGCGATGGCGAGACGCATCTTCTTGTGAAGCGAGACTTCCTCCACCGCGCCACGATACATGTGGACGTATCCGCCCTGCTTTCCGCAGCCAAGTGCGTTTGTGACGGACATCTTGTATATCTCGCGGGCGAACAACGCCTGCTTGACGGCATTCAGTCGCTCTGGCTGAATGTAGGCTATGATCAGTTTCATCTTTCCTTTCTTGCGCCGCGACCATCGCAGCGTCGCGCCCTATTTAGCAAACACCGTGCCAACGCCTGAAATGTTAGCTGATTTACTATGGCGCAGTATATCTGTTGTAATGTGCCGATTTTGATTTTACAAAATATGTCACTATCGTCTGCAATATCAGATTCGTCGCAGTTGCTTGTGTCATAGGCCTGGATTTGTGGTATAATGCTTTCACTAAAAGGGTGTGTTGATAAATGCAGTTGAAGGGAAATATGTCGCAGTGTGGGCAGTGGCGGCTTGTGCGGGAAATCGGACATGGCGCGTATGGTGTGGTTTATCTTGCCGTGGGGTCTGACGGCAAACGTGCTGCTGTAAAAGTCTGCCGACGCGAAGAGCTTGGAGAAGAACGCTACGCGCGCGAATTGCGAGGCGCGCGGCTCTATAGTGCAATCCCGCGCACGACCGGGCTCGTGTGCATGAAGGAGCTTGTCGAAGAGCCGTGGGGCTTTTACAGCGTAATGGACCTGGCGGACCACGAGTTTGACGGAGAGTTTTCGGAAGAGACATATCGTCCGAAGACCCTCGCCAGCATATTGGGCGGCGTGAAAGCTTTGTCCCTTGACGAGTCCGTGAAGCTTGGCATTGCGCTCGCCAAAGGACTTGAGACGCTCCAGCGCCATCATCTGCTGCATCGCGATATCAAGCCCGGGAATGTGATCTACGTCGGCGGGCGACCAGTCCTATCGGATCCGGGGCTCGTCGTCGAGGAATCCGAGGCGGCTTCGCTTGTGGGGACGCCCGGTTATGTTCCGCCCGAGAACTTCACCGCCGCAGTTGGCGATATCTACAGTCTCGGGCTAACACTTAAGGCGGCAAGCTTTGGCAGGAGCATTGAGGACCTCGACAAGGGGCCTGCGCTTGAGGCCGACACGAGTGCTGCGCAATTTCCTGCGTGGTGGCGCATTCTCAACAAAGCGACAGATCCTACGCCATCACGCCGCTACCAGTCCGCCAAGGCGCTGTTGAAGGAACTGGAAGGGCTTCGTCGTAAGATGAAGTTCGCCGCAATAGTCGAATCGACGATCGCGAAAGTCGCACTTGTGCTTGCGCTTCTTGGTGCTGTGGCAGTCTTGGTGGCGAACGTGGTTGCCGGCAGGCGCGCGGAGGATGAAATCGCCAGACGGTCTGCGGAAAATAGGGCGTTGAAGGATGACATGGCCAGGCAGTCCGAGGAGAACAGATCGCTGAAGGATGATCTTGCCAGGCAGTCCGAGGAAAGTAGGTCCTTGAGAGACGACTTTGCCAAGCAGTTGAAGGAAAACAAAGCGCTGCGTACGGACCTGGCAAAGCAGTCAGAGATGAGCAAAGCGCTGAAGGATGACCTTGACAAGCAGTCCGAGGTGAGCAAGGCGCTGAAAGAAGACCTTTCCAGACAGTCAGAGGAAAGCCAGGCCCTGCGGGATGACTTCATCAAACAGCTGGATGAAAACAAAACGCTGCGTGCGGACCTGGCAAGGCAGTCCGATGAGAATAAGAAGCTAAATTTCAATCTCGCCCGGCAGGCTGCCGAAATCAAGTCTCTGAAGCAAGATGTTGCCAAGCGCCCCGTGGACAGCAAGGCGCTGACGGACAAGGAGGTTGAGTCTGTAAAGAAATTCCAGGCAGAAATGGAAGCGGCGAAGAAAAATGCAGAGATTGCCGCAGTATGGAACAGTGCGTCAATGCGTTTTGGAAATTATGGAGGAGTCGTCAACTCCATGATCGACTATTGGTCTGTGGCCCAGCTGACATACGTTGGAAATAACCCGAGTCTCATAGCGGCCAAAAAAGAGTTCTCGGAAATAGCGAAGAAGTCGAGTGAGCATGCATCGAGATTCAGGGAGCTGAAGAAGACGGCAGAACAGAAATCAAGAAAAGGGCTGGACATAACGGAAGAGACAGAAGCCGTGAAGGCGATCGCCGCTGACGAGGATGCGCTTAAGAAACGCGTTTTGGAAATCATGCGTTCCATATATGGAAAAGACTGGCAGCCATCTCCGGTGGAAAAACACAATTTCGGATTGTGAAACACAAAAGGCAGGAAAAGGATTTTTCAATGACCTACAGGCACTTTAACAACGAAACGACGCGGTCGAGCGTATTAAAAGCGGTGACGGACACCGAAAACACGGCGGCATGGAATCGGCTTTTCGACCTCTATGCCGGATTTGTCTTTTCGATGGCGCGGCACAAGGGGCTGAACGAGACGGACGCTGATGACATCGTGCAGGTTGTGTTCGCCGATCTCGCGCGAAACTTGCCGACTTTCAAGTACGACCGCGCGAAGGGGCGCTTCAGGTCTTATCTGACGGGGCTCGTCAACTGGCGCGTCATGGACCGGCTCAAGGCGTCGAAACGCGACGCGGAACTCAAGGCCAATTTCTGGGAAGAGGCGAAGGCGGCTGGCGGCGATGACGATTTCTCTGAACGCGCATGGCAGGCGGCAGCGATGGAAGAGGCGCTGAGGCGAATCAAGCCCGACGTCCGTCCCGAGCACTACGCGGCGTTCGTCGCGAGTGCGGTCGAAGGGCAGGATACGGATGTCGTCACAAAGCTCTATGGAATTTCCCGCGACAGTCTATACCAGATACGCAAGCGTCTCACGCTCAAGTTGCACGAGAAGCTATCGGAAGTCCTTGACGAGATGGATGCGCCCCGCAAAATCTGACATTTTACTCTAAATACAGCGGTACATTTTTTAACCCAGAGGCGCGTAACCGCACCCCTGCGACTGCTGCCGCAGCTCGCTTCGCTCGGGGGATATTTCGCGGCACACGAATGTTCACAAAATCTTCCGTAGCAATGAGTTACTATCAGGGAAGTGGATTTTTCATTTCGTGTCGGGCTTTAGGCCCGTATTCGTGACCTGCGAACGGCACGCCCGCAGGGGGCGGCGGTGGTGACGCGGCAGGCGAGGCATCGCCTCAAGCCATGTCGCGGCGACACTGTCGCATGTTGCCGTAAGGCAACGTGACGTTCGCAGGGTTCGTGGTCGCGCGAAGCGCCAACATCGCTCGGTGCACCCAATAGACGTTCGTGCGGTGCCAATTATGGTATAATATACCTTCATCGCGCCGAACAGGCGTTGGAGGAAAGTTTCAGAAAATGGCGGACGTTTCAAAGATAAGGAAGTTCAAGGACGCGGCGGACTATACGCGTAACTTCATTGTGCAGGAAGAGATCGACAAGTATCTCCCCGGCGGCAAGCATTTTATCGACGACGCGCAAATCTGCCGCTGCATCTCGGATATCGCCGAGAAGCCCGCAGACCCCGTGCGCGTCAGGGAAATCATCGCGAAGAGCGAGTCGACTTGCGAGACTCTGCTCCCCGAAGAGACGGCGGTGCTCATGTCCGCCGTCCACGACCCTCAACTCTTCGCCGAGATGTGCGCGGCTGCCGACCGCATAAAGAAGAAAGTCTACGACAACCGCATCGTCGTCTTTGCGCCGCTCTACGTCGCCAACGCCTGCGTAAACGGCTGCCGCTATTGCGGCTTCCGCGAGGGTAACGCCGAGCAGAAGCGCCGCGTCCTCACAATGGACGAGCTCAAGGAGGAAATCGATGTCCTCGCTGGGCGCATCGGCCACAAACGCCTTATCGCCGTCTACGGCGAGCATCCCACGACTTCGACCGAATACATCGCCGAGACGATCGAGACTTGCTACAACCGCCAGGTCAAGGCACCGAAGACCGGCGCTCCCGTCGGCATCCGCCGCGTCAATGTCAATGCGGCGCCGCTTCCGGTTGAGGACTTGCGCGTCCTCAAGTCTGTCGGCATCGGTACTTTCCAGGTCTTCCAGGAGACTTACAACAGGAAGCTATACGAGTCAATGCACCCAGCGTGGAGCGTGAAGGGCAACTACGACTGGCGCACGACGTGCTTCCACCGCTGCATGGAGGCGGGAGTCGACGATGTTGGGCTTGGCGTCCTCTACGGACTCTGCGACTGGCGCTATGAACTTCTCGCGACCGTCATGCACGCGCGCGATCTCGAACGCTGGTTCAACATCGGCCCGCACACGCTCTCGTTCCCTCGCCTCGAGCCCGCGAGCGGTACGAAGGTTCCAGAGGAGAGCCCGTGGCTGATCGACGACGACACTTTCGCGAAGATTATCGTCCTCGCGCGACTTTCCGTACCCTACACCGGAATCATCATCACCGCGCGTGAGAGCCCCGCGAGCCGCAACCGCGTCCTTGGCTACGGCATGACGCAGCTCGACTGCTCCAGCAATATCGCGATCAAGGGCTACAGCGACTTCGAGAACGAGGCGCACCAGGAGAAGGACCGCCAGCAGTTCATGCTTGGCGACACTCGCTCCCTCGACGAGATGGTTCGCTACCTCGCCTCGCGCGGCACGATCACGAGCTTCTGCACGGCTGGCTACCGCTGCGGCAGGACGGGTGGCTGCATCATGGACGCCCTCAAGACCGGGCGCGAGGGGAAGTTCTGCAAGATCAACGCGGTACTCACTTTCCGCGAGTGGCTTGATGACTTCGCTTCGGACGAGACGCGCAAGATCGGCGATGCGCTCATCGAGAAGGAGCTCGAGGGCATCAAGGAATGGGTGCCGAAGTTCTATCCGTCAGTGATGAAGCAGTACGAGGCCACCTGCCGTGGTGAGCGCGATTTATTCTTCTGAAGACGATTTGCCGCCGTTATTTTTGGTATAATATCACCAATGGCCAAAGTCAAGCTAACGAAAACGGAACTCAAGGCGCAGACGGACGCGCTCAAGCGCTTCCAGCGCTTTCTGCCGATGCTTCAGCTAAAGAAGCAGCAGCTGCAGAGCGAGATTGCCGGTATCATAGCTAAGGCCGATGCCGTGAGCGCCAAAGAACGCGCCGTTCGCGAGGGCTTGGACAAGTGGGTCGGCCTTTTTGCGACCGACGAAGATCTGCTTCCGGGGCTCGTCAGCGTTAAGAGCATCAAAAAGGGCGAGTCCAACATCGCGGGTGTCGCAATACCAACGTTCGAGTCGATAGAGACCGACGTCAAGGAGATCGACGCCTGGGCGACACCCGCGTGGGTCGACGATGCGGTCGAGGTGACGACGCAGATACTCTCCCTCCAGTGCGAACGACAGATATACGAGGAGCAGAGGCGGCTCGTCACTGAGGAGCTTCGCCAGACTTCCCAGCGCGTAAACCTTTTCGAGAAGGTGAAGATTCCACAGTGCAAGGAGGCTATCCGCGTCATCAAGATCGCGCTTGGCGACGAGCAGACTGCCGCCGTCACGCGTGGCAAAATCGCGAAGTCTCGTGCTCCAGAAAGCGAGGTGGCGGCATGATAGTGAAGATGCTCCATCTCGATCTCGTGTGCCTCGCTGCCGAGAAGGAGAAGACGCTGACGCAGCTTCGCGACCTCGGCGCGGTTCATCTCGATCTTTCCTCTGCACAGGGGGCTACCGTAGCGGCGGCGAAGGGCGCGGCGGCAGACGCCGAGAAGGCGGTCCGCTTGATTCTCAAATCGCGCGGCAAGGAGAAGGACGTAAACATTCACGAACGTTCCGTGGCGGAAATCCTCGCCATCGACGCCGACCGCGAGACGTTGAAGACCGCAAAGGACGAGCTTGAGCGGACGATACGCACATACGAGCCCTACGGCGACTTCGATCCCGAGCTTGCAGCGCAGCTACTGAAGAATGTTGAAGGCCTGCGTGACGTGGTGCCGCTTCCGGAGAAGTTGCCGCCGATGCGCCTTTCGAAGATGCGCGAGAAGCTTGACCGCATCGAAAACCGCATCACCATCGACATTGCGAAAATAGCTGGCAGCGACGAGAGCGTGATTTTGAAGAACTATCCGGCACTTGCCGACAAGATCGCATTCGAGTCTGCAAAGGAGCTCGTAGGCGAGCAGGGCGAGCTCGCGTATGTCTCGGGCTGGATTCCGGAGCCCGCGCGCGGCACATTCGCCGCGGCCGTCCATGAGAATGGCTGGGGTGCGCTCCTGCGCGAGCCAGCCGATGGCGAGATTCCTCCGACGCTCATCGAGCCGCCGAAACTATTCCGTCCGGTGACCGCTTTGTTTTCGGGGCTTGGCATCGCGCCTGCCTACACGGAATCTGACGTGTCGGTTCCTTTCTTCTGCTATTTCACCATCTTTTTCGCGATGCTCGTAGGCGACGGCGGCTATGGCGCCTTGATTCTTGCGCTCACGATCTTCGGGTGGTTCAAGACGCGTAATCAGCGGACGCTTGTTGCAAAGAGCTGGCTGACGCTCCTGACCGTCTTCTCGTCTGCGACAGTTCTCTGGGGGCTTCTCTCGAATACCTGGTTCGGCGCGGGGATTCCGTGGTGCGCCGACTGGCCGACAGTGAAGTGGCTCGCAGATCCAAGCTACAAGAACATGATGCTTCTTTGTTTCACGATCGGCGTCTCCCATCTGATGATCGCGCGAATCTGGACTGGGATCACGATCATCAACGACCGTCGCTGCCTCGCGCAGTTCGGCTGGGCCGGAGTCGTCCTTTTCATGTATCTCGTCACGAACTCCATCGTCGGAATATTCTCCGGCATACCGACGTGGGCGTTCTGGATGTTTGGTGTATCCCTTGTCCTCGTCTTCGGCTTCACGCTGAAGGGCGACGAGCTGAAGACTCGCGGCGTGGAGCTCGGCATGTTGCCTCTTAACATCATGAGCGCGCTTGGCGACGTGATCTCGTATGTCCGCCTTTTCGCCGTTGGGCTTGCCTCCGTCAAGGTCGCCGAGAACTTCAATGACATGGCACTTTCGATCTTCAACTGCACCGACATGGTTTGGCTAAAGCCGGTTACCGCTATCGGCATGATTCTTGTTCTCCTTATTGGCCACGGGCTCAACTTCGCCATGGCGGGGCTCTCGATTCTCGTCCACGCGGTGCGACTCAACACCCTCGAGTTCTCAAACCACAAGGGCGTGACTTGGGCTGGCTATGCGTTCAGTCCGTTCCGCAAAATCTCCACGTAACCACCAAACTATCTAACCACTTAACAACACAGAAGGGAAAACACAATGAACGAAGCAGCATTGGTCATCGCAGGCGCAGTTGCCTGCTTGGGAATGAGCGCCGCAGGCTCGGCGTTCGGCACTGGTTTCGCAGCATCCGCCGCGGTCGGGGCATGGAAGAAGTGCTATGCGGCTGGCAAGCCAGCGCCGTTCATTCTCCTCGGCCTTGTCGGTGCGCCTATTACGCAGACTTTGTACGGGATGATTCTCATGTTCATCATGTTCATGAAGCGTGACATTGCCGGCGCCGGCGTTCCCTGCATCATACTCGGCATCTTCGCCGGGCTTGGCATCGGGCTTTCCGCGCTCTTCCAGGGTCGTGCCGCCGCCGCCGCTTGCGACGCGCAGGGCGAAACTGGACAGGGCCTCACGAACTACTTCGGCGCGCTCGGCATCGTCGAGACGGTCGCCATTTTCACGATGGTCTTTGCGATCATCGCGATCATGTTCATCAAGTAAATGCGGCTCAGGCCGAAACATGCCTGGTTCCTCGCCTTCGTCGCTGTATTCGCGACGTTGGCGGGGTTCGTTTTCTGGGGGACGTGGAGCCCCGAGATGGCGCCGGTCATGCCTGACTGCCCGACATCATACTCCACATACTGGTTTCGCGACTGGCTGCGCGCCTGGCTTGAGAACGGGAAGTTCGCACCTGCCCAGGTGATTAACTGGATAGGTAGCCCCTATCTCTGGACTGAGTTCCAGTACGCGTTCGCTGCGTATATGTCGGCCCTTGGAATGGTGTATTTCCTTCGTGGAAGAGGACTTCCCCGCGTTGCGGCTTACGGCGCGGGGCTTCTTTTGGCGTTCTCGGGCTATTGGTTCACGCTCTTTTCCGCCGGGCACCTCGGCTGGTTCCAGTGGATGACCTACGGTGTTTTCGTTTTCGGTCTCATTGACCGTGCGCTTGAGAAGGGCAAGCCGCGCCACTGGCTTTTGCTCGGCGCATGCCTTGCTTGGGGCTCGATGCACCAGCCCGACTTGTGGCTGCTCTTCTCGGCTTTTTCTGGGATTTACTTTGTTTTCCGCGCCGTGGTCGTCCTTCGTGGTCGTGTGGTGGCGGCGCGTTCGGAACTTGCCTCGGTGGTGTCTGCGGAAAAAGGTGCTTTTTCGCCCGCCGGCAGGACTCTTCTGGTGGTGCGGCCTGCGCTCGTGTCCATTGTGAAAGGCTCTTTACTTGCTCTTGTGGCGCTTCTCGCAATCGGCGGCGCGAGCTTCAGAAGCGCGTTCGTCAATGACCTCGCCGGACGCGACAAGCAGATTGAGGAAGGGCAGACCGTCGCTGCAAACGCCGCGAAGGACGATGCCGAGAAGCGTTGGATATTCGTCACCAATTGGTCGATGCCGCCTGAAGCGACAAAAGAGTTCTGGCATGCCGGAATTGAAGGCGACACGAGCTGTCCAATGACGCTTGCGATAGGTCAGAAGCGCGGCAATGGAATTCGTCAGTATACGGGTGCGCTCGGGCGCCCCCTTGGCGCGAAACAGGGCAACTACCGCCAGCACTCGCTCTATGTCGGCTGGCTCACTTGCCTGCTGGCGCTGCTCGGAGGAGGGCTGGCGCTCGTAGCAGGCTTTTCCCCGCCAAGCAACAACGCGGGCTGGCCGCGCGCAAGCACCAGCACAATATTCTTTTTCTTTGCCTCGGCCGTAGTTTTCTGGCTCTTCTCGATGGGGCGCTACTGCGAGCCGGTCTACCGATTTGTCTATGCGCTGCCGTTCGGCGACTATCTTCGTGCGCCGGTCAAGTGGCATCATCTCACCGAGTTCTGCCTTTGCGTCTTGGCAGGGTACGGAATCTGGGGCTGGATGTACTGGGTGCGTGCAAAGTGGCTCTCCGACCGCGTCAAAACTGCCGTGGTCGCAGTGTTAGTCCTTCTTGGCGTCCTCGATCTCGTAGGAAACGACCGGCTTTACTGTGCACCGCATAGGGCCGACGCGGACATGCAGTTTGTCGATGGACGCATGTTGCAGGATCCGCGCGGCGTCGCGCAGCTCAACCAGATGCGCGCTCGCGTTCTCGGCACATATCAGGGCGCGGCACTTATCGAAGTGCCGAAGAAGAAGCATAAGGACGAGCCCAAGCCGGAGCTGCCAAGCCCGCAGCCGATCACTCTTGCGCTCGGAATCCTCTCGTTCATCGGTACTCTTGCCGTTGGTGCATACGGGATCAAGAAGTCATGAATCCGTCAGAGGCGTTTTCAGATCCGATGCGGCGCGAGGACTTCTTCGCACTTGCCGCGCGCATCTTCGGCGTTGACCGTGCGACGATAGACGGTGCGACCGCTTACGAGTCGATTCCCGGCTGGGACAGCGTGAATCACCTCCGTCTCGTGATGGAAACGGAACGCGCGTTTGGCGTGAAGTATCCGCTTGAGAGGATTCCATCGCTAATGACGCTCAATGACTTTCTTTCATGAGTAATTGTAAAACCACTAAATACACAAAATAGAAAGTTTCGTGATTAGAGCATTAAGAACGAGAAGGAGACATATGAAAACAGTATTGGTGAGATGTGCTTTTGGCGTGTTTGTGGTTGCCGCGCTCGTAAATACACAAAATAGAAAGTTTCGTGATTAGAGCATTAAGAACGAGAAGGAGACATATGAAAACAGTATTGGTGAGATGTGCTTTTGGCGTGTTTGTGGTTGCCGCGCTCGCTGCCGGATGCACGAGTTCAAGGTTTCCGGCGAACGCAAAGCTGAAGACAGGTTCTGGTCCACTTGTCCAGGCGCACCGTGGAGGGTGCGCGGAATACGATGACAACGCGCTTGGCGGATTCAAGATGTGCCTCTCGCGCGGCATAAAGGGGTTTGAACTTGATGTGCGCTACACGAAGGACTGCGTGCTTGTGGTGATGCACGATTCGGGTCTGTCGCGCACGACCAACGGAGAGGGGAATGTAGAGGACACTACATTTGTTGATCTCTGCAAGCTGCGTCTCAAGAAGTCTTCCGAGCAGGTTCCGGCACTGTCGGAAGTGCTTATGATGATGAGCGGTCGAGAGGACATATTCATTGAGATCGAGATGAAGGCGGGCCCGAGCGACTTCTATACGCCATACGTTCTCGAGGACTACTGCCGTCGGCTGAGTGCGATGGCGAAGATGCTGATGAAGCCAGGGACGTATGCGTTCACTTGCTTTAACGAGAAGACTCTTGCGACGATGCGCAAGGTAGATCCCGACGCGCCGCTTGGGCTTATCGTCGGCAAGCCGCTTGAGGACGCGCACATTGCCAAGGCGAAGGAGCTTGGCTGCTGCAGCGTCGCGTCGCGCGTTGGAACGACCAAGGAGATGATTGAGAAGGCGCACGAGGCGGGACTGACGGTTTGCCTTTGGATGTGCCAGGAGAAGGAGACATGGGACGCGTGCGCCGCTATTGGCGCCGACCGCGTCACGACCGACTTCCCTCTTAAGCTCACCCGCGAGGTGGAAGTCGCTTCCGCTCCTTGATCTGCTCTACAGAGGCCTGCGCCCTGTTGCGCTTGTTGGCGGCGTCCGAAGGCTCCTCCTCGGGGAGCCCTCGGCGAATACGCCGAATCCCCTCGCTCGGACCTTCGCTCCACCGCCAACTTCGCTTCGCTTCCGAACAAAGGTGTGTAGTGCCAGTCGGGCTTCGGCCTCTGAGCCAAGCCGAGCCGATGGTCGCGGGTGAGGCAGGCGGAAGGTCGCAGGCGTAAGAGTGACTTGCGTACGCAGCCAGTGATAGACGCCGAGGCACGGCAGGCTAAACTCGGCTATTTGTCTGATGTGCGAAAGCCGTCGCGGGCCTGGAGCCGAACGAGAGCCCCGCGAGCCGTCGGGCGGCGCGGCGAAGTGGTCGGGTGTAGGCCTCTGAAACGACTTAAAATTCGCTCTTGCGCGAATTGAGCCATATTTGGTATAATTTGCGCCGTTTTGCCGCGGAGGGTAGCGACGAGTGTCGCGAGAGTATGCGGTCAGATTACCAGAAAAGGCATAAGATGGATCAGATAAGGATCAAGGCGGAAGCGCGTACCGAACAGGGTACGGGCGCTGTCCGCCGTCTTCGCCGCACGGGGATGATTCCCGGTTCGGTGATGAAGATGAAGAAGGGCGGCACTGAGCTGATTAAGCTCCCTGCGCACGACTTCATGATGGCGACGCGCGGCCACGCGAGCAAGCAGCTCCTGGTCACGCTCGATCTCGACGGCAAGGAAGTTCCCGCGCTCATGCGCGAAATGCAGAACGACGTCCTCGCCGGTACACCAATTCACGTTGATTTCAGCGAAGTGTCGCTGACCGAGAAGGTCCGCGTCACGGTTCCGCTGTATCTCGTGGGCGAACCTGTCGGCGTGAAGCTCGGCGGCGGCGTTCTCGAAC
>Ga0310695_10011985_pt1 | contig 12253 bp, 9 predicted proteins | sample RumenRJG_04DNA_FD_203882 | JGI IMG/M metagenome (GOLD analysis project Ga0310695, IMG submission 203882) | Bovine rumen microbial communities from Lethbridge, Alberta, Canada - RJG_04 (v2) (version 2) | ecosystem: Host-associated > Mammals > Digestive system > Stomach > Rumen | place: Canada... | reverse complement strand
CGGCTTCGGATATAGTGTGTCCAAAGGCTTTTCCATTGGAGCCCGCCTCGACTACACCGCCGCCAACTATGCGAAGTACAAAGACCTGCGCCACAAGAACAAGCTGATGGACATGACGTTTACAGCAGGCGTCACAATGCCCGTCGGCAGCTATGTGCAGATAGGCGCCAACTACCTCTACCGCCGCACCACCGAGAGCGTGCTCTTCAGCACCTACGGCAAGGGTGGCCGCAACTTTGTGTCATTCATCAACTACGGGCCGTACATCGGTCAGGTGGAGCAGTTCGGCAGCACGGGCTTCACCGACAAGAGCCGCGAGATGCCTCTCGTTGACGATTATGACGGTGCAGGACTTCAGCTCAGCGTGGGCAGCCATCCCGCGTGGCAGCTCTATAACGCCTTTACCTACGCCCACCGCCGCGGCTACTACGGACGGCGCTCGCCTTACACCATCACCTTCACCCGCCACGAGAGCGACGTCTACCAGTATGATGCGCGTCTCGCACACCAAGCGGAGAAAGCCCGATGCTACCTCGACTTCCATCTGAGTGCTGAAAACTTGGAGAACCGGTTGCCTGGACGACTGGAACAGAAGAACGATGCAGGAGCTACATACTACGAATATTTCACGCCCGTGAAAAGCGCCAACCGTCTGTGGGTCGACGGACAAGTGAGCCTGCGTGCCGATGTGTCGCCGCTGTCGTCAGTAGCCCTCACCACACCAGGAAGCATGTCAGCATGGTCTTTTGAAGGTGGCCTGCGCTGGGCACACCACAAGCAGACGGCCTATCTCTTTCCCTACTACCGTCGCCAGCACTACACTCACTACGAACCCTTCATCAGCCTGACGCGCAGCATCGCCGCGCGTCACGGAGTGTGGAGCATACAGGCTGGAGCATCTTTCCGTCAAGGCGACGGCACACCAGCTGACGACGGCACCTTCATCGAGCCAAGCGACAAACAGACGCCGCCACCCACGATGGACACCTATTTCTGGCGCGACTACCAGTGGATGAACGCCGCACAATACGAGGTGGGTGCCAGCGGACAGTACAGCTTCATCATGCCCTCGACGGCGCTGAAGACTTACGCCCGAATGAGCGTGAGCCACCGCAAATGCAACGAGCGCAACGAATTCACAGCCGGCCCCGACCGCACCACGGCCACGCTTACCTTCGGCTGTGAGTTTTGACAACAAGATTATAAGACAATAAGACAACAAGACAACAAGATAATAAGATAACAAGATAATTATTCAATACGATGACAGAAGAACAGATACCTCACATCATCACAGAAGACTTAGAGGACAAAGGAATCACAGAAGCCACAGAGGCTCCAATATCCCAAGAAGTCTCAGAAACCTCAGAAACCCCGGAAGTCTCAGAAACCCCGGAAACCCCAGAAGCCCAGGAATCCTCCGAGGAACCCATCGTGCTCCGCAGCGAGGGTCTGATCAAGCGCTATGGCAAGCGCACGGTGGTGAACGACGTGAGCTTCACGGTGAAGCAAGGCGAGATTGTAGGCCTGCTCGGTCCTAACGGTGCCGGCAAGACCACCTCGTTCTATATGACCACTGGTCTGGTGCTGCCCAACGGCGGCCACATCTACCTCGGCGACAAAGAGGTGACCGACTATCCCGTCTACAAGCGTGCCCGTGCCGGCATCGGCTACTTGGCGCAGGAAGCCTCCGTCTTCCGCAAGATGTCGGTAGAGGACAACATCCTCAGCGTGCTCGAGATGACGGGCAAGCCCAAGGCCTACCGCCAGGAAAAGCTCGAGAGCCTCATCGCTGAGTTCCGACTGGAGAAGGTGCGCAAGAACAAAGGCGACCAGCTCAGCGGTGGAGAGCGCCGACGCACGGAGATTGCCCGCTGTCTGGCCATCGAGCCGAAGTTCATCATGCTCGACGAGCCCTTCGCTGGCGTCGACCCCATCGCCGTCGAGGATATCCAGCAGATTGTGTGGAAGCTGAAATACCGCAACATCGGCATCCTCATCACCGACCACAATGTGCAGGAGACGCTCAGCATCACCGACCGCGCCTACCTCCTCTTTGAAGGAAGAATCCTGTTCCACGGCACTCCCGAGGAGCTGGCCGCGAACAGGATTGTACGTGAGAAATATCTATCCAACAGCTTCGTGCTGAGGAAGAAAGATTTCCAGAAAGAATAACCGTTAAACAATAGTCTCAAGCCCCTTTCTTTTTTCCTTCATCTTTTTTTATTCTTTCTTTTGTCGCCTCAAAAAATATTAGTAAGCTAATGCCTCACCTGCGATAGACCATAGGTGAGGCATTGGCATAATAAAGAACTGTTTGCTCTATGGATGTTTTTTATTTATCCTCTTTCTGATTCAATACACTATCGAGCATACCTAATGTAACAATTCCAAGAATCATCTTGACAAGTCCCCAAAGGACTTTGAGCAGCTGCTTGATCAGCCACCACAAGAAGCGGAGAGGAGCCATTAGGATTTTCTTTACCCAACTTTCCTTGGTCTTTCCGTCCTTGCCCTTTTCGCTTTCCTTCTTGGCGTTACCCTTTTTGTCCGCCTTTTGGGGTTTGTCGTTACCGCTATTCTTGTCGTTATATTCGCGTGAATAACTATCTTTGGAAATGTTTCCATCATCATCCACATAGACTCTGGCATGATAGTCATCGCCGTTGGTTCCGCCGGTACTTTTATACTTCCAGCCTTCTCTTCTATCAATCTCAATATCTTCGAAATGTCCCATAACGATATGTTTTCTAATTGTTTACTATTGACTTTTCATTTCTGCCATATTCTCAGACATCATGATTATATATAGAGTATCCATTTAACAAGCTTTCCCTGAGAATCAAAGAAGTAGTCAGCATATTTCTTGTCATTCCTCATCACATACTTATAGTCGCCAAAAAGATTATAACGTTTTTGCATGTCAAGCCAGTAGGCAGAATATACTTTGTATTGCCTGCTATTGGTTGAGAACTTGAACTGGCAGAAACGCAGTTGTGTCCAAATGTCCTCAACTTCAGAAATACTCATTCCTTTGTGGAACTCTCTCATTGTGATAGCCTCCTCAACAGAGTTTGTAATGCCTGCCCATAAAATTTTCCCGTCATTCTGTCTCATACAGGACACCTGCCCACAAATTGTGCTGCCTCTGAGAATGGCAAATGATCCTATACCATTATCGTAACATGGCATCAAGTGTACACTCTTTCCTGACCAACTTATTGTTTGGTTCGGTATCTCTGGAGAGTCGAAATTCCATGTTTGTAAGATGGTATTTCCATCTTGGCCAAAATTGATAACCTCAATGGTTACTGTCGCTTTTATGTCACCAAGTGGAAACGACTCATGGGTTTTCGTGTCACCAATAATATGTAATGGCAGAGTTATCTTATAGTCCTCATCAATGTACCTGGTACCTTTTGTAAGAGCCAAGGCATCGTCTATTTCCTTTACAGAACCGACAGGCACTGCCTTGGGTTTTATGCCTTCGGTTATTTCTTCTACCTCTCCATTGGGATATGTCACAGTTCCATACCATGGTGTCAGTTCGTTAAAAGACAGCAATTGGGGATCATTTGTCATTGTAAAGTAACCGTCATGTACTTGTTCCTTGAAGAAACCGACAAAATAGATGCTGTCATTCCTCGTGAAGTGCATTTTACCGTTTTTTACTTCTAACAAGCCATTATCCATATGATAGATAGTTCCATCATATAAAGTTTCTCTGTCTTTTATCACCTTATCACCATTAAGATAAGTGATGGCATATTTGTTACCACCATTCTGCATGGCAATTATACCAACAGCCGCTTCTATTAACTCTGTATTAATAATAATTCTAATGTTTGAGGCTTTACAATATTCCTTTGCTGCTTCATTGCCACTCTTGACAGCATTTGTCAGCCACTTTGTGCCTAATGTTTCATTCTTTTCCAATCCGTCCCCCTCCATTAGGGCCTTTCCCAACTGAAACTGGGCATTGGCATCGCCATTTAATCCCTTGATGGCAATGTCGTAATATGGATCGAAGTAAAAATAATACAATTCTGTAGCGCAGTCTATTGATGTACATCCCATGAAAGCTGATACGTCTTCAATATCAGTTAAGCTTGTTGCTCCGTTCTTGTCTTTTCCGTTATATCTTACTATTGCAGACGATGTGTCTTTTGTAAGTACACTTCCATCGCTAAACGTCTTATGGAAGCTACATTCATTAGATTCCTTGTTTACGTAGCAAGAGTCACCATTGGCATACTTGCAATTGGCTTTGGTGGCAGTAGCACTGACAATAGCTCCGTTGGCATAGCCGACCTCCAATGCTGCATCTGGCTGAGGGTATAGTTTGAATCTATTATTATCGTCAAATTCAAAAGATACGATTCTGGTCAGTGTCGTTATGTTGCCAAAATTGTTGGCGCCTACTAACTTGAGTGTTTCGTTAATTGCAGAAGAATCAACTCTTTTTGATTGTATGTTATATGTCTTTTTGACAACTCCTATCTCAAAGTTGTTGATGATAGGCGAGGGAGTGCTTACTATGCTAAGAGGAGCATCGCTCTTGATGGTGAAAGTCTCTTCGGATGAAACTTCAGGATATTCACTCTTGTAATCAAAATTATCTTTCGAATAAATATTTTGGGTAAATGATCCTTCAGTCAAATTATAACATACTGATTTCCCATCCTCGGACACAGTATATCCCAGCGTTCCGCTGAAAGCAAAATACTCATATTTTTTATCATATACCTTCAGACGCAAAGTGGCCTCACGAACAACTCCATTCTCGAAGATACCTTCAAGGATGTCCTTGTATTCTCCGTATGTGGTGGTTAGTGTTCCCTCGCCATATGGTTGCCCATTAGAATCCACCTTTCCACTATATACAATCTGTTCACTGTACTTGATTTTCTTGGCTTCAGCGTGAGACGGCCAAATAGTAAGTAGCATAAGAACTGCCACCAGAGGAAATGTTCCTGTAAAAGTGTTTTGTTTCATAGTTGTTAATGTTAGTGTAAATATTTTTGTGCAAAAGTATACAAAAAGGACTGAAACGGATTGGTCCATTTCAGTCCTTTTCGTTGGTCCATTTGGTCCTTTTCGCGTTTTTGTGGCGTTTTCATAGTCCTGAGAGAAGAAATTGGAAGAGTCCCATGAAACGAATGCCTTTAGCATCGGTATATTCAGCGATGTCGTTGCCTGTGATGACAATCTTGCGGAAACTGTCGTCAACTTTGAGTAGCGACCTGATTTCCTGCTGCCGTTTCTCTTCACCATCCATGGAGAATGCGGACTGGATATAGTATTTGTCAACACCATTGCTGGCTATGAAGTCTATCTCATATTGAATATACTCAGACTTTCCATTCCGCATTTCACGTGCCTCAACCACGCCTACATCCACTGCAAAGCCACGTATGCGAAGTTCGTTGTAAATGACATTCTCCATGATGTGTGTTATCTCCTGCTGGCGGAAATTCAGCTTGGCATTTCTTAGTCCGACATCCACCGAATAGTATTTCTTGATACTCTCGAAGTATTTGTTTCCCTTGATATTGTAACGTTTTGCTCCCTCAAAGAGAAATGCCTCTTCTAAGTAGCCGATGTAGTTGGCGATGGTCTCTGGGTCAATTTTGATGTTTTGTATGTTCCTGATTACGTTGCTGACACGATTGGGATTAGTCAGCGACCCTACCGATGAGCACAACGCATCAGCAAGGGCTGAGAGTGCATCCCGGTTCTTCACATTGTGGCGCTCCACCACGTCGTCGAGATAGGTCTTGTTCCACAGTCGTTGCAAATAGGCGACCTTCTGTTCCGGGGTATGCTGGCGCAGCAAGCCTGGCATTCCGCCGTATGTGTAATACTCTTTCCACAGCTCGCTGACGGATTCTGTTCTGCCGGTGCAGAATTCGCGGAACGAGAAGGGCCACACCTTTACCTCGTCACCTCGACCGCGGAAGATGGTCTTGATGTCCGATGACAAGAAATGTGAATTGCTTCCCGTTATGTAGACATCGACATTGTCTTTAGCATTCAAGGCGTTCACTATTTTTTCGAACCCATCCACTTCTTGCACCTCATCAAGAATAATGTAATAGTGTGTGGAGCTGTCGGCAATGCGACTATAGAGATAGGACTTCAGAGTCTGGCGGTCTGTCAAATCGCCATTTTCTTCTTCATCGTCCATATCAAACGATACTATAATGATATTCTCCTCTGGCACCCCATGACCAAGCAGATAGTCTTTGAAGATTCTGTTTAGCAACCACGACTTGCCTGAGCGTCTGGGACCAGTAATGATTTTCACTTCGCCATTGTCCATTCTGTCTACCAACTGGCGAAGGTAAGTCTCTCTGTCAATATACTGTTTCATCTTCATTCGGAATTTTCTGCAAAATTACAGTAAATTCCGAATACAGACAAGTTTCTATTCGGAATTTTGTGCAAAATTACAATAAATTCCGATTACGAGTGACATTTCAGTTGCGCAGCTGCTCCAGGTAGTCGAGGTTGTTAAGGTCGCACTCGTCGATGACGCGCTCCCAGACGCAGCGGGTGGTGTCGCTCTTATCGATGGACATGCGGTAGACGCCGAGGAAGACGTAGGCGGAGTCGACGAGGCCTTTCATGAAGGTGATGCGAATCTCGTTTCTGCGGAAATAATGCCAGTATTGGTCTTTGTTGCGATAGGCGATGACTTCGGGCGAGGCCTGATATTCGTCGGGCTCCCAGTGCTCGGTGATGGTGGGCATCAGCTGTGCAGAGTCGCCGTAGTTGTGCCAGTGGCGGTTGCGGTATTCGGGTGTCCATACCCACATGCGGTCGTGGTGCGGAACGGGTCGGCCCCAGATGGTGTCGGTGCTTGTAATGCCAAAGAGGCTGAGATACTCCTGTGGAGTGTTGAAGCGTTGTCCCTTTTTCAGGATATATCTGTCGTTGTCGGGCTGCTCCGTCGGCTGGTCGGAGTGTCTTATTATATAAAATGTACACGCGAGGAGAGCCACCATCAACCCACTGACAGCTATCATCAAGATGTTGCGGTATGATTTCCTGTGGTGTGCAACGGGGAGTGACTGTTCCGGCTCTTTCTCGTCGGTGCCGGCGGCGTCAGTCGCAGGCGGGCCGCCAGCGCTCCCTGAGGCGGTTGGCACTGTCTCGCAGAACGCCTCCCAGCTTTCGCAGCCTACGAACTGTGACAGCAGGTTCAGGGTTGACAGGCGTGGCGCTGAGGTTTCGGGCAGGTAGCCCCACAGCCGTTTCAGCGTGGTGGCACTGATGTGCTGGCGCAGCCTGTCGAAGATGAGCTCCGACAGGAAGTCGAAGTCCTTTGGCGTCTGCATCTTCCGCCCGGCGACGGCCTCAACACTTTCTATCAGTCTTTCCTTGGCTTGCTGGTTTTCCATGCGTCTATAGAAATAACGGTTATTCTACCGCTTTGCATCAGGCAGCGCAGGCGGCTCGCCTGCGGTTGTCGCGGGCGAGCCGCCCACGCTCCCTGATTTGGTGCTGCAAAGATACGAAAAAACTCCGAAACGCCAAGCGCTTCGGAGAAAAATTGATGTGACAGTGAATAGGACGCGGGTTAGTCCAAGGAGTAGGTGACGGTGGTCACGACACGCACCTTCTTGATGTAGGGTGTGTTCGAGTCGCGGTCTTCAATCTCAAACTGGCCCTGACCGGCTGAGAGGATGCCGCCAAGGCTGGAGCCGCTGGCTTCGGCAAACTGGTCGGCAGTCTTCCTGGCTGCCTTGATGGCTTCTTCCATCATCTCGGGCTTCAAATCCTGGAAAGAGGCCAGCTGATAGTCGGGATAGCCGCTTTCAATGGCCACGCCCTGCTCCAAGAGGTCGCCCTGTTTCGAGATGATGGTGTTGACCTTCTCCACATCCTTCGTATAGACGGTGACGGAGGTCTCGGCCGTGTAACGGTAGTTCTTGCGGTTCTCGCTCCAGGCATTAGCCTCCAGGTCGTTCACACGCGGCGGATTGATGGTAATCTCGTTTTCGTTAATGCCGTTGGCCACGAAGAACGCCTTGATTTTGCCTGCCTGCTCGTTGATGCGCTGGTAGAGGGCGGGCAGGTCGTTGCCCATCTCGGTAGTGCTGATGCTCCACGTCACCTTGTCGGCATTGACCTCGCGCTCGGCCAAGCCTTTCACAGTCACCTTGCGGTCCTTGTTGGCAAAATTGTCAATGCCGCACTTGATGCACCATCCCATCACCACCAGGCCAACGGCCAGGATGATGGCTTCTTTCATTCTGTTCATTGTTAGCTCCTTTCTTTTAGTGAGTAATAATTTCGCTGCAAATTAACTAATTTCCCTGCATACGACCAAACATTTTCTCTTAAATCTACTTAATTGGCACAGATAATCTCGCATAAAAATACCCGAGAAGACCCGTTTTTATGAAGCCGGCTTTGCGCGACGATGCCAGAATGTTTCAAAACATCGGTAACCACGCGGGTTACTAACAGTAACCACGTGGGTTACTGTCAGTAACCATGCGGGTTACAGTCAGTAACCCACGTGGTTACAAAAATGGCACAAATCTTTCTCAACAGGCCTATGACTGCCGCCCGAATGTAGGGCACCGCCTTTTTCAAGTCTATTTCGTGGAGAGAAAAGAAAAAAAAGGCGCTGAGAAGCCGCTAAAAAGAAAAAAAGCCGTATCTTTGTAGCGTTTTCACAATAATATAATAATATGAATATAGGAAGAAAGATATATTACACGCTGCACAGCGGGAAGAACCCGAAGTTTGTCTATTACATCAAGAATGCCGTGCGTCAGGCGTGGCCCAAGGCTTGGCTGAACGTCGACAAGGAGCTGGCGAAGCTGGACGGAAGGCCTGACCGCGACTACATCATGCAGCGTGTCGACTACTACTGCCAGCTGACGAAGGACACGCCCTACGACCGCAAGGCATGGGAGGAACAGGCCATAGAGATTGGCAAGCAGCCGATGACCAGCCAGTCGGTGTACTACTACGACGCACTGGAGTTTTCGCGCTGGTTCGACCAGAAGAAACACTGGATACTGAAGTCGGGCGACGTGGACTATGCCCTCGACCTGCCCAGCATTGTGAAGAGCCGTCCGCTGCACGAGGACACGCGCTGCAACGTGCTGCTCAACCTGGAGAAGGTGCGCCACTTCCTCTTCGTCAACGACCGCAAACCCTTCACCGAGAAGAAGGATATGGCCATTTTCCGAGGCAAGATAGGCCAGCAGACGGGCCGCAAGGACAACCATGTGAAGATGAACCGCTTTGAGTTCGCCACGCGGTTCTTCGGTCATCCCATGTTCGACATCGGCGCCATCGGCCACCAGTTCCCGCAATGGCACAGCGAGAAACTCACCATCGGCGAGCATCTCGACTACAAGTTCATCATGTCATTGGAGGGCAACGACGTGGCATCAAACCTGAAGTGGGTGATGTCGTCGAACTCGATTGCCGTCAGTCCGCCGCTCACCTGCGAGACGTGGTTCATGGAAGGCACGCTGAAGCCCGACTACCACTACATCGAGATCAAGGCCGACTTCAGCGACATCGAGGAGAAGCTGCGCTACTACATCGAGCACCCTGACGAGGCGCAACAGATCATCAACCACGCCCACGAGTACGTCAGCCAGTTCCAGGATGCCCAGCGCGAAAGGCTCATCTCCCTGCTGGTGCTGCAGCGCTACTTCGACCTCACCAATTCATAAGTAATCCATGCGTCTCTGCTATATCTCAAGAAACTACTACGGCTTGTCGGGTGCCGGCAACAAGGCGAAGACCGACATCGAGCGCACGCTGCAGGAGCTGGGCGCCAGAAACCTGGGCCTGCGCACCACCTTCTACGACAACAAGGTGGTGGCCTTTGTGCTCAACCTGGTAGGCATCGTGAAGATGATGTGCTGCATCCGAAAGGGCGACAGGCTGGTGCTGCAATATCCCGTGAAGAAATACTTCAGCTTCATCTGCCGTGTGGCTCACTGGCGCAAGGCACAGACCATCGTCATCATCCACGACCTGATGTCGCTGCACCGCAAGCGCGTCACGCTTGAGACAGAGCTCAGCCGACTCAGCAAGGGCGACGTCATCATAGCCAGCAACGAGAAGATGCAGCTGTGGCTCGCCCAGCAGGGCCTTCAGCGCCCGATGACCGCCCTTGGGCTGTTTGACTATCGCTCAGAAGCCGTTCCTAACTCCAGGCAGACTTCTCGCCTCTCTCTCGTCTATGCCGGCGCCCTCGTCATGCGCAAGAACTCCTATCTGCTGGAGCTGGCGCACAAGGCCGAGCACTTCGACCTGCATATCTACGGCAACGCCGACGGTCTGCCGGGCATTGAGAAGGCGCCGCACGCCGTGTGCTATCCCTTCACACCTGCCGACGAGTTCATCCGCAATGCCGACGGCGACTTCGGACTGGTGTGGGACGGCGACTCACTTGAGACTTGTCAGGGGGATTTCGGCGAGTATCTGCGCTACAACAGCCCGCACAAGGTGTCGTTCTATCTGCGTGCCGGCCTGCCCGTCATCATCTGGCGCGAGGCCGCCGTCGCCACCATCATCGAACAGGAAGGCATCGGCATCACCATAGCTTCCATCGCCGAGCTGGAACAGCGCCTGCAAACCCTCACGACAGAAGATTTGGAACGGATGCGCCAGAATGTTGCTCGCATCAGCCAGCGTCTCGCCTCCGGGCAGTATTTCCGCGAAGCCCTTCAGCGCGTGCTGTAAAAATGGAACGGCTCAGCCCATCACGTATTTTGTGCCTTTATAGCCATCCCACTGGCAACGCAGCTGCTTCATCCAAGCCTTCCAGCGCCGCTTCAGCTTCTTGCCAGCGCTAAGCTTGCGCGTCTCATAGATAGGTGGCAAGGCTTGTAGCTCTGCCTCTCGCTGAGCGATAGCTGTGAGAACTGCCTGCACATCATCGCTGATGCGCTGCACCTCCGGGCGTGTCTTCCACTCCTCAAAGAGGTATTTCCCATACTGCCCCAGGATACCACAACGATCCAGCATCCAACGCTGCTGCGCAAAGGCGAAGTGAGCGATAAGGCAGTCGCCGTTCACCATGTTCATCTTGCCGAGCTGGGTGGGCTTCAGACATGAGAAGAACTCCTCGTCGTCACCCTGCACGATGCCGTCGAACTGCTTCAAATCTTTACCAAACCAAAGGATGGAGTTGATGGAAAAGCGGTTCATGGCCCAAGGGGTAGCGCCACAATAGAGTTCCTGGTACTTGCCCGTAGTCAGGTAGTTGTCGATGAACCACTGATGCAACTGTGCCGCGAAGCTCCCGCGCTTCCACATGATGCGGTGGTTACACTGCGCATTCATGTACTTGCAGAGTTTCACCTTGCCCTGCACCTGCAAGAGGTAGGTGCTCATGGCATTGTTGATGACTAAGGGCGACACGATGAAACACTCAGGATGGTCAATGCGGAAATCCACCATCTTCTTGAAGTAGTCGGGCTCCAGCCACACCACATCGTCATCCATCTTGATGTAGATGGTATCTTCTTCCATACAGAACTTGTAGAATGCATTGATGGTGGCGATGCCATCCACTCGTTTGTCGGGCTGCCAAATGAGGTTGATTTTAGGATACTTCGCGGCCAACAGCTTGAAGAACTCAATGTCGCAGTTATCGACTGTGTTCACCCATACATCATAGCGGTCAAGGATGTCTGCCGCCAGTACCTGCGGAAAAAGATACTGCATATAGCGGCGCCTTCCCGCTGCTGTGTTGCATACTATTTTATAGCCTCTGTACATGATGGTTATTCGCTTTTCGTTGCAAAGGTACGAAAAAAAACTAATTCCTGACTCCCATCTCCTAACTTTTTCCTATCTTTGCATCAAAATTGCGCAACTTATGAATTTAGAGACAGAAGTGAGATGCGGTTACACCGTGCCGAAGGAGATGAAGCAAGTGTGGGCTTTGCAGATTGAGCTGGCTCACGTCCTTCTTGATGTATGTAAGCGAAACGGGCTTAAGTGCTGGATGGAGTGTGGCACTTTGTTAGGTGCTGTCCGCCATCAGGGGTTCATCCCTTGGGACGATGACATCGACTTCGTCATGCTGCGCAAGGACTACGACAAGCTGGTGGCCATTGCCGACAAGGAGTTCAAGCATCCTTATTTCCTGCAAACAACCTACTCGGACAAGCGCAACTACTGCGGGCACGGCATTCTGCGGCACGTGGAATCAACGGCGCTGTGTCCTTACGAGCTTGACCGCGAGTACTGCCGTGGCATCGACATC
>Ga0310695_10011982_pt1 | contig 12254 bp, 9 predicted proteins | sample RumenRJG_04DNA_FD_203882 | JGI IMG/M metagenome (GOLD analysis project Ga0310695, IMG submission 203882) | Bovine rumen microbial communities from Lethbridge, Alberta, Canada - RJG_04 (v2) (version 2) | ecosystem: Host-associated > Mammals > Digestive system > Stomach > Rumen | place: Canada... | reverse complement strand
ATTCAAACCAGGCACTGATGATGTTCGTGAAGCTACATCACTTACAGTAATTACATCACTTATTGACAAAGGTGCAAAAATAAAGGCATATGATCCGGAAGCAATTGAAGAGTTCAAAAGAACAATCAATGAAAAATACTTGGATTCAATAGAATTTGTTGACAATAGATATTCCGCCACTGAAGGATGTGACGGATTGATTTTGATAACTGAATGGAAGGAATTAAGAAATCCTGACTTTGATTTACTTTCAGAAAAGTTAAATGAAAAGGTTATCTTTGACGGAAGGAATATTTATGACAAAAAAATAAAGGAAAAAGGATTTGAACTGTACCAAATAGGATGTTGATGATATTATGATTAAACTTTTTGAATTTAAAGAAAAATTATTTGAATCTAAGAAATTCATAATTCTTTATTTGATTTTAAGTTTAGTCCTTTTTTTATCTACAATATCCATGAAAAATATTGCTCATCCTAAATTTGAATTGATTAGCTTATTTGTTGTATTGGTTTTGGGAATTTTTTGTATTGCATATTATTTTATGCATCATTCGGAAAAGGAGTTTTATAAAGTTGCTTTTGTTGTAATCCTTTGTTTTGGGATTGTAACGTCTTTCATTGTTCCAATTGTTGATGTCAGTGATGAAGTTGAACATTTAACCCGGGCGGAAATTACGTCACAGGGTGTGTTGATTCCTCATTGGACCGGTGATGATGTAGGGATTGACAGATTATACAATCATACTGATGGGGAATTAAGTAAGGAATTTAATAAAAATGTTGGCTTTGAAACAATAGAAAGCATTAATTTTTTCAACAATAACAGAGAAAATACCGTTTTTGAGACGCAAAACGACACACATAAGATAGATTATACTCCATTCATAAGGGATCCGCTTTTGAACAAAATGCCTTTTTTGGATATATTCCTCAGGCATTTGGAATTTTAATAGCAAAATTATTGGATTTGAATGTAATATGGATGTTATGGTTGGGAAGGATATGCAATTTAATGTGTTATGCATTTTTAATCTCATTGGCAATTAAAATTACTCCAAAGCTAAAAATGCCATTATTTGCTATCTCATGTATTCCAATAACAATTTATCAGGCCGCTTCGGTAAGTATAGATTCAATGATATTTGGTCTGGGCATATTGACCATTGCTTATTTTATTCGATTATATCTTTTAAAAGACAAGTCAATAGACATTAAAGAAATGGTAATTTTCACGTTGTTGTGTGCATTATTGGGATTGTGCAAATTGCCATACTTGGCATTTATCTTTCTAATATTATTTATTCCGAAAGAAAACTTTAAAAATGAGAAATATTCTTTAATAATGAAAATATTGGCTATTTTAATTGTTTCAATAATTGGCATATCCTGGAGTAAATATTCAACACCCACTTTGATGCATTCCTGGAGATCATCTTATAATTATGTTGATTCTGCAGCACAATTAAATTATTTAATCACTAATCCTAATCAGATTTTAAACTTTTTTGCACATATATTCGCCATTGATTTGGGATATGTTGTAAATGGGGTATTTAACTTTTTTAATGGAAAGTTAGGTGCGCATTATCAGGACCATTATGTCTTTATTACAGTTGTTTTACAATTTTTCTTAATGGCCGTTTTATTCTTTTATCCGTCTGACTGTAATTTTAATTTAAAGACAAAATTGGGAGCATTATTTGTCTTTCTGGTTGTTTATATTGGAACATGTTTCATTCAATTGCTGACTTGGTCATATGTTGGTCAAATAAACTTGGGAGTCTCTATAAGATATTTCATCCCCTTGTTGGCTTTAATACCTATTATTGTTCCTCATAAGAATTATTTTTCTCAAAAGGAATTTGATAATTATGCTATGATGTTTATAATTAGTTTCATGGCTGCTTTAATATTGGTTTTTGCAACAAAATATTATTAATCTTAGTTTTTCGGAATTCTATTTGGTTTTGAAAAAATTAATTTTAAATAAAATAGTCAATAAATATTAAATTAAATATTTTTTAATAAGGGATAAACTATGGAGAATAATCAAACTTTAATTTCAATTATAATGCCATCTTTAAATGTAAAAGAATTTATGGAAGAATGTATATCAAGCGTTATGAATCAATCATTAAAGAATATTGAAATTATATGTGTTGATGCTGGCTCAACAGACGGAACACTTGAAATAATCAATAAGTGTGCCCAAGATGATTCCCGGATTAAAGTATTTCGCTCTGATAAAAAGAGTTATGGATATCAAATGAATCTAGGCATTTCCAAAGCCCAAGGAGATTATATTGGAATTGTAGAAACCGATGATTTCATTGATGAAAAGATGTATGAAACATTGTATGATTTGACAGATAATGGAAGCGTTGATATCGCCAAAGTTAATTTTTACCATTTCTATGATGAGTCTTCAGAAAGGATAGACAGCTCCAAAAAGAATCTTCCCAAAAAACCCTTCACGGTTTATGATAATGCAGATATTTTGAATGGCCATCCTTCAATTTGGGCGGCGATATATAAAAAAAGCTTTTTAGAGGAAAATAATATCACGTTCATGGAGTCTCCTGGAGGAGGATGGGTTGACAATCCGTTTCTCTTTGAGACATTCCTGTCTGCCAAAACAATAGCCTATAAGGATGAGCCTTTTTACTATTATCGTGAATTGAATCCTTCATCTTCTACAAATGACATGAAGGACTTGACATTGCCTATGACAAGAATGATGGATAATTTGGATGTAATTGAGAAATATTCCTGTCATGATGAGGATATTTTGGCTGCACTTTATGTAAGGATTTTCTGGCACATCCATGATTTGGAAAATAAGGACAATTTCAAGGAACAGAAACCAGAAGTATTAAAAGGTTTTTATGACGTTTTATCAAGGGTTGATGAGGATATTATCAAAAGGCGATTCAAACTTAAAGATCAAAAGGCATACTACAAATATGTATCTCCAATTGAGATACTTGGTTTTGGCAGTAATGATTCTATTGAATTATCCAAAAATGACTATGAAAATATTTTAAAGGAAAATGAATTTTTATACATGCGGATTAATGCTCTTGAAAAGCAGAACGCTAAGTTGAATAAAAAAAACAAGACATTAAAAAAGGAAAATCAAAAACTCGAAGATAAGATTTCGGAGTTCAAATCTCGCAAAGTTATCAAACTTGTTGACAAATTTAAAAATTAATGGTGTATTAAATGGTTGCTATATCAATTATCATGCCGATATATAACGATGAATCAGTTTTAGAACAGTCAATTAACAGTGTTGCAAAGCAGACGTTGAAAGATATCGAACTGGTCTGCATTAATGACGGTTCAACTGACGGTTCACTTGATGTGTTGAATGAATTTGCTCGAAAATACGACTTTGTCAAAGTCGTCACTCAGGAAAACAAGGGATCCGGAAAGGCCAGAAATTATGGAATGGATATTGCAAAGGGTGATTATATAGGTTTTCTCGATGCGGATGATTATTTTATCGATGACGATGCACTGGAAAGGCTATATGTTGTCGCTGAGAAGAATGATGCAAACATGGTAACCGGAAACATTCTGCATGATGTTGACAATCCGGGAGAGTTCATTCCATTCAGGCACCTTGAATATTTCACTGAAGATAGGGTTATTCTTCCAGAAGAATATGGTCTGCCATGGTCATTTTATAAATCAATTTATAAAACAACTTTCCTGCGTGAAAATGAAATTTATTTCCCTGATTTATTGAGAGGCCAGGATCCTGTCTTTTTAGCTGAAATCCTTTCCAAGGTTGATAAGATTTATGCAGTTGCAACCGATGTATACGCTTATGTGTTCTATGATGCAATTGACCGCTGCAACACTCCAAGAAAGCTTCATGACCAGATTCTGCATTATAAAATAGTTTTTGACTATCTGCCTGAACCAAGATTCAAAAAGGCAGTATATGACTTTAAAAAGGCATTCATATGGTTTTTAGACCAGTTAAGCGATGAAGATTTAAAGACAAGCTTGAACATTATAGATGATGTTTTTGATGACGATTCAAAAATACTCATTGAAGTTAAAAGTCATTTCATTATTAAGGATTTGAAAAAAGAAAGGAGAAGACTGCTTAAAGAAAATAAAAAACTTAAAAAAGAACTTAAACAACTTAAAAAAGAGAATAAAGAAATTCTAAATTCTAAAAGTTGGAAATTGACAAAACCTTTGAGAAAAATTAGAAATATATGAATTAAGGTGAGTTAATGGTTAAAATTTCTGTAATTATCCCAGTTTATAATGCTGAAAAATACCTAAAAGAATGTTTGGATAGTATTATTAATCAAACTTTTGAAGATATTGAAATCATTTGTATTAATGATGGGTCAACTGATAATTCATTAAATATCTTGGAGGATTATGGAAAAAATGATTCTAGAATAAGAATTATGTCCCAAGAGAATAATGGTCAAGGTTCTGCTAGAAATAATGGATTAGGTATTTCAAAAGGGGAGTATATTTATTTTATGGATGCAGATGATAAAATTGAATTGAATACCTTAAAAGATTGCTATGATGTAATTGTTAAGGACAATCTTGATTTTGTCATGTTTCAATTAATTAATTTTGATGAAAAAAAGGGTTTTTATCAAATAAATGATTATGATATGCCAAATATAGGAAAATTGGTTGGAGATTCTATTTTTTCTTATAAAGATTTGAAAGATTTAATTTTTCAGGTTGCAGTTTCACCTGTGAATAAGTTATATGTAAAACAATTTTTAGATGATATTAATGTGAAATTCCCAGAGGATGTGATTTTTGAAGATAATATTTTCTTTTGGAATGTTTTTTTAAGTGCTGAGCGAATAAAATTTATCCAAGAGCACTATTATATTCGAAGAAGACATTCCCTTTCAACTACTGGAAAACCTGGAATTCGTTTTGTAGATACATTGGAAATTCATAATAGAATCTTTGAAATTTTCAAAAAGTTTGACATTTTTGAAGAATATAAAAAAAATTTATTTAATAAAAAAGTTGACTCCGCTTATGGAAGATTTAATCAGGTTGATGATGAGTCCAAATCAGCATTTTTTAATCAAATGAAAAAAGATTTTTCGAATATGCTTGAGGAATATGGTGTTGATTCAATTTGTGAAATCTTAAATGGATTTAATAAGAATATATTTAATAATGTTATTTATTCCGATAGTTTGAATGAGTTTAATTTAGGGATTGAAATTGATAAATTGAAATTGAATATCAAAAAACTCAAATCTCAAAATAAAGATTTAAATAAGAAGATAAAATTAAATGAAAATGAGAATGATATGTTATTATCTTCTAATAGTTGGAAAATAACAAAACCATTGAGGTTCATTTCGAATTTATTTAAAAATTAGGTGTTTTCATGGTTAAAGTGTCTGTTATTATTCCAGTTTATAATGTTGAAAAATATCTGGAAAAATGTTTGGAAAGTGTGATTAATCAAACTTTTGAAGATATTGAAATCATTTGTATTAATGATGGTTCAACTGATAATTCTTTAGAAATCTTAAATAATTATTCTAAAAAATATGATAAAATAAAGGTTTTCACTCAAGATAATAAACGGCAAGGTGCAGCAAGGAATTTGGGCTTAAATAAGAGTTTTGGCGATTATATTTATTTCATAGATTCAGATGATTATCTTGAATTAAATACAATTGGAATGTTATATGATAATGCAGTTTCCAATAATTCAGACATTGTTGTTTCTAAAATTGCAAGATTCAATGATGATTCTGATAAAATAGATTATAGTATTCCAGGTTTTGACTTTGAAACTCAATTTAAAAATGTTGATTTTAATAATTTCACTTTTAACTATAAAGACATCAAACAATATGTATTAAACAGATCTTTCGCACCTTGGATGAAATTATTTAAAAAAGAATTTTTACTGGATAACAATCTTCGATTTGTAGAAAATTTAGCTTTTGAAGATGTTTTATTTCATATTCAAACATTTCTAAAGGCAGAATCCATTTCATTTTCACCTAATTTTTTTTATTATTATAGAAATAATCCAAATTCTACGGTGAATACTTCTAAAAATGGTTCAGATATATTTAAAATCATTGATTTGGTTGAGGAATATTTAGTTGAAAATAATTTTATGGATGAATTTAGAGAGGAATTTGATTTATTTAAAGTCATACAAATTTTGAATTATATTATCTCCACTAGATCAGAAGATTATTTTCAAAAAGCAAAAGGTGAATTCTTAAAAATGGATTTATCATCTAATTCGTTGAAAAATGATTATTTGGTAAATAAATTTGATTGTGTTATTAATTCTAATTCTTTAATTGAATACATGGAAAATTATTATAATTTTATTTTTGATGATTTGAATAAAAAAATCTTAGTTTTAAATGATGAAAAAGATGAATTAGTTAAAAAAAATAAATTTCTATCGAATAAAAACAAAAAATATAAAAATAAAATTGATAAATTGGAAAAAAATAATTCTAATCAGGATTCTTCAAAAATTACAAGTTCTTTACGTAAAATTAAAAAGTTTAGAAAATTATAATTAATTTGATTAAGAGATGTTGTAACATGGGTATTAATAATAAATTATTTTCAAAATTATTATCTAAAAGTGGTAGTTATAATTTTTATAAAAATAAGTATCACGAATTACTCAATGAAAATAAAAAATTGGAAAATCAAAATAATAATCTAAATAAAAAAGTGAAAAAGTTAGATAGTAAAGTTAAAAATTTAAAAAACGAAAAAGAAGATTTATTGGATAAATATGAATTGGATGTTCCTGTATTTGATTTTGATGGATTGATATCTAAATTTTACTTATCGCCAGTTTTTAAATATCCCTTCTCATTTCATGATAAAATGTGTTTTGCTTCAATGGACCATATGGCAAAATATGTTAGGGATAATATAAATCGATCTAATTTTAATCCCCTGGTTTCTGTTATTCTTCCAGTTAATAATTGCGAAGAAACAATTTTAGACATTATTAATTCAGTTTTAAATCAAAGCTATGATAATTTTGAATTGATTATTATTGATGATTGCAGTGATGACAATACTTTAAATTTAATTAAATCTATTGATAATCACAAAATTAAATTAATTTCTAATAAAACTAAAAAAGGATTTGCTTCCTGTCGAAATATTGCTGTAAATAGTTCAAATGGGGAATATATTTTTTATATAGATGTTTATAATTTATGGGATTGCGAGTATTTATCTTCAATGATGGGATTGTTTTTGTTATTGCCTGATGCTGATGCAGTTTATTCTGGTCAATATATCTATTCTAAAAATTTTAAAAACATTCTAGGAATCATTTTTGGCTCATATAATAAAAGTTTGCTTTACAATAATAATTTTATCTCAATTAGTGCATTGGCACATAAAAAAGAAGTTTTTGAAAAGATTAATTTTGATGAAACATTTAATGAATTAGAAGATTATCATTTTATATTGAGCATTGCAAAATACTTCAAGATGTATTCTGCTCCATTTGTATTATCTAAATATCAATCATCTACAGAATCATTTCATAAGATTTGGGGTTTAAATGAAAGTTTGAATGTTAATCAAATTAGGTTAATTCATGATAAACTGGATAATAATATATTTAAAGATTATTCTTTAAAATATCCATTAAATAAAAAGGTAAGTATAATTATTCCAAGTTATAAATTATTTGATGATTTAAAAGACTGTATTGATGCAATACTCTCATTTAACTCAGATTTTATTGATGTAATTGTTGTTGATAATGATTCGGAGGATAAAATTCGAAATTACCTTGAAAATCTTAGTGATAGAGGAAAAATTAAATATTATATTCAAAATGATATAAATTATGGTTTTACATATGCTATAGAGCAGGGAATATCCATCAGTGATGAAAATTCAGATATTCTCCTTTTAAATAATGATGCTATTTTAACTAGAGGTGCATTAGAGGCAATGCAGTATTATGCTTATAATCTTTCTGATTCTGGAGTCATCGTTCCTCGTGAAGTATTATATGCCGGAGATGAAAGGGTAAATAATCATGTTCCTTATGCCAATAAGAATTTTGAATGTGATGTGACACCTTCAAAGGTTCATACAAACATCTCTAAAAATCCAGTATTCTTTGATGGAGATATTTTAGAGTTAAATTTTGCTCCATTTTTCTGTACATATATTAAAAGAGATGTTTTCAATAAAACAATCGGTTTGGATTCAGAAATTGGCAGGCATTATGTATCTGATCGGTTATTTTGTGATTTTATCAGATATATTTTAAATTTAAAAGTTTATCAGGTTTCTGATGCTATTGTTTATCATAAATCTCAGGCATCAACTAAAAAATTAAGAGAAGACAATGATAAATATGATATAATGTTTGTTAAAAATCAGTGGGAGTCTGAAATTGCTGAAGAATTGGGATATAGAAAATATCCTTGGCAAGAGTAATATAATAGGTATTAACAAAATTAAGAGAGGTATTTAATGAAAAAATTAGGTATATTTTTATTTAATAATAGAAATGGCTCTGTTGAGGATTATATTCGATTTTTATTAGATGACATAACTCCGAATTTAAGTCATCTCTGCATTATTGAAAATAATAAATTGGAAGAGGGCACTGCTTTTGAAGAATATACAAATGATATTTTTGTTAATAAGGGGCATGAAAATATTGATATTTGGAGGGAAGTGCTTGTTAATCACATTGGATTTAATCAATTAATTGACTTTGATGAGGTTATTTTATTTGATGATTCATTTTATGGGCCGATTTGTTCCTTTGATGAAATTTTTAATAGTATGAATAATGTTAATTGCGATTTATGGACAATTCTCAGTAATGGATTGGATGATGAATTAAATGCGTTCAATTTCCAATTTATCGCTTTTAAAAAAAGCTTAATTGAATCAGATGAGTTTAAAGAGTTTTGGATGAATATTGATAGCAATACATTTATTAATCGGAATATTGAAAATTATCTGATAGATTATTTCTCTAAATTAGGATTCAAATGGGAGAATTATTTATATGTTATAAATGATTTAGAATTAGACGGACGGGAAAAGTTTTTCTGCATATTTGATGTTAATAATCTTATTAGGAATTATAAATTGCCGTTAATTAATATTAAACCATTTACATTGCCAAAAAAGATCCATTTGGAATATCATAATGGTTTGGATTTAGCATTAACTATGAGTTATTTACATAAACAAACTGATTATGATGTTTCATTAATTTATAGGCACATTTTAAAAATTTTGGATCCTAATGCATTGGTTAATCTTTTAAATTTAAAGGAAATCATTCCTACAGAAAATCTTAATGCAGATTATAAATCTGATAAATCAATAGTGGTCATTGCTCATCTTTATTATGATGATCTCTTAGACTATGATTTTAAGTTTTTAAGGAGTGTTCCTGATTATATTGATATTATCATCACCACTGATACTCCGGATAAAAAAATATTGATTGAGGAGAACTATTTATCAAAATTGGAGAACAACTCCAAAGTGATATTGGTGAACTCTAGAGGTCGTGACATGGCAGGATTATTTGTAGGCTGTAAAGAGGAAATTTATAATTATGATTATTTCTGTTTTGTCCATGATAAAAAATCATCATATAATGAGTATAGTGTAACAGGTAATTCTTTTAGAGATATTATTTGGGAAAATATGCTGGCTAGTGAAGATTATATTAATTATATCGTCAAATCTTTTGATGATAATGACAGTTTAGGTCTCATTGTTCCTCCAAGAGTTTATCATTCAACTTATTTCACTGTATTTTGCCATAATTATTGGCTAGGAAATATTGATGAGATTAATAAATTATTTGAAAAAATGAATATTGATGGAGAAATAAATTCAAACGAACTTCCTTTACCTATTGGAAATTGTTTTTGGGCAAGATTTGATGCTTTAAAACCATTATTTGATTTAGATTGGGATTATGATGATTTTCCTCCGGAACCTCTCCCGAATGATGGTACTGTAAGTCATGCTTTGGAAAGAATTTATGGACATGTTGCAGCAAGTCAGGGATTTTATAGTGAAATTGCAATGACAGAATATTATGGCAGTAATGAGGTTACTAATTATCCGTACATGTTGAGTGAAATATCAATGGTAATTCAAAAGAGATTTGATAAAAAATTGAAATCTTACTCTTCATTTAATAATATATTAAAGAGATTTGTTAATAACTTAAATAAGTTAGATAAGACTATTGTTAAAAAAGATAAAAAAATAAAGAGTTTAGAAAAAAGCGTAGAAGATAGGGATAAAAAAATAGATGAAATTGTGAATTCAAATTCATGGAAAAGGACTGAACCTATAAGAAAGGCTACGTTCAAGATAAAAAATTTTAAAAGAAAATGATTTAAATAAATTTTATTATATTCCAAATTAAAAACGAATTTTTAATCTAATTCTATAACAGTTGACAGTCCCCTATAGGAAAATATAAATAGATACTAATAACAAACCTATTTATTAAGTTTATAATTGTCAAAACTTTCTTTTAATTTATTGTTTAAGGTTTCATTTATGAAAAAGATTAATTTGCATGATAATATAAAATTCATTTTAGTTTTTTCCATATCTGTTCTTTTATTCGCATTTAGTGAATTTAATAAATCAAATTATGCACATCCAAAATTTGAATTGGGGTTTTTAATTTTAATTTTAATAATTGGAATAATTTTAATTCAATTTTATTCAAAAAATAAGGAAGATATTGTAAAAATTACTTTTATAACTATTCTTATTTTTGGGTTTTTATGTGTGTTTACCACACCAATAATGGATACGCCTGATGAACTTTACCATTTTTATCGCAGTGAATTAACTTCTGAAGGAATTTTATTCTCATCCAACACAAATGATTATATTGATACTATTGGTACTGTGGATGAATTTAATAAATCAGTTAAAAATAATAAGCATGGACAACCCGTTGGATTTACAGTTTTTGAATCAAATGCAGATACGACGCCAATTAATACTTCAAAAACAGATTTTTATATGCCATTTATGCATAATTCTTTTATAGGATATCTTCCACAAGCAATTGGAATTCTAATTGCTAAACTATTTGATTTAAATGCAATTTGGTTAGTTTGGTTAGGTAGATTGTGTAATGTATTGTTTTATGATATTTTAGTTTCATATGCAATAAAAAAGACCCCTATTTTTAAAATTCCCATATCCCTTGTGGCAACAATGCCCATGTCAATTTATATAGCGTCTTCATTAAGTATTGATGCTACTATTAATGGTTTAGGAATATTAGCTATAGCTTTTGCATTATATATGTATAAATCTGAGAAATCATTAGAGATAAAAGACATATTACTTTTTGATATTATAGTATTTTTATGCGGGACTTGTAAAATAACTTATATTTTATTAATATTTTTAGTGTTACTAATTCCTATGTCTAAATTTAAAGACAAAAAAGGGTATCTTTTGACAATTTTTTCCAGCATCATAGGTGTTTTATTAATATTTTACTTATATACTTGTTATGTGTCTCATGCTATAAATTTACCAACACTAGAAATGTTTTTTAATCAATCAGCCAATACTGGGAATTCAAGCATAACTACGGATAATTCTAATTCATTAACTTCAAAATCTTCAATTGATAAATTAAACTTTTTAATAAAAAGTGAGATCTTTGGTTTTTATGAGCAGTGTGTCAAATTATTTACATTTGGATGGTTAACATACAACTCCCGGATATTATATACTTTTTCATTTATTTATTATGGATTAATTGGATTTTTCTATCCTGAAAATAGTGAAATAGATCTAAAATATAAAATTATTTCATTTTTAGTGATTTTAATTATATATTCTGCCACTTTCTATGCATTGATTGGTTATTCATTAGTTCATTGCCCTGATGCAACTTTAATTCAAGGTGTGCAAGGAAGATATTTTATACCTCTGTTATCTTTAATGCCATTAGTTTTTAATATAAATAAAAATAAACGATTTAAAGATATGGATTTATGGATTTTCACTGTCTTATTGATTATTTTATCATCATTTGTAATGTTAACTATTGTTTTTTATTACTAAATTTGAGGCTGACTCATAATTTTTGTGTTTAAATTTTTTTTCTTATTTTATTATCCTTTAATTTTATATACTAGGAAGTACAATCTATTATTAGAGTTAATTAACTTTTTGGTTGTGTTTTTTATGGTTTT
>Ga0310695_10011978_pt1 | contig 12256 bp, 7 predicted proteins | sample RumenRJG_04DNA_FD_203882 | JGI IMG/M metagenome (GOLD analysis project Ga0310695, IMG submission 203882) | Bovine rumen microbial communities from Lethbridge, Alberta, Canada - RJG_04 (v2) (version 2) | ecosystem: Host-associated > Mammals > Digestive system > Stomach > Rumen | place: Canada... | reverse complement strand
TTTTCTCGTAGAGGCTCTGGATGAGGCCCAGCGTCATCTCGGCCGAGAAACCGAACTTGCGGTTGCAGTCCACCTGCAGGGAGGTCAGGTCGTAGAGCTGCGGGGGCTGTTCCTTGCCCTCCTTCTTCTCTACGCGGGTCACGGTGAAGGGCTTTCCCTCGATGTCCTTGAAGGCCTGCTCGCCCTCCTCCTTCGAGGTGAACTTCTTCAGTCCTGCGCCAGCCTTGTCTTCGTCCTTGGCCGCGCGGTCCTTGGTGGCGGTGAAGGTGGTGTCGCGATAGACGGTGGCCAGCACCCAGTAGGGCTCGGGGGTGAAGGTGTCTATCTCGTGCTGTCGCTTGACGATGAGGGCCAGGGTGGGGGTCTGCACGCGGCCGATGCTGAGCACCTGGCGGTTCTGCCCGTACTTCAGCGTGTAGAGGCGTGTGGCGTTCATGCCCAGGAGCCAGTCGCCGATGGCGCGGCTCAGCCCGGCCATGTAGAGCGACTGATATTCGTCCTGGTCTTTCAGGTGGGCAAAGCCTTCGCGGATGGCTTCGTCGGTCATCGACGATATCCACAGCCGGCGCACGGGGCAGCGGGCACCGGCCTTCTGCATCACCCAGCGCTGGATGAGCTCTCCCTCCTGGCCGGCATCGCCGCAGTTCACAATCGAGTCGGCGGCCTGCATCAGGCGTTCGATGACGGCAAACTGCTTGGTGATGTGGGCTTCGTTGATCAGCTTGATGCCGAAGCGGGGCGGGATCATGGGCAGCTGGCTGAGGCTCCATGTCTTCCACATCGGTGTGTAGTCGTGCGGTTCCTTCAGCTCACAGAGGTGGCCGAAGGTCCAGGTCACCTGATACCCGCCTCCCTCCATGTAGCCGTCCATCTTTCGGTCGGCACCCAGGATGCGGGCGATGTCGCGCGCCACGGATGGCTTCTCGGCAATGCAGACTATCATGCGTCTTCTCCTTTCTGTTTCGTGTTCAAAACTGCATCAGCTCTCCGCCGTCGCTGGCGGCATATTTCTTGAGCAACTGCTGGATGTACTGGGCGCAGGCTGTCGTCTGCTCGCGGTTACCGTCGTAGCCGTTCACGATGGCCAGCAGGCGTCGCGAGGAGAGTTCGAGCTTCGTGCGTTCGTGGTCGCTGGTGGGGGTGCCGATGCCTCCCACGGCATCGCGATAGACGGGCAGGGAGGCGATGTTCAGCGGTCCGCGGCCGATGCCCTCGTAGGGCTCGCCCTCCCGGCCCACGCCCAGGCAGAGGCTCTCGCCCTGGATCTTGTCGGCATCGAAGCCGCCGATGCTATAGCCATAGGCGATGCTGGCCAGGTTGATGAGGTCCACGGCGGTGTCTATCTGATAGAGTTCCTTGCCCTGCAAGGCGCGGCGCACCAGTGCCTCGCCCGAGGGGCGGTAGCGGCTGGGGTCCTTGCCCAGGCGCTTGTAGGCCTGGCGGGTGGCCTGGATGGAGGGCATCTCCTTGATGCTGTCGATGGTGAGCAGGCTGCGGTAGGAGTCCAGGAAACGGTCGATCTCCTGCCATAGCGCATCACTGTGGGGGCTGTTCTCGAAGGTGGCCAGCACGGCGGTGCCCACAAACCGGGGGCAGGCGGCGTGCAGCTCGGGGCTGATGGTAATCTGGAATGGCATGCTGTGTGTCAAAGAAAGTGCGAAAGGAGGGGGTGAAATCCTCCTTTCGCAAGCTCGATTATTTCATATAATGTTATGGGCGAGGGGGAAAGATTTCTCCCCATAGCCTCTTATTTCACGACCTTACGTCCGTTCACGATGCAGATGCCCTTTTGGGCCTTCATTATGCGACGTCCGCTGAGGTCGTACATCTCGCCGTTGGCGGTTTTGCTCTCTGCAATCTGTGTCTCGATGCCTGTGGCTTCTCCGAAGGTATATGCCTTCACCGTAGGTTCGGAGATCTCCAGGTATGCCTTGTATGCGGCAATCCGGGTGCCGGCCTCGGCCTTGAAGAAGCCCACGATGCCTTCCTTCTCGGCCAGCACATACTGTGTGCCGGTGGCCTCGATGGGTTGGAGGCTTCCCTTCAGCTCGTTCGATGAGTCGCTGTTGGCGGTATTCTCTGTAGGCTTCAGCTCATAGATGCCGGCCGCACCCTTCAGTACGACACCTACCTGGGCTGGAATGATGCCCTCGACTGGCGTCAGCTTCACGCTGCTGGCGTCCGTGGTGCCGGTGTAGGCCTCAACGCCTTCGGGCAGAGTCACATTGACGGGGGCGTAGAAGGTGGCATAGCCTGCTGTGCCGATTTCGACGGGGAATGTGAAGTCGAGAGTGCCCAGCTGATCCTTCACCTGCTTCTCGTTCAGCGCTGTGTTCCACACGCGCAGTTCGGCAATGTCCACAATGCCTTCCTCGCCGTCCTCGTCGGCAAAGAACAGGGCTATGTCGGGGAGTGTCCAGCGGTCGTTGGGCGTATAGGTGACGCCAACCCGTTTTCCGTCGATATAGGTGGACATGCACTTGTCGGAAACAGAGAAGACGATGCGGTGCCAGATGCCCTGGTTCACTTGGCCGCCGTAGCCCAATCCGCTTTGGTTGATTCCAAGCTTGCTCGCCTTGTTCAGGAAGAGGTCGGCATCGCTCTGGTTCGTGGCGTCGCTCTGGAAGAGTGCGTTGTACACCGATACGTTCTTGGGCCGGATGTCCATCAGCACAGCGAAGGAGGTGAGCTCGCTGCCCTGGTTGTGGGCCAGCTTCAGGTAGGTGTCCACGGGTACGGTCATGGCGCCGTTGCTTGCCGTGGGCCCGGTTACCGGTACGAGTCCGGCGGCTGCGATGTCGTCGGCGGGCTCGGGTCCCTGTGCTCCCTTGACGGCAGCGGTCAGCGTGGCCGTTCCTGTGCCGGCCAGCAGGTTGGAGGCATTGTCAAAGGTCCAGAAGCCGATGGGGTCGGGGAGGGGTTCGTCGGTTCCCGTCTGTTTCACGGTTCCGAGCTGCTTGACGTGCTCCTGGGTCAGGGGCATGCCCCAGAAACGAATCTCGGCCACCGAGTTGTATCCGTCCTCGTCGTTATTGTCGGCGAAGAACAATGCTTCGGGCTTCAGGGTCCAGATGGCGTTTGCCGACGTGCTGCTTCCCACTCCTTCTCCGTCCAGGTAGGAGAATGCAAAGCCATCCTTGACCACAAAGACGATGCGATGCCATGTGTCTTCCATCATGCTACCCTTGTAGCCCAGTCCGCTATTGTTGAGTCCGATAGCTCCGTTCTTGATGAAGAAGCTGCCGTCTGTCTGGTTTGTCGGGTCGGTCTGGAAGAGTGCGTGGTATCCGCCCAGCGTCTCGGGCTTCACGTCGAGCATTATCGTGTAGTTCTTTGTCTCGCTGAGTCCCAGGTTGGTTGTCAGCTGTAGGTAGGCTTCGACGGGCATTCCTACGGCTCCGTTCTTCTCCGTGGGTCCGTCCACGGGGACGATTCCGGCCGTTGCGGGGTCGGCTGCGATTTCGGGTCCCTGTGCTCCCTTGACTGCCGCCTTCAGCGTGGCTGTTCCTGTGCCGGCCAGCAGCGATGCGGCGTTGTCGAACGTCCAGCAGCCAGCGGCTTCGGGCACCTCGTTGCCCATGCACACCTGCGTTACCGGTATCTCGACAGCCTCGAGGCTGCCGCCTTTCACGATGATGGAGCCCTTGCGGCTACCAGCCTCGGTCATTTCCTTGAAGCGGAAGGCGTAGTCCTTCTCGCCCGAGAATGGGGTGACGTCGACTGCCTCTACCCATTCGGGCAGGGTGAAGGTCACGTTCGTGTTTGTGTTGACGGTCACGATGAAGTCCAAGTCGTTGAACTTCATGACGTTCTCGGTAGAGACGGTCAGATACTCGTCGCGGTCGATGCCTCCCACGGCAGTAATCTGCTCCTCGGTGAGGGCTGTCTCCCAGAAAGCCACTTCGGCCACATACGTGTCGTTCGTCTCGCCGTCCTCGTCGCAGAAGAGGTAGAATCCCCAGGGGTCAATCTCCCAGCAGCCTTGACGACTGGTGCTGGTGCTTATCAGTTTGCCGTCCACATAGACGTTGAATGAACCGTCGCGGTTGATGAGCATGATGCGGTACCATGTGGCGTCGAGGATGGTGCCGTTATATCCCAGGCCGCCCGAGTTGATTCCTATCTTGTTCTTGTTGATGAAGATGTCTCCGTCGTTGGTGTTCGCCTTGTTCGTCTGCAAGAGTGCGTCATAGACAGCGGCATTGTCCACCTTGATGTCCATCATGATGGTGTAGTTTTCCGTGGCGGCTTCGGCATTGCGAGCTACCATCAGAGCCGAGTTCTTGGGTAAGAGGATTGCCTTGTTCTTGGACAGAGGCCCGTCTGTGGTGGAGATGCTTGCCTCGTTGGGCGTGCCTACGAGGGTAATGCTCTTTGTGCCGATTGTGGCGGGAGTGAGCGTCAGGTTCCCCTCGGAGGTTGCCAAAAGGTCATCGACGTTGTCGAATGTCCAGCGGCCAGCTGCCTCGGGCACTTTCTCGGCTCGCACCCCAATGCTCGTTCCCAACATGCATGCCAGTATGGCCAGCATTAGTGTAGTTGTCTTTTTCATAGAGTTTGATGTTTAAAAAAGTTTTGTTTATGCTTCTATCGGCGTAAATTTACGTTTTTTTTGCATATGCAAATGAGTAAGTCTGTGTTTATCTTGTACTGCTTAACATATTTTAACCAAAATCACTTACTATTCGCCTTTAGTTTGTTGAAGATTTTATATAGTTCGTAATTGAGCTTGTCAGGGCCGGGTGTTTCATTCTTTGTGCGAGGGCGTCCTTGTCTCCTGCATAAACCTCAGCTCGGCCTCGAGCATCTCCAGGCGTGGCATGGGGCTGCCGGCCTCGCGGGCTATCTGCAGGGGGCGTGTATAGATATAGTCCAGTTCCATCGGGCGTCGATGGTCCCAGTCGAGCCGCATCGAGGGACTGTAGGGTGTCATCGCGTCGGTCATCGTGAGCATTTTCTCCACGAAGGGCTCGTCCACGCCTTCGACGCCGAGGGCTCGGCTGGCGCAGACGATCTCCATCATCTGCTCGCGGATGAGGCGGCGTGTGGCGGGGTGGCGCATCAGCTCGTCCGTCTGGCAGTGGAGGGCCACCGTCATCCCGTTGAACGGCATGTTCCACACGGCCTTGCGCCAGCGTGCTGTGGCATACTCCACCTCCTGGGCCTCGATGCCGGCCTGGTGCAGGTGGGCTATCACTTGCCCGACGGGCTGCGGGTCGGGGCACGAGTAGTTTGCGATGTTGATGCTGCCGTAGCATTGGTGGCTTACGCGTCCCGGCTCCGTCTTGGCCGAGCAGATGAAGGCCAGGCCGGCGGCCAGCCACGTGCCGGGAAACATCCGTTGCACGTCCTGCTCCACGCCGATGCCGTTCTGGATGAGGACGACCAGCGTGTCCTCCTTTAGCAGCGGGGGAAGCAGGCGTGGCAACATGTGATTATTGGTACTTTTGAGACCCACGAGCACCACGTCGCATTGCGGCATCTCCCGTGTGTCTCGATAGACGTGCGGGCTGTCCAGGTGGAAGTTGCCGTCGCAGGAGTCCACCTGCAGTCCGTGCTCCCGCACGTAGTCGTAGTCGCTGTGGAGCAGGAAGTGCACCTCCGCTCCGCTCCGCGCCAACCGTGCACCATAGAATCCGCCGATGGCGCCGGTGCCTATTATTCCATATCGCATATTCTTATACTCCTTTTACTTTTTAAAAGTACCACACGTGGGGGCACCCTTTCCCACACGTGGGAAAATGCGCTGCAACGTGCCATGTGAGACTTTCCCACACGTGGGAAAAAGCGGGTGAGGCCTGTGACGCGGCGACTACTCGTAGTCATCGATGGTGTAGTTGATGAAGTCCAGGAAGGGTTTCATCACCTCGAAGACGTGGAGCGTCTGCTGCAGCCAGTCGGCCTGGCGCAGGAAGTCGTCGGGGATGGCGGTGCCCAGCGAATAGTCCTTCGGGCGGATGTATTCGGGGAAGGGGAAGTCGCGGGGGAAGCCCTTGGGGACGGTCTTCACGCGGTCCATGCCGAGGGTGGGGAAGAGGCGGCGGAACTCGGGCTCCTCGACGATGCTGCGAAACTCGTCGATCTCGTCCACCACGCTCTGGCGCACGGCCCGCAGGATGTCCGTGGGCAGGCAGTAGGCGCCGCCGGCCAGCATGCAAGCCTCGGGCTCGATGTGCAGGTAGTAGCCGCCGTGGAAGGCCTTCTTTCCGTGGGCCGCGATGTAGAGCCCGAAGTGGCGCTTATAGGGCGACTTGTCTTCGCTGAAGCGCGTGTCGCGATAGAAGCGGTAGGTGCAGTCCTTCACGCCGAGGTGGCCCACCGAGGGGTCTATCGTGCTGAGCCCGGCGATAATCTGCTCGGCCATGTGCTCGAAGATGGCGCGTGCGCGGTCATACTCGTCGCGATGGTCCGCGAACCAGGCGCGGTCGTTGTGGGCAGCGATGTCGCGCAGGAACTTATATACAATGTCGATGTCGTTCATGGCTGTTTCTTCAGGATGTCGATGCTTGTGCCGCCAGACGTGGTTGCTTTCTGGAAGATGTAGTTGTCGGTCCATTCGCTGGGCACTCTGTCGAATGCAGCGCGGATGCTGTCTGCTGTAGCTTCGTGCTGTATGTGGGGGAAATGCATGGTTACCTTTTTGTAGCGGCTAATCGTCCCGAAGATGTCGTCCAGAAACGCTCTGGTATGTTTCCAGCCGCACTTTGCCACAGTCTGTTCCATGCGCTCGTATTCTCCGGTGAAAGTATTCATATTCAATCCGTAGATTTCGTAGATGCGACCCTCTGTCGAGCGACCCTTCTTCTCCCATGCCACTGCGATGCAAAAGGTTTTTTGTATGGCGATGGCATAGTTCTCGTCATGCGTCATCTTGAGAATGGTGTCGCCCAGGTAGGTGATGTATTCCAGTTCGTGGCTTCCTACGTCCTCGCATCCGGCTCGGTGCATTACGGCGTGCATGGTCCTCTTGGATTGTCGCTCGTGGCGCACGGCTGTCTCCATCAGTTTGGCAAATTGCTTCCTTGCCGCTTTGCTGTGGGTGGTGAATTTACATTCGCGGATGTAGGGCACGTTTCCCGGCTCGGTGCTCTGCCAGGTACAGGTGATTCGCTCGTCGTTTTGAATGTCCCGACATACTTCGCTTATGAATGTCTGGGCGTGGGAGGCGATGGTGGCGGTTAGTGCGATGACCGCGAGGAGTATGCGTCTGTACATATCGGTGGTATTTGATGCTTTGAAAGCAGTTAGTGCGTACAAAGGTACGAATAAGTGAGAGAAGTGCAAAGGGAAAGACGAAGTTTTTCATAAGAAAACCATGCCGCACATCGCTGCGCAGCATGGCATTGTGGCGGGAGGGCCCGCCTTTAATTAACCAATTAAACTCACGGCTGTGCCGTGTTCTCTTGCATCTGTTTCAGCAACTCTGCGAGGGCGTCGAGGTTGCGCGGGTCGGCATTCAGGTCGAGCACGCGGCCCTCGCGGTCGATGAGCTTGTAGGTGGGGAAGCCGGTCACACCGAGGAAGTGCTCCACGGCGCTCTGCTGCGCTTCGGGCAGGTTGTAGTGCACCACGCCGGGTCCCGTCACGTTGTATTCCTTGATGACGTTCTTCCACGACTCGTCCGGGCTGTTGTTGGCCAGATAGAGGAAGACGAGGTCGAAGTCCCGGAGCCGCTCGTATTCCTCCTGGCTCTTAGCCAGCGCAGCCTTGCAGGGGCCGCACCAGGTGCCCCACACGTCGAGCAGGATGATCCGTCCCCGATAGGGTTCCGTGATCTTGCGCAGTATCTGCTCGCCGTCGCTCATGCCAGCCATGTCCTCGTTTGTCTTCAGATTGTCCGTCTTGACGTCGCGCTGCTGGATGGCGAGGTACTTGTCGTTCATCTCCGTGACTGCGGCGCGGGCCGCGGGCAGCTGCACCTCGCTCTCGAACAGGCTGAGCTCCTCGGGGGTGAGGGGCTTGCGTCGGCGGTCGATGTTGCGGCACATCAGTCGGGCCAGGTGGATGTCGCGCAGCGCGGGGTCGCAGCCCACCGAGTCGATGAGGGTCAGCATCGTGCGGTATTCGCCCAGGTTCATCTCGTTCTGCAGCTCCGTGCCCAGGCGCTGCAGCAGCGGCACGATGCGGGTGACGGCTTCTTGCTGGTTGAAGGCGTTGACGATGGCATTGCGCCCCTCGTCGGTCGTGGCGAGCCTCAGGTCGACGAAGAGTTTTTTCTGCAGGGCTGAAAACTGGTCGAGCGCCTGGTGCTCGTCAGCCGAAAGCGTACACTTGCCCTGCCGCTCCATGCGCAGGATGGTGGTTGCCACGTCTTCGGCTCCGCCGCCGTTCTGTGTCTCCTTTCGCTTCTCTTCATTCAGCTGGTCGAGATAGTCGCGCAGGAAGGTGGAGAAGTCGCGATGAAGCGTGTAGGGCCGCGGAGCCTTCTGCCACAGTTCGCGCCCCACGAAGTCCATGTATTCGGGCGGCAACTGGCGGCCGGCCACACGGAAGCGCCCCTGCATCATCGTCTCGGCCTGGTTGATGAGATAGCGGCCCTCGGCGTACTCCACGTATCGCTGCGAGAGCATCGGGTGGTTCTCCTTAAGCTGCTGCAGGTCGGCCATCTGCTGCTTCCTGACGCTGTCGGTCTCGGCCCAGAACTTCATGGCATCGAGCTCGCCTTGGGGCACGTGATACATGTCGGCGCGGTCCCAAGAAAGCTCGTGGGCCAGCAGTTCGTTCTGCACCCGCACGTCGTCGCCCATCCAGAGCTGCTGCCCTGTGGCGTAGTCGTAGAGCAGGAAGTAGGTCTTGCCCGGCTCCAGCAGGGCGCTTATGTGGGAGCGCTTCCTGTCGAGGAAGACGTCCGTCGCGCCCAGCAGCGGCATCCTGAGCGTGAAGCGGCCCAGCGAGTCCATCCGGGCGTAGGCCGTCTCCTGCTGGTCGTGGAAGAGGTGCTGGAAGATTACCTCGAACTCTTGGCTCTTCTTCCACTCCTCCTCGGGCATGTCCTTCAGCCATCCGATGATGGTCACGCTGTCCGTCGGGCTGTATCCGTTGTCCACGAAGCCCGAGCGCGTGTCGGCAATGGGGTAGTCGGGCAGCGTCTGCGTGGTGATGAGGCTGCACAGCAAGGGCTTCTCCTGGCCGAAAGCGATGGCGCGGTGGCCTTTCTTCAACTTGCCCACGCGGACCGTCGTGCCGTCGGCGAGCGTCAGCACGTAGGCGTCCTTGTGCTCCGTACGGCTCGCGACGTCCCATACCTTATTATTATATATAAGGCGGTTCCCGGTGAAACCGATGAGCCATTCGCCCGTCGCCTCGCAGCGCCAGTAGGTGTCGGTCAGTCCTGTGGGCAGGCGGTCGGAACTGCGGATGTGGCACATCTGGAACGCCCCCGGCCATTCGAAGTCGAACCGCCATGTGGTCGGCGGCAGGGGCTCGAAGGTCATTGTGACAAGGAGCGTGTCGGCCGGCATCGTGTAGGGCGCATCCAGCGGGATAGAGGCGTGGCGCAGGGCATACTGCTGCCCGTCGGCCTTCAGGATGATGTTGGAGCCGAAACTTATCTCAGCCCCCTTCTGGTGATTGACGCGCAGCGTGACGTCGGTGCTGTCGGGCGTGAAGGCCACGCGCGTTACCCGGATGGCGTCGCGAGCTTGGCTGTAGCCGGTCGTCACGCGTTCCCACGTGACTGTCTCCTTCTTCTGTGCCACTCCGTTTAGGGAGACGAGGGCGAGCAGGAGGGCGAGGATGATTTTCTTGTTCATTGTTTGCCGGTTTTGCTTTCGAACTTCTTAACTACTGTAACTTTTTCAACTACTTTATCTTCTCTCACCTCTACCAGGTGAAAGTCGCAGGCCGAGAACCACTGCCCCAGCCAGCTGCGGCCCGAGACGGCGGGGTCGGTGGAGACGCCGTAGGAGACGGTGGATGTCTCTTTCAGCGTGAATGGCCCTATCTCCATGCGGCTCCAGCCGTAGCCTCGGCCGTCGTTCACCTCGGCGATGCGGCGCAGGTCGTCGGGCACGGGAGCCCCTTGCCGTTCCAGACTGTCGCGCTGGGCACAGGCTTCCTCCCAGATGCCGCCGCCGCGGTTGTCGCAGACGGGAATCTCGGCGGTGAGTTTGAGGCCCTGCACGGCGTCGGTCAGGAAGATGACTGCTCCCGTGCCGTTGGCGCGTCCGGTGGCTGTGAGGCGATAGGTGCCGGGCTGGAGCGTCTCGGCGTGGAGGGCGGTGTAACGCTGGCGATGTTGTTCGTCGTAGGAGTCCAGATAGCGTCGATCGCGCTCACCTGTCCAGTGTTCGTCGCGCGAGGTGTAGCTCTCGTTGCAGCTGTCGTGGGCTGCGAGCGTCCAGCCCTTGTCCTGAAGATATTCCCAGTCGGTGTCGCGGATGAATACGCCGTCGTGCATCTGCTTCAGTCCCCTTTGTGTTTCCTGTTTCTCAATCACATGCGAGAAGACGGCGAAGCCTGTGGCTGCGGACACGGTGAGCGCCACCAGTTCCACGGCCAGGAGCGAGAGGCTGAGGCGGCGACCCATCGGGGGCACCAGCCCGCAGGCACTCAGCAGGGCATGAATCAGGGCGTAGAGCAGCACGAAGAGCGCCACGATGCCCGCGATGATAGCTACCAGCGTCAGTCCGTGGGCCGGCAGGAGGTCTGCAATCCACTCCGGTGCGTTGAGCATGTTCACCTGACTGGGCAGGAAGAGCAGGTAGGCCAGGAAGATGAGACCCGCCAGCGCGGCGGCTGCAAGGGCTCCTCCCAGCACGCCGACAATCAGCTGGAAGAGGAACGTAATCAGGCGGAAGAAGCCGCCGATGCAGCCCAGATGCTCGTCGCGCGGTGCCTGGCGTGTAGCAAGTGTGTCGCCCTGCACCTCCTGCGCCAGCGACTCGGGCGTCACGGCGCGTCCCTTCATGCGCAGCCGCTCTTCGGGTGTCTGCGCCACGGGCATCAGGACGGCCAGCGCGATGTAGGCGATAAGGAGCAGCAGGCAGAGGCTCAGCATCGGGTCGTTCAGGGAGTAGAAGGCTGGGATGAGACCTGTGAAGAGCGTCAGCACGAAGACGCTGACGTAGCCTATGCGCCACCAGAGAGGGTCGCCGCCAAAGTAGGCTGCAAAGCCCGACAGCACGCCCATCCACTTGCGGTCCTCCAGGTTGCGGTAGAGACGGCGGGGAGCGCTGCCTTCCTGTTCTACGGCGTTGTGGACAGCCTTGGCCTGTTCGGCCGCCTGTGACGTAGCTTCTGCGGCCGAGCTGGCAGTTTCCTCGTCGCCGTCCATCTGCTTGGGGTTGCCTAAGCGATGGATGACTTCCTGCACATGTTGGATGCTGACGGCCTCGCCGTCTCCCCGGAGCTCTTCCAGCAGCTCGGCCATGCGTTCCTCCAGGTCGTCGGCTATCTCGTCGCCTCCCTCGCGCCCCTGGAAATAGCGACGTAGTGATGTCTCATAGGTGCTGAGCACCTCGTAGGCGTCCTCGTCGATAGCGAAGAGCCGCCCGCACATATTGATGGTGATGTTGCGTTTCATAGTCTTACAGATTGGGTAACATGTTGAAGAAACCGTGGAAGAAGCTGCTGAAGAGGGGGAGCGAGAGCCGCACCATGAGCATGGCGAACAGATAGTATCCCACAATCATCAGCAGAACGACCAGAATGACGCGCCACACGCGGCGCGAGTCGGACGGCTGTCCACGGTCGGGCATCTCGGCCTGGCGCAGCATCTCGGCATTGAGGGCTTCGGGCGTCACCTCCTCGCCGCGCATGCGGAGCCGTTCCTCGGGCGTGCGGGCCTCGGGCACCAGGATCCACAGGATGATGTAGATCAGGCCGACGCTGAAGCGGGTGAAGAAGAACAGCAGCACCAGGATGATGCGCGTCATCAGCGGATCGGACCAGCCGAAGTAGTGGTTGAGACCCGAGCATACACCGCCCAGCACGGAGTCCTGCATGTCGCGATAGAGTCGGCGTCCGGCAAGGCGGCTGCGCACGTGCTCGGCAGCTCCGTCGGCTCCCCAGTGGCCCTGCTGTCCATTGGCGCCCTGCTGGTTGCCGGCGTGCTCCTGCCCTCCGGCAAAGGCGCTGCTGCGCGATGTGCCGTCGCCCGATGTGCCGTCGCCCGATGTGCCGACGGATGGGTCGATGTCGGCCGGCGTGCCTATCTTGGCGATGACGTCGCGCACGGTCTGCTCGTCCACGGCTATCTGGCCGGCCTGCTTGCGTTCCCAGAGCAGTTCGGCCACGCGGTGCTCGATGTCGTCGC